>Ga0075163_10001133_pt1 | contig 35534 bp, 32 predicted proteins | sample JI1023141ADNA_FD_71478 | JGI IMG/M metagenome (GOLD analysis project Ga0075163, IMG submission 71478) | Wastewater effluent complex algal communities from Wisconsin, to seasonally profile nutrient transformation and Carbon sequestration -... | ecosystem: Engineered > WWTP > Effluent > Algae...
GAGGAGGCCCTCGAGCCCGACCACCCCGTCGAGAAGTGGTACCGCGACGCCAAGATCTACGACATCTTCGAGGGCACCGGGCAGATCCAGCGCCGCATCATCGCCCGCTCGCTCCTCGGCGTGAACGCGACCTGAACTACAGGGGGCTGGTCGCCCAGCCCCCCTCGATCCCGGCAAAGCCGGGATCGAGCCTCCCCCCAGGACGCGAAACTCCCGACGCGTCGACCGTCATTGCACGCACAGCTCGAGGTCGGACACGGCGACGCCGGTCGGCATCGGGCGCAGCGTGACGGCGGTGAGGCTGGGGGTGTCGGTCGGCGCGAGGTACGGGGTCCAGTCGATCGCGTACAGCCGGTGCGTGCTGATCGGCACGGTCGGCTGGAACAGGTACTCGCCGTGGAGCTGCGACTGCATCTGCAGCCGCGGCAGGCCGCTGCCGTCGGCGTGCGCCGCGAGGTACAGCGTGGCCGACGCGAAGCTCAGGCCGGCGACGCTGAAGCGGACACGGAAGTAGTCGGTCGAGCTGTTGAAGACGATGCCGGGACCGAACGACGCGTAGTTGTGCGGCTCGCCGGACAGCGAGCACGCCGGATCGGCCAGCGAGTACGCGCACGCCGCCGCCCAGGCGTCGACCCGCGCGTAGCCGCCCTGCCCGGCCGGCCACGACAGCCGCCACAGCACGCGGCCGGGTCCGTTCGCGCAGAGCGGCGCGGCGGCGGCGTCCACCAACGCGGCGTCCACCGACGCGGCGTCCAGCGAGGCGGCGTCCACCACAAGCGCATCGATCGGCGCGGCGTCCACCACAAGCGCGTCGATCGCCGCCGCATCGATCGCCGCCGCATCCACCGCCGCCGCATCCACCGCCGCGGCATCCACCGCCGCCGCATCCACCGCCGCTGCATCCGCCGCGGCTGCATCCGCCGCGGCATCGAGCGCTGCGTCCACCGCAGCCGCATCCACCGCCGCCGCATCGGCCGTCGCGGCGTCGCCGTTCACCGCGGCGTCGACCGGCGGGCGACCGGCGTCGCCACCACACGCGGCGAGCGCGACCAGGAAGCCGAGGTGGCGCAGACGGGGGGCGAACATCCTGGCGACTATCGGGCCGCGACCGCGGCCGGGCAAGCGCTGCGCGCCGCGGCCCACCGGCGTACGCTGCGCGCATGTCGACCTGGCGCGAACATCCGCTGTGCGCGTCGCCGACGCCGTGGCCGGCGCGGTTCTGGGGCCCGGAGCGCCTCGATCCGACGGCCTGGCGCGAGCTGGCCGGGCGGCTGATCGTCGACGACGAGATCGCGCGGCTGTGCGCGGTGCTGGCCGGCGTCGATCACGTCATCGACGTCGGCGGCGGCACCGGCCTCTTGACCCAGGCCCTCGCCGGGCGGGTCGCCCCGGTGACGATCGTCGAGCCGTCGGCCGAGCAGCGCGCGCACCTGCCGCCCGGCCTGAGCGCGATCGCCGGGCGCGCCGAGGCGGTGCCGCTCCCCGACGCCAGCGCCGACGCCGCGATCGCCACCTGGGTGCTGCAGTACTGCGACGACCCGGCCCAGGCGGTGCGCGAGCTCGCGCGGCTGGCGCGGCGCAAGGTCGCGATCGTCCAGGCGGCGCCCGACAACCAGCTGGTCGATATCTACAACGCCGAGGCCGCGGTCGCCGGCCTGCCGCCGGCCCACCACGGGTGGCTCTTGGCGCTGGCCGCCGAGATCCTCGGCGCGGCGGGCTTCGCGATCGAGCTGACCCGCGTCCGCGCGCCGGTGCGGGTCGCCGTCGATGACGCCGCCGCGGTCGCCGACACGCTCGCGCGCTTGCACTTCGCCGGCCACCCGGCGTTGCCCGCGATGTGCGCCGCCACCGCGCCGATGATCGCCGCGGCCGCCCGCACCGACGCGCTCGTCGACGACGGCGTGCTGCTGCTGGCCCGGCGCCCGCGCTGATCCGCCGGCACCACCATAAGGCCGACGCCGCGCCGCGCACCGAGGCGTCGCGTCGCAGGGCGACGCCGCGCGGCCGTGCTTAGCGTGTGGGCGGAGGTGTCCCATGCGCGCTCAGCTCAGCGTCCTCGCCGCGACCGTGGTCTCGATCGGCGCGGCCTGCGGCTCGGTCGAATCCCAACCTGACGCCCCGACCACCGGCACGCTGACGGTGACCACCACGGGCGACGGCACGGTGGCGTCCAGCCCCGCTGGCATCCAGTGCGGCGCAACCTGCGTCGCCACGTTCGATCTCGGGACGATGGTCACGCTCACCGCCTCGCCGGGCGCAGCCGCCACCTTCGCCGGCTGGACCGGCGCGTGCAGCGGCGGCGCCTCCACCTGCACGGTGACGGTCGCGGCGACGACCACCGTCGGCGCCACCTTCGCGGTCGCCCGCGACACGCTCACCGTGGTGCCCACCGGTGACGGCAGCGGCACGATCACCTCGAGTCCGCCGGGCCTCGCCTGCCCAGGGCCATGCACGCTGACCGTCGATCACGGCGCGCAGGTGACGTTGACCGCCGCGCCTGCGGTCGGCTCGACCTTCGTCGGCTGGACCGGCGGCGGCTGCGCTGGCACCGCCGCGTGCACGCTGACGGTCACCGATGATCTGTCGGTCCAGGCCGCGTTCGCGCTCGATCGCAGCCTGGTGGTCACGCGCGCCGGCAACGGCAGCGGCACCGTCACCTCGGCACCCGCGGGCATCGCCTGCGGCGCGACCTGCACCGCGACGTTCCCGCCCGGCACGGTGGTCACGCTGACGCAAGCGGCGACGGCCGGCTCGGCCTTCACCGGCTGGTCGGGCGCATGCGCCGGCACCGGCGCGTGCATGGTCACGATGAACGCGGCGCAGATGGTCACCGCGACGTTCACCCTCAACCAGTACACGCTGACCGTCGCGCGCGCCGGCGCCGGCGGCGGCACCGTCACCTCGAACCCGGCCGGCATCACCTGCGGCGCCGACTGCACCGAGGTCTACAACCACGGCACCGCGGTCACGCTCACCGCGACCCCGACCGCCACTTCGGCGTTCAGCGGTTGGAGCGGCGCGTGTACCGGCACCGGCACGTGCGCGGTCACGATGACCGCGGCGCGCAGCGTCACCGCGACGTTCATCCCCCGCGGCGTGCTGTACGCGATCCGCGACAGCGACGACGTCCTCCAGCGCGGCAACGCGGACACCGGCGCGTTCACCGACGTCGGCGCGCTCGGCGTGGCGTACGCCTTCGGCGACTGCGCGTTCAACACCGCGACCGACGTCATGTACGCGGTCGACGGCCGCGGCGCGAAGAGCCTGTACCGCGTCAGCCTGACCACCGGCGCCGCCACGCTGGTCGGCGCGCACAACGTCACCGACATGTTCGCGCTCGCCTACGACGCGGGCAACGGCCTGCTCTACGGCGTGGCCGGCGACGGCAACCTGTACCGCTTCAACACCACCAGCGGGGCCGCCACGCTCGTCGGCGCGACCGGCGCCACCGCGACGATCAACGGCCTGGCCTGGGACACGACCCGCAGCCGCCTGGTCGCGATCACCTCGGGGCTCAGCGGCGCCATCGTCTACAGCGTCAACGTCTCGACCGGCGCCGCCACCGCGCTCGCCACCGGCCTGCCGGGCATCGACAACAACGGCTGGACCTACGACCCGGTCATCGATCGCCTGTGGGCGCTCGACTACGGCGGCAACGTGTTCCAGTACAACCCGGCCACGTTCGCCAGCACCACCATCGCCACCGGCGCCGGCAACCACACCTGCGTCGCGTTCGTGCCGTGACGCGACCGGCGACCGCGGTCAATCGTCGACGGTGAACAGGTCGACCGGGTCGACGCGGCCGCGCAGCGCGACCCGCGACGCGACCTTGCGCAGGTGGTACTTGCCGGGGTCGCGCAGCCGCGCCACCACCGCGTCGGTCACCAGCACCGCGACGCCGTGGTCCTTGGTCAGGCCCTCGACCCGCGACGCGACGTTGACCGCGTCGCCGATCACCGTCGACTCGATCTTCGAGGCGAAGCCGATGGTCCCCATCACCACCTCGCCGCCGTGGGCGCCCACGCCGTTGGCGATCGGCGGCAGCCCCGCGGCCGCGCGCTCGGCGTTGAGCGCGGCCAGCTCGCGGCGCATGCCGAGGATCGCGTCGAGCAGGCGGTCGGTGTGCTCGTCGTCGAACAGCGCCATGATCGCGTCGCCGATGTACTTGTCGACGAACCCGCCCGCCTCGTCGATGGCCTTGCCCATCCGCTCGAGGTAGTCGTTGAGCATCGCGTACAGCTTCACTGGCGGCATGCCCTCGGACAGGCGGGTGAAGCCGCGGATGTCGGAGAACAGCACCGCGACCGTGCGCGTCGCGCTGGTGCCGACCTGGATGTTCTCGATGCCCTCGGGCGCGACCACCGCGAGGAACTTGCGCGGCACGAACCGCTCGAACGAGGTCAGCGTCTTGCGCAGCCGACCGAACGAGCCCTCGAGCGCGACCGCCATGTCGTTGAAGGCGTCGGCGAGCTGGCCGATCTCGTCGGCGCGCTCGACCCGGGCGCGGTGGGCCAGGTCACCGGCGGCGATCTGCGCGGCGTCGGCCGCGAGGTGGCGCACCGGCCGGGCCAGCCGGCGCGCCAGCACGATCGCGCCGGCCACGCCGAACAGCAGCGCCAGCGCGCCGATGAACAGCGCCTTCTCGACGGCGGCGGCCACCGCGCGGTCGGCGGCGGCCAGCGACACGCCGACCCGCAGCGTGCCGATGGTCTTGCCCGAGGCGATCGTCACCGGCGTCGCGACCTCGGCGATGCGCTCGCCGCGCCGCGCGCGCGCCGCCGCGCCGACCGTCACCGGGCGCAGGAGCCAGGTCTCGGCGGCGCGGACGCTGGTCGCGGCTAGCGCCGATCGGGTGACCGCGAGCGGCACCAGATCGGGGATGAAGGCGCCCTCGAGGTCGCCGGGCGCGCCGGCCACGACGCGATCGTCGCGGCGGTGATCGTGGACCAGCGCGTAGACGACGTCGGGGTTCTTGGTCAGCAACAGCTCGGTCGAGACCCGGACCTGGCTCCAGTTCTCGTCGTCGAGCTCGTTCATCAGCATGTCGGCCATGGCCATCGCCAGGGCCCGGGCCTCGGCCCGCTTCTGATCGCGCACCAGCCGCCGCTCCGACGTCGTCCACTGCCACACCACGACCGCGACGATCGCGACGATCAACAGCGCGGTCGCCGTCGCGAGGCGCGCGGTCAGGCCGACCCGCAGCTTCACGGCGCGCCCCCGACCACCTCGAGCGCCTCGACGTACGGGATCCAGTAGCGGTCGCCGTAGGTCGCCGCGCACGCCGGCGGCACCGCCAGCGCGATCGGGCCGCCCAGCCGCGCCGAGATCGGCGCATCGTCGGCGCCCCAGCGGGTCGCGAGCAGGAAGCCGCAGCGATCGAGATCGTCGACCGCCAGCACCAGCGGATCGGCCGGATCGCGGTGGATCGGGGCCTTGCCGCGGACGATCACCCGGCCGCCCGGCGGCAGCGTCACGCCGGCGGCGCGCAGCACGTCGAGCACGCGCACGCCGCGCAGGTGGACCGGCGTCGACGGCCAGTGCACCTTCCAGCCGACCGCGCCGTCGAGCGTGGTCGGCGGCAGCGCGGCCAGCGCCGCGGCGTCGAAGCCGCGCTCGCCGACCGCCAGCCGCGCCGGCTCGGTGCCGACGATCACGTCGGTGACGTAGAAGCTCCAGTAGCGATCGGGGTAGAGCGCCACGGTCTCGGGCGCCTCGCTGTGCGGGAACACCAGGAAGATCGGCCCGCCCGACGCCCGCGAGATCGGCTTGGCGTCGGCGGCGATCGCCAGCAGCACCCGGAAGCTGCGCAGACCGGCCACGTCGACCGTCGAGCGGAACCCGTCGATCGCGACGAACGTGACCTCGGTGACGCCCGCCGCCGCGCGGTAGCGATCGAGCAGGTCGCGCACCAGGATGCCGCGGAAGTCGATCACCTGATCGGGCGCGGTCGGGTTCTGCGGGTTGACCGTGCGCACGTGGCTCTGCGCCGCGGCGTCGATGGCGGCCCAGTCGAGCGTCGCGCCGGCGCCGTCGAGCTGCCCGGCGATGGTCAGCGTGCGGCCCGGCTCGGCGGCGACCTGATCGGCGTGCGCCGCGAGCTCGGCCTGGTTCGCCGCCAGCGCCTCGGCGTGCAGCCGCGCCAGCTCGGCGTCGCTCGGGCCGCGGGCGCACGCCGCCAGCGCGAGCGCCGCGAGCGCGGCCAGCCGGGGCACGCCTTGCATCGCCGCGCAGTATGACACGGCGGCCGGCGCGGCCGCGCGGCGTCAATCGGCGACGAAGCCCTTCCAGCGACGCAGGTAGCCGCCGAAGTGCGGCGACACCGCGCGCGCCTCGAGCTCGGCGATCGTCAGCGGCGGCCGGCGCGGCTCCCAGCCCGGCGCCGCCGACGCCCGCGGCCAGTCGGGGTTGACGATCGCGGCGCGACCGAGCGCGACGAGGTCGGCGCCCCGATCGAGCGCGGCCTGGGCCTCGGCCACCGTCCAGATCGCGCCGGCGACGACGATCGCCACGTCGGCCGGCAGCGCCGCGCGGAACAGCGGGATCGGGTGCTGGTCGGGGCGCTTGGCCGTCATCCGCTCGCTACGCCACAGCGACAGGTGGATGAAGTCGGCGCCGTCCTCGCACAGCCAGCGCGCGACCGCGATCGACTCGTCGAGATCGAGGCCGCGGGCCTGGCCGAAATCCTCGGGCGACAGCCGCACGCCGACGACGAACCCCGGCGACACCGCGGCCCGCACGGCGCGCATGACGGTGCGGATCAGCCGCGCGCGCCCCGGCAGCTCGCCGCCCCAGCCGTCGGTGCGCAGGTTCATCGCCGTCGACAGGAACTGCGACAGCAGGTAGCCGTGGGCGCCGTGCAGCTCGACGCCGCCGAAGCCGGCTCGCTCGCAGCGCGCCGCGGCGTCGGCGAACGCGGCGATCGCGCGCGCCAGGTCGTCCTCGGTCGCCGCCCGCGGCGCCTCGAACTCGGGGCCGTCCTCGTGGTACGCGCTGGCGCTCCACGGCTGGGCGCCGGTCAGGCTCGACGGCGACCGCGTGCCGCCGTGGAACAGCTGCACCACCCCCAGGCCGCCCTCCGCGGCGAGCGCGGTCGCCAGCTCGCGCAGCCGCGGCACCTGATCGTCGCGATCGACGCCCAGCTCACCGGGCCAGCCCTGGCCGTCCTTGGCCACGTAGGCGGCGCAGGTCTCGAGCATCCCGAAGCCACCGGCGGCGCGCCGCGCCAGCCACGCCAGCTCGACGTCGGACAGCGTCCCGTCGGCGTGGCTCTGCAGGTTGGTCAGCGGCGCCAGCGCGATGCGGTTGGGCACCGTGACGCCGTTGCGGAAGCGATACGAGGAATGCGGAGTCGGCACCCGGCGACTGTGCGGCGCCCGCGGCGCCACCGCAACGCGCGAAGTGGCGCAGCGGCGCCGATCGCCCGATACTAGCGGCATGGGCCTCGCCGTCGGTATCGACCTCGGCACCACCAACTCGGTGGTCGCGATCGCCACGCCGACCGGCGTCGAGTTCGCGCTCGGCCCCGCCGGCGAGCGGGTCCACCCGTCGGTGGTCGGCTTCCAGCCCGACGGCTCGGTGGTGGTCGGCCTCGACGCCAAGCACCAGCGGGTCGACTTCCCGACCACCACGGTCTACTCGGCCAAGCGGCTGATCGGCCAGAACGTGCGCGCGCCGCTGGTCCAGCTGGCGCTGACCGGCCTGCCGTTCCCCGTCGAGGAGGGCCCCAACCAGCAGCCGGTGATCGTGATCGACGGCCGCCGGGTGACGGTGCCCGAGGTGTCGGGCCACGTGCTGGCGCACCTCAAGGCCTGCGCCCAGCGCCAGCTCGGCCAGGCGGTGACCGACGCGGTGATCACCGTGCCGGCCAACTTCACCGACGCCCAGCGCCAGGCCACCAAGGAGGCCGGCCGGCTGGCCGGGCTCGAGGTGCTGCGGCTGCTCAACGAGCCGACCGCGGCGGCGCTGGCCTACGGCTTCGGTCAGCACAAGGACGAGACGGTCTGCGTGTTCGACTTCGGCGGCGGCACCTTCGACGTCAGCCTGCTGGCGATCAAGGACGAGGTGTTCGAGGTGCTCGCCACCGACGGCGACTTCTTCCTCGGCGGCGACGACATCGATCGCGCGGTCGCCGAGTTCCTGGCCGCCGAGCTCAACCGCCAGCTCCGCGTCGATCCGCGCGGCGATCCCGCGCTGATGACCCGGCTGGCGATCGCCGCCGAGGCGATCAAGATCCACCTGTCGGAGGCCACCGCCGCCGAGGGCACGGTCGATGGGCTGCTGCACCGCGGCCGCTCGCTGTCGCTGCCGTTCCGCCTGACCCGGCCGCAGCTCGACGAGCTGATCCGCGGCTACGTCGATCGGACGATCGAGCTGACGCGCAACGTGCTGACCACCGCCGGCCTCGAGCCGCGCGCGATCACCGAGGTGGTGTGCGTCGGCGGCTCGACCCGCGTGCCGCTGGTGCGGCGGCGCCTGGCCGAGCTGTTCGGCCGCGAGCCGGCCCTGCGGATCAACCCCGACGAGGTGGTGGCCCAGGGCGCGGCGATCCAGGCCGGCAGCCTGTCGGGCGCGCTGTACCGCGGCGGCGGCATGGCGACCCGCGACGCGGTGCCGACCGCGGCGCTGTCCCCGCTGGCGCACGGCGACGTGCCGTGGGCCCAGGCCGCGGCGCCAGCGCGGCCGATCCTCCTCGACGTGACCCCGGCGACCCTGCGGATCGCGACGGCTGGCGGCTACAGCGAGCCGATCCTCGACAAGAACCTGCCGACGCCGATCGAGCGCACCCGGGTGTTCACCACCGCGCACGATCAGCAGCGCCGCGTCGTGATCGAGTGCGGCCGCGGCGAGCACAAGCGCTTCGCCGAGAACGAGCCGCTGGGCACGCTGGTGCTCGACGACCTGCCGCCGCGCCGGCGCGGCGAGGTGAAGATCGAGGTGACGTTCCGGGTCGACACCGACGGCATCCTCCACGTGCGCGCCCGCGACGCCGACACCGGCGCGTCGTGCGACGCCGACCTGACGATCCTCGGCGCGCCGACCCGCGGGGCCGCCTGATGGCGTGGACCGCCGCGCAGCTCCTGGCCTGGCTCGACGAGGTCGAGCCGCGCGCCGCCGGGCGCTCGCACTTCGAGTGGCTCGAGCTGCCGCCGACCACGGCGCCCGAGGCGATCCAGCGCGCGTACCACGCGATCGCGCGCACCCGGCACCCCGATCTGTTCCGCGCCGCGCTGCGCCCGGCCGATCTCGATCGCCTGGTCCGCATGTACGCGCGCGTCACCGGCGCGTACGCCGAGCTGCGCACCGCCGACAGCGCGACCGCGTACCTGCGCCGGCACGCGCCCGCGGTGACGTCGCCCGCGCCGCCCGCATCGCCCACGTCCCCCGCGCCGCCCGCACCAGCAGCCGCGCCGGGCGCGTCAGCCCCGGCCGCGGTCGATCCGGCGCGCGCGATGAACGCGCGGGCGCTGGCGCTGTACCGCCGCGCCGAGGGCGCGCTGCGCACCGGCGATCGCGCCTCGGCGATCCTCAACATCAAGATGGCCATCGCCGCGGATCCCAGCTCACAGTTGTTGCGCGGCGCGCTGGCCGAGCTCACGCGCACGTAGCGGCCTGACCGCGGTCGGACCAGCGTCGACCGTCGATGTCATCGCCGACGGTTTGACCCTCGCGGCGCGCTGTGTATCTTGCGCGCCATGCACAAGACGACGGGGACCGCGATCACCGGCTCGGGCGTGTGGCACCCGCCGACCCTGCTCGGCAACGCCGAGCTGTGCGACGCGTTCAACATCTGGGTGCGCCGCGAGAACGAGGCCCACGCCGCCGAGATCGCCGCCGGCACGTTCACCGCGCTGCGCGAGTCGACGCCGGAGTTCATCGAGAAGGCGTCGGGCATCACCCAGCGCTACGTGGTCGACAAGACCGGCATCATCGACCCCGATCGGATGATCCCCAACATCCCCGATCGCCGCGACGACGAGCTGTCGTACCAGGCCGAGTTCGCGGTCAACGCCGCGAAGCGCGCGCTGGCCGAGGCGCAGCGCGACGGCAAGGAGGTCGACATGGTCGTGCTCGGCGCGGCCAACCTGCAGCGGCTGTACCCGTCGATCGCGATCGAGGTGCTCGACGCGGTCGGCGGCGCCGGCTTCGGCGTCGACATCGCGCTGGGCTGCTCGTCGGCGACGATGGCGATCACGATGTGCAGCGAGGCGGTGCAGCTGGGCAAGGCCAAGTGCGCGCTGGCGGTCACGCCCGAGCTCACCAGCGGCTTCATCAACTGGCGCGACCGCGACAGCCACTTCATCTTCGGCGACGCGTCGGTGGCGGTGGTCGTCGAGCCGCTCGAGCGCGCGCGCCCCGGCAGCTACGAGATCCTGTCGACCCGGTCGATGGGCAAGTTCTCGTCGAACATCCGCAACAACGGCGGCTACCTCAACCGCTGCGATCCGACGCGGCAGTTCGCCGACGACAAGCTGTTCTACCAGCAGGGCCGGCGCGTCTTCAAAGACGTCGTGCCGCTGGCCGCCAAGTTCATCGGCGAGCACCTCGCGACCGAGGGCGTCGCCGCCGCGCAGATCGCGCGGTTCTGGCTGCACCAGGCCAACGAGAACATGAACGCGCTGATCGCGCAGCGCCTGCTCGGCCGCGAGCCGTCGTCGCTCGAGGCGCCGCTGATCCTGTCGGAGCTGGCCAACACCGCGTCGGCCGGCTCGGTGATCGCGTTCTCGAAGTACCACGACGATCTGCCGACCGGCAGCTACGGCCTGATGGCGTCGTTCGGCGCCGGCTACTCGCTGGGCAGCCTGCTCTTGCGGCGCACCTGATGCGCGCCCTCGCGGGGGTGCTGCTCGCGACCATGGCCTGCGGCGCTGGTGCCCCCGATCCGATCGTCGGCCGCTGGGCCAACGACCGCGGCAAGCAGGTCGAGTTCAAGGCCGGCGGCCACGTCGACCTGCCGCTCAACGCCGTCGACGCCGCGTGCCAGGACGCCACCGACGTGATCGCGGCCTGCGCCCGGCAGCACAAACGCTGGGCCCGCGTCGGCAGCGGCCACTATCGCATCACCGTCCCCGCAGTCAGCCGTCGCCCGCGCGGCTCGAGCTTCGACGCGCCCGCGCCGTGCACCTGCGGCAGCGAATCGGTGGGCGTCACGCTGCGCAGCGACGAGCTGATCGTCGACGACAGCGACGAGCGCCTCGACCGCGTGCGCTGAGCGCGACACAGGCGCGATCTGCTACGCGGCGGCGCGATCGTTCAGCGCGCCGTCGGCGCCGAACAGCGTCTCGCGCCAGCGCGCGAGCAGCGCGTCGGTGTCGCGATCGTCGGGGTGGAAGCGCGGCCGGAAGTAGTCGAGGTACGCCGGCACCAGCCGCGTGAAGTACGCCGGGTACAGCCACATCTTGCGGACGCCGCGGGTCCAGGTCCACGGCTTCCACAGCACGCGGCGGGTCACCATCATCCGCGCCTGCACCAGCGCCAGCACCGCGAAGAAGATCGCCGTCGTGTACAGCATCGTCGTCGTGCGGCGCCAGTAGCCGCCGCCGACCGCGCGGTAGACGTCGAAGGCCACCGCCTTGTGCTCGCTCTCCTCGAGCGCGTGCCACTGCCACAGCGCGCGCACGCTGGGGTCCAGGTCGGCCTGCTGGCGCGGATCGCCGAGCAGGTTCTCGGCGAGGATCGCCGTGAAGTGCTCGAGCGCGCAGGTCACCGCGAGCTGCGAGCGCTTGGGCAGCACCCGCCGCGCGAACTCGAGCAGGCCGCGCAGCCGCCGCTCGACCATCGCCGCCTCGGCGTGGCCGTGCGCGGCGGTGATGTCGTTGAGCACGCGGTGCTCGCGGCCGTGCATCGCCTCCTGGCCGATGAAGCCGACGATCGCCTCGCGCAGCGCGGGATCCTCGACGCGGTGGCGCAGCTGCTTGACCGAGTCGACGAAGAACCGCTCGCCCTCGGGGAACAGCAACGACAGCGCGGCCAGCATCGTGGTGGCGTAGGGGCAGCCGTCGGCCCAGTCGCGCGGCACGGCGGCGGGATCGAGGCCGAAGTCGACGTCGCGGCGAGGGATCATGATCGCAGCGTGCCGCGACGCGGCCGATCGCCGTAGGTCCGGGCGTGCCGACCAGTTATCATCTGGGGCCAGACCCGATGACCTCGCCGGCCGACATCCCGGGCGCCTACGTCCGCGACGTGATCGCGCTGTGCGCGCGCTGGCACGTGCCCGCCGCCGCGCTGACGCGGGGCCTGCCGATCACCGCCGCCGCGCTCGACGCGCCGACCACGCGCGTGCCGATCGCGGTGTGCGCCGAGGTCGTGGCCCGCGCGCACCGGCTCACCCGCGAGCCGGCGCTGGCGCTGTACGCCGGCTGGCAGATGCGGCTGTCGTCGCACGGCTACCTCGGCTTCGCGGCGATGACCGCGCCCACCGTGCGCGCCGCGATCGATCTCGCGGTGCGCTACGCCGCGACCCGCACCACCGCGGTCGGCCTCGTGCTCGAGGAGGCCGGCGCCGACGCCGCGCTGGTGATCGAGGAGCGCGCGCCGCTGGGCGCGCTGCGCGAGTTCGCGGTGCTGTCGCTGGCCGCGGGCCTGTGGCAGCTCGGCCGCGCGCTGACCGGCAAGCCGCTGGTCGGCACCGCCGAGTGCGCCTTCGCGGCGCCGCCGTTCGTGGCCCAGGTGCCGTTCGCCGCGGGGATGATGCGCTTCGATCGACCGGCCCATCGGCTGCGCTTCGCGCGCGCGATCCTCGACCTGCCGATCACCAGCGCCGATCCGGTGGCGCTCGAGCTGGCGCGCGGCCAGTGCGAGCGCGAGCTGGCGGCCATCGTCGACGCCGGCCTGCCCGCCCGGGTGCGCGCCGCGGTCACGGCCCGCCTCGAGCGCGGCCCGGGCCTACCGGCCATCGCCAAGGAGCTGCGGCTGTCGACCCGCACGCTCAAGCGCAAGCTGGCCGACCGCGGCACGACCTTCTCGGCCATCGTCGATGACGTCCGCCGCCAGCGGGCGCTCCTGCTGCTGGACGACCGCGCGCTGTCGATCGGCGAGATCGCCGCCCGCCTGGGCTACACCGAGCTGGCCAACTTCACCCGGGCGTTTCGGCGGTGGACCGGGACCACTCCGGCGGCGCACCGGCGGGGCTGAGCCACCCTGGCGCAGCCGGCCACACCGGCGCCGCGCCCGGTCGATCACCGCGGAGCCTGCGCGGTGATCCCGACGACGCGCACGATCTGCGGACCCGCGCGCGCCAGGTCGCCCACCACTCCATACCTCGCCGTGGCGCGACCCATGCATCGATCCCGAGGACATGGACACTACGATCAAGCTCATCGCCAAGACCCTCGGTGCGGCCGGGGTCGAGGTCTCCGGTTCCGACGCCCGCTTCGCCGCCGAGGCCGCCGACGGCTCGCGCCTGAAGATCTCGATCGAGGGCCGGCAGCAGCGGTTCATGGCCGCGCTGGTCGACGCCGCCGGGATCACCCGCGCCACCATCGACGTCGCCCCGGTCTCGCACGTGAAGGACGACCCGGCCTTCGCCGGCCGCGTCACGCTGCACGTCGGCAAGCAGCTGATCCACCTGGACAGCCGCCCGACCCTGGCGATCGAGTTCGTCACCAACGAGTAGCCGGCGCACCGCCGCGAACCAGCCGCCGCGTGGAGGTCATCCGCGCGGCGGCGCTGCCGTCCGGACGCGGACCTACTCCTCGGGGTGGGGCTTGTACGCCGCGGCGACCTTCTGGGCGATCGCCGGCGGCGCCACGTCGTGGTGCGCCAGCTCCATCGTGAAGCTGCCCTGACCGGCGGTCGCGCCGCGCAGCTGCCCGACGTAGTTGCCGACCTCGGCCAGCGGCGCCTGGGCGTGGATCTGCACGACGCCATCGGGCAGCGTGTCGAAGCCCAGCACCTTGCCGCGCATGTTCTTGAGATCGGTCGTGACCGTGCCGGTGTGCAGCTCGGGCACGATGATCTCGAGGTTGACGATCGGCTCGAGCAAGAGCGGCCGCGCCCGGGCGTAGGCGTCGCGGAACGCCAGCTTCGCCGCGTTGCGGAACGCGATGTCCTTGCTGTCGACCGAGTGGGCCTTGCCGTCGGTGATCACCACGCGCACGTCCTGCACCGGCGAGCCCGACAGCGTGCCGGCCTCGAGCGCGTCGCCGATGCCCTTCTCGACCGCGCTCAGGAACTGGTGCGGGATGGCCCCGCCGAACACGTCGTTCACGAACTCGAAGCCCTCGCCGCGGCCGCGCGGCTCGACGCGCAGGAACACCTCGGCGAACTGCCCCGCGCCGCCGGTCTGCTTCTTCAGGCGGTGGTGGCCCTCGGCCTTGGCGGCGATGGTCTCGCGGTACGAGATCCGCGGCGCCCGGGTCGTCACCGAGACGCCGAAGCGGTTCTTCAGCTTCTCGATCACCACCTTCAGGTGCAGCTCGCCCTGCCCGCTCAGCGTGTAGTCGCGGGTCTGGCGGTCCTGGCCGTATTGCAGCGTCGGGTCCTCCTCGCACAGGCGCTGCAGCGCGGTGCCCAGCTTGACGTCGTCCTGCTTGGTCGCCGCCTCGAGCGCCAGGGTCAAGACCGGCGCCGGATACGGCGGCCGCACCGGGGCCAGATCCTCGGCGATCCCGGGGGCGTGGAGGATCTGATCGACGTGCAGCTCGTCGATGCGGGCCAGCGCGACCAGGTCGCCGGCGCAGGCGACGCCGCCCTCGACCTCGGGGTGATCGCGCCCCTCGACCTTGAGCACCTGGCCGGCCTTGCGCGGCTTGCGGTCGCTGGCGGCGACGAACGGGGTCTGGCCGTCCAGCGTGCCCTGGATGATGCGCACCATCGCCAGCTTCCCGGCGTACGGATCGTTCGCGATCTTCCACACGTGGGCGATCAGCGGGAGCTCGGCGTCGCAGGCCAGCTCGACCGTGCGGTCGCCCTGGCGCAGGCGGCGCGGGCGGCCGCTGACCGGGCTCGGCCCCTCCTCGGCCAGCACGTGGGCCAGGTCGTCGACCCCGACCTCGGTGGTGGCGTTGGTGAACAGCACCGGCACCACGTGGCCGCGGGCCATGGCGGTGACGAAGCACGCCCGCAGCGCCGGCAGGTCGATCGGCTGGCCGCCCAGGTAGCGCTCGAGCGCGGCGTCGTCGACCTCGATCGACGACTCCAGCATCTCCTGGTGCACCTGCGCCACCGAGCCGAAATCCGCTGTGCCGGCCGCATGATCGAAGCAGTCGACGACGTCCGTGCCGCCGGCGGTCGGCAGGTTGACGCAGTGCAGGTTGGGGCCGAGCGCCGCGCGCAGCTCGTCGAGGATCCGCGGCAGACGCGCGAGGTTCTGGTCGATCTTGTTGACCACCACCATGCGGGCCAGGCCCAGCTCGCCGGCGGCGTTGTACAGCCGCCGGGTGGCCAGGTCGATGCCGGCGCCGGCGTCGGTCACCAGCACCGCCGTCTCCACCGCCGGCAGCGCGGCCAGCGCGTGGCCGACGAAGTCCGGGTGTCCCGGCGTGTCGATGATGTTGATCTCGCGGCCGTCCTTGGTCGCGAACAGGAGCGTCGCGCTGATCGAGTGGTGGTGCTTCTGGGCCTCGGGCTCGAAGTCGCTGATGGTGGTCGAGGCCTCGACCGACCCCATCCGGGTGATCGCGCCCAGCCGGTGGAGCAGCGCCTCGGCCAGCGTGGTCTTGCCGGCACCGGCGCGGCCGATGAGGGCGATGTTGCGGATGTCCTGCGGACGGAAGCTCGGGACAGAGGGCATGCGCAGGCCGCTTGCAAGCACTGTGCGCACGGCGCACCGCTGTAGGTCGCGTTGTGTGGTCGACCACGCGCGCCCGCCGGAGGTGCGCCAACGAGGTCGCGCCCTGCCAACTTCGATGCCCCGACCATTCGCGCAACCCCTCGCAATCCATCGCGCACCCGCCGGCATCTCGCATGCTCTTGCCGGTGCCCATGCACCTTCGCCTGTCCGCCCTGCTCCTCGCCTCCGCCTCGCTCGTCGCCGCCTGCGCCGAGCCCCCCGCCAACCCGATGCGCAAGCGCTACGGCGACCCGGTCGCGGTCGACGTCGGCGGCCTGTCGCTCGACGTCCAGATGGTGCTGCGCCCCGAGGTCTTGTACGGCGCCGGGATCCACAGCCTCTACCAGATCGATCGCCGCAGCGGCGCGGTGCTGCCGCTGCTCATCGCGGACGACACGTACTCGATCGCGCAGATCGCCGCCGACGACACCGCCGTCTACGCGGTGCTGCAGCGCGGCGGCGGCACCGAGCTCGTGCGCATCCCCAAGGGCGGCGGCGCGCCCCAGACGCTGCTCCGCGATCCGACGCTGTCGGTGAGCGAGCTCGCGACCCACGGCGGCGACGTCTACGTGCTCGGCTCCCAGCCGCAGGGCACCCCGCCGGCGACGATCTGGCGCCAGGTGATCCTCGCCGTGCCCGGCGCCGGCGGCGATGTGGTCGAGGTCGCCGAGGTCGATCCTGGCGTGATCGCGACCATGGCGACCGACGACGCGGGCCTGCTGCTCGGCCGGCTCGATGGCCTGGTGCGCGTGCCCTACGCCGGCGGCGCCGCGACCACGCTGCACGCGCTCGACGGGCACTACGTCGCCGACATCGAGGTCGACCCCGAAGGCCTGACGTGGACGATGCGGCCCGACGGCATGCTCCCGTCCGAGCCGAACCGGCTGTACGCGTCGCCGGCGGGCGCGACGACGCCGGACTTCCTCGCCGAGGTCGACAGCGCGTGGTTCGCGACCAACCAGCTCGGGTTCTACTGGGTCGACTACGACCACCGCGCGATCCGCGCGATCGCCAAGGACGACCTCGCCGGCGAACCGTTCGCGCTGTTCACCACCGGCGACGCGCCGCTGGACGTCGTCGCCGACGACCACGGCCTGGCCTACTCGAGCGACGACGGGGACGACGACGGCGGCGACCTCGAGCTGCACCTGGTGCCGCTCGTCGAGTAGCCGCGTCGCACGGCGTCGCACGCGGTCGCACTGCTCGGCGGCCCGGCGGCGGTGCTAGCCTGCTCGCCATGCGCACGTCATTGTCTGCCGCGCTCGCGGCGCTCGTCCTCGGTTCGTGCTGCGCGCAGCCGGCGCCCAAGGCGGTCGCGGTCGCCGAGCCGACGCCGCCCGATCCCGCGGTCCAGCTGCCGCCGCCCGTCGAGGAGCCCCCCGCCGTGACCAAGCCGTTCCCCGCCACCCGGCGGGATGACATCGTCGACACGCTCCACGGCCAGGCGGTCGCGGATCCGTACCGCTGGCTCGAGGACGCCGAGCAGCCGGCGGTCAAGGCGTGGATGGACGCCCAGGACGCGTACACCCGCGGCGAGCTGGCCAAGCTGCCCGGTCGCGACGCGATCGCCGCGCGGCTGCGCGAGGTGTTCTACTTCGACGCGCTCGGCGCGCCGACCCACCGTAAGGGCCGCTTCTTCTTCAGCCGCAAGCACGCCGACAAAGAGAAGACCGTCGTCTACTGGAAGCAGGGCGCCAAGGGCGCCGATCAGGTGCTGTTCGATCCCAACACCTGGAGCGCCGACGGCTCGACCGGCCTGGGCGAGTGGTGGCCGAGCAAGAGCGGCGCGTACGTCGCCTACGCCAAGAAGGAGAACAACGCCGACGAGTCGGTGACCTACGTGCGCGACGTCGCCAGCGGCAAGGACCTGCCCGACGTCATCCCCGGCACGCGCTACGCGCGCGCGTCGTGGACGCCCGACGACAAGGGCTTCTACTACACCTGGGTGCCGCCGGTCGGCGGCGACGTGACCATCGCCAACCGCCCCGGCTTCGCCGAGCTGCGCTACCACGCGCTCGGCACCGACCCGGCCAAGGATCCGGTCATCCACGAGAAGACCGGCAACCCGCAGACCTTCCTCGGCGGCTCGGTGTCGTGGGACGGCAAGTGGCTGCTCGCGTTCGTCCAGCACGGCTGGAACTCGAGCGACGTGTACTTCAAGGACGCGCGCACGCCGGCCGCGCCGTGGACCGCGCTGGTCGAGGGCGTCGACGCCAACTTCGAGGTCACGGTCTGGAAGGATCGCTTCTACGTCAACACCAACGACGGCGCGCCGCGCTACCGCGTGTTCGCGGTCGATCCGCGCAAGCCGGCGCGGGCCGCGTGGAAGGAGATCGTGCCGCAGTCGGCCGACACGCTCGAGTCGGTGGCGGTGATCGGCGACAAGCTGGTGCTGTCGTACCTGCACGAGGTGCAGAGCGCGCTGGCGATCCACGATCTGAACGGCAAGCGGCTGCGCGCGATCGACCTGCCGCCGCTCGGCACCGCGAGCGGCCTGACCGGCAACCCCGACGAGGACACCGCGTACTTCACCTACTCGTCGTTCACCGAGGCCGCGGTCACGTTCCAGGCGTCGATCAAGACCGGCGCGACCAAGGAGTGGTCGCGGGTCAAGCTGCCGATCGACACGTCGAACATGGTCGCCGAGCAGGTCCGCTACACCAGCAAGGACGGCACGTCGATCCCGATGTTCCTCCTGCACAAGAAGGACGCGGCCAAGGACGGCAAGAACCGCGTGCAGCTCTACGGCTACGGCGGCTTCAACGTCAGCCTGACGCCGGGCTTCTCGTCGTCGCGCGCGGTGTGGCTCGAGCGCGGCGGCATGATCGCGATCCCCAACCTGCGCGGCGGCGGCGAGTTCGGCGAGGACTGGCACAAGGCCGGCATGGGCGCGAACAAGCAGAACGTGTTCGACGACTTCCAGGCCGCGGCCCGCTACCTCATCGATCAGGGCTGGACCTCGCCCGAGCACCTGGCGATCTACGGCGGCTCGAACGGCGGCCTCCTGGTCGGCGCGACGATGACCCAGGCCCCCGAGCTGTTCGGCGCGGTGGTGTGCGCGGTGCCGCTGCTCGACATGATCCGCTACCACCAGTTCGGCTCCGGCGCGACGTGGATCCCCGAGTACGGCTCGGCCGACGACCCGGCGCAGTTCAAGACGCTGTTCGCGTACTCGCCGTACCACCACGTCGTCGACGGCACCCGCTACCCGGCGCTCTTGATGCTGTCGGCCGACCACGACGACCGCGTCGACCCGATGCACGCGCGCAAGTTCGTCGCCGCGATCCAGCACGCGATCCCCGGCGATCGGCCGGCGTGGCTGCGCATCGAGAAGAACGCCGGCCACGGCGGCGCCGACGCGGTCAAGCAGGCGGTCGAGCAGAGCGCGGACCTGTTCGCGTTCCTCGAGCGCGAGCTGCAGTAGCCGGCGCGGCGCGGCCCGGCGGCGATAGACGGGGCAGCGCCGGCGCGATTCACCGGCGCGGCGCCCGGGGCGACGGCGGCGTGATCGCCATCGCCGGAGCGTGCGGTGGCGGGGCGTAAGCGCGCGGCAGACCGGCGCGTTCTGCTATCACCTCGCCATGCCCCGCATCGCCCTCCCCGCCGCCGCCGCGCTCGCCCTCGCCGCCTGCAGCCACGGTCCGTCGAAGCGCCCCTACGCGCCGATCACCGTCGAGGAGCTGCTGGCCCGCATCACCGCCACCGCCGATCAGGTCACGTCGTTCCGCGCCAACGACACGACGATGGACTACTGGCTCAACGACGAGCGGGTGAAAGGCACGGTCGCGATCATGGGCACGACCGGCGCGCGGGTCCGCATCCAGGCGCTGTCGCCGGCCGGCGAGTCGACGATGAGCGACCTGGCCTGCGACGGCACCGACTACGCGTTCCTCGACCTCAACAAGAACTGCCAGCTGTCGGGCCCGTGCAGCAAGGACACGATCGCCGCGATGCTGCGGGTGGCGCTCGCGCCCGACGACTTCATGACGCTCGCGGTCGGCGCGACGCCGATCATCCCCGGCGCGACCGGCACGGTGCGCTGGGACGCCGGCACCGGCAAGGAGGTGCTCGAGCTGACCGGCGACGGCGGCCGGACGCAGCAGATCGTGCTCGACGCGCGCGACGGCCGCGCCGACGTGATCTCGAGCGAGGTCAAGTCCGCGGCCGGCGTGCAGGAGTGGCGCATCGACAACACCGGCTTCTCGACGATCAAGGACGCCGCCGGCGCGCCGCGGCGGGTGCCCGACAAGTCGCGGTTCCGCTCGCCGGGCGAGAAATCGGACCTGATCGTCGAGTGGAACCAGCGCGAGCTCGGCCTCGAGATCCCCGCCGAGAGCTTCCAGATGGAGCTGCCCGGCGTCGCGAGCTGCAAGTAATACCGCCACCAAGCGGCGAAGATCGTTGGTGATCGTCCGGATTGACGCGACGACGCCGCGGGATTGTCATCGCGCGCCGACGATCCTTCTTGCGAGCGTTTCCGGGCCAGGGTAAAAGCGGAATCGCCACGGTTTGATCGGTCGATTCATCTCGGGTCTCGGGTCTTTGTGCCTCTCGGACACGCAGAGCGACGGTTCGGCAAGCAGTGGTTGCAGCTCTGACTGCGAACCGCCAGCGAGGTCGGCCCCTCGAGCGCGGTGTCATGTGACGAAGGCCAGAGGATAGCGAGATCGAGATGAGCACCCGTCTGTACGTTGGCAACCTTTCTTTCAACACGTCCACCGAGACCGTCCGCGCTGCGTTCGAAGAGTTCGGCGCGGTGTCGGACGTCCACCTGGTGAGCGACCGCGAGACCGGCCGCCCCCGTGGCTTCGGCTTCGTCACCATGGGCACGCCTGAGGAGGCCAAGAAGGCCATCGAGGGCATGGACGGGCAGATGCTCGACGGCCGTCCGCTGCGCGTGAACGAGGCCGAGGAGCGCCCGGCTCGCGGTGGTGGCGGCGGTGGCGGTGGCTTCCGCGGCGGTGGCGGCGGTGGCGGTGGCTACCGCGGTGGTGGCGGTGGCGCCGGTGGCGGCGGCTACGGCGGTGGTGGCGGCGGCTACGGTGGTGACCGTGGCGGCGGCGGTGGTGGCTACGGCGGTGGTGGCGGTGGCTACGACGGCGGTGGCGGCGGTGGCTACGGCGACCGCGGCGGTGGCCGTGGTGGTCGCGGCGGTCGCGGCGGTGGCGGCGGCTACCGCGGGTGATCGGCTAGCGCCCACCCGACACGCAAGGCTGTGACGACGCGCGGCGACCTCGGTCGCCGCGTTTCGTTTTCGGGGGCGCCGTGCCGTGGCGCGCGGCCTGCTGCGCTATCGTCGTCGCGATGGCCGAGCCCCTGCTGGAGATCCGTGACCTGGTCACGGAGTTCCGCACCGATCGGGGCACGGTGCGCGCGGTCGACGGCGTCTCGTTCGCGGTGCCGCGCGGCACGACGCTCGGCGTCGTCGGCGAGTCGGGCTGCGGCAAGTCGGTCACCGCGCTGTCGATCATGCGGCTCGTGGCGTCGCCGCCCGGGCGCATCGCCAGCGGCAGCATCCGCTACGCCGGCAAGGATCTGCTGGCGCTGCCCGAGAAGGACATGCGCGCGATCCGCGGCGATCGCATCGGCATGATCTTCCAGGAGCCGATGACGTCGCTCAACCCGGTGTTCACCGTCGGCGATCAGGTCGCCGAGGCGGTGCGCCTGCACCAGGGCAAGTCGCGCGCCGAGGCCCGGCAGGTGGCGATCGCGATGCTGGCCAAGGTCGGCATCCCGGCGCCCGAGCACCGCGTCGACGACTACCCGCACCAGCTGTCGGGCGGGATGCGCCAGCGCGTGATGATCGCGATGGCGCTGTCGTGCAAGCCCGACCTGCTGATCGCCGACGAGCCGACCACCGCGCTCGACGTGACGATCCAGGCGCAGATCCTCGAGCTGTTGCGCGGGCTGCAGGCCGAGCTGGGCATGAGCATCCTGCTCATCACCCACGATCTCGGCGTCGTCGCCGAGACCTGCGCCGAGGTGATCGTCATGTACGCCGGGCGCGTCGTCGAGCAGGCGCCGACCGCGGCGCTGTTCGCGCGGCCGCGCCACCACTACACCGCGGGGCTGTTGCGCTCGGTGCCCAGCTACCAGCCGGCGGGCGCCGCCGCCGCGACGCCCTACCGCGACGGCGCGGCGCCGGCCCGGGCGCGCCTGACCGAGATCGCCGGCATGGTGCCGCCGCTGCACGCGCTGCCCAAGGGCTGCAAGTTCGTCGACCGCTGCGGCGCCGCGATCGATCGCTGCCGCACCGAGGAGCCGGCGCTGGTCGCGATCGGCGCGCCCGACGACGGCCACCGCGTGCGCTGCCACGCGCCGGTCGAGGTGCCGACGTGACCCCGCTGCTCGAGCTGGCCGGCGTCAGCAAGCACTTCGCCACCAAGATCGCGTGGCCGCGCGAGCCGGCGCCCCCGCAGGTGCGGCTGTGGCGCGCGTTCACCCGCCAGCCGGCGCTGGTGCGCGCCGTCGAGGACGTGTCGCTGGCGATCGCGCCCGGCGAGACGCTCGGCCTGGTCGGCGAGTCGGGCTGCGGCAAGTCGACGCTCGGCCGCACCGTGCTGCGGCTGCTGCAACCGACCCGCGGCGCGATCCGCTTCGACGGCCAGGACATCGCGCGCCTGTCCGACGCGGCGATGCGGCCGCTGCGGCGGCGGATGCAGATGATCTTCCAGGACCCCTACGCGTCGCTCAACCCGCGCATGAGCGTCGGCACCGCGGTCGGCGAGCCGCTCGAGATCCACCAGCCCGAGCTCGGCAAGCGCGAGCGCGGCGAGCGGGTCGCGGCGCTGTTGCAGAAGGTCGGGCTGCCCGCCGACGCGGCGACCCGCTACCCGCACGAGTTCTCCGGCGGCCAGCGCCAGCGCGTCGGCATCGCGCGCGCGCTCGCGGTCGGGCCCAGCTTCCTCGTCTGCGACGAGCCGATCAGCGCGCTCGACGTGTCGATCCAGGCGCAGATCGTCAACCTGCTGCAGGACCTGCAAGCGGCCGAGCGGCTCACCTACCTGTTCATCAGCCACGACCTCAAGATCGTGCAGCACCTGTGCGATCGCGTCGCGGTGATGTACCTCGGGCGGGTCGTCGAGCTGGCCAGCGCCGACGAGCTGTACCGATCGCCGCGCCACCCGTACACCCGCGCGCTCTTGTCGGCGGTGCCGGTCGCCGATCCCGCAGCGGCCGCCACCCGCAAGCGGATCGTCTTGACCGGCGACGTGCCCAGCCCGCTGGCGCCGCCGCCCGGCTGCGCGTTCCACCCGCGGTGCCCGGTGCCCAACAAGCCGCGCGAGTGCATGACCCTCATCCCACCGACCCGCCTGCTCGGCGGCGCCCAGGTGGCGTGCCACGTGGCCGAGGCATGAGCGACGAGTCGCGACCCGGGCCCGCGGCCCACGGCGTCCGCCACGCCGGCGATCTCGAGCTGCGCCCGCTGCCCGCGGTGCTGCTCGATCTGCACGAGGCCGGCATCACCGGGCGCTTCCTGGTGCGCCGCGACCGCGTGGTCAAGACCATCGAGCTGTACGAGGGCCAGCTGGTCGCGACCAGCGGCAAGGACGAGACGCTCGGCCACTTCCTGGTCGCCAGCGGCGTGATCACCACGGCGCAGCACCAGGCCGCGGTGACCGACGCCCACGCGATGGGCCGCAGCGTCGGCGACGCGCTGGTCAAGGCCGGGCTGCTCACGCCCGAGCGCCTGCTCGAACAGCTGGCGGCGCAGACCCGCTACCGGCTGCTGTCGCCGCTGCGGTGGACCAACGGCGCGTGGCGCTTCGAGACCCGGCCGCTGGCGCTCGACGGGCTGGTGCTGTCGATCCCCGAGACCGTGCTGACCGGCCTGCGCGACACCTCGAGCGAGGGGCCGCCGCCGAGCCAGCTCCTCGCCGATCTGTTCCTCGAGCTGACCCCGCGCGGCGAGCGCCTGGTGCCGCTGTTCCGCGCGATCTACGGCGCGCGCGTGCCCGAGCGACTGCCCGAGGGCGTCACCGCGCGCGGCCTGATGGAGCAAGGCCTGCCGGCCGCGGTGGTCGACGCGCTGGTGCTCACCGACGCGGTGGTGCCGGCGATCCCGCGGGTCGGCCCGGCGCTGGCGCTGCGCAGCGGCGACACCGGCGAGCGTTCGCCGCTGTACGCCGAGCTGTTCGGCGGGCTGTCGACGATCGCGCCGATGCCCACCGGCGGCGATCCGCTCGACCTCGCCGACGAGGCGCTCGACAACGACCTGCTCGACGACGACGCCACCCGCGCCGCCCGCGCCGCGCTGACCTCCGAGGCGCTGCGCATCCGCGACCTCGATCACTACGCGGTGCTCTTGGTCGATCCCCACGCCGGCGATCTCGAGATCGCGGCGGCGGTGGCCGAGCGCCAGAGCATGTTCGGGCGCGACTTCTACGCGCGGTTCCAGCTCGGCAACGACGCCAGCCTGCTCGACGACGTCCACGCCGCCTACGAGCAGGCCCGCGAGGTGCTGCTCACCGACGAGCGGCGCGCCGCGTACGACCGCGAGCTGGCCGGCGGCGACCTCACCGATCGCGGCGTCGAGAGCGACCGCCTGCGCACCGCCGGCTTCGATCTGCTGGCCCGCGGCGACGCCGCGGCGGCGGCCGGCAAGTTCGAGGCGGCGCTCGGGTTGCGCCCGGAAGATCCCGACGCGCTCGCCGGCCTGGGCTGGGCGGTGTGGCACCGCGAGGAGCGCACCGCCGAGGCCGCCGACGCGGCCCGCGCGTATCTCGGCCGCGCGCTGCGGGTCGCGCCCAACCTCGGCGTCGCCCACCAGCACCTCGGGCTGATCGAGCTGGCGATGGGCGTCGACGATCAGGCCGCGCTCGAGCACCTCGAGCGGGCCGCGCGCGCGGTGCCCGGCGACGCCCAGGTCCTCGACGGCATCGCGACGTTGTACCTGCGGCGCGGCGCGGGTCGCGCGCTCGAGCGCGCGCTGCGGCGGCTGTTGCGCGCCGGCGCCGGCACGCCGCAGGACCACGCGGCGATCTGGCAGCGCCTCGGCGCGCTGTACAGCGATCACCTCGACGAGCCGGCCGCCGCCAAGAGCGCCTACGCCCAGGCGGTGCGGTTGGGCGGCACGTCGCGGCCGATCCGCCGCATCCCGACGCCGCTGCCCGGGCGCACCAGCGACGCCGACTTCATCGCCGCGTCGCTGGCGGTGGCGAGCGGCGATCCCAGCGACGGCGAGCGCCTCACCTACGACGAGCTGCGGCCGCGCGCGGTGCCGCGGGCGCGCACGACGCTGTCGCGCGAGCTGTGGGCGCTGTTGCACCACCCCGACGACGAGGCCGACATCGGCGCGCTGGCCGAGCTCCTGGCGCCGGCGGTCCACGCGCTGCACCCGATCACGCTGGCCGACCTCGCGGTCGATCCGGCGGCGCGGCTGACCGACGCCGAGCTGCCGCCAGCGTTCGCGGCGCTGCGCAACTACATGGCCGAGCTGCTCGGCTTGCCGGTGCCGCCGGTCTACGCCCACCCGGATTTCGGCGCCGACGTCCACGTCGGGGCCACCCAGGAGCTGGTGCTCCTGGCCGGCGACGACGCGCTGACCGCGCCCGATCGCGCGACGCTCGGCTTCCGGCTCGGCCGCGCGTCGACGTTCTTGTGGCCGGGGCGCGCGATCGGCGCGTCGCGGCCGGCGCGCACGCTGCGCAGCCTGGTGATGACGCTGTTCCGCGAGACCACGCCCACCCCGCGCCCCGCCGACGAGATCACCGCCGCGCTCGACCAGCTGCCCGCCGACGTGCGCCGCCAGGCCGCCGGCCTGGTCGGCCGGCTGTTCGCCCGCTCGCCGGAGCACAACCTGTCGCGCTGGGCGCAGTCGCTGGGGCGCACCGCCGATCGCTTCGGCCTGCTGGTGTGCGGCGACATCCCGGTGGCGCTGGGCCTGGCCGACTCGGCCGACGGCGACCTCGCGGCCTTCGCCGCCTCGACCGAGTTCCGCAAGCTGCGCCAGGCGCTGGGCATCACCGCGGACGCCAGCCGGGCGCTATAGTCCCGGCATGTCCACGCCCGATCCGTCGCTGCGTCCGGCGGCCGCCGCCGCGGGTCCCGAACCGGCGGCGCAGTGGCTCGCCAGGAACGCGACCGGCCTCGCCGCGCTGATCGTCGGCGCGGTCGGCTTCGTCGTCACCTTCATGGTGCAGGACCCGCTGTGGTCGATGCCCGACCACCGCCTGACGATCCCGTTCTTCGGCCTCGCGCTGGTGCTGGCCGTGGTGTCGGTGGCGCGGCGCGAGAGCACGCTGGTGTTGCCGGTCGCGGGCGTGGCGCTGGCGGCCCTGGCGATGGTACTCGGGTGGTTCCTGGTGATGGCGCTGATCGTCGCCGTCGCCGCAATCGTCATCCTGATCATGTCGATGGTGATGTGATGTCCCAGCACTCCGAAGACCTCGCGGCCGAGCGCGACCTCATCTACGACTGGAACGCGCAGGAGAAGGTCGGCTCGCTGTCGCCCAAGCGCAAGGTGACGTTCCTCGACGAGACCCTGCGCGACGGCATCCAGTCGCCATCGGTGGTCGATCCGACCATCGACGACAAGCTGCGGCTGATCGACCTGGCCAGCGACCTCGGCATCCACTACATCGACATCGGCCTGCCGGGCGCCGGCCGCCGCGCCGTCGAGGACTGCACGACGATCGCCGAGCACGCCCGCGACGCCGGCCTGCCGATCAAGCTGGCGTGCGCCGCCCGCACCCACGTCAACGACGTCCAGGCGGTGGTCGACATCTCGCAGAAGGTCGGCGTGCCGATCGAGGTGCTGACGTTCATCGGCAGCTCGCCGATCCGCCAGTACGCCGAGGACTGGGACCTGGCGCGGATGCTCAAGCTGTCGGCCGACGCGATCGACCTGGCGCGCCGCTACGACCTGCCGGTCGGCTACGTCACCGAGGACACCACCCGGTCGCGGCCGGAGGTACTGTCGAAGCTATTCGCCAACGCCGTCGACCACGGCGCGCAGCGGCTGGTGGTGTGCGACACCGTCGGCCACGCCACGCCCGACGGCATCAAGCACCTCCTGCGCTTCACCCGCAACCTGCTCGACGGCATGGGCCGCCCCGACGTCGGCATCGACTGGCACGGCCACAACGATCGCGGGCTCGGCGTGGTCAACGCGATCTTCGCGATCGAGTACGGCGCCGACCGCATCCACGGCACAGCGCTGGGCATCGGCGAGCGCGTCGGCAACGCCGCCCTCGATCAGATCCTGCTCAACCTCGATCTGCTGGGCGAGCTGCCCGATCAGGATCTGTCGAAGCTGCTCCTGTGGTGCCGGACCGCGTCGAAGGCGACCCACGTGCCGATCCCGGTGCAGTACCCGATGGCCGGCGGCGATGCGTTCCGCACCGCGACCGGCGTCCACGCCGCGGCGATCATCAAGGCCGAGAAGAAGGGGCACGGCTGGCTGGCCGATCGCATCTACTCCGGCGTGCCGGCGGGCCGCTTCGGCCGCGAGCAGGAGATCGAGGTCGGCCACTACTCCGGCGAGTCCAACGTGATCTACTGGCTGCGCAAGCGCGGGATCGAGCCGACGCCCGAGCTGGTGGCGGCGGTGTTCGGCGCCGCGAAGCGTGGGAATCGCGTTCTCACGGACGACGAGATCCACCAGCTCATCAAGGAACAGCGGGCCTGAACATCGCGGCCCGGCGGAGGTCGGCGGCGATCGGGTGGCGGCGGCGCGTGCGCTGCGTCGATGCAGCGGGCTGGCCGGACCAAGGCGGGTGTCCCGCGCGCTGCGCAACTGTGTCACGGGCGGGGCTAGCCGACGGCACCGCGCGCTGGTAGGGTGCCCTCGATCATGGCAGCGAACTCGACGGGTATTCTCACGGTCCGCAAGGACGTGAAGTTCAACGGGCTCAAGATCTTCTCGGCCACGATGGTCGCCGATCGCGAGCAGCTCGGTGAGAAGGTCACCAAGTGGATGGCCGAGCACCCGAGCTGCAAGCCGGTGGAGTTCGTGGTGACGCAGTCGAGCGACGAGGCGTTCCACTGCCTCGCGATCACGCTGTTCTACTACGACGACACCCGCAAGTAGCGCGGTTGCCGTCGCATCGACGGAGTCGGTGATGACGCGAACGTGGAACTTCTCGCCGGGCCCGGCGGTGTTGCCGGAGGCGGTGTTGCGACGAGCCCAGGCGGCGCTGTGGGATCTCGACGGTAGCGGCATCGGCGTGCTCGAGCACAGCCACCGCGGCAAGGAGTTCCTGGCCGTGCTGGCGCGCGCCGAGGCGCTGGTGCGGCAGCTCGCGGGCGTGCCCGACGCCTACGACGTGCTGTTCCTGCAGGGCGGCGCGTCGTCGCAGTTCTTCATGGTGCCGATGAACTTCCTCGGCGGCGCCACCGCCGACTACTGCGTCACCGGCGTGTGGTCGGAGAAGGCGGTCGACGAGGCGAAGCGGTTCGGCGCGGTCCACGTGGCGTGCTCGAGCGCCGAGGGCGGCCACACCCACATCCCCGACGCCGCCGCGACCCGCTGGTCGGCGGCGCCGGCCTACGCGCACTTCACCAGCAACAACACCATCTACGGCACCCAGTGGACCGGCGAGCCCGCGGTGCCGGCCGGCGTGCCGCTGGTGTGCGACGCGTCGAGCGACATCTTCAGCCGCCCGATCGACGTCGCGCGCTACGCGCTGATCTACGCCGGCGCGCAGAAGAACCTCGGCCCGTCGGGCGTGACGCTGGTGATCGTCAAGAAGGAGCTGGTCGCCAAGGGCGCCCGCGACCTGCCGACGATGCTGCAGTACCGCACCTTCGCCGCCAACCAGTCGATGTACAACACGCCGCCGACGTTCGGCATCTACGTGCTGTCCGAGGTGCTGCGGTGGATCGACGAGCTGGGCGGCCTGCCGGCGATGGCGGCGCGCAACCGCGCCAAGGCCGACCTGCTCTACGCCGAGCTCGATCGCTCGCCGGTGTTCAAGGGCGTGGTCCGCGCCGAGGCCCGCTCGCAGATGAACGTCACCTTCCGCGGCCGCAGCGCCGCCGAGGACGCGGCCTTCGTCGCGTTCGCCACCGCCCGCGGCCTGTCGGGGCTGGCCGGCCACCGCTCGGTCGGCGGCATGCGCGCCAGCATCTACAACGCGATGGAGCTCGGCGGCGTGCAGGCGCTGGTCGACGCGATGCGCGCGTTCGCCGCCGCGCACGCCTGACGTTCGCGCGTAAGCGTTCGGCGGGTAGCCAGTCGGAGGTCCCCGAGGAACGTGACAGTGGCGACGCGCTGTGCGACGTTGAAGGCGACAGCGACATGATCACCGGCCTCAACCTTCTCAACTTCAAGGGCCATGCACGCACGGGCGTGCGCTTGGGTCGCCTCACCATGCTCGTCGGCGACAACGCCAGCGGCAAGTCGAGTGTCCTGGAGGCGCTCGCGATCTTGGGTGGCCTCGGGTCGGGACCGTTGCCAGCGATTACACAGTTCGGCCTCGCCCAAGACGTCGTGCGCCGGAGCCAAACGCAGATGCGCTTGAGCGCAACGAGTGCATCAGGTGGCACCGTACGCCTCGAGGTCGAGACAACCGATCAGCAATCGCAAGTGTCGTGTTCTGCACGGCTGACGGTCACCCACGACGCCGGGACGAGCAATCTGGCCGCTACCTGGGCGGAGTCCGGCGGCGTTGTTTCCCAACACAGTCCCACCCACGGCGGATGGCAAAGCACGGTCGACGTCATCGGTACCGTCGCGCTGTTCAGCCTCGACGCAACGCGGGTAGCGCGCGGCGACGTCGTCACCGACCCTTCCGTCGTGGTGGCCGCAGATGGAGCGAATACCAGTTCGATCCTCGCGGCGCTCCGACTCGCCGAGGATCCGGCGTACGAGAAGATCCAGCGGGCGCTGCGCTTGCTGGTTCCATCGGTAGAGCGATTCTCGATACGCCAGCATGCGGATGGCGGCCGAGTCGTGAATCGGATCGTGTTCGACTTCGTCGGCGCGCCAAGGGTCCCGGCGTCGGGTGCGAGTCGAGGCACGCTCGTCGTGCTCGCGATCCTGGCGATCCTCCATCAGCCCCGGCGGCCGACCGTCATCCTCCTCGATGACTTCGACCACGCCCTACATCCACGCGCGCAGATGGAACTCGTGCGAACCCTGCGGTCGATGCTGACGATGCCAGCGTTCGCCGATGTGCAGATCGTGGCGACGACCCATTCGCCGTACGTCCTCGACGAAATGGACCTGGTGGACATCCACGTGTTTGCCCTGGCCAGCGATGGGACGGTCCGCACCAAGCCACTGGCGGCGCACCCGCAGGCCGCAGCGACCAAGGGCACGCTGCCCCCTGGGCAACTCTGGAGCCTTGATCCGGAACGGTCGTGGGTCGTGGAGGAGTAGACGGATGCGGGTGGTGGTGTTTTGCGAGGCGGCGGCAGACTTTCGGACGGCCACGGACATCATCGACCGCGTGGTCCGAGCGATGTGCCCCGCATGGGTAGGCGATCTGCTCGACAGCACTCCAGAGACCGTCCGGACCTGGCACCACGATCCCGACGGCCGGCCGTTCTTCGACCTCCACGACCATGACAAGTACAGGCGAGACCTCGGAGTACGACCACGCCACGGTCACTTCGATGGCGCACCGAACATGCCTGGCGCGCTCATGGCGAGCAGCGTGTTTCGGATCGTGCGCGCGCTGCGCCGCATTGAACCGGCGCTCGACGGCGTCGTGCTGATGTGGGATCTCGACCAGCAGCCTGATGAACGCCGCCGGGGCGTTGCACAGGCGGTGACAGACGCGCTGTCCTGGGCGGACTTTGCGATCGTCGTCGGATTGCCGTGTCGGATGCGTGAAGCGTGGGTCGTCGCAGGGTTCGTCCCCGCTGACGACGAGGAGCAGGCGAGGCTGGCCGATCTTCGGCGCGAACTCGGGTTCTCTCCGGTTGAGGAGCGCCACCAACTCGACGCCCAAGACGAATCGGCGAAGCGTAGCGCCAAGCGCGTGGTCACGGTGCTCACCCAGGGCGATCCCGACCGCGAGGCGCGATGCTGGCAAGAGCCCCTTCTCGAAACGCTGGAAGCTCGCGGTTCGAACAACGGTCTGGCATCGTTCCTCGAGGCCGTCCGCACGCGCCTCGTGCCTCTCGCGGTGCGCGAGTAGCTGCGCGACGCACAGCCGGCTACACCCCTGGCGCGGCGGCTGGCAGCGCCACCGCGGCCACCACGAGTGAGCGCGGCTACTCGAGGGTGATCGTGCGCGCGTCGCTGAACGTGCGGCGGCCGCGGCGGTCGACCATCACCGCGGCGACGGTGCGCAGGCCGGTGCCGACGTTGAGCTCGAACGTCACGTCGTCGCCGTCGCGGGTGCAGCGCACCGGCGCGTCGTCGGGCGGCGCCGCGCACGACCACGCGTACTCGCCGTCGGGCGTCGCCCACCACAGCTCGACGTCGGCCACGCCTCGGCGCGCCGACGCGTGCGCGCGGATCGCGATCCACTGGTCGCCCGCCAGCGTGTCGCCGCCGGTGTCGAGCGTGATCGACCGCCCGCGCCGCCGCCGCGGCTGCTCGTCGGCGCCACACCCCGGCTCGCCGTCGTCGCCGACATCGTATCCGGAACCGGAGTCGGAGTCGGAGCCGGAGTCGGAACCGGAACCGGAGTCGGTGTCGGAGTCGGAACCGGAGCCGGAATCGGAGTCGGTGTCGGAACCGGAGCCGGTGTCGGATCCGGAACCGCCATCATCCGCCTCGTCCCACCCATCCGCGCCGTCGCCCTCCTCCGCCACGGCCTCCTCCTCCGCCACGGCCTCCTCCTCCTCTACTTCCTCCTCCGCCGGCGCCGCCGGCGTCGCCCGCAGCCCGACGTTCGCGACCAGCATCCGGTACGAGTTCTGGGTCGGCTTGCCGCTGTCGCAGGTGCGCTCCTCGAACTCGCCGCACGCGCTCGACGTGTCGACGAACGACTTGGCGCCGCAGTCGTCGTAGCTCATCAGGTCGCGGCACGCGGTGGCGTGGTCGAGCCCGAGCGTGTGGCCGACCTCGTGGGCGACCGTGTCGCACGTCGACTCTGGATCGCTGCGCAGCAGGTCCGAGAACGCGAAGCCGATGGCCCGCCGCAGCACGACGCCATCGGCCGGCGCGATGCCCGAGACGCCGTCGCCCATGCCGATCAGCTGGGGCGAGCCGCCGACCACGATCATCGAGTACGCGCCGCTGGTCGGGCGCTCGTCGACGATGTCGACCGCGAACGGCGCGAAGTGCTTCTGCACGCACGCCACGGTGCTGCGCCAGGCGCGATCGCTGCCGGCGAACGGCGGCACGGTCAGCCGACCGCCGTCGCCTTCGCTGGCGATACTCGACGTGCCGGCCCGGGGGTCATCGAAGCCGCCACGCAGGGTGGCGCCATCGCGGTTGAGGTACACGCGGACCGGCTCACCGGCGTGCGCGATCACAGGAATGGACACGACCAGGAGACAGACGAGGCGGCGCATGGTCCCTCGATCGAACGGCTGTCTGCACGGACGGCCGCCGACGTGCGCCTATTCACATCGGCGCGCGGCGGTGACGTGCGCGAGCAACTCGGCTACGTCGGCAGCGCGGCCCGGACCCGGGCGATCCGCTCGCGCATCGCCGCGCGCGCGTCGTCGGGGCCGACGATCCAGGCGTGGCGCCCCAGCCCCAGCACCCAGCCGGTCACCCACTCGAAGCCCTCGCAGTCGATGAGGATCTCGGCCGAGCCGTCATCCTCCATGGTCACCTCGCCGACCGGCCAGTTGGCGCCGATCCGCGTGACCGCCAGCGGCTCGAGGTGGACCCGCACGGTCACCGCGTCGGCCGACGGCACGTACAGCCGCTCGCGACGGTAGGCCTCGAGGTCGAAGTCGGCCGGCGGCTTGAAGCGCTCGCTGGTGTCGACCAGCGCGGCGATGCGATCGATGCGGAACGTGCGCACGTCGCCGCGGTTGTGGCAGTGGCCGACGACGTACCACTCGCCGGCGTGGTGGACGATGCCGTAGGGATCGATGCGGCGGTGGGCGGCCTGGTGGCGCGACGCGCTGACGTAGTCGATCTCGACGGTGACGTGGCGGCGAGCCGCGGTGACCAGGCGACGCAGGTGGCCGGCGACGACCTGGTCGGGCTCGGCCACCACGGTGCCGGTGGCCAGGGTCTCGGCCTCGCCGGCGTCGCGCCCGAGCGCGCCCAAGAGCTTGCGCTCGGCCGACTCCATCGACGCGTCGAACGGCGCGATGCCGCTGCCGCGCAGCGCACGGATGCCGAGCAACAGCGAGCAGCCCTCGGCGGGCGTCAGCCGCAGCGGGCGGGTCAGCCGGTGCGCCAGATCGATGAACACCCGGCCGTCCTCGACCGACACCAGCAGGTACTCGCCGGGATCGCCGTCGGGCGGGCCGACCTGGGTCAACAGCTCGATGTCGGCCAGCATCTCGTCGCGATCGACGCCCAGCTTCTTGGCCAGATCCTCGACCGGCACGCCGTCGGGGTGCTTGGCCACGTACGGCACGACGAACAGCAGCCGGCGCAGCTTGCCGGCGACGTCGCGCGCGCTCACGGCTGGTACCTCGCCGCGACCGCGGCCAGCTCGTCGGCCAGGCGCTGCTGCAGCCGCGCGCCCTCGCGCACGACGATCGCGCCCTTGGCCGCGAGGATCCGCGACACCGCGAACTCGGGGTTGCCGCACGGGAAGCTGATCGTCACGACGCCGCCGTCGGTGGCGCGCCGCGCGGCGGGGCCGAAGTCCTCGTTGGCGGTGTCGGCGGCCAGCGCCGACAGCTCGAGCGTCACCGGCTCGACGGGCTCGGTGGTGAAGGTCCACGGCGAGCGGTTGACGAACGCGCGCACGTCGAACCCGGCCGGCCGCTCGAAGTCGGGGCTCTTGGGCTTGGGCGCCATCACCGCTTCGTGGATGCGATCGACCCGGAAGCTGCGCACCTCGCGGCGCAGGTGACACCAGCCGACCAGGTACCAGGCGCCCTCGCGGTACACGAGGCCGTAGGGATCGACGTCGCGCCGCGAGGTCGAGCCGGTGCCCGCGGCCTGGTAGGTCATCGTCACGCGCTTGCGGAAGCGGGTCGACGCCTCGAGGGTCGCGAAGGTCTCGCCCAGCTCCTCGGCGGCGGCCGCGCGCACCGGCGGGAAGTGCACGACCACCGGCGACGGCGCGCGGCTCGACTCGAACAGCTCGATCGGCGTGTCGGGCTTCTCGGGGAGATCGAACGCGAGCTTGCGCAGCGCGAGGTCGACCACCTTGGGGTACGCGCCGCCGGGGATGGCGCGCGCCACCGACGCGGCCAGCACCAGCGCCGACACCTCGTCGGCGGTCAGCCGCACCTCGGGCAAGCGGAACCGCTTGAGGTCGATGACGTAGCCGCCGTCCTCGAGCGAGTCGTCCTCCTCGGGCGTGATGTAGCGGATCGGCACGCCCAGCTCGAGGAGATCGGCCTTGTCGCGCTCGAACGCGCGCAGCCCGGCCTCGGCGTTGGCGGTCTGGTAGCCGGGGAACTGCTCGCGGACCTCGCGGTAGGTGACCGGCGTGCGCGCGCGCAGGAGCAGCATCACCAGGTCGAGCAGGCGCTTGCTGCGATCGCCGCGCGCGCTGGCGTCGTCGTCGGCCGCGGCCTTCTTCTTGGGCCCGCGACCGCCGCTGGCTTGCTTGCGCTTCCCCGGCTTGGCCACGGACGATTTGTACAACATTCGTCGAGGATTTGCCGCGTCGCGCCGACACGGCTACCGTGGCGCCATGAACGTCCGCCTGTGTCTCGCCTCCGTCGTCGCCGCCGGCCTGGCCGCCGCGCCGGCCCACGCCGACGACGAGGGCGTCGAGAAGGGGTCGCTCGGCCTCGGCATCATCATCGGCGAGCCCACCGGGGTGTGCGGCAAGCTGTACCTGCAAGACGATCAGGCCGTGCAGGGGGCGCTCGGCTTCACGTTCGTCACCGGCGGCTTCCACGCCCACGCCGACTACGTCTTCCACCCGTGGATCCTCGAGGAGCGCGAGGCGTTCACGCTGCCGGCGTACGTCGGCCCCGGCGTGCGCCTGTTGCAGCACCGCGCCGGCCGCGGCGCCGACGACGACTTCCGCGTGGGCGCCCGGGCGGTGGCCGGCCTCCTGTTCGACTTCAAGGAGATCCCGCTCGACGTGTTCGTCGAGGTCGCCGGCATCGCCGAGTTCCGCTTCGGCTCCAACGACGACGCGATCAACGGGTTCGGCCTCGCGCTCAACGGCGGCCTCGGCGCCCGCTACTATTTCTGACGTGGCGAGCGCGAGCGCGAGCGAGCTGCGGGCCACGACCGCCGACGGCGTGACGCTGGCGCTCCGCCGCACGCCGCCGCACGGCAGCGGCCGCGGCGCGGCGCTGCTCACCCACGCGATGATGGTCGACGGGCGCTACCTCGACCGGCTCGCGACCGCGCTGGCGGCCGACGGGCTCGACGTGTTCGTCCTCGACTGGCGCGGCCACGGCGCCAGCCGCCCGCCCGATCCGCGCCGCGACCGCTGGTGCTTCGACGACTACGTCACGATGGATCTGCCGTGCGCGCTGGCCGCGGTCGCGCAGGCGGCGGGGTGCGCGCGGGCCGAGGTCGGGCTACTCGGTCACTCGCTCGGCGGGCTGGTGGCGCTGGCGGCGCTCGGCACCGGCACGATCGCCGTCGATCGCCTGGCGCTCGTCGCGACCAGCGTGTGGCTGCCGGGCCCGACGGGGCCGTGGCGGCGCCGGGCGCTGATGGCCGCGTACGGCGCGGTCGCCGGCGCGCTGGGCTACGCCCCGATCCGCGCGCTCCGGCTGGGCAACGCCGACGAGCCCGCCGGCTACGTCGCGCAGCTCG
>Ga0075163_10001134_pt1 | contig 35499 bp, 29 predicted proteins | sample JI1023141ADNA_FD_71478 | JGI IMG/M metagenome (GOLD analysis project Ga0075163, IMG submission 71478) | Wastewater effluent complex algal communities from Wisconsin, to seasonally profile nutrient transformation and Carbon sequestration -... | ecosystem: Engineered > WWTP > Effluent > Algae...
GTACAGATTTAGATGAGGCGGTTTTTGTGATTGAAAAATTGCGCCATACCATCGAAGAGTGTCAATTTTCTTATAAAGATAATAAAGTGGATGTGACGGTATCATTTGGAGTAACTGCTGCTGAGGCGGGTGATGATATCGAGAAACTTTTCCAAAGAGCTGATGATAAATTGTATAAGGCTAAGAATAATGGTCGTAACAGAGTAGAGCACTAGGTGTTGACAGAGCCGCGTGCGTAAGCCAAGCGTTCACTGCACTATTATAATGCGGTGAACGCTTGGCTTTAGCGTGGCGGCTCTGTTATTATTATTCGCAAGTAAAATGACAGGAGTCGTTGTGTCTGATAAGTATTATGCTTTTCTTGAAACACAAATTGCCGAGCTTAAACGTGAGGGATTATATAAAGCTGAACGCGTGATTGAAAGTCAGCAACAAGGGATTATAGCGGTTAATCACCGCCAAGTTATTAATTTATGTGCGAATAATTATTTAGGCCTTGCCAATCATCCCGTACTTATTGAAGCAGGCCTTCAAGCATTAAAGCAATATGGTTATGGCATGGCCTCAGTTCGATTTATTTGTGGCACACAAACCCCTCATAAAAAACTCGAACAAAAAATTTCTCAATTTTTGGGTAAAGAAGACACCATTTTATACGGCTCATGTTTTGATGCCAACACAGGTCTTTTTGAGACGTTGTTAGGCCCTGAAGATGCCATTATTTCTGATGCGCTTAATCATGCCAGTATTATCGATGGGATAAGGCTTTGTAAAGCCACTCGTTACCGTTATAACAATAATGATATGCAACATCTTGAAGCCTTATTGATTGAATCACAATCGGCCAGATTTCGCTTAATTGCGACCGATGGTGTATTTTCTATGGATGGTACTTTAGCCAATTTGCCAGCAATTTGTGAGTTGGCCGATAAATATGATGCCATGGTGATGGTTGATGATTCTCATGCGGTAGGATTTATGGGCGAAACCGGTCGTGGGACGCCAGAGCATTTTGGCGTAAGTGAGCGCATTGATATTTTAACGGGAACTTTAGGTAAAGCTTTAGGTGGCGCTTCTGGCGGTTATACTTCGGGTTCAGCAAAAGTCATTGAGTGGTTAAGACAACGTTCTAGACCTTATTTATTTTCTAATACGCTTGCCCCAGTAATCGCTGAAACGTCGATTCATGTTTTATCGTTGCTTGAACAAAATACAACGTTGATTAAACAATTAAAACATAACGCACGTTATTTTAGAGAAAAAATGACGGCACTTGGTTTTAATCTTATCCCCGGGGAGCATGCGATTATCCCTGTCATGTTAGGAGATGCAGCAAAGGCTGTCAAAATGTCTGAGTTACTATTAGCAGAAGGCATTTATGTGATAGGGTTTTCATATCCTGTTGTACCTAAAGGCTTGGCACGTATACGGACACAAATGTCAGCCGCACACACCCAAGATGATTTAGACAAAGCGATTGCGGCATTTGAAAAAGTCGGAAAAGCTTTAAGTATTATTTAATGAGGCTGTCATGAAAGCACTAGTCAAATCTAAAAAAGAAGTGGGTATTTGGTTGGAAGATGTCCCCATGCCTCAGTATGGGGTGAATGATGTTTTAATTCGCATCCAAAAAACCGCAGTTTGTGGTACAGATATTCATATTTATTCCTGGGATAGCTGGGCTGAAGCGACCATACCGGTACCGATGGTGATAGGGCATGAGTTTTATGGCGAAATTGTAGAGATAGGCGCTGAAGTTAAGGGATTAAGTATAGGGCAGAAGGTATCAGGTGAGGGGCATTTAACGTGTGGACATTGTCGTAATTGTCGTGCAGGTAAGCGGCATTTATGCAGAAACACAGAAGGTGTTGGCGTGAATAGAGCTGGGTGTTTTGCTGAGTATTTAGCGATTCCTGCGTCCAATGTTTTAGTCTTGCCTGAAGGTATAACACCCGACCAAGGTGCTATTTTAGACCCTATGGGTAATGCCGTACATTGCGCGCTTGCCTTTGATATTGTGGGTGAGGATGTGTTAATCACAGGTGCAGGTCCCATTGGTATTATGGCTGTGACCATTGCCAAACATATAGGTGCGCGCCATGTCGTTATCACCGATGTTAATGATTATCGTTTAGAAATGGCCCGCAAAATGGGTGCCACACGTGCGATTAATATCAAATACCAATCAATAAAAGAAACGATGGCTGATTTAGGCATGACCGAAGGTTTTGACGTCGGTTTTGAAATGTCTGGTAATTCCCAAGCATTAAATAGCATGGTTAAAGCCATGAATCATGGCGGTCATGTGGCCATATTGGGTATCCCACCACAAGAAACAGCCATTGATTGGCACCAAGTAATTTTTAAAGGCTTGGTCTTAAAAGGCATTTACGGACGTGAAATGTTTGAAACCTGGTATAAAACTATTGCTATGCTTCAGTCAGGCCTTAATGTTGACCCCATCATTACGCATCAGTTTCAGCCCGAGCAATTTCAGCAGGCGTTTCAATTGATGGCTTCAGGGCAGTCTGGCAAGGTGATATTAAACTGGTAATTACGGGTTTTCATCGTGACACAAAATATTTAAACTGGAAAACTAGGGTGTCTGGTGGTGCGCATCACCAGACGCCCTAGCTTCCTGCACAGTTTCTTTTTTAGATGCTTATGCTAACAAAACACTATGGTTTTTTTGTTGTTAAGTAAATAAAACACCATGGTGTTTTGTGTTATTGTGAGCTATTATTAACGAACACAATAATGTATGAGGTTGTTTTATGCCAAGACGCGCGCTATCTTATTTAACAAGCTGGCTTGGTTCATCCGGCCGTAAGCCAATGGTGATTCGTGGTGCGCGTCAAGTAGGCAAAACGTGGTTGGTGCGGGAGTTTGCTCGGAATCATAATAAGCATCTTATTGAATTAAATTTTGAAAAAAATCCACAATACCAAACTTTTTTTGAAAGCAACGCCCCGAAAACAATTTTGATGCTGCTAAGTGCTAGCTTAAATACAGTCATTGATCCCGAAAATGCCATTCTTTTTCTTGATGAAATTCAAGCAGTTCCGATGCTATTAAGTAAGCTACGTTGGTTTGCAGAAGAAATGCCTGAGTTGCCAGTATTGACTGCAGGGTCTTTGTTGGAGTTTGTTTTAGATAAACATGAATTTAGTATGCCAGTGGGTCGAATTACTTATATGCATTTGGGTCCATTAACATTTGAAGAATTTCTTGAGGCACAAGGCAAAAATCAAATGTTAGATTATTTACAGCAGTTTTCATGGGAAACAACTATCCCTATCGTGCTTCACGAGCAGTTAATGAGTTTATTTAAGGAGTATCTTGTCATCGGCGGAATGCCGGCAGCTGTATATTCCTGGATAAACGAAAAATCATTAGTACGTGTTAATCAAATTCATTATGATTTACTTGCCAGTTATCGTGATGATTTTTCTAAATATGCTGGTAAGCTCTCACTGTCACGATTAGAAGATATGTTAAAAGCTATCCCTAAAATGCTTGGCGAAAAAATGGTATTTAGTCGAATTAATAAAGATGTGTCAACGCTTGCACTGAAATCAGCTTTAAATTTGTTGTGCCAGGCACGCATAGCACATCGGTCATATAGTACAGCGGGTAATGGTGTGCCAATAGCTGCAGAAATAAATGACAAATTTTTTAAAGTTATATTTTTAGACGTGGGCTTAGTTTCTGCTATGTTAAACTTAACGCTTGATAAAGTTTTTCAGATTGAAGATATTAATTTTATTAATTCAGGCGGTTTATCTGAGCAGGTGGTTGGTCAATTATTAGCAACACTTGAGCCATTTTATGTCGCTCCGTCGTTGTATTATTGGGTGCGGGAAAAGAAAAATGCTAGTGCTGAAATTGATTACTTGCTCCAACAAGGGACAAGTATTTTGCCGATTGAAGTGAAATCTGGCAGTACTGGCAGTTTGAAGTCCTTGCACTTATTTATGGAATTAAAACAATTACCTCATGCACTTAGAATAAATGCAGATACACCAAGTCAAGTTTTAGTTCAAACCAAAACCCATCAAAAACCAATAAAATATAAGCTATATTCAATACCTTTTTATTTGACCGAGCAAATCCATCGATTATTGGAATAATCAACTTAAATCTTCTTTGCAAATCCTGGCTATAGTGTACTATTATACAAATTAGACAAGTCTATTTTGTACATTAGGAACAAATAGCCATGATTAGATATCTTAATAATCATATTATTACTGATTTAAAAACGAAAATGGTTTTTATGGGTGGTCCACGACAAGTGGGTAAAACAACTATTAGTAAAGCGATTGCAAAAGATGCTTACGAACGTGCGTTGTATTTAAATTGGGATTCCCAAGAAGATAGACGAGCCATTATCGGCAAAAAATGGTCTTCTGATGTTGAATTTGTCGTTTTTGATGAGTTACATAAATTCTCTAAGTGGAAAAGTTGGATAAAAGGTGTTTATGATACCCGAACGAGCGACCAACATTATTTGGTGACAGGTTCTGCGCGATTAGATATTTATAAGGCGGGAGGGGATTCATTATTAGGGCGGTATCACTATTGGCGCCTGCATCCTTTTACATTAGATGAGTTGCCGTCGTCTATGACGTCAGAAGAGGCTTATCAGCGGTTATTGACCGTTGGTGGATTTCCAGAGCCCTTTTTATTGGGGGATGAGAGACAAGCCCGTCGATGGCGGCGTGAGCGGTTTGATAGAATTATTAAAGAAGATGTTCGTGATGTCGAGCAAATTCGAGATACAACACTATTATCCTTGTTTATTGATGCATTGCGTTCAAGAACAGGGGGATTAATTACTTTATCCAATATTGCTGGTGATTTAGAAATTTCACCAAAAACCGCTAAGTCTTGGTTAATGCTGATTGAAAAAATGTATTTGGCGTTTCCTATTTATCCGTTAACAAACAATGTTCCTCGTGCCATTTTAAAGCCACCTAAAGTGTATTTTTATGATAATGCAGATGTGACAGCTGAAGGCGGTGCACGACTTGAAAATCTTGTTGCAACACACTTATTAAAGCGATTGCATTTCATTGAAGATTATCATGGCTATCGATGTGAATTGCGTTATATTCGTGACAAAGAAGGGCGCGAAGTTGATTTTGTTGTGATAATCGATGGTGTGATTCATGATTTAATAGAAGTAAAAACGTCTGACGAAAAAATATCAAGCAGTTTGAAGTATTATTCAAAATTATTAAAGCCATTAAAAACCACGCAACTCGTTGGTAATTTAAAAAATGCTTATGAACATGAGGGAATACGTGTGATGCACCCGATTGAGTATTTTAAAAATCCGCCCTGGCAAGAAGTCATTGCAATTTAAAAGTTGTTCCCATACTATTCAACCCGCAGCTTATGTTGCAATGGAATAATATGGAGTTTTTAAAAATGAACCGATGGATTTTTTGTTTTCTATGTTTTTTTTTCTTGTTTTTTCAATCCCTTCATGCAGAAACTGTACCTGTCACGCTAAGAGATAGCTACATTTTCTTATGTTGTTTATAATGGTAATCCAAGATTTAGAGCATTAATGTGCTCATCCTCGGTAGCAGAATATGCTGATGCTTATAAAGCTGTAAAAAATGCCTTAAGTTATGGTGTAGATTATTCTAATGGCGCTTGCTTTTGGGATGGTGCAGACTTAAAATTCCAAGGAGAAAAGCATTTTAGATATAAACGAGGATTTCAATTTACCGATGATAAACATAACATATACAATGTAGCGTCACCGCCGCCACGTAGGGTATCAAAACGGAATGGCTCTTATGATTATGAGTACGAATCAACTGCCGCAGAGGGCGGTACAGTATTTTGGAAATTGCATGATAATTTCCTTAAAGTAGAAGGAAAAAAACAATGTTTATGAAATCATCAATACTCAGACTCTTTATTTTAATAATAACGAACACGGCTTTTGCAACACCCCCCTACGAAACATTAAAGTCATGTTTAGATGAAAAGCCTTTGAATGAAAAGATTATTATGCAAGAAATAAATGACGGATATTATTCTCAACATCCACCTAAAAACTATGAATATCAGTATGATCTTTCATGTGATAATAATAAATTAAGTGCAATTATGGATAGTAATGGTACACGATATTTGTTAATCAATAATAAAAAATATTTACTAAAAGAAGCGCGTGATAAGTCCGTTAATCCAGATGTGAAACCCGGACTTTTGTATGTAGATCTCTCAAGCTGGTATTACATCAAACAAGATGATATTGATTATATATGCATCAATGGCGCGTTATCTGATACAGGCGTTGGGGCTAGTGTTGGGCAATATTATATTGTTGAAGATGCATTTAGCGCTAATCCGGTTATTTATTTCTATTTTCTAGATAAAGATATTGTTTCAATGACAGGACCTGGCTAAAGGGGTTAATTTTGGAGTTTTTATATGTCTCAGCAGTACGTTTATACAATGAATGGCGTTGGAAAAGTTGTTGATGGTCAGCGCTCGATTTTGAAAGATATTTATTTAAGTTTTTATCCAGGGGCCAAAATTGGTGTGCTTGGGATTAACGGTTCGGGTAAATCGACGTTGCTTCGTATTATGGCGGGTATTGATACCAACTATATTGGAGAGGCGCGCCCACAGCCTGGTATTAAAATTGGTTATTTGCCGCAAGAGCCTGAAGTTGATGGCACGAAAACGGTGCGTGAAATTGTAGAAGAAGCGGTTAGTGATATTAAAGACAAATTAACACGCTTCGATGAAATCAGTATGCGTTTTGCAGATCCGATGACAGATGATGAGATGAATGCACTTTTAGAAGAGCAGGGTAATCTTCAGCATGATATCGAGGTTTGTGGGGGTTGGGAGTTGGACCGTAAACTTGATGTGGCCTCTAATGCCCTACGCCTGCCAGATTGGGATGCTAAAATTGAGCATTTATCAGGAGGGGAGAAAAGACGGGTGGCTTTATGCCGGCTTTTGTTGGCCAATCCTGATATGTTATTGCTTGATGAGCCCACTAACCATCTTGATGCTGAAAGTGTGGCATGGCTTGAGCGATATCTTGAAGAATTCCCGGGGACCGTTGTCGCCATTACCCATGATAGATACTTTTTAGATAATGCGGCAGAGTGGATTTTAGAGCTAGACCGCGGTGAAGGTATTCCTTATAAAGGCAATTACTCTGATTGGCTTGAACAAAAAGAACAACGTTTAGCTGTTGAAAGCAAACAAGAAGACTCTCACCGTAAGGCATTGAAAACAGAGCTTGAGTGGGTTCGCTCAGCACCTAAAGCGCGTCAAGCTAAAAGTAAAGCGCGTATTGATAGGTTTGAAGAGCTAAACGCCAAAGAATTCCAAAAACGTAATGAGACGACCGAATTATACATCCCACCCGGTGAGCGTTTGGGTGATTTAGTGATTGAAGGTCATCAACTACGTAAAGCATTTGGTGATAAATTGCTGATGGATGGGTTTGATTTTAGACTGCCTAAGGGTGGCATTCTTGGGATAATCGGACCTAACGGCGCCGGTAAATCAACATTTTTAAAAATGTTAACACAACAAGAACAGCCTGATAGTGGTGAAATTCGTATTGGTGATACGGTTAATTTAGCCTATGTTGATCAGATGCGTGATGCCTTAGATGGTAACAAAACGGTTTGGCAAGAAATTTCAGATGGTCAAGATATCATTCAAGTAGGCCAATATCAAATCCCATCTCGTGCTTATGTGGGGCGCTTTAATTTCAAAGGTGGCGATCAACAAAAGAAACTCAATCAATTATCCGGGGGGGAGCGTAATCGTGTTCATTTAGCGAAGTTGTTAAAACGAGGCGCAAATGTTATTTTATTAGATGAGCCGAGTAACGACTTAGATGTTGAAACGTTGCGCGCACTTGAAGATGCGATATTAAATTTCCCAGGATCTGCGATTGTAGTCTCGCATGACCGGTGGTTTTTAGATAGAATCTGTACGCATTTAATGGCTTTTGAAGGAGACTCATCTGTGGTCTTTATCGAAGGCAATTATTCCGACTACGAAGCGGATAGAAAACGACGACTCGGTGATGACGCTTTAAAACCATCTCGTATTAAATATCGACGTTTAGAATCTTAGTCATGACTTGCCTACCGGCGAAGTCCCGCGGCCTATCCGCTACTTCCCGCGGCTTGTCCGCGACGTCCCGCGGCTTGTCCGCGGGATCTCGTGTGGTAGTTGTCAATCATAATAATAAAAAGAGACAGGGGTTAATGAATGAAAGTTAAGTTGCTGACCGGTATATTCGGTTGTGCGTTATTGGCTGGGTGCGTCGATTATGACGAGTCAACCTATATTACTGATGATAATGGTTATGTTCACCATACGCAGCATTACACAAGAGACTCAAGAGGACGTGATTATTTCCCCAAAACGTTTGCAACCAAAGGGCAAAAAACCTTTATTTTTGACCCCAACGCCTATGCGTGGGCGGCTTATGATGCAGACGGTAATCGTATCTTGACGGGTTCAGCTTCTGGTGGAAAGGATTTTTGTGAAGATGTTGGTCAGCCTTGTCGTACAGTCACTGGTACTTTCCATGTGTATCGTAAACGCGGTGTTGATTGTTTATCGGGTGAGTATCCTGTTGAAACAACCGGTGGGGCTAAAATGCCTTATTGCATGTATTTCTTCCAAGGTTATACCATACATGCGGGTTATGAAGTGCCTTATAGTAATACCAGTCACGGCTGTGTGCGCGTGCTTCCGTCAGCCGCGAAATGGTTGAATGAGAATTTTATTACCGTGGGTACGAAAGTGATTGTTTTGGAGTATAAGAAGGCTTAGTAGGTTGGGCCTTGGCCCAACAATAGCTGGTGTTGGGCCAAGGCCCAACCTACATTACTACATCGCCACTTTAATCCTAAAATCAACAACATCCGCATTAATCTTCACATCACCGGTTGTAAACGGCATTGTTTGTGGGCCCACAGTAACTTGGTTACGAATTTGCGTTTTCGAATACCCATGGCCATAGAGCAATTGCAAGGTCGTCGTCTCATTAATTTGATAATCACCAGACAGCGCTAAAAAGTATTGAGTATCTGACGGAAAGTTAATCGTTCGCAAATTATCTTGCTCAGGCCCATTATCAATCATGCCTAGCAAGGTTAGTCCAAGCTTTTGAGTGCATTGTTTTCTAACGGCCACTAGATAGGCGAAGCTGCTATTGTATTGCATGGTAAAGGTGAAATCTTTATCAAGCGGTGGGGGGGCTGCAGTATTTTTATAACGTGCATATTGATTGACATCCCACTGCGTGAAAAAGGCTTGTGCGCTCACGAGCCAGTCTTGGTTAAAGATATGGACGTAGTTTGCAACAGTTGTGGCGGGCATATGAAAATTAAAACTTAAATCATTATTAACCGTGCCATTAAAGTAGCTGTATCCATTCGTATTTTGAGGGATTTTAGAATAGTACGTCAGGCCAAAGATATTCGTTGGATTCATGACGTAGCTTAAGCCCGCATTAAAACCTACGCCAAATCCTGAGCTTTTATTGATAAGCGTTGCATAAGTTGTTTGGCCTGATGGCATTGCCCAATTGGCTTCGTTATTTTTTAAGACGTTAAAATTAAGGCCGGCACCGACATGGAATTGCTGCGAAACAGAATAGGCAAATCTCGGGCTGATATCGATGTCTCGCATTAAGGTTTGGGTTGATGCATAACGCGTAAAACTATCATCACCCCAGTTGAGATTAGAGTGAAAAGGTTGCGTCATATCGACACCAAAGACCCATTTATCATTCGCACGCTTGGCTATTCTCATATAAGGTAACAAACTTGATGTATTGGTGTTGCCTGAGCCTGAATCATATTGAAACGTATTAAAATTTAATACTGAACCCGTAAAGTCTGCATTAACATTAAAGCCAGTTGAACCAACAATAAATTCAGTTTTTTTAATTTTAACAAGTTCGGCTGGGTTGTTATAACTGATACCAGTAAAATATTGTAAGACATTGGCATGAGTAGGTAAGCTTGAGACAAGAAGTAAGCTTGTTAGGGCTTTACGCATAGTGATTCCTTTACAAAAAAAGTGCGCCGTCTTGGCGCACTGAACTAATTATTATTGTTGTGTGTTGTTTGTCTGTGGTGTTGTTGTAGCGGCAGGTGCTTGAGGCGTTGTTGCCGTTTCAGGTGTCGTTGTAGGCGTTGTCGTAGCAGGTGTTGTTGCATTTGTTGCCGGTATTTCTGGGGTGGTGATTGATGGTGTGGTTGTAGGCGTAGCAGTTTGTGGCGTTTCAGTGGTGTTAGTTGTAGTCGGTGTTGTTGTGTTTGCAGCAGGTGTCGTTGCGTCAGGTGTTGCAGTCACTGCAGGGGCGTTTGTATTGGTTGGTGCGGCATCAGGCGTTGGGTTGACGGCTGCTGTTTTTTCAGGCGTTGCAATCATTTGTAATATACCTAAATTACCAGAAGGTTTTCTGCCAACTAAAACATCAATGTTAAGTTTTTGAGTAAGCTTTTCTTCGCTATTTTGATAAACCACTTGCACAGGAATTGTCAATTTCCATTGATTTTCTTTAATGGTTTGCATTTCAGTTTTACCTGTTGCCATGGCAGAGACTGCTAAATGTTGGGACTTAATGGCTTCAACATTGCCAGATTTTTTAAGCGCATCATTAAAGCCAGTCCACCCTTCGTCAGTGAAGCAGACTTTAAGTTTGTCAAGTTGGCCATCTATAGAATTAAAATCATAATCAAACGATTGAATCGTTGCCTTTTCAGCCCATTGGGTAATAATTGCGGGGTCAATTTGTTTGGTATCGCTTGATATCACGTAATTGCAATCAATAACTGCTGCAGGTTGTGCGGGTGCTGTGACAGCTGCGGTATCAGATGAAGTGGCGGGTGTGGTCGTTGCGGCTGGTGCGCTATCTTCAGCAAATGCAGCGGTACTGATAATGGCAGCAAGGCTAACCAATCCTAAAGTTCTTTTCATTGATAACACTCCTTCTTGACGTTTTGTGTCGATATTAATCCCATTGGCTTATCATATGTGCAGCCAAGCGCGCTGTTTTTTGCCTCTCATCGAGTGGCGGAGATAATTCAGCGACATCCATCCCTATCACTTTGCCAGTTTGTCGCAGGTATTGCAATAAGGAATTCACTTGTATCGGTGATAATCCAAGTGGCGATGGCGCGCTCACCCCGGGCGCATAACACTCTGCCAGGACATCTAGGCATAAAGTGACATAAATATAATCTAGGTTTTTTAAAAAATCATCTAAAAAAGCATATTGCGTTGATAAATTTTGTGTGTGGATAGCTTCCGCGCTTAAATATTTAACATTAAGGTGATGGGCTTGCTCAAATAAGCTCGCTGTATTACCAAGGGGTTGAATGCCTAAACAGCAATAATTAAAAGGTGCATTTAATGACTTGCAATCATTAGCAATTTGCGTAAAAGGTGTGCCGGATGTGCCGACGTTTGGTTTCGTAAGCGGCCGTAAATCAAAATGCGCATCAAAATTAACTATGCCGCAGTTAGGGTGATAGGGCATAAGTCCCATATAATGAGGGTAGGCCACTTCATGCCCGCCACCCAATACCCAGGTTTTATGGCCTTTTTGGTGGATAGATGCTACGAGCAGGCGTAAGGCTTCTTGCGCTGCTTCTAAATTACCATCATCACAAATGATATTGCCAACATCGATGAGTGGGTGGTGCTGATGTCTGGGTAATTTAGCCAGCTGCGCTCTTAAGGCATCAGGCCCACCTTTTGCACCCGCGCGCCCTAAATTTCGCCTAATCCCTTCATCACTACAAAACCCTATTATCACTGTACTGGGCTCAAGGTCATTGAGTGATTGGGTATTTAGGTCGATAAGCATGATATGCTGAAAATAACGCTCAAACGGCAAAGTATCAGCTCGCCCTTGCCAAAGGGAGGCTGCTGGTGGAACATAATGCGTTGCGTCTGACAGCATAAATTAATCCTAATAAATACTCCCCTCTCCCACCGTGTGGGAGAGGGGTTGGGGGTGAGGGAAATATCAAAACACTCTAACGGATTTCAGGGCTCAAGACAAATGTGTTTAAATTAAAAACATATTGTGATATAATTCATTTTTTTGTCTATTTGAGGTAAATATGACCAAGCCATCAAAAAAAGTTGTTTTTCTAGGTGGGACGTGTTCTGGAAAAACAAAACTGATTGACGCATTAAAAGGTGATGTTTGGCGTGATGATTATCTACCGACTGAAGGCTTTAATTTTTGCGGTCATGAAGCAGAGATGACGAATTGGCAGTTTATGGATACTACCAACAAAGTGACAATGATAGATTTGAACCCAATAGCGCTTCGTGGTGCAGATGTCGTTGTTATCGCGCTAGATTTATCAAAACCTATGCCATTCGACAGTATTGATAAATATTTAGGTTATGTGAACGACGTGCTCGGCAGAAATTTTAAAGGTTGTATTTTAGTGGGTTGTAAGAGCGACGCTCAAGATGCAGCGATTGATCAATTTAATCACTATGTTTTACCTGCGGGTTTTCAAGCTAAAAAGTATCTGACCTCAGCCAAAGAAAAGCAAGGTCTTGAATCTCTGTTGGTGGGTTTTTCTGAAGTGGCGCTTGAAACTCAAATCAACGACCAAGAAGAAGCTCAAGTTAAAGCGCGAGCAGAGACACAAGCGATAGCTAAGCAATGCTTAACAGACGCAATCACTAATTTTTTATCAAAAGCGCAAACCACCCTGCCTTTGGCAAAATATAATAGATTGAATGTGGCAACAGTTGAGTTGGAGACGTTATTGAATCAAAGCGACATCTCAAGCGATGCTAAAACGCTTGCCGTTGATAAGTATAAGCGCGAATCCAAACAGATTATTGGCGAACATTCGCCCTTAATGAAAGGGTTAACGATAGTCGTGATAGTCGCACTTACAGGTATTTTAGCGGCAGGTATCGGATTTGGTATTGGATTTGCGGCAGGTCTTTGGACCGGCCCCGGTGCATTTCTCACAGGGCTTTTAAATGGTAGTGGCTTTGCAGTTGGCGTGATGGCGATGACATCTGTTGCAATGACAGGCGCATTGGTTGGGACTTCTTACTCGGCATTTTTTAAGCCTAATCCGCTTAAGCCTATGTTAAATGCTGTTGTTCATGAAGCGGCGTATTGTTTTTAGGTAGCTCCCTCACTCTTGCCCCCCTCCCATAAGTAGGAGGAGGGGGGTATATTTACGGCTCTGGTCTTGAATTAATTAAAGCATTGAGTGCAAATGCGGTGAAAGAGGTATGAACTGACCGCGGGACTGCGCCTTTAAAAAAACCCATCACACCATCTTTTATCCATAATTTTTTCACAATTAAGGGATAAGGTGGCGGGCAGGAAGGCGTGGCTGCGTGGCTTTGTCTTTCAAAGCGCATCGTGTTAACCCAGGCGGTAAAAAATCCAAAAGTCCCACCTGATATCACAGCGCTCCCCGCATCACTTTCAACTTTTCCAAGTCCTTGTTTTTGAAGCTCTCCTGAGATAAGAGGGAGCATTGCCATGTAAGATGTGAGCCACGCACCCTCTCTAAATGCGATAATATTGGCGCCTCGGAGCAGGGCTTGCGGAGTGTTGCTAAGAATCACTGTGGTTAATGTTTTTCGCGTGCTGGTGCTTTTCGTCTCTAAGCGGGCTTGTACCAGGAGCTCAAAAGGCGTACTCAATACGCCTGCAGCCATGCCGGCCATAAATACACCTACAAATTCACTCCAGGTTCCAGGCGTGTAATATTCTTTAAATAGTGTGCGAAGGCCAAAGGCGGCAGTGTAAGTAGGGATGGCAGATATGGCATTACCGGTCGCACCGTCCATCATACTAGGGTTAAATAAATGTTTTTTTTGGAACTTTGTGGACTTTCCTCTTTGGTGAAGTCGTAAGACTAAGTTATTCCAGTTGGTCAATGGCGTCGCCATTGCGCGAACAAGCGCGCCGTAAATGCTGCCCAGCCACATTTGTTTTTGGATGGGGTGTTCGTTAAAGTATTCTGTAATTTTATTTGCCATAGTGGGTCTAATATTTAATTTTTGGAAGTTTTAGCATGCAATAGTCAAACATTCAAGTGACCTCAAATATGATTTGCGCGGTGATAGACTTTTAATTAGAATGCCAATTTATTCCACTTAAGAATTGATTAAAAAATGAAAAATAAACACAAAGTTGCCGTAATTGGTGCTGGAACAGGGTTGTCAGCGGCACTTGGCCTTAGTCAGGCAGGAGTTCATGTATCAGTATTTGAGGCGTCTAGCAGAGCCGGCGGGCATATTAACTCGATTAATATAAATGGCCATATCCTTGAAGGTGGAGCAGAATTTATTGGTGATAAAGATTTTTACCCCTACGTTCATCGATTATTTGAGTATTTAGGCGTTCAATTGGATGAATTTCAACTAACAAATGATTTTCATACTCTCGATAATGATGATCATATTATTTCGCCACCCGCCAATTTTTCTTCTAGTAAAAAAAATTCCTGCTTTGCACCACTTTTAAGTTGTTTTTGTGGTTTTTTTAAACAGCCTAATCTTCATGTGAGTATGCATACGCTTGTCATGCATCTTAAAGAAGCGTTAAATACCTATAAAATTACGGTACAAGCGGATAATATTCCTTCTGGTAGTGTTCAAACCTTGGAAGATTTTATTAATACACTTGAGTTTATGGGCGATGACAAAGAATATGCTGACAAGTATTTATATCCATTATTAGCAGCTGCTTGGGGTATTCCTATCGTACAGGTAAAAACATTTTGTGCGCAATATGCGACCCATTATTTAACAGGAGGGGCTAATTGGTATGATGCGCCTGCCGGATTAAGTACTTACATTGATAAAATTACTGAAAAGCTTCCTGGAGAGGCCATACAGCTTAATACCGCTATTCAAAGAATTATTCCGATATCACAAGCTGATGGCACTTATTTGTATCAACTTCAAAAACAAGATGACACAATGGTGTGTGATGAGCATGGCAATGTTGAGCTTTTTAACGATGTGATGACGACCGTATCGGCTGAATGCATGAAATCGATGTTGCCCCTATCATTGAGTGCTAATATGTTTGACCTTATCGATATTTTAGGTAAGGTTGAATATTATGATACGACAGTTGTTTTCCATTCAGACGAGACTTATGCATCAGAAGAGGGCTGTGTCGTTCATACGCGTGTCTGTCTTGAAAACGGATTGGCTGCGAATACTGCTTGTAAACATTGGAAATATGAAGGTGATACACCTATTTTTAAAACTTGGGTTTTACCAGGCCAAGATAAGCCAAATACTGAAAAAACACATCAGGTTCTGAAGTATCGACATCCTATTATGGATGTTAGATATTATAGAGCTCAGGAAAAGCTTAAAGCCATGCAAGGACAGTGTGGATTATGGTTTGGTGGTATTTTAGCCGGTAATAATGACTCGCATGAAAGTGCAATTACGGTTGCAGGACAGGTGGCGATTGGTATTTTAAGTCGGGAAGGTAAGCTTGAAAATAGCGAGATGTTGAACGCAGTGTTTCATGAGGCAATGGCTACAGAGCCACGACCGGAAGGCGAAGTCACGCGCAAACTTGTGTAACACTCTCTTACGGTCGTGGCTCTGTTGCTACTTGAATTGCTTAGAATAAAACGGTTACTATGTTTTCCTTTTTATTCTAAGGTCAAACGATGTTTGTTATCACAGGTGGTGGCTCAGGCATAGGGCGTGCGTTAGCACTTAGTTTAAGTGCACGTGGTGAGAAGGTTTTAATCGTGGGGCGTCGTCTAGAGGCACTTCTTGAAACGCAAAAATTGGCAGCTAATATTCAATTTTGCCAAGCAGATGTTTCAACTATTGAAGGTCAGTCCCGTATTGTTGCAATGCTCAATCAACAGCCATTGAAAGGCTTAATTCATAATGCCGGCATTTTAGGTCCAGTTGTTCCTTTAAAAGAGATGACCTTAAGCGCTTGGCGTGAGGTGCAAGCCACCAATGTTGATGCGCCATTATTTTTAACACAGGCCTTATTATCGCAATTGACTCATGGTCGTGTGTTAAATATTAGCTCTGGCGCTGCACATTTTGCAGCCAAAGGCTGGAGTGCTTATTGTGTTTCAAAAGCTGCATTGACACAATTGACGCGTTGTTGGCAGGCGGATTATCCGAGTATGTCTTTTAGCTCTGTTATGCCAGGCGTGGTTGATACCTCAATTTTAGATATCGTTATGGCGGGCCCTGCTGTAATGGATGTTGAAAAAGTCGAATTTTTCCGAATTTTAAAAAGAGAAGATAGAATACTAACGCCTGACTGTGTGGGGAGTTTTTTGACTTGGCTGTTATGTGAAACAACACCTGCTGAATTTTCTTCAAAAGAGTGGGATATTTATGATACGACTCATCATCCCCTTTGGCTAAAATCACCACATCGTGTGTCATCACTTGAGGCAAATGCATGAAAACCGCGATTAATCTTATTAATGCAACCATTTTTAGTCCTAATGGGGTATGCATACCTTCGCAACAAATCGCCATTGATGAAGGAAAAATTGTCGCGATTTTGCCAATGACTGAGATGAGCATACATGCGAATGAGACGTTTGATTGCAAAGATAATTTAGTTACACCTGGCTTAATTGATTGTCATACGCATTTGGTTTATGCCGGTGATAGAGCGAAAGAATTCGAATTAAAGCTTCAAGGTATGAGTTATGAAGCAATCACTAAAGCCGGTGGGGGGGTAAACTCAACGGTTGAAAAAACAAGATGTGCCTCATTTGATGATTTGATGGCAGCTTCATTGCCAAGGATTAAGGCGCTTATACAAGAAGGCGTGACGACAGTTGAGATTAAATCAGGCTATGGTTTAAATCTAGCGTCAGAACGTAAGATGTTGCAAGTAGCACGCGCGCTTGCCAAAGCGACTGGCATTCGTGTTAAAACTACTTTTTTAGGCGCACATACCGTGCCGCTTGAATTTAAAAGTCGGGCTGATGCTTATATGGATTATTTGGTTAACGAAGTCTTACCGATACTGGCTTCAGAAGGGTTAGTAGATGCCGTAGATGTCTTTTGTGAACGTATTGCTTTTTCAGTTCAGCAAACAACGCGATTATTCGAGTGTGCGCAATCGCTTAATTTACCGATAAAATGCCATGCCGAGCAATTGTCTAATATGGGCGCAAGTCACTTAGCGGCAAGCTTTCAAGCTTTATCTTGCGACCATCTTGAGCATCTCGATTTAGCAGGCGTTAAAGCGTTGCGTGATGCGGGATCTGTTGCGGTTTTATTGCCAGGGGCATTTTATTTTTTAAAAGAAACGCAAAAGCCACCGGTTGCGCTATTGCGTGAGCAGGGGGTGCCTATTGCGATTGCAACGGATTGTAACCCGGGTACTTCTCCGACTACGTCATTGTTATTAATGTTAAATATGGCCTGTCAGTTATTTGGCTTAACACCGACTGAGGCATTATTAGGCGTTACGACTAATGCAGCTTTGGCATTGGGTTTACAAGAGGTAGGACAATTACTGCCTCAAAAAATTGCAGATATTGTTGTTTGGGGGGTATCAGCGCCTTCATTACTTTGCTATCATTTTGGCGGCTCCATGGTGAGGAATAAAACCATGATAGCAGGCAAATGGATAAATTGAGGATGCAACCATGATTTCTAACAAACGTGATTTTGCAACAGTCTCTTTCTTTTTCGTAATGATTGTTATGTTTTTAATGCAGCTATCTTCAGCTGAAGCGGCGACTTTTACAACTAAAACCATCAAAGAAGAAACCCCCACACAAATTATCGATATTGAATATCCCGTGGGTGATAGTGTTATTGAAAAATCTGTCGATGATTTGATTAAAAAATCAAAAGACACTTTGGCCAAGGTCGTTGAAGAAAGTCGAACACTGCCAGCTGATGCGCCTGGCAAATCAGGTTTAACGATTCGTTATCAAGTCGCCTATCAGACGGCATCGGTACAAAGCTTATTATTTACTGTGTCTATTATGGGAAGAGGGGCTGCACACCCTTCAACGATATTAACGGGTCTTAATTTTGTTGATGGCAACGAGGTCACGTTATCGTCATTATTTCAAGACGGTAGCAGTTATTTATCAACATTATCTAAATACTGTAAAACTCAGATATTGGCAAAAAATATCTCTGATGAACCATGGGTTTCTCAAGGGACTGAAGCTTCAGAGACAAACTATAAAACATGGACCTTTACCGACAAAGGCTTAGCGATGATTTTTGAGCCTTATCAAGTCGCCGCTTATGTGTATGGGCCTCAAACAGTTGTGATTAATACATCGGTATTTTCAAGCCTTTTAAAGCCATCATTGCAACAAAAGATTTGGGGTTGATTGTTGAACTCACCCATTAAAGCACGAGAGCTAACCTTAAGGGTTATTTTAATAGCCCTTGGGTTAACTGTGATTCTTGCGATGTCTAATGCTTATTTAGCGTTAAAGCTTGGGTTATTAACATCAGCCTCGATACCTGCAGCCATTATTTCTATGGGCATATTAAAGTTTTTTAAAAATGCCAATATCCTTGAAAATAACCTAGTACAAACAGCCGCATCTGCGGGTGAGGCGGTCGCTGGTGGTATTGTTTATACGATTCCTGCTTTAATTATCATTCATTATTGGCATGGGTTTGATTATTGGACTAATTTTTCAATAGCACTTTTAGGTGGCGTATTAGGTGTCTTGTTTTCTATTCCATTACGAAAATTATTAGTTCACGACCCATTATTAAAATTCCCTGAAGGTGTTGCTATTGCTGAGGTCTTAAAAACTTCTGCCAATCAAGGGGGTTTAAAAGAAATTTTAACCGGTGGATTAATTGGTGCAACATTAGAGTTTTTACAGCTTGGGCTTAAGGTTATCGCAAGCTCGTATCAACATTGGTTTATGGTGGGGCGGGCAGTATTTGGTATCGGTGCTGGATTTTCAGCGACCATGATAGGGGCGGGTTTTTTAATCGGTCATGAAATGGCGATAAGCATTATGTTAGGCGCTGTATTTGCTTGGGTGATAGCACTTCCTATCGTAAGTATGTCTTATGCGCCGCTCGATTTAACACATGGCTTGCCGGAGGCGGCCGGCCTCCTTTGGAATGCCAAGCTTCGTTATATCGGGATTGGGGCGATGTTATTTGCGGGCGTTTGGACCTTTTTACGTTTGTTTAAGCCCCTGGTTAAAAATATTTATTTGTCATTAAAAGTGATGACTGCATCACGTGATGCAAGCGCTTTACCCAATCATGAACGTGATATGCCGATGCCAATTATTATAGTTGGCGTTTTATTATCAGGGGTGGCGTTATTTACCTTATTTAATACGCAATTTCCGCTCGATGTCTTTCAAGGCGGGCGCGCCTGGAATGGCATGCTGTTGATGACTATGGTCGGTTATGTCATCGTGATAGGCTTTTTATTTTCAGTCATTACTGCATATTTTTCAGGTATGGTAGGGGTGACTGCAAGTCCTGGCAGCTCTATTGTCATTGCAGGTCTCTTATTAGTCGCTTGGATATTATTAAGATTTATTACAACTGTTGTGGGTGAAGTATGGACGCCTGAAGTCACAAAGGCGGCTGAAGCAATAACGATTATTATAGGCTCAGTCGTCACAGGCATTGCAGCAATTGCCAATGATAATACTCAAGATTTAAAAGTTGGCCAATTGGTGGGCGCAACACCTTGGAAGCAGCAATTGATGCTATTAATGGGCGTTGTGGTATCAGCATTGGTTATCCCGCCTGTCATGCAAGTGTTATTTAATGTCTATGGCATCGCAGATGTCACACCAAGAGTGGGCATGGATTTAACACAAACACTACCCGCACCCACAGCTGCATTGATGGCAGCGATTACAGAGGCTGTTTTTAGACACACCTTACCTTGGCATATGTTAATGACAGGGTGTGGCATCATCGTTGGGGTTTTAGGGCTAAATCTAATTTTAAAACGATGGTTTACTCAGTTTAATTTATCGATATTAGGCGTTGCCATTGGTATGTATTTACCGTTAGCAACATCGACGCCATTATTAGTGGGTGGTTTAATCGCTTTTAGTATCAGACAACATTTTAAACGTTCAACACTTGAATTATCTGCTATAAAGCAACGCAAGCAAATCGGTGTTTTAATCGCTTGTGGTTTAGTAGCGGGTTCTGCTTTAATGGATGTGTTATTGGCTATCCCCTTTTCTTTATTACACTCACCTGAAGCGCTAAGCATCGTATCACCACAATGGCAAAATCGTGCTGTTATCCTAGGCATAATTTCAGTACTATCACTAGCTTTCTGGATGCACCACCGCGTAAAACGCAGCTAACCGAGCCACGACGTCAAGGGAGTGTCACGCGGAATATGGCAAATCACAGAACTTCAACGAACACCCCTTAACAGTCGCGACGCTGAAGAAACATTAATAATAATATTTCGTGTTCTTAGCCCAAGGTGTATTAGGATAGCGTCTCTTTAAAGTGACGAATGCAGCCTTTGACCCGCCTCTGGTATATTGTGTGTAGTTGATAAACAGCGCTAGTAACTCAGCGTAACGTAAATCTTGGGGGTGGCGGTTGGCAAGGGCTATGAGGTTATCTCCTATATAATGAGTGGCACTTTTAAGATGCGCAAAGTGTTTTTGTTGGGCTTGATATGACATGCGTTCTTTAGGAGTTAGAAAGCCAGGGATTGAAGGTGTTTTGCAAAGCGACCCACAATCACGCCATAGCCAATTATTATAAGTGGTATTTAATGGCTCTTGACGCACTCTAATGCTGTTAAAGGTGTTGTCTGGATTGTCTAAATCATTTGCTCGCCAGGTCTCATACAGCGTTAAATTTATGATAGGGCTTAAGTTTGGGTAGTGTAATAAGGCGCTTAAAAACAACGTTTTTCTTTCATCTGGATTATGGGTTTTAGCCATTTTTGTTAAGGTGTCAGCCAGCACAGGATTATATTTCATAGCCTCCGTGCTTACCCTTTTTTCAAGCATTGTGTCATTAAATAAAATGCTCCTCACCCACAGATTTGCAAAGATGACGGGGCGATAGTTATTGGGTAAATCGGGGCTATTCGCTATTTTAATTAACATTGATGGTGGCAGGTTGTTAAGTATTGCGGCAGCATTAGCTACGATATAATTCGCACTATAGTGCGTTTTTTCGGTATCTTGGTCGGCTTGTGGCACAAATGCGAGTAACTCATCTTTAGGGTAAAAAAATGCATGTGTGATAAAGTCAGATAAGGAACTTGCAAGATAAGCTCTGGCATTTAATAGTAATTTTGTGGTACTAAAATCAAAGCCCGCAGGCAGTATGGCAAGGGTCGCATCAATGATGTCTCGTTTTTGGCGCATTGTCATGGCAGGGGTTTTAAGGTCATCGAAGTGTGCGATTAACGCTACTCGAAGGGGGATAAACCCTGGATTTTTAGTCGTTAAGTTTAATACTGCTTTAGTTAAGGCGTTTTGTTGGTTAATATCACCATTTTGTAGGGTATAAACGGCAAGCCAGAGCCAGCTTAAGTTACTAGAGTTCTTTTTCCAATGCGTATAGGCATCATTAAATAAGGTATCGGTAAGCTTAGTGCCCCGCATTTTTATCACATCAGCAAGCCATGAGCTTATCTCATCATGACCACTTGGTAGTAAATGATTGGATAGTAGAATCAAACGCGTAAAACTGTTTTTATTAATATGAGTTAAACTTTTTTGTAATAACGCATTATAAATTTTTTGCCCACGCCACTTTAGCCGCATATCAAGAATATTTACATAATCAGCTGAAGCTTCTTTTATTTTGGGATTAGTAGCATGTTTTGATAAATCTAACATGCCCTCGTAGGATTGATTAGACAAATTTCTACAAGGGGTATTTTCAGCGCATAGGGTATCGACATCATCGCTTTGCGTCATATCATTAACGGCAATATTTAACGCTCGATACTGCAAATATTTAGCCCATTCATGCCAGGGGTAAGCATCATTATGGGCTAACGTTTCAAATATTTTTGCGGCAGCCTCTGCACCCACTGGCGTCCCATCATATAAATAACTAGCAGCAATTGAATACTGAACATCATCTTTGACAAGTTGTGGAAGGTTTGCGGGTAACTGAGTCAGTAAAGCGCGGGATTTTTCACTGCCGACCCTGGTTCTTGAAAATATTTGCTGTTGTGCGCTAATCCAAAGCGATAATAGCTCATTTTTATTGATATTTTTATCCAGTGCATCTTCAATCGCATGCAAGCGTTTTGTTGCCAATACTAAATAATTAAAACCAGGGCCTGCACTGATATCTTCAATATTATCTTCTTTTAACGCCATGGTCTCGTAAAAGTTATTGATGTCATGGGTTGGCGTAGGTAGTGACGTAGGCAGTCCCAATGCGTAAAGTCTGGCGGCACGCCAATTAAAATAGGCTTTATTCTCACGAATAACTTGATTTGGCGTAACGGATGTATCAATGACAGTTGTCGTCACACGAGGGTAAACAGGCTGAAGATAATCGGGGTAAGTTTCAAAATAGTCATGCCAAGTATCCAATACAGCAGTTTGTTCGGCGGCATCTAAAGGCTGTATATTTAAATATCTATAAGCCACGATTAAATATGACGTTGCCAATTGGGGTGTGATAATGCCTAAGTCACCTGCTGCAAAATGATTAAAGGGCATGTCTGGGTAATTGTCTGCACTAAACGCAGGTAGGATTGTCTCTTGACATGCAAAACCAGTTAACGAAATCATTAAACCCAATAACGTTATTTTTTTCATGTGATTACCTACCCTTTGAATGATGCTGTACTTGCAAAGAACTGGCTTTATGTAAAGTGTCTTTTGTCCAGCTGCCGGTATTATATATAAAAATCGGGTATTGTGTTTTTAGTGGTACATCCCAGTCTTTACGGGTGGTTAGTCCGATTGGACCTTGACAATAAGGTGCAAGATGACGGCTGTCAAATGATTTGATAAAACGCTGACGACGCACACGATTATTATCTAGACTAAAAAACATGGGAACAACATAATCAATCGGTAATTGCGCCTTGAGCAGCCATCTATCATTAGTGCACCATGAGGCAAGCGCTGTGATAGATATGATGGTCTTTTCGCCAAGTTCTTTACGTAATTCTCTGAGTAATATTTGATAAAATGGCCGTTGACTAGTTACTGCATCAAAGTCAATTTGTAATTCTTGATAGGAGCCGCGAAGATAGGTGTTTTTAATCATTGCCGTCCAATATTTGGCGATACCAGTACTCAACAGAACATTTTTTGGTGGGCTTTCTATGTGAACGACTGCGATTAAATGCGTATGTGGTGGCAGGTATAAGGGTTGTTGCCTTGCATAATAAACACGCTGCGATCTTTTAAAGCCAATATTTAATATCAACAAAGCCACGCCCGTTGTTTTGACATTAATCGTTCTTAAGTCTTGAGGTGCTTCCCATGCCCAAAGCATCAAAGGCGGCAACGACCTAGGGGCGTCTTGAGTGGCGCACGCATTTGCCATTAAAAGGCTTAAAAAGAACATTAAACTTAAGCGCCAACAAGGCATGAGTTACAACCAAAAAATAGCCAGGTCGTTGATGATAGAGGTTATCCCCTGCAATTAAAAGCCCCAGGATAAAACCGAGCCACGACTGTAAAGGAGTGTTACACAGGCATACGTGAACGCTCCTTAATAGTCGCGGCTCTGAAAGTGAATAAATCCTAGAAAATGACTATAGTCTAGACTTAAAATAATCATTTTTAGGGATAACACATGAAATATCTTGATAGAGCTCAAGCAGGGGTGTGCCTTGCGGAATTATTAAAAGAATATAATAACCGAAAAGATACCATTGTCTTAGCGCTACCCAGAGGTGGTGTTCCTGTTGCTTATGAAATCGCAATGAAGTTAGGTTTGGCGCTCGATATTTTAATTGTAAGAAAATTGGGTATTCCAGGGCATGAAGAGCTGGCAATGGGTGCGCTTGCATCAGGGGGCGCGGTTGTCTTTAATGATGAGATAATAAGCTATCTTCAAATACCAAAATCGTCCATTGATAGCGTAATACAATCTGAACAGGCAGAATTAACCCGTCGTGAGCATTTATATCGTGGGAATAAGCCATTTCCTTCTTTAGGTGGAAAAACGATTATTTTGGTTGATGATGGTATTGCAACAGGTTCCACCATGAAGGCTGCTATCATAGCGCTGCAGCAAAAACAGCCAAAAGAGATGATTGTTGCCGTTCCAGTTGCTGCCCCTTCAACCTGTGACGAAATAGCCGGATTAGTTAAAATGCTGATTTGTCCGCTAAGACCAGTTGATTTTCAAGCCGTTGGGTTATGGTATGATAATTTTTCACAGACATCTGATGAAGAAGTCATTGCGCTACTTGGGGGTTGAATCGTAAACACGCTCTACCTGAAGGTAATAGTTTTAAAACGCTGTGATCATTTTCTTAATCAAGTTGATGCTATTGCAAAGTTTGAATAAAATCAGCACATACTGAGCCACGACTGTAAAGGAGTGTTACGCAGTCGCTTGTGTTCACATAAAACATAGCATTTTGAGGTGTCTTGGGTATAAAATGCCTAAAATAGATGATGATTGGGTGAAAAATGATACCGATTAAAACAGATGAACAAATAGAAAAAATGCGTATTGCAGGTCGTTTAACGGCGAATGTATTAGAGGCTGTTAGTGACTTCATAAAGCCTGGTATTACGACGATGCAAGTTGATGAGTTTTGTGAGCGTTATATTGTAGATGTTTTAAAAGCAATTCCAGGGTCTAAGGGGCAGTATAACTACCCATATAGTGTGAACACCTCTCTTAATCATGTCATCTGTCACGGCATGCCTTCTGTAAAGCAGTTTTTAAAAGAGGGTGATATTGTTAATGTGGATGTCACTGTGATTTACGATGGCTTTTATGGTGACAGCAGTAAAATGTTTTGCATTGGTTCAACTTCATTGCATGCAAAACGCTTGGTTGATGTGACCCAGCTGTGTCTTTATAAAGGAATTTTAGAGGTCAAACCTAATGCAACTACGGGAGATATTGGTCATGCTATTCAAAAGCATGCAGAAGCAAATCATTATTCAGTCGTCCGTGAATATTGCGGTCATGGAATTGGCCAAAAAATGCACGAAGAACCGCAAATTGAGCATTATGGAAAAACAGGTACTGGAATAGTTTTGCAAGAGGGCATGATTTTCACAATAGAGCCTATGATTAACCAAGGCAAGGCTGAGGTGAAGCACATTGAAAAAGACGGTTGGCCAATTGCGATGACGAAAGATAGGATGTTGTCAGCGCAGTGGGAGCATACTATTTTGGTTACACCAACTGGTTTTGAAGTTTTGACCTTAAGAGAAGAGGAAAAAGCGATTTTTGATGCTATTATACAAACAGAGCCACGACCGTAAGGGAGTGTTACGCAGGTTCCTGTGAACGCTCCTTAACAGTCGCGGCTCTGATGGTGATTAATGTAAAACCAGTGGCCCTCAATACAATGAAATTCACTCAGCTCATGCATGGTTTGAAGCTTGTTTTTTTCACGAAATTTGGCTTTAAATTCAACATAGGCAATGTTAGGGTTTTCAGCATGTGAATAGGCCGTGATGATTTCAAGGCCAAGCCAAATGACGTTATTGGCCCATTTTTGGGTCTCTACAAAGTTAAACCCAACACTTGCAGGACCCTGCATGGTTTTTTCAATGTATTCAATATTGCCTTTGGTAAAAGCCGTATAGCGCGACTTCATGAGTTGTAGTGCGGTTGGCGCATTGTAATCCCTGTGAAATGGCCCACAGCATGCGCTATAAGGCAATGATGACCCGCAAGCGCATAGTGACTTCTTCAAGGCTACAACCGCTCAATTTTAGCTTTACTGGCAATAAGTGTTTCTCTTGTTGATATTGCCTGGGCAAGCTTTTCTTTTTCTTTTATCACAATATCTTTAGGCGCATTATCGACAAATTGTGAATTAGCCAATTTTGTATTAGCCAGTGTGATGTCTTTGTCTAATTTGGCAATTTCTTTATTGAGCCTTGAAAGCTCGGCAGTTTTGTCAATAAGACCGGCGAGTGGGATTAAGATTTCTAAATCATCAACCACGGCACTGGCACTGTCAGGTGTTACTTCTGTGGCATTGATAAGGGTAATACTCTCGATTTTAGCTAAAGTCATCAACCATGGTCGATATTTTTCGATTAAGGCTTGAGTGTTAGATGAAACTTGTTTAAATAATACGGGAATAGGCTTAGCAGGTGAAATATTCATTTCAGAACGAATGGTTCTGATGCAGATAATCACGCGTTGAAGCCAGGCAATATCAAGCTCGACTTGGGGATTAATAAAGTCCATGTTAACTTTAGGGAAAGCCGCTAACATGATGCTTTCAGCAGTTTCTGTTGTGAGTTTGCTGCTTCTAGTCCATATGGCTTCTGTAATAAAAGGCATGATGGGATGTAGGAGTTTTAAAATGCTATCTAACACGTGAACGAGCGTTTTTTGCGTGCCGCGTTTTTGTGCGCTTGAGGCTTTTTCGTTATTAAGTACGGGTTTAGATAATTCTAAATACCAATCACAATACTCATGCCATACGAAATCATGCAGTGCATTGGCTAACAAATCAAAACGGTATTGATGTAAATGTTGATGCGTCTCTTGTATCACTTGCTGTAATCTTGACAATATCCAGAGGTCGGCTGGGCTATATTGTAGCGGGCCATCACCTAAATCAATACTCTCATCTTCGGTATGTTGTAAGACAAAACGCGACGCGTTCCATAATTTATTACAAAAATTACGATAGCCTTCAACGCGACCTAGATCAAAACGGACATTACGGTTGTTAGACGCAAGCGAACAGTACGTAAAGCGTAGTGCGTCGGTTCCATAGGCCGCAATGCCCTCAGGAAATTCATTTTCGGTGGCTTTGGTAATTTTATCTTTAAGAGAAGGTAGCATCATCGATGCGGTTCTTTTTGCAATCAACGAAGGCAAATCAATGCCATCAATAATATCGATAGGGTCAAGCACATTGCCTTTAGATTTAGACATTTTTTGACCTTCACTATCACGGATGAGTCCTGTAATAATGACTTCTTTAAAAGGTACTTGGCCCGTAAACTTCAAGCCCATCATAATCATACGTGCCACCCAGAAAAAGATGATATCAAAACCTGTGACAAGTGTGGATGTTGGGTAAAACGTTTCTAAGTCTTTGGTGCGCTCGGGCCAGCCTAAGGTTGAAAAGGGCCAAAGGGCTGATGAAAACCAAGTATCTAAGACGTCTTCGTCTTGTTTTAAGTGATGGACATCATCAAGATTATATTTAAAGCGAACGTCTTTTTCGCTATAACCGACATAGATATGACCTTCAGCATCATACCAGGCAGGAATGCGATGACCCCACCAAAGTTGACGGCTGATACACCAGTCTTCAATGTTTTCCATCCATTGAAAATAGGTTTTAGACCAGGTTTCTGGGACAAACTTTATCTCACCGTTTTGAACGGCTTTAATCGCAGGCTCTGCCAGTGGCTGGACTTTGACATACCATTGGTCGGTCAGTAATGGCTCAATAATGGCGTTGGATTTCTCACCGCGCGGTATCTTTAATTGATGCGGTTCAACTTTAACCAGTAAGCCTAAAGCGTCTAAATCTTTAATGATTTGTTCACGTGCGATAAATCGGTCCATACCTTGATAGGCAATAGGGGCTTTTTTATTAATTTTGGCTTTTTTTGTCAGAATATTTAATATCGGTAATTGATGTCTTTTACCGACTTCATGATCGTTAAAATCATGTGCGGGTGTAATTTTAACACAGCCAGAGCCAAAGTCTTGGTCGACATAGTCATCGGCAATAATAGGGATAGTCCTATCACATAGCGGTAATGTGACGTGTTTACCAATGAGATGTTTGTATCTAACATCGTCAGGGTGAACGGCGACTGCCATATCACCTAATAGTGTTTCAGGTCTTGTGGTTGCAATAACAATGCTCTCTTCGCTATCAACAATAGGGTAGCGGATGTGCCACATATAGCCTTGTTCATCTGTCGGGATAACTTCTAAATCAGAGACTGCAGTACCAAGCTTTGGGTCCCAGTTAACGAGTCGTGTGCCACGATAGATAAGGCCTTCTTCATAAAGTTGAATAAACACTTTTTGAACGGCTTCAGAGAGGTTTTCATCCATGGTAAAGCGCTCGCGTGACCAATCAACAGATGAGCCTAAGCGTCGCATTTGTTTAGTAATTTCGTTGCCTGAGTGGTTTTTCCAATCCCAAACTTTTTCAAGGAAGGCATCACGGGTCATGTCTTTTCTTGAGAGACCTTGGGCTTCAAGTTGTCTCTCAACAACTAATTGCGTTGAAATGCCGGCGTGATCAGTTCCTGGTTGCCAAAGGGTTTTATCGCCCATCATACGGTGATAACGCGTTAGCATGTCCATGAGGGTATGCTGGAAGCCATGCCCCATGTGAAGGCTGCCTGTGACGTTTGGCGGTGGTAACATAATGCAGTAAGGCGCACCTTGACCTTGAGGCTCAAAAAAATGCTGTGATTCCCAACGGACATAACAGTCATTTTCTATTGTTTTGGGCGAATAGGTTTTATCCATTGGCAGTCTCAGGTCGTAAAAGAAAGCGATATTATCATAGGCAGCACGATGGCATCAATGATGCTTCGAGGCCAAATAGGTATAAATGGTCGGGACGACAAATAACGTAAAGGTCGTACCAATGATGAGACCGGAGGCGATGACAATGCCAATATCAAAGCGGCTTTCAGCACCGGCACCTGTAGCCAGTAATAAGGGAATAACCCCAAAAACCATGGCAGCGGTTGTCATGAGAATAGGGCGAAGTCTGATAGATGCTGCTTCTGATACTGCCTCACGTATGGATAATTGTTTTTCAGTTTGCAAGTGATTGGCAAAATCGACAATTAAAATACCATGTTTGGAAATCAGACCGATTAAAGTAATCAGACCAACTTGAGTATAAATATTAATACTGGCTGCACCTAAATTTAAAGGGATTAAGGCACCGCAAATGGAAAGAGGAACAGAAACCAAAACTATCAGCGGATCTCTAAAACTTTCATATTGCGCAGCAAGTACCAAAAATATCACAATAATCGCTAAGATAAAGGCAAAAATCAAGGCATTACCTTCTTGGATAAATTGACGTGATTGACCACCATAGTCAACTGTGAAGCCTTTAGGTAGCGTTGTTTTAGCCGTCTCTGCTAAATAATTAAGGCCTTGACCAAGGGTTAATCCAGGCATCATAACGCCTTGAATGGTCGCGGCATTTAGCTGCTGAAAATGGCTATAGGCATTCGCTTTTACCGACATTTTGGGCGTAACAATGGTTGATAAGGGAATCATCGTATTATTAGGTGTTTTAATATAAATATTTGCAAGCTGTGAGGGATGGGCTCTAAATTTACGGTCAAGCTGTGGAATAACTTGATAGCTTCGGCCCTGTAAATTGAAAAAGTTCACATAATTTTCAGATAATGCTGAGCTTAAACTTGATCCAATGTCCTGCATATTAAGCCCTAAATCTGAGGCTTTTGAGCGGTTAATTTCAAACTCAACTTCAGGTTGATTAAACTTAAGACTATTGTCGTTAAAAATAAATAAACCACTAGCTTGGGCTTGCTTTAACAAATCATTAGACACTTTAAATAAAGTTTCAAAATCGCTGGTTGTTTTGATGACAAATTGTATCGGTGTCCCTTGACCACCGCCAGGTAGAGGAGGAGGGATGACGGCAAATGCGTTTAGTCCTGTGACCGAATTTAATTTTTCTTGCAAGGGCTGTTTTAGTTCAAATTGACTTTTTTGACGTTGGTCCCAGGGTTTTAAAACCATACCTGACATGGGTGATGATTGATTAATCGCAAAATAATATTGTGTTTCAGGAAAGCTTTTATAAATTTTATTAAATTCGTCGGTGTATGCCTCGATATAATTAATGGTCGCTGTTTGTGGATTTGAGCCAATAACAAAAAAGAAACCTTGGTCTTCTTCGGGGGCGGTTTCTTTAGGGGTGTGAGTATATAAATAGGGTAACATGACGATAATTACGCAGGCTAAAAATAAGATAATTTCACGAGTATTGAGCACTTTATCCAGTAAGCTTTTATAGCGAATTTTAAGTTTATCAAAAAAGTTATCTAACCATTTTGAAAATCGCGTATTGTGGTCTGATAAAATTTTAGAGCACATCATAGGTGATAAGGTAAGGGCTATGAGGCCTGAGATAATGACAGCACTCGCTAAGGTAAAGGCAAATTCTTTGAATAAGGCACCGGTTAATCCCCCCATAAAACCAATCGGCGCGTAAACTGCTGCTAAGGTAATCGTCATCGCAATAACAGGAATAGCAATTTCTCTTGCGCCCATGAGTGCGGCTTCAATTGGCGACTTTCCTTCTTCAATATGTCTATGAATGTTTTCAACCACAACGATGGCATCATCGACCACAAGTCCTATGGCTAACACAAAGGCAAGTAGGGTTAAGAGATTGATAGAGTAGCCCAAAAAAAGCATTAACGTACAGACGCCAATCAGCGATAGTGGGATAGTAATCACAGGAATTAATACTGAGCGTATAGACCCTAAAAATAAGAAAATAACAGCAATAACAATAAAAGTAGCTTCAATAATGGTTTGTATCACCTCATGTATGGATGCTCTGATAAAATCAGTTGCATCATACACGATGGTGCCTGTTAATGAGGGGGGGAATTCATGAACAAGATTTGGCATCATTTTTCGTACTTTTGTGATGACCGTCAGTGGATTTGCAGTAGGGGTTGGGGTAATGGCGATGAATACTGCTTTTTGGCCATTAAAGGTGACAGTTGTATCATAAGATTGTGAACCAAGCTCGACAAGGCCTATGTCTGATAATCGAATAATCGCATTTTTATCAGCACGAACGATGAGTTTGTTAAATTCACTTTTGCTGACTAAATCGGTTTTTGCCCGCATATTAATCGCAACGTATTCACCTTTGGTATTGCCAGCGGCTGTTAAAAAGTTATTTTTAGCGAGTACATCAGACACTTCAGCAGGCGTCACGCCGAAGGCTGCCATTTTTACAGGGTCTAAAAAAATGCGCATGGCGTAAGTTGCACCACCTAAAATACTGGCTTGTGCGACACCATCAACGGTTTGTAGCTGTGGCTGAACCACACGAATCGCGTAATCTGTGATTTGCTGTGGTGTCATGTCTTTACTATCTAGACCAATATAAAGAAGGGCAGTTGAGGCATCAGAGCTTTTAACGATAACGGGTTGTTGCGCTTGTGGGGGGAGCAAGTTTATCGTTTGTTGAACTTTAGCCATGACATCGGTAAAAGCGATTTGGGGGTCAAAATTAAGCTTAATATTAAGTGTTATGGTACTCACACCTTGGGTTGATGATGAGGTCATATAATCAATGCCTTCAGCACTGGCAATCGCATTTTCAAGCGGGGTGGTAATAAATCCACCAATGGTATTGGCATCAGCCCCTGGGTAGGCGGTAGTGACAGTAATCACCGTATTATCCATTTTAGGAAACTGACGGATTTGAAGGCTTTTTAGCGAGTTAAGGCCAAATAATAAAATCAATAGACTCACAACCATCGATAAAACGGGTCGTTTGATAAAAATGTCCGTAAAACGCATGGTATTATCCTAAAAGTGTGTCATCCCCGCGAAGGCGGGGATCCAAGCGCACACTAAAACGGGTGCTAGTGTGAGGATGGTTTCCCGCCTGTGCGGGAATGACAGTTTATTGACCCAATTCATTGGGGTTTTTAAATTCTTTTAATATCACGTCATTATTAATTACAACACGTGATCCGTTTTGCAGTTTTATCTCGCCGGCACTAACAATCAATTGGCCAGGTTTTAGTCCTTTTTCAATAACGGTATAGTTATTTTCTTGGTCGCCCGTTTTGACAAATACACGATTGGCAATATAAATGTCTTGACCAGAAGCAGACTTTTTATTGTCTTTATCTTTTGACAACACATACACAGAATCGCCATATAAACTATATGAAATAGCGGTTGAGGGAACTAATGTGACGTTATCAATAGCGGGTTGTTCAATCTCTATATTGGCAAACATACCAGGAATGAAAGTGAAATTTTCTATGTGATTTTGTGTGTTTAAGTCAGTTTGGCAGGTAATCACTTTTTCATTGCTGTCTTCACGCGAGGTGGTTTTGATGAGCGGTGTTAAATTTTTATCCGTACTAAAACCTTGTGGGCAGTTAGCAAGTGTTGCTTGAACCATAATATTATGGGTTTTGACATCTACTTTTGAGTTAAGGGCTGTAATATTGCCAGTAAAAACAGTATCTTTAAATTCATCAGTTGAGAACAGAATATTTTGACCGATATGAAGGTTTTTAAGATAGTGTTCAGGAAGATTAAAGGTTAAGTATAGTGGGTCTAGTGATTGAAGTGAGACAATAATGGTTTGTCCTGGACTTATATATTGGCCTAAGTCAATATTACGAATCCCTAAGCGACCTGAAAAGGGGGCTTTAATATGTTTGTGTAGTATTTGTGCTTGTGTTTTTTCAACATTGGCTTCAGATTGCTCTTGACTGGCCTTGGCTTCATCAAGGTTTGATTCAGAGGTAGCGCCTCGTTTGGACAGATCAACCTGCCTTTTATAGTTGATTTGTTTGAGTGCTAGCAGTGATTGGTTAAATTTTAAATTGGCTAAATCGACAGAGTCATCAATATCGATGATGGGTTCATCTTTTTCAATATATTCGCCAGATTGAAAGTTAATTTTAACGACGTTCCCTGCGGCTTGTGAGGTGATATCAACGCCATTAATAGCGACAAAGTTACCGACAGCCTGAAGATGTGGGGACCAAATTTTGGAGATAACCGAGACCGATGAAACACTGACGGGCGGTGCTTCGAAGTTCGCAAAATAGCGCTTAATCATCAGGGATTTAAAGAGATTGAAGCCGACAATCAAGCCAAAGAAAACCACTATCGTCATCATCATGGTAAAACGACTTTTAAATAAGTAGCGTAAAAGGTTCATGTCTTTTTCTCCCTAGCATCATCATACAATATATCACATTAATTTTTTTTGTAACTACTCACTAGCACGCGACGTCCTGCGGTTTGTCCGCGACGTCCCGCGGCTTGTCCGCGGGATCCAGCGAACGCCTGTGCATCATGGACCCCGCGGACAAGCCGTGGGGCGTCGAGGCACGGGTGGCACCTGGGCAGTTACACTTTTTTATCAAATGATTACTAAAAAAACCTATTGACTAATTCAAAAGCTTTGTTACCATCATGTTTCCAAAATTATTGGGGTTATTGTATGAAAATTAAAACTTTGTTTGTCGCCGGATGTATGGCTTTATCAACAACACTTTGGGCTGCTAGTGAAAAAGCTGATACTGCTGTTTCGCATCATTTTCACCCACAAGCGAGTCAAGAACTTAAAGTTAATAAAAAAGCGATGTACCCGGGATATTGCGAAATTGAAATTATTAATAATAGCTACGACAATGTGACTGTCTTTGGTCGTTTTGATGATGGCACAGAGCTTCAACCATTTAATGTTTATTCTTATGAATACCCACATTATATCCATCTTGACTATTATGGTTATTGTCATGCAGGTATGGATTTATTTATCAGAACGTTTAGCGGCTATCAAATCTATGCAGGTTATACGCCGGTTTATAGCACCGTTCGTATCGTTCCTTATCTTAATAAACAATTGAAAGCTGAAGTGGTGAGTAAGCCGCCAGTGAGTTAATGTCTAACTTGTCATTGTAAACGTAGGTTGGGCCTTGGCCCAACACCACCACCTTTGTTGGGCCAAGGCCCAACCTACATTTTGGAGTACATGATGAAAGTGTTAACGTTGTTAGCTTTACCGTTTACTTTGATGGGTTGTACTACTTATGATAATTCTTATTATGAACCTTATCACTCGCATGAGCATCGTCATCAGACGCGTTATTACGAAGATGCACCCGTTGAATCCCACGATCATGGTCATCAAGTAACCGTTCCACAAGGACGCCAACCTATTCCTCGTGCAGAGGTTGATGTTTATCCTGATGATTCATCCTCAAGTCATGATCATGGGCATAGATAAAATTCTTCTGTTTATGATACCCTTTATTATTCTTAAAATATGACGTTGGAGTTAACATGAAAAAATGTTTTATACCTTTTTTATTAAGCTGCATTATCGTAAATTTGGTTGCCTGTACGGCGTCACCCTTAAGAGAAAGTACCGGTGAGTATATTGATAGTTCAGCGACTACGACCAAAGTTAAAGCAAGATTGGTTGATGCATTGGGTACTAAAGGGTTATCAGTCGTTGTAAAAACTTTTAAAGACGAAGTTCAATTAAGTGGCTTTGTCGACAATCAAGCGATAAGACAACGCGCTGCAAAAGTTGCGGCTAATGTTGAAGGCGTTAAAAGCGTTAGAAACAATATCGTGATAAAGACCGCAAATTAAATAAGGATATTTGATGGACATGCTCGCAACATTAAAAGAACAAGATAATGCGTTATGGCTTGCCATTGAAGGTGAGCGTGTTCGTCAAGAAGCGCATATTGAGCTTATTGCCTCTGAAAATTACGTCTCAAAAGCCGTGATGGAAGCACAAGGATCGGTACTTACCAATAAATACGCAGAAGGGTATCCGGGCAAGCGTTATTATGGGGGTTGCGAATTTGTCGATATGGCCGAGCAGTTAGCGATTGACCGTGTATGTCAATTATTTGGGGTGAATTATGCTAATGTTCAACCTCATTCAGGTTCACAAGCAAATGCTGCGGTCATGATGGCTTTATTAAACCCAGGGGATGCCGTTCTTGGCATGGCACTGCCTTCAGGCGGTCATTTAACGCATGGCTCTAAAGTTAATTTTTCAGGAAAGCTATACCAGGCGCACGAATATGGTGTTGATAAAGACACAGGGCTTATTGATTATGATTTGCTTGAACGCATGGCTAAAGAGATTAAGCCTAAAATGATAATCGCAGGGTTTTCTGCGTATTCCAGGCAATTAGACTTTAAACGGTTTCGAGCGATAGCTGATAGTGTCGGTGCTTATTTAATGGCAGATATTGCTCATGTGGCGGGCCTTGTAGCCGTTGGGCTTTATCCCTCACCTGTCCCTTATGCTCATGTGGTCACGAGTACGACCCATAAAACGCTTCGGGGTCCAAGAGGTGGGTTGATTTTTGGTAATGTTGATGAAGAGATGGCAAAAAAATTAAACTCGGCTGTATTTCCTGGCAGTCAGGGTGGGCCTCTCATGCATGTGATTGCAGCGAAAGCAGTCGCTTTTAATGAAGCTTTACAACCTTCTTTTAAGGCTTATCAAACACAAGTATTAAAAAATGCCACCGTATTAAGCCAATCACTGATTGAGCGTGGTTATAATAT
>Ga0075163_10001135_pt1 | contig 35498 bp, 31 predicted proteins | sample JI1023141ADNA_FD_71478 | JGI IMG/M metagenome (GOLD analysis project Ga0075163, IMG submission 71478) | Wastewater effluent complex algal communities from Wisconsin, to seasonally profile nutrient transformation and Carbon sequestration -... | ecosystem: Engineered > WWTP > Effluent > Algae...
TCGCTTTGACCTCGATATCTTCATTCTCTTTTCAGCCAACCCAGCTACCTACAATCGCAGCGGCAAAGTGATTCCGCAGCTTAAAGACCGAATTGGCTCGATCATCCAAACCCATTATCCGCTCGAGCGCGATTTGGGAATTCAAATGATCCAACAAGAAATAGGCAACGAAGCAACTGGCGAATATCCGGTACAAGTACCTTACTTCATGTCCGAAGTGATCGAAGAAATCACCATCTTGGCGCGCAAGAGCAAGTTCATCGATCAAGCTTCCGGCGTCTCTGCTCGTTTTAGCTTGTCGAACTATCGCACGATGATCGCTAGCGCACGACAACGCGGCGTGGTGCATCAAGAACGTCCTGCCGTGCCACGAATCAGCGACCTCGGCCACCTCTACTCTTCATCGCTTGGTAAGCTCGAGCTCGATTTGATGGGAAGTCATCAGATGAGCGAGAAACAAGTCCTTGATTCATTGATTGCACAAGCGGTCAAAAATGTATTCGAACAATATGTCGAAGAGTATGGATTGGGTGAAATCGCGGACATCTTTGCAAAAGGTGTTCGCGTCGAAGTGGGCGACTTACTTCCCAGCAGCGCGTATGCACACCGTCTCAGACACATCCCGCCTGTCTGGGAAAAAGCGTTTGAAGTCAACGCAGCGGAAAGCGAAGCGATTCGGGCCTCATGTGTTGAGTTTGTGCTCGCCGGACTATACGCGTCAGATCGTATCAGCCGAAATCAAAAACATGGCAAGATCGAATACGAAACCTAAAGTAGAGCATTGCCATGGACAAAAAAAATCCGATCGGTGGTGTGATTCATGTTTATCAAAAATATGATCCACTTCAGTTTCCGAGCCCTACAGCACTCCCTCCCGATTTGATTTCGCCAGCCATGGAACATGCGCTGATGTACGGGCAGGGTCGTGCGCTCACTGAAGAAGAATTGGCTCGCGCAATCCGATTGGATCCAAGCCAAATTGCTGGCCTAGGTCCTTCCATCGAATCGCTACGGGCCATCCTGGAAGAACGCAAACGCAAAATCTTAAGTCGCTACGAAACCGATTCTGTCGAGAAGAAGTCCCGCAAAGCATTCCACAAAACTTCGCGAAATGCCAACCCTCCTGACCGACTAAGAGTTCCTTATCGCCAAGCGATCGAAGAGCGACAAATCTACGATCTGGAACGCATCTATTATCGCGTCGGCAACGATCAAGATCCATTCGCACGCCAGCTAGTGCACGTGATCGAACGGCTCGCCGATCAAGTTCAAATTGAATCGTTGATTTCGAAATATACCTTCACCGGCAACGAGTCGATGACCGTGCCACAAGCCATCGAAATCAAAAAGGAACTCGAGGAAATCGACGAATTGCTGCGGCAATTGGCCGAAGCCGAAAAGAATGCTCGCATCGCCATCATCGATATGGAAGCGTTGTCGAAGTATGTGCCTGAAGGTGACTTGAACCAAATGGAAGAACTGCGAAAACAAGTCGAGCGATTAATGCGCGACATCGCAGACCAGCAAGGCTTAAGCAGCGATGGAAAAGGTGGCTTCGAGTTAACTCCTCAGGCGATGCGGATCTTTCAAGGAAGACTACTGGAGAAGATATTTAGCCATCTGCAACCCTCTCGATCCGGAAGACATACGGGACGAATTGTGGGTGATGGAGCCGTCGAACTCCCTTCGACGAAAGGTTATGAATTTGGTGACAGCCTTGCCAACATGGACGTGACTCAAAGCGTAATCAACGCGATGCTGAAACGTCCAAATGAAAGACCAATGCGTTTGCGCAGTGATGATATTGAAGTCCATCGGACTCGCAATTCACCCAAATGCGCCACCGTCGTAATCATGGACATGAGTGGATCGATGCGCCACGATGGTCAATACATCAACGTCAAACGCATGGCTCTCGCTCTGCAAGGCTTAATCACCCGCGAGTACCCAGGTGACTTCTTGCGGTTCATTGAAATGTACACCTTCGCCAAACTTCGACCCGCAGGTGAAATCATCAACCTCATGCCCAAACGCGTGACGATTCATGACCCCTGGGTTCGCCTACGAGCCGATATGAGTCGGGATGAAATCAGCGAAAATCAAATCCATCCTCACTTCACCAACATCCAGCATGCGTTGCAGCTCGCCCGTCAGAATTTGGCGACCGTCGACACTCCCAATCGTCAAATCGTCTTGATCACCGACGGACTCCCAACAGCACATTTCGAGGGTACGCAGCTCTACATGCTCTACCCACCCGATCCGCGCACCGAGTCCGCGACACTCCGCGAAGGCCTCCTCTGCCAACGGGATGGCATTGTGATCAATATGTTCTTGCTCCCCAGTTGGTCGCAAACCGAGGATGATATTCGCTTCAGTTACCGGCTCGCGGAATCGACCAAGGGACGTGTGTTCTTCACCGCCGGCCGGGACCTCGATCGCTTCGTCGTCTGGGATTACGTCCAACGCAAACGAGACATCATCTCCTAAGCTTTTGAGGGCTCTTTTATACGTTTCCAAGGCCGTCATCGCCTTTCAAACATGATTCTTTTTACCGTAGAATCTTGCCTAACCCCCAAGGCCACAAGCTCCAATTGCCACATCCGGCATAACCGGACCCAATCAAAGCCCGCAGCCGGCAAATATTCCCCAACCAGCAAGCTCCAGGCTTAACTTGGTGTAAGTTTCTGCATGTGCCTGATGGGTTAAAGGTCTTACTGAAAAATCTTGGGGGGGTTTGAACGTGGCGAAGACGACAACCGAGGATGCGACACTTCCGATGGAACGACGAGCAAGCAATGATCGCCGAAAGAGTCCAGAAGGAATCGCACCAGACGGTGTTGACCGTCGTAAAAAATCGCGACGCCGCCAGATCGACCCCACCACCTGCGAACGCGACTACAGCAACGACGAAATCGAGTTCATGCACGCCCTCGATCATTACAAACGTGTTAACGGCCGCATGTTCCCAACCTGCAGCGAAATTCTGGAAGTCATTCGCTCGCTAGGTTATGTAAAAAATCAAGATCAAGCGATCTAAAGTTCTATCTTTGAAAAACCGATATTGCTCCGTCCGGTTTCCTTGCCTATTGTCCCACTTGATTGTGGACTTTATCGAGGGCCGGACGTATGCAATGGGCTTACCTAAATTATCGCGTGACATTAATGCTTGCATTAGCACTGATGTCTCTTGCTAGCGGATGTCGCTGGGCCAGCTCAGGCCAAAACTCGCTCGGTGTTCGCCTGTACCAAGAAGGCCGCTACGCTGAAGCTCTGCAGCAATTCCAGTCCGCGCAAACTTCGGATCCATCCGATCCCGACGCGTACTACAATCTCGCTCGTACATACCATCAACTTGGCGTCGCTCAGAAAAACAAAGCCATGACCGACCAAGCTGAAGCGCTTTACAATCAATGCTTGGATTTGAATGCCAATTCTCCTGATTGTTATCGCGGTTTAGCGGTGTTATTGGTGGAAACGGATCGCTCGGACAAGGCTTTCACGCTTCTCAAGAACTGGGCTCAAGCGAACCCTCAGTCCGCCGACGCTCGTGTGCAACTGGCACGTCTTTACGAGGAGAGTGGCCAGGATAAGATCGCCGAAAAATATCTCGACGAAGCGTTAGCCCTTAATCCAACTAGTGCAGAAGCGTGGGCAGCTAAGGGACAAATGCGAGAGAAGCAAGGTGAACTCGCTCAAGCCGTGCAAAACTATTATCAAAGTTTGTCCGTCAACAAGATGCAGCCCGAACTTGCGCAACGCATTGCTGCCCTCAATATTCGTATGGCTCAAAATGCCATCACACCTGTTGGCACCACCAACCCAGCGACTGGCACTCGCACCGTTCAAAATCCAACCACACCTACAACGCCAGCGACACCACGCTATTAATAAAGTGATAACCTGAAGCGGCTAACACATCTCCCTTCAGGCCAAGTGAAACAAACAGATCCAAAAAAGAAGCCACATCGAAGCACTCGCTTCCATGTGGCTCTTCTGTTTTATGGACATCGAATTTTTTTGGTTCGATTCGATTATTGCAACCAGCTGGGCAATTGGCCAGCAACAGGCAACTCGATCAACTGCACGCGTTCGATCGGATCGATCGATGTCACTTGATCGAGAGCTTGTGGTGGTGGGAAGCTATCGAGATTGAGCACACCGATGGCATTTCCACCCGGTTGTGATGTCGCACGCCCCACGGACATTTGACCGATATTCACTTGATGTTGGCCGAAGATTGTACCAACGCGGCCGATGATACCGGGAACATCTTTATGGACGAACAACAATAAGATCCCGTCCAAATAAGCTTCCATTCGAAACTCATCGATCAAGATGAGACGTGGCATATTGGTACCGAACACCGTACCAGCCGCTCGCACTTGTCGCCCTGCTCCACTAACCTCAGCTGTGATGGAACTGCTGAATGCCCCCTTCTCTGAAGAACGGCTTTCGCTCAATTCAATTCCACGTTCACGCAACAACAACTCGGCGTTGATGATGTTAACGCCTTGATCCATCGCTCGTTCGAGCAAGCCAGCACAGAATGCTGCAGAGAGCAACTTCGTGTCGCGTTCGGCCACATCACCGCGATAGGTGAGATGGCATGAAGACATGCCGCCACCGTGCCATTGCGACATCATCAAACCGAGACGGTAAGCCACATTGAGATGACCGCGCAAAGCATCGAGAGTCTTCGGATCGATCGCCGCAACATTCACCGCATGTCGAATTTCGCCATGCTTGAAGAACTGAATCAACAGTTGAATGCCTTCGATAGCAACTTGCGTTTGAGCTTCTTCGGTGCTGGCGCCCAAATGGGGTGTGCAGACGACGCCGGGCATTCCAAACAATGGACTATTGGTGCATGGCTCTTCTTCGAAAACGTCGAGAGCCACACCACCTAGCTTCCCACTCTTCAAGCCTTCAGCGAGTGCTTTTTCGTCGTAGATACCACCACGAGCGCAGTTGATGAGCCGCGCTCCTGGACGGAGCATTTCGATTTCGCGTGGACCGATGAGATGATTTGTCTCATTGGTCAATGGCGTGTGCACGGTCAAATAATCAATGCGTGGCAACATGCCATGAACGGTTTCCGTTCGCTCGATTCCCAGCTTAGCAGCCTGCTCTTCGGTCAGAAACGGATCGTAAGCGATCACTCGCATACCAAAAGCCAAAGCACGCGTAGCAACTTCACGGCCAATACGCCCCAAGCCCACAACACCTAAGGTTTTATCAGCCAGCTGATTACCCATGTAAGATTTACGATCCCACTTCCCTTGGCACAAGCTGTTGTAAGCAGGCGCAATGGCTCGCGAGAGAGCCAGCATCAGAGCGAACGTGTGCTCGGCTGTACTCAATGTGTTGCCAGCAGGGGTATTCATCACCACGATGCCCAAACGGGTCGCTGCATTTTTGTCGATGTTGTCGGTTCCCACACCCGCGCGAACGATCGCCTTCATACGTCGATTGCCTTCGAGCGACTCGGCAGTGATTTTGACACCGCTGCGTACAATCGCTCCATCGCATTCCGCGAGAGACTTTCGCAGATCTTCGCCTTTCAAGCCAGTCTTGATTTCATATTCGAAATCAGGTTCCTGCTTGAGCATGTCGAGCCCTTCCTGGGCGATCGGATCGAGAACGAGAATCTTGAACTTGGCCATGGCAGCTTGCCTTTGTATTGAAATCCTAATGGGAACTATTCGGGAGAGGATGTCGCAAATACGCTTTCAACGCTTACGACTTGGCGAACTCGGTCATGTAATTAGCTAGAGTTTCGACGCCTTCCATCGGCATCGCGTTGTAGATGCTGGCGCGAATACCACCCACACTGCGATGCCCCTGTAGGCTATCGAGCTTGCGAGCTGCGGCACCTGTTAAGAAGGCCTTCTCTTTTTCTTCGCTAGGCAAACGGAACGTCACATTCATCAACGAACGATCCACCTTGGCCGCATGACCTTGATAGAGATCTGGATATCGATCGACTACATCGTAAAGCAACGCAGCTTTCTTTTGATTCAAAGCATGCATCGCTGCCAAACCGCCGATTTCTTTTTCTAACCATTGGCAAACCAAACCCACGACATACACACCGAATGTTGGCGGTGTGTTCCAGAGCGAACTTTCCTTCGAGTGGGCTTTGTAATTGAGATAGCCAGGAAGATTATCTTGCGATCGTTCCAGCAGATCTTTGCGAATGATGACCACCGTTACACCGGCAGGCCCAGCATTCTTTTGAGCACATGCGTAAACGATTCCATACTTTTCGATAGGAATAGGGCGATACAGGAAGTCAGACGAACTATCGCAAACCAGTGGCACATTGCCCGTGTTGGGTTCGGATTGAAACTGAATGCCCTGAATCGTTTCGTTGCTGGTGATATGAACGTAAGGAGCGTCAGGGCGAATCGAATATTCCGAAGCCGTCGGAAGATGATTGTAGTTATCCTTCTTACCGTCCCAGATCACCTCGATTGGGCCTTCTTTCTTCGCTTCCTCAACCGCATATTTGCCCCACGATCCCGTCACTACATATTGAGCTGGCACCGTAGAACCGCGAAGCAAGTTCATGGCGATCATCGAAAACTGCAAACGCGCTCCACCTTGCAAGAAGAGGACGTCGTAGTTTTCTGGGATATTCAACAGGCGTCGCAGAGCAGCTTTGGTGTTATCGAGAATCGAGATAAACGCTTTGCTGCGATGACTGATTTCCAAAATCGATGCGCCAGCACCAGGCAGAGCCAACATTTCTTCTTGAATCTTCTTGAGAACAGGAAGAGGAAGAACGGCTGGGCCAGGAGAGAAATTGAAAACCCGATCGGCTACTGACGTAGTCATGGTCGTGCCTGCCATATCCAAAATTTGTGAGAGCGTAAACGTAAATCCATTCGATGCAAAAACGAAACGACCACCGATTTTACGTCGGTGGTCGCTTTTTCAAAAGCGGGGGCCAACTTAGCGAATAGCCACCGAAGTTGCGGTTCCCATGGTGATACCTGGGGCAGGGAGCACGCTGCTTCCCTGTAAATAGATATCAATCGCACGAGCTGCGCCGCGTCCCTCGTTGATGGCCCACACCACCAGCGACTGGCCACGACGGCAATCGCCAGCGGCAAATACCTTGTCAACATTGGTGCGGAATTGACCATGTTCGGCAGCGTAATTCGAACGCCCGTCAAGAGTTACGCCGAGTGCACTCGCTACGTAATTCTCCGGCCCTAAGAAGCCCATCGCCAACAAAACCAAATCCGCTTCAAAGATCCGCTCGCTACCTGGAACCTCGCGGAACTTCATCCGGCCATCTTCTTTGTACCACTCGACAGTGACGGCTTTAATCCCACCGACACCACCTTGGCCGTTATCGACAAATCCCTTCGACAAAACGTTGTATTGGCGCGGATCCGCCCCATATTTGGCTTCCGCTTCTTCGTGACCGTAGTCCACTCGGAAGATACGTGGCCATTGCGGCCAAGGATTGTCCTCGGCTCGATCCACAGGGGGACGATCCATCAATTCGAAGTTCACCAAGGATGTGCAACCATGTCGCAAACTGGTTGCGATGCAGTCGGTTCCCGTATCACCACCACCCACGACGACAACGCGTTTATCTTTAGCCGAGATATAACGTCCATCGCGATGTTGCGAATCGAGCAAGCTCTTGGTGTTCTGAGTCAAAAACTCCATCGCAAAATGAATTCCCGACAACGAACGACCTTCAATTTCAAGGTCGCGAGCTTTGGTCGCCCCAGTGCTCAACAGCACCGCATCATATTCCGCCACCAACTCCTTAGGATCAACTGTCTTCCCGACATCGGCGCCGGTTACGAATTGCACTCCCTCTTCTTCCATCAATCGCAAACGACGATCGACAACTTCTTTGGAGAGCTTCATGTTGGGGATGCCGTACATCAACAATCCACCAATACGATCGGCTCGTTCGAATACCGTTACCGAGTGCCCAACCTTGTTGAGTTGATCGGCCGCAGCAAGACCCGCAGGTCCACTACCGATAATCGCAATCTTCTTGCCGGTTCGTTCAGCAGGAGGATTCGCAGTCACCCAACCTTCAGCAAACGCGCGATCGATAATCGAGTTCTCGATGTTCTTGATCGTCACTGGAGGATTGGTGATCCCCAATACACAAGCCCCTTCGCATGGCGCTGGGCACACACGACCGGTGAACTCGGGAAAGTTATTGGTCTTGTGCAAACGTTCGATCGCTTCTTTCCAACGACCGTTGTAAACCAAATCATTCCATTCAGGGATCAAGTTATCGATCGGGCAACCGGTTGCGGATTGGCAAAAAGGAATACCGCAATCCATACAACGTGCACCTTGCTTGCGCAATTCTTCGTCGCTCGGATCGGTATAGATTTCACCATAGTCATTCAAACGCACAACTGGCAGACGCCAAGGTACCTTCTTGCGATCATATTCCTTAAAACCTGTTGGCTTACCCATCGATCCACAACCCTTCTGACTACGAACTTATGAATGTTTTGTATGAGAAATGTCCGTTGCGATCGATTCGAGCAACGGACATGTTTTACGGATTCAACCGCTCAACTAGCGAGCCGCAGTCGCCGCGCCAGTCTTTGCACTCGCTTGCTTCATTTCTTGAAGCACTCGTTTGTAATCGGTTGGCATGACCTTCACAAACTTCTTCAAGCTGTTTTCCCAATCGGCGAGCATAGCAGCCGCCACGGTCGATTCGGTGAATTGCTGATGGCGTTCAATCAAGCCCTTCAATTCGTTGATGTCCTCTTCCGCTTCCACAGCTTCGAGTTCGACCGTCTCAAGATTGCAACGGATCTGGAAATCACCATCGTGATCAAAGATATAAGCGACGCCACCCGACATACCTGCAGCAAAGTTACGTCCAGTCCGTCCAAGAATGACGATGCGACCACCAGTCATGTATTCACATCCATGATCACCCACACCCTCGATCACAGCGACTGCACCGCTATTGCGAACCGCAAAACGTTCAGCAGCTCGACCTCGCAAGAAAGCTTCACCCATCGTGGCACCATACAAACATACGTTGCCGACCAAGATGTTATCTTCTGCTGCGAAGGTGCTCTGGCGTGGTGGGTACACAATCACGCGTCCACCCGACAAACCTTTACCGACATAGTCGTTCGCGTCACCTTCCAACTCGAGCGTGACACCGTGTGCCAAAAAGGCGCCCAAACTTTGTCCTGCGGATCCAGTCAACTTGATGTGAATGGTGTCCGTTGGCAAGCCTGTTTGACCATAGCGCTTGGCAACTTGATGACTCAACATTGTGCCGACGGTGCGGTTGATATTGACGATTTCCGACTCGATCTTAACTGGCTTGCCCTTCTCCAAAGCATCTTTCGAAAGCTCGATGAGCTTATTGTCTAGCGCCAGTTCCAAGCCGTGGTCCTGTGCCTGCACGCAGCGAACTTGAACACTGCCGTGCGGACGTTTGGCCATAGTAAGAACGGGAGTCAAATCGAGACCATCAGCCTTCCAATGCGCGATGGCTTTATTAGCGTCCAAGCAGTCGACCCGGCCAATCATTTCATTGATCGTGCGGAAGCCGAGTTGCGCCATCACCAAACGCAAGTCTTCAGCCACCATGAACAAATAGTTCACGACATGCTCGGGCTTACCTGCAAATTTCGCCCGCAATTCTGGGTCTTGTGTCGCCACACCCACAGGACAGGTGTTGAGGTGACACTTACGCATCATGATACAGCCAAGCGTAATCAAAGGTGCAGTAGCAAAGCCGAACTCTTCAGCTCCCAACAAAGCGGCGATAGCGACATCGCGACCCGTCTTCAAGCCACCGTCCGTTTGCAAAACCACACGGCTACGCAAATCGTTCAGGACCAACGTTTGATGAGCTTCAGCGATGCCCAACTCCCACGGCAAGCCCGCGTGTTTGATGCTGGTCAGAGGCGATGCCCCAGTACCACCGACATCGCCTGCGATCACGATGTGCTCGGCATGTGCTTTCGCCACGCCCGAAGCAACCACACCCACGCCGACTTCGCTCACCAACTTTACGCTGATTCGCGCCGATGGATTGGCGTTCTTCAAATCGTGAATCAACTGAGCCAAGTCTTCGATCGAATAAATGTCGTGATGCGGTGGAGGGCTGATCAAACCGACGCCCGGCGTACTGTAACGAATACGGGCGATGTTCTTATCGACTTTACCTCCAGGCAACTCACCACCTTCACCTGGCTTCGCACCTTGCGAAATCTTGATCTGCAACTCATCGGCATTGGCGAGATATTCGATAGTCACACCGAAGCGACCCGAAGCAACTTGCTTAATCGCACTTCGCTTGGAATCTCCGTTTTCAAGAGGCTTAAAGCGAACGGGATCTTCACCCCCTTCACCCGTGTTGCTCTTGCCGCCGATGCGGTTCATGGCGATCGCGAGTGTTTCGTGAGCTTCAGCGCTGATCGACCCAAAACTCATCGCACCGGTACAGAAGCGTTTCACAATATCTTTAGCTGGTTCCACTTCATCGACTGAGATTTCTGGTCCAGCAACACCTTTGCGAAACTCTAGCAAACCACGCAGTGCATAGCGAGTTTTGTTGCTCGAATTGATGTGTTGAGCAAACCGCCAATAAGCATTCTTATCGCCAGCGCGAGCTGCGACTTGCAGATCGGCGATCGCTTGTGGATCCCAACCATGATGCTCACCTTCAGCTCGCCAGTGGAACTCACCTGGGTTTGGCAATACGGGTAGAGCCAACTTCGCTTCGTGAGGGAAACCGAGCTCGTGACGACGCAGAGCTTCTTCTGCAAGCACATCAAAGCTCACGCCTTGAATACGACTGGCAGTACCGACAAAACATTTATCGATGACTTCACTCTTCAAGCCAACCGCTTCAAAGATCTGAGCACCCTTATAACTCTGCAAAGTGCTGATGCCCATCTTGGCCATCACTTTGAGCATTCCCTTAGCAACAGCCTTGCGATAAGCCGAAACCACTTTGTCGTCATCGTACTTATCGCCAGGCAACAAGCCATCGCGAATCGACTGCCACAATGATTCGAAGGCCAAATAAGGATTGATTGCGTCAGCACCATAGCCGATCAACAAACAATGATGATGCACTTCGCGAGCTTCACCGGTTTCCAAAACGATACCGATTCGAGTTCGCTTCGCTTGTCGCACTAAGTGATGGTGAACTGCACCTGTCGCCAGCAACGAACTTACTGCCACGCGTTGTGTGCCGACTTGACGATCGCTCAAGATCACCAAAGTATAACCGTCATCAATCGCTTGCTCTGCTTCTTGGCAAATACGATCGAGGGCCTTGGTCAAACCAGGACGACCTTCACTGCGATCATAGGTGATGTCGATCATCTTGGTTCGCCAACCTCGCTTGGTCATATGGGCGAGCGCTGCCAATTCTTCATTCGTGAGAATCGGATGAGGAACCAACAATCGATGAGCGTGCTCTGGTGACACGGACAAAACGTTTTGTTCGGGACCAATATAACATTCCAACGACATGATCACTTCTTCGCGGATCGAGTCGATCGCAGGGTTGGTCACCTGCGCGAACAATTGCTTGAAGTAATCATAGATCATGCGTGGCTGATCGCTCAAACAAGCCAACGCAGAGTCGTTACCCATCGATCCCACTGGGTCACGGGCTTCTTTGATCATCGGCAGCAGCATAAACTGCATGGTCTCGATCGTGTATCCGAACGCTTGCAGACGTGCCATCAACGACTCTGGGTGGAAGCCGTGTGGTTCGCTCTTCGGCGAAAGTTCGTCAAGTGTAATGCGTTGTTCGCGCAGCCATGGGCCAAACGTTCGACGTGCTGCGTACTTGGACTTCAGCTCTTCATCGGGAATCAAACGCCCTTCTTCAAAGTCAACCAAGAACATGCGGCCTGGTTGCAGACGACCTTTTTCCTTGACCAACTTAGGATCGACCGGCAATACGCCCACTTCGCTAGCCATAATCACACGATCATCGTGCGTGAGATAATAGCGGCTGGGTCGCAAACCATTTCGGTCCAAAGTAGCGCCGATCACTTTGCCATCGGTAAAGGTCATCGAGGCAGGACCATCCCATGGTTCCATCGTGCAGCTGAAGAACTCGTAGAAGGCTCGCTTCTCTTCGCTCATCGTTTCATGTTTTTGCCAAGCTTCAGGCACCATGATCATCATCGCGCCAGGCAAGGTGCGGCCATTCATCAACAAGAATTCGAGCACGTTATCGAACGTACCGCTGTCGCTGCACTCAGGTTCAACGACAGGGAACAACTTGCTGATTTCGTCGCCGTAGAACTCACTTTGAGCTGTACCTTGGCGAGCCCGCATCCAATTGACGTTGCCGCGCAAAGTATTAATTTCGCCGTTGTGGCTCATGAAACGCAATGGTTGGGCGCGATCCCAACTGGGGAATGTGTTCGTCGAGAATCGACTGTGAACCATCGCCAAGTGCGTTTCGAAATCAGGATCTTTGAGGTCAGGATAATAAGGGAGAATTTGGCAAGGGCGCAACATCCCTTTGTAAATCATCACTTTGGTCGACAAGCTACACACATAGAACATCAAACGCTGTTTGAGGTTCTTGTCGTTGCGCAACAGGTGACTGGCTTGCTTGCGAGCCAAATACAAACGGCGTTCGAACGTATCACCTTCCAAGCCTTCAGCAGCTGCCACAAAGATCTGTTCGATATGCGGTTCACCGCGCCGAGCGCTGGGACCGATGTCAGCCAGATCAGGCTCGACAGGGACTTTGCGCCAACCGACAACCGTTTGGCCTGCTTCGCGAATGAGCCGTTCCAGTTGCTCTTTGCAATAGCTGCGTTCGCTGCTATCGCGCGGTAAGAAAACCAAACCGGCCGCAAATTTACCTGGCTCAGGGAGATCTACACCCAAGTCACGTTTTGCCACCTTCTTCAGGAACTTGTGAGGCAGCGCGGTCAATATGCCCGCACCGTCACCCGTGTTGGCCTCGCAACCACAACCACCGCGATGGTCCATGTTTTGAAGAATCGTATCGGCATCCAATACGATCTGGTGACTTGGTTTACCTTTGATATTCGCTATGAAGCCGACGCCGCAACTGTCCTTTTCCAATTCAGGGTTATACAAACCGTGCTTCTCTGGAAAGCTGTGGTAATCGCCCATCTCTCTATCTCCCATCTCTCTCCTCACCCATCCCATGGCAACACGTTGGCTGCCTATTTCAAATTTTGATTTTGTCTTGTTTTATCTTCCAATTAACATTCGCCGATACACGCCAGACTAGCTGCGACTTTAAGCCCCAGCCACCGCATTGGCGTTCTCTGTGACCGCTTCAGAAACCGCAGTTTCCGCCGCAGCTTCACTTATCGCTAATTCCATAAAGACGCGAGCCGATGCCCCAAGGGTTGCTCCGCGACGATAGATAACTCCCAACGGCCGTTGCATCTCCAACGCGCGACATGGAAGCGAGACCAAAGTGCCAGTTGCCAATTCGTTTCGCACGGTTGGCTCCGGCAACACAGCCACACCCGTGTTAACTGTCACTGCATGCTTTACCGAATCGATGTTGTCCAACTCTGCTACCACTCGCGGAGTCACGCCGATGCTTTGCAGACGACGATCAATCTCTTGACGAATACGCAGATGAGGCAAGAAACCAATCCATGCCAATTGCTTCAATTCCTCCGCCGTGAGATCTTCGACACGATTGGTTTTGCGTTTAGGCGATGCGACCAACAACATCGGCTCTTCACGCCAAAAACGGCAAGCCACACTTTGATTCGGAGCTGGATAACTCACCAAACCAAAGTCCACCAATCCGCGCTCGACCATGCCATAAACTTCTTCCGGTTGAGCAAACTGAAACGCTAACTGTACTTTCGGATGCAACGTTTCGAACTTCTCGACCAAACCTGGGAGATAGCTCAAACCGACCGAATAAATCGATGCCACTTTGACGCGACCACTGAGCTGTTGCCCTAATGACTGAACTTCATCGACCAGCGTTTCAAACTGCCGCAACAACTGCCCGCAGCCATCGTAGAAACATTTTCCTTCCGCCGTGGGCGTTGGAGGCCGTTTCGATCGATCGACCAACCGCGTTCCCAATAACTCTTCTAGTTGTTGAACGCACTGACTGACCGCGCTCTGGGTCAACCCATTTTCCGCAGCCGCTCTTGAGAAGCTTCTGCGGTCGATGACATCGCAAAAAACCTTCAGATTTCGCAACTGCACCGCTAATGAACAAGCCACTCCAACTACCTCAACCGTTCGCGTTTTTTGGAACCCTGTCCCATGGCTTTTGGTCCCCGTAAACCCTCAATCGGCTAGCGGGACAATTATAAGCCAAACAAATACACGGAAAAACAAGATAACTTATAGAAATGGAGTCTACGGTTTTTTGAGGCCAGGGTCAAATAGAAAGTTGACCTCGGCGCACGGTGAATCCCGGCCTGGATTCGAGTGAAAGCCGCAAAAAAGCCTGGAAATTGGCAGGCTGCAGCTGGCGAGAGGGATCAATGAGGACTCAAACCCCATAGATCCCACAACAATTGCGCAGAAGACGCCGTTACTGACCGTTACGGCGAAGCGTGAAAGAATAGATCAATACGATAGAACCGGTCGCCAATAAACTCCATGGGTGCCAGTCAGCAGGCCGGACAGTCTTGGTCGGCTCTTGGATCGGGTCCGGACTCCAGACGGAAAGAGCTGGGCGATCGCGGTTTTCACCGTTCTTGATTTCCGCGCTATCGATGACCAAGCATTCCACCCCGAGGACTACCAGGACCACTCCAACCGCGTAGAAAAATGCTCTCCACATAGGATGCGCCTTCTCTTCATCAACCCTTTGCCAACTTCTCTTCGCCGAGCCCCAATGCTCAGACGAAGCGACAATATGCTGTGCAAGATGGGATCGACTCTAGAGCAGGTTCCTAGTGATCGAAAATAGGGCAAATGCAACGAAACAGATTCAAGTCGGTCGCCTTTTGGAAATAAACCGTTCGACCTGCAAGACCTGCACAATGACACCCAACTGAACTCATCACAACGTAGTGCAACTGCAGTTGGCTGTTGCGATCAACCGCTGCCGTTGATCATGCACTGTGCAATCCACAAAGCCAACTCGCAATCCTCGCTGAATCACTTTGGCTCGAACGGTGAGCGTTCCGGCAGTGACCGGCCGCATGAAACTGACTTTCATCTCGATCGTGGAAAAATCTTGGGATTCATCAATGGCTCGCCCGAAAGCGATCCCCATGGCCGCATCACAGATGGCCGATATCGCTCCACCGTGGACGCGTCCCATGGGATTGTGATGGCGTTGATCGACTTCCCAAATCAACGTCGCTTCGCCACTCTCGCCTGGCAAAACCTGCCATTGTAGTAGGTCGTTAATGGGAGCTTTTTGAAAACGATCCATAGATGCGAACTCATGCAAAAGACAATCGTAGCGCCGTCGTTTAGCCCGGTGCCGGTCTCCGAGGAGACGTCAGCGCTCCAGGCTTCAGAGCGATAAATGTTGGATCTGTAGCAAATGGTCCTTGGTCTTAAGCCCGAAGGGCTGGTACATCCTTTGCCGGTGGTGATAACCACCGGTTTTTGAAGCTGCCGCAACTAAGAGGCCCGGAGGGCCGACACATGAGTCTTATTGGGCGGGTCGCGCTTGAGTGTGTCGGCCCTCTGGGCCTTTTTCTATTTCTCTATGATCGGAACCGGGGCCTTCGGCCCCGGCAGAGGATATACCAGCCCTTCGGGCTTAAGACTAGTATCGATATTGCAAACCGTAACTGAAACCTGACAACCAATAATTCGTTTCGGTCAATACAAACGCTGGTCGCAGTTCACCCGCCAAAGGGTCTGACAAGTTCGAACCTAACTGCGGATCAATTTGCGAAGCTGCTTGTGCCACCTTGGGCAAACTCATCGCAGTGTAACCGATCGTGAAATCCAGGCTATTGGTCAGGGCATATCCAACATTCAAACCAAACTCTGGAACCACCACAAACGTGTCACTGATGTAGTGGCCATCGTTGCTGAAGCGTGCCAACAAACCTTCGTCATCGACGGTGCTGGCGCCATTGGCATCGGTAACTGTGGTTTGACCCGCAATCGTAATCGTGCGTTCCATGTTGCCGAGGCCAAGCTTAAAGCTACCGTCAAAGTACCAACATCCCCAACGGCGAGCACCTTGCAATCCGATCGCAAAACCTTGGAATTGATTACTTGTCTTGAACGAATCATTCACATCGATCGAAGTACCGAACAACAAACTTGTGTTGTCGATCACTGTCGATCCCGACTGAATATTCAAACTGTCGTTGAGTTGTGCGAACTGGTAACCGAACAACATGTCCCAGCGTGAACGAGTGTCAGCGCACAACAAACGACGCAAAATAAGATCACCACCAGCCACTTCCGATTCAGCTCGAATTCGTACGTTACCTGCCGTATCGCCCGGAAATGCAATGAGCTGAGCATTCTGCGTCGCAGGCAAGCCGTTCGTGAAATCCAAAAAGGGTCGAGCGATAATGGAGTTAGTCGATTCATTGGCGAAAAATTCTGTGTCGCCCGTTCCTGCGTCCCAACCACGGAAACTCAATCCGTAGTAGCGACAATCATCCAACCAGGTATTCAACGTGAGACGGCCACCTCCCTCGGGCGTGTCGTTCACATTGCCACCGCCGAACAGAATCCGAGTTGTGCTCAATCCGATTTGACCAGCAGTTGCCGCGTTTGTACCAACAGGGCTAGTCGTGACCAATATGGGCATGTTCGATGCAGACCGATCCCAATTCGTCCCTTCCAACCGAACACTCAAGCCACTGAGCATGCGGCCTAACAACGAAGGATGGCAACAATCGCCTTCGGAAAGCGGCATAAATTCCATGCTGCCGGCGGTTGCAAAATAAGGTGAATGCGAAAAACTGCTGTGACCTGGATGGCCTAGATGACCAGCTGCATCACACGATGAACAACCCGATGACGAAGGTCCCGGCTCGTAATCGTATGCGATCCGCTCTTGCACAGGGCTGGCATGTTCCAGCATAGGCTCAGGCTGAGCTTCCGCTTCTTGGTAGGTGCTCGCTTTGATGACTTGGGATTTCGATCCGCGTTTCACAGCCCCTTCGCGATAACTCGCCGACTGCACTCCCGATTGCAACTTGGGTTCGCGGAACTGCAACCCATCGTCTCCAGCGGTTTCATCGATGGTTGCATCGGCTGGTGTCGACTTAGGAGTATTACCCTTGGCTTTTGTCCCTTGGTTCGGCACCCATTGTGTCGCGTTAGCGGCAGGTGCCTGATTGTTCTTTTGATAAATGGTTCGCGGTGCACTACCCGAACGGAGTTGAGCGTGAGCCGTCGAGGGCATCATCCAAGATGCAATTCCAGCCAGCAAACAGACCTTAAACGCGGCCAGCAACTTATTTTGGCAGTTCGGATCCATACCGAAATCTTCCTTCCCTTGGAGATTCGTCGGTAGCACAAGTACGCTACTCGACTCACGGGGTTAGATCGGCACTATCGATTCCAGGGATTGAAGAATTCTGGCAAACTTTGCGGATCACGCGAACTTTACCCGCCGCAACCGGACGTTGACGAAAGCCCTATTCGATTCAGTTTTGGCCAAAAACCGCAGCAAATGGAGGCTTTTTCCTGCGATTTTCCCGAACTTTTGCCTCCAGACACTCGCGCTACTCATTCTGAGGCAAAGGACTAAGCCCACGGAAAATCACTTCCTGAGAATCCCTTTACGGTTCGATTGCCAGAGCTCGCCGGTGCGAATTTCCATCGCGGTGAGCCAGCCGCCGCCATAGCAATAGGTATCTAGACAGGTGAGATGCCCCACATCGAAAATTTCGCCGCCACGGTCGTGCGTGTGCCCACAAATAGCTCGCTTACCATTGCGATGCGGTGGCGGGACAAAGGATGTCAATTTAACCCACCGCAACAAATCGTCGGGTTGGTCTCGCAACTCCAACATCGGGTCATAGTTGGCATGGACGAAGAAACAATCATCCTCTTCATGATAGTCCAACAGCTCGTCAAAAAACTTAAAGTGCTCATCGGGAATCACCCGCATATCGCCCGCGAATCCATAGGAATCTAAAGTATCCATGCCGCCGCATTGCATCCAATGATAGGGAGGCTCTTCGTCGCGTACGACTTGCAACATCATCTCTTCATGGTTCCCCATCAAAGGAACCAAGCGACATTGTTTGGATAGCTCAAGCAACCGATCGATTACACCCTTACTGTCGCTGCCGCGATCGACGTAATCGCCCAAAGTGACAATCGTATCGGCTGGCTGAGGCTCAATCGCTTCCAACAAGACCTGCAGGGCCTCGCGACAACCGTGAATATCACCAATCGCAATCAATCGACCTGTCATCAAACCATCCAGTTTTTTTGCGTTTTCTAGGAAGCTCCCCAGGGAAATTTCTCCCTAGTAGCGTATCATTGCATCGTCTACTCCCTAGTCTACATCATTCTGGTTGTGGCTCCCATGTCTAGCATCCCCTCCGATTCGGTTCTGGCAGCGGCCGCAATTGCTAGCGGTCTCGTTCAACCGAACCAATTGGACTATGCCTATCGGGTCGCCAAACATCGTCTTTCGCAAGTAAATATGGCTCGCAACCAGGGAAACACCCCCACTGGTGAGCCATCGGATGCCTTGCTAGCAGAAATCCTGATCGAACAAGACGTTTTGACGTTATACCAGGCGACGCAGCTTTCATCGGGCCGCACCAAATTGACCCTCGGCCCCTATGTGATCACTGATTTTGTGGGACAGGGTGGCATGGGTCAGGTCTTCAAAGCGGTCCACAAAGTGATGGGACGCATTTGTGCGGTTAAGGTGCTCCCCGTCCATCGCAAAACACCCGAAGCCTTAACGAGCTTCATTCGCGAAATCCGTCTGCAAGCGGGTCTCGATTGCCCCTATCTCGTGCGAGCTTTTGACGCGGGCCAAGATGGGAATGTGCATTATCTGGTAACCGAATTTGTCGCTGGTATGGATTTGCGCAAACTCGTTCGCAAAAACGGGGCGTTGCCTGTTTCGCAAGCAGCCAGCATTATCATGCAAGCGGCACTTGGTCTCGACTACGCTCATGAGCAAGGCCTTATTCATCGCGACGTCAAACCTGGCAATATTTTGGTCACTCCAGATGGTCAAGCCAAAGTATCGGATGTGGGCCTTGCCGGTTTCGCTCAAAATTTGCTCGATGATCCACGGGCTGGAAAAATTGTTGGCACCGCAGACTATCTTTCCCCCGAACAGATTCGCGCACCTTTAGATGTTCGAACGGTAAGCGATATTTATTCGCTCGGTTGTACGCTTTACTACACCGTCTGTGCGAAGGTTCCGTTTCCAGGTGGTGATACACAAAGCAAATTGAAGCGGCATCTCGAAGAGACCCCTTGGCATCCGCGCAAGTTTGCACCTGACTTGCCTGAAGACTTCGTCGACATCATTGCCGACATGATGGATAAGGATCCGCAAAAGCGTATTCCAACAGCAGCCGAAGTAGCTGCCCGACTTGAACCGTGGGCAGGTTCACCCGACTCGGTTTCGGTAGGTCGACTCGGTAAATCACCTTGGCTTCCACCACCTCCACCATCGGATGCGGAAGCACCGGTGGTTGCTGAACCAGTAGATGATTGGCAGGCACGACAAGAGAGCAGCGTATCGCGGGCCCACAACACCGGCGCCACAATCGAAGCGAGTTGGCCTCAACAAGAAACCGATGCCGCAATCAGTTCCCCTGCTCTACCGCAAGTTGATGTGGCACCGACCGCTGCAGACACTAATTCACCGATGTCGGCCAGCATGATCATCGGCCTCACACTTGCAGTCGCATTACCGTTGGCCATATCGATTGGGGCCATCATAGGTTTTCTCATCCACCGCGCATTCTTCTAGACATGCATAGCTGGTCGATCGTTTTCCTCGTTCCCATGGCTCTGCCTGGGAACGAGAAAATCACGAATCATCTTCCAAATTCAATAGATCGATGTCCTGCAACGATACGCCCATACGCTGCGGTTGATGCTCATACGTCGGCTCCCGCAACTGCGGACGCATGTTGAGCCGCTGCAACTCATGAAACTGATACTCGCGAGTTAATTGCACTTCGCGGTTACGCAACAGATAGTAAATACGACCTTGATGCGGATCATACATCTTTTCACAAACCTGTCCTATCAATGGTTCCGCTTTGCCAAGCTGCGATAAGACTTCCACTTGATCATCAACCTCTATTTCTTCCGCTGCAACTTTCCACCATAGACAAGGTTTAATGCGCAGTCGAAGCGAACCATATCGCAGATGATAATACTCGCCATCGAAACTCTCGCGACGAAACACGCGCTTGCTTGGTATCCAGCGTTCCGCAATCTCTCGATCTTCGGGATGAATCCAATCTGTGCCAGCCTGCGGCCAACGCAAGATACAACCGTAATCGGGTTGCCAATGATAGGCAATCGAGCCTGCACTCTGTGGATCATTCATGGAGCGTTCCCTTCGCGTTGTTACAACTAAGGTGGATCAAACCCACCAGGGCGAAATGGATGACAACGCATGATTCGCCAGAACCCCTTCCACGCACCTCGCAAGGGACCGTACTTCTGCACCGCCAAAATAAAATATTGGCTACAGGTTGGCTCGTAACGACAGTTCTTTCCTAACAATGGACTGATGCCGCGTTGATAAAAACGTACCATCGCGATCATGACTTTAGCGATCAGCCCACCGACTAAACTTGTCGACTTGTTTTGCGGTACAAGTTCTGGGCTTGGAGTTGCGCTCGTCACTTCCTCGCGATGCTCTTGGCACATCCCTTCATTATCCTCCATCCCTGCGGCGACTCAATACACGCGCCGAACGAACCAATGAGCGTTTGATCTCTTCTCCGTCAGCTATCGCCCCAGCTCGTGGGCGGACAATAAAGTCCATACCGGTTGGAATATCTTTTCGCTGTCGACGAAAGGCTTCGCGAATGAGCCGCTTCCAACGATTGCGGACCGGCGCTGAACCCACTTTTTTCGATATCGAAATCCCTAAGCGAGAATGATTCAATTGATTAGGCAGCGCATGGATCACCAAGACCGGATCCGCTTGAACGCGTCCGGTCTTGAAAATCCGTTCGAACTCGACTCGTGAACAGACACGATCTGCTTTGCCAAATCGCTCTGATGGCTTATCGCTCACCAAGCTAACCCTGCTCTCGGTGCCAATGGATGTAAAGAATCCAACTTGCGAATCAACTCTTCGCTCGCTGCATCCATATGATCGGGCAACTTGATGTGCAGTTCAACAAAAAGATCGCCACTTGTTCCATCCGACTTCTTCACTCCCTGCCCCTTCACGCGCAAACGCTTACCGCTGCTGCAACCAGCCGGTATTTTCAACGCGACAACTCCCGCTGGAGTTGGCACGTCAACCTTGGCTCCCAAAGCTGCTTCAGCCAACGTCACGGGCAGCTTCAATTCCAGGTTGTCACCATGTCGCTTGAAGTGAGGATGTGGCAACACTTGCATCGTCACCAAGAGATCCCCCGGGGCCCCGTTGGCGCCCGGCATCCCCTGTCCGCGCAAACGAATCTTCTTGCCGGAATCGACTCCGGGTGGAATCTTCACGCTGACCGTTTCCATTTTTCCATCGCGATTCAAATGCAGATCGACCGAGCCGCCGAGAATCGAAGTTGCAAAAGGAATTTCGGCTGTCGCTTCTAGATCGCTCCCTTTGGCCGCTTGCGAACGTCGACGCTTTCCTCCACCACCGGCACCTCCGGCTCCGGCAGCACCCGCGCCGCCACCCATGAATTGCTTCAGGATGTCGTTCAGATCACCGCCAAACGAAAACGGTTGCCCACCTCCGCCGCCACGAAAAACTTGCTCGAAATCCATCCCTTCAAACGGATTTCCACCTCCCCCGGCGCCGGTGGGTCCGCCGCGAAATCCACCCATTTGCTCGAACCCGGGCCCGAATTGGTCGTACATTTTCCGCTTCTCGGGATCTCCCAACACCTCGTACGCCTTCTGCAATTCCTGAAAGCGTCTCTTGGCTTGGTCATCGTCCGGATTCATATCGGGATGGTATTTCGCCGCCAGTTTGCGGTAGGACTTTTGAATTTCCTCCGCCGATGCCGATCGGGAAACACCCATAATTTTGTAGTAATCTTCCGCCATATCCTCTCATTCCCTTCACCAAAACGCCCAAACTGCCATTTTGGCAGTCCATTTCGGTTCTTTCTTAGTTTAATGCAAATCGTTTGCCGATTGCGCTCGCAAAAACGAGGTACGTTCAAGAAGGCCCAGTTTTATTCCGTCCTAATGCATTTCCCATTCCCATGATTCGTCGCTTCAGCCCACTGCTTCGATTCTTTCCACTCCTAGCTGTCGTTTCTGGCTTCTTTTTACCACCGACCGTGGCGGCAAAAGATGGGGAATTGACCATCAACCCCATCGACGATGCAACCGACCAACCCGTCCCTATTCGGATTTGGATTCGCAATGAATCGGGTCGAGTCCCACGTCTCCAAGGTCTGCTGCGCCGCGGCGATTGGTATTTGCTTGATCGTAGTTTTGTCATTCGTCAACGGGATGGCGAATTTGATTACATCGCTAGTCGCGGTCCAGAATACGCACTCACTCAAGGTGGATTCACCATGAGCCGTGACGCCAACGACGAACACCCCATCTATGTCGAACGAAGTTGCGAGATGCGCAAAGAGGATTGGTGGGGAGGCGACTTGTGGTCCGAACTTCCCAAAGATGAACTAGTGCGTTGGATGGGAGCCGACGATTTAGATATGGCTTTGACCATCACACGTCCAGAGCCTGAGCTCCCAGCGAATCCTGCCGATCCTGCAGCGCCCATTGAAAACAACAAACCTAAACCTAAGAAACCGGCCGCACCATTAGAACGCATCGAGGATAGTCGTGTTCGTTGGGGCAATGAAGCGAGTTTCGTAGACTTGCGCATGGAGAGTGGCTTGCTCTTTTATGGTTGGCCACGCATGGAAAAAGTGCCACAAAAGAATCTCTCCTTGCCAATTGCACCTCGCGTGTTGCAGCGCGCACTCGAAGATAACGCGACACATATAGCCATCGTCCAACCTTGGTCTCGCGATCTACCACTACTCTTAGCGCAAGGTCGCATCGATTCATTTGCTGTAATGGCACATCATTTACAACCCGAAAAAAGTTTGCCTGTCACAGCAGCTGCTTATAACCCTGACACGGTTCGCTTCAATGGACCGCGCGGCTTAGGTCGCTTAGTAGAATACACGTACTGGCAAATGTTAGATGCTGGATTCCGCATCGCCCCCTCTGCCGCTTCGGGCTTTGGTCGCAACGGACTCGACACGCACTTGGGATACAACCGCATCTATGTTTCGCTGGCAGGATCAGAAAGCGATTCGACTTGGTGGGAACGACTCAAAGCGGGTAAAGCGATTGTCACCAACGGCCCACTCCTGCGACCATTGATCAATGGCGAACTCCCTGGTGCCACCTTGAAATCGGTAGATGGTGCTCCGATCGAATTGCAAGTCGACGTATCACTGACCGTCCGCGACCCCGTCGAGTACTTGGAAGTGGTCTTTAACAGCGAAACCTTATATCGCGCTCGACTCGATGAACATGCACAACGTGGCGGAATGATCCCACCGCTGAAAGTAGCCCGTAGTGGCTGGGTGCTGGTTCGGGTTGTCACCGATCACGAACCCAGCTACCGATTTGCCATGACGGCCCCCTACTATGTCGAGATCGGCGGCAAACCTCACATCAAGAAAGAGGCCGTCGCCTACTTCCAGGCCTGGCTCGAAGAATCGACCAAGAAGATCGACAAATTGGAGGCGGCAGATCGGGAGGCCTATCAACCTTTCATCGAAAAAGCCCGGGAATTTTGGCAATCGCGCGCCCTCCAAGGGGAATAATCGTACCTTTAGCGACAGTTGCCTATACCAAAAAGAGCGTTTCGCTATACTTTCTAGCCACTGAATTGGGGCTCTTTTTCGACTGAGCACTTGAGTACGACAGGTTATTTGATTCTCGTTCGACGCGCTATTACGAAAGACGACGGCATGGCACTATGGCAATCCGAATATCCGTTCGGTTCCCATTATTTGACCATTGGTGCCAATCGGCTGCACTATGTGGACGAAGGGCGCGGTGATCAACCCATCGTTTGCGTTCACGGCAATCCCACCTGGTCGTTTTACTATCGCGCGATCGTTAAACATTTTCGCAACACGCAACGCGTTATCGCAGTCGATCATATCGGTTGCGGCTTAAGCGACAAACCACAAAAGTATCCCTACACACTCGCCCAACATATTGCCAATTTGCAATTGCTCTGGCAAACACTCGATCTGAGAAACATTACCTTGGTGGTACATGATTGGGGTGGAGCGATTGGATTAGGAACCGCCATCGCTGAACCTCAACGTGTGGCACGAATTGTGATCTTGAACACAGCTGCCTTTCCTCCTCCCTATATTCCTTGGCGCATCGCCGCGTGTCGTTGGCCACTCATCGGACCCTTTGCCGTTCGCGGTTTGAATCTATTCAATCGCGCTGCCCTGACGATGACCATCCACCGCAAAAAACGACTATCACCCGTGGTCGCTTCCGGCTTGCTCGCTCCCTACAACAATTGGACAAACCGAGTTGCCATCAGCCACTTCGTTGGCGATATTCCAACATCGCCCAACGATCCCACTTGGCAAGTGCTCGACAACATCGAACGCAATTTGCATCAACTCGCTCATCTACCGATCATGATGATCTGGGGGATGCAAGATTGGTGCTTCCGGCCTGAATGTCTCGAACGTTTAGCAAAACATCTACCGCAAGCTGAGATCATTCGCTTGAATGACGTCGGACATTATGTAATGGAAGACGCACCCGAGGATGTTCTATCCAACATGGATCGTTTTCTACAAGTCCCCGCAGCTTCGACTTAGTCATCATGGCGAAACGCAAGTCGATCACCAAGAAATCCGCTGCCTCACTGATCGGTCATTTCGCGGATGTCTCAACCCTGCCATGCATGAGCATCGGCCAACGCGCAACACTCGCCATTACGCTCGAAGCTTCTTCACGCAAACTTGGCAACGTACATCCTGAAGCACGCTTCGTCGACATGAAGTACGAAGACTTTTTGCGAAGTGCAATCGCCATTGCCCCGGCCTTCGATCGACGCGGAAAACAAACCGTGGGCAAATTGATTCTCGATTCGGTTGCCGCCACTCAACATAGCGTGGGAATTAACACCAACCTAGGCACGCTGCTCTTGATGGCACCAATGGCGATCGCCTGTAAAAATCTATTCAAAACTATTTCGCCAGACACCGAGCCTGCGAAAATTCTCGCTGCGTTGCGAGATAGAACCGAAGCAGTGATCGAGCGATTGACGCTGGACGATTCACGCAACGTGTATGCGGCGATTCGTCTCGCGGCTCCAGGTGGCATGGGGAAAACAAAAAAACTCGATGTGCATCAAGCTGATGCTCCACCGCAATTGCTGGACGCCATGCGCGTGGTCGAAGAGATCGATCAAGTTGCCAAAACGTATTGCACGCGGTTCCACTTTTTATTCGATGAAGTCGTTCCCGAATTGCACCGTGCGATCGAACAGCTTGGCGACATCAGCACGGCTGTTCGTCTTTTCCAGATACGTTGGCTAGCACGTTATGGAGATAGTTTGGTTCGCCGCAAATTAGGTGAGGCAGAAAACGACGCCTTGCGGGCAAAATCGAAACGGTTACTGCAGATTTTCGAAGCGGAAGATCAACAGATGACCGTTCGGTTTGAAAAGAATTGGACCGCGCTCGATCGCTGGATGCGTGAGACGGACCACCGCCGCAATCCAGGAACAACGGCCGACCTAATTGCGGCCGGCCTCTTTGTTCTCTTATGCTGTGAACGGTAAGCCCGACTAACTGACGTATTCTTCTTCGGTGTCGCCAGTAGGACGAGCCAACTGTCCATTCTCTTCGAGATTGCGAACGATATCGACAATCTTCTGTTGCACGGATTCGACGTCCGAGAGACGTACCTTGCCGAGGTATTCCATTTCTTCTTTGAGCATTTCGGCAGCACGGGAAGACATGTTGCGCAACACTTTGTCTTGCAGAGCCTGACTGGCTCCCTTGAGTGCCATCGCCCACTGTGCTGTTTCGACGTTCTTGAGAATCGATTGAATATCTTTGTCGGCCAGTTTCGAGATATCTTCGAAGACGAACATGAGGCGGCGAATTTCTTCGACCAACTCGGGTGTATCTTTCGCCAACGATTCGAGAATTTGACGTTCGGTTGCACGATCGGAAACGTTCAAGATTTCTGCAACCGACTCGACACCACCCGCCTTCTCGAACGACTGATTCATCACGAGACTCATGCGCACTTCGAGAGCCCTTTCAATTTCGTCGATCGCTTCAGGCGACGTCTGTCCCATTTGAGCGATACGGCGAATAACCGCGAGTTGACGTGCCATCGGTAAACCTTGCAACACCGAGGCAGCTGTCGACGAAGGGATATGCGACAATACCAACGCGACCGTTTGCGGATGCTCGTCCACGATGAAGGAGAGGATGTTCTGTGGATCGGCTTTGTGCAAGAAGCCGAAAGGCAAGGATTCCAGCGCTTGTTGCAAGACGCTGATCATGTCGGTCGCGTCTTTACCCAAGGCTTTCTTGACCAACGCCTTGGCGCGTTCCAGACCACCAGAGTTTGTGGCCAATACCGATGGTTTGCTTTCGAGAAACTCGGCGATCACCCGCTCTTGTTCGCGGCTGGTAACCGTTTCCATTTGCGCGATGGCAATCGATACTTTTTCAACGGCCTTATTGGGCAGTTTGGCCAGCAACTTGGCAGCATCATCTTCTTCCAAGCTCATCAAGAGCACTGCTGCTTTGCGCAAGCCGTCATCGCTCATGTTCAATGGCACCCTTAGGATCGATCGCGTGGAAAGGGGGAGGATTCTGGACAATACACCCCGTTGCCTGTGCGCAGCGCGCACGGCATTTTCTCCATCGGCCTTCGATCCGGTACTCTACAGAGATCTCCACGGGTCTCGCTAGATCGCAAGCCGCTTCGAGTGTGCCATAGCGAATATGCCGATTACAACGCTCGCAACCATCCTTTGCCGGCAGCTTTGCTTAGCCCGTTGCCGCAGCGGAGCGAAGGCTAGGCATTCATACGCCGGACTCACTACCAGGTTTTGATGTTCCGCGAATTGCATTAGGGCCGAAGGCCCGGCACATCCTCTGCCGGTGCCGAGAGGCACCGGATTCGATCAAATATAGGCATTTAAGCCCCGACAGGGGCGACATACTCCAGCGTGTGTCGCTCCTGTCGGGGCTTGCTATCTCTAGTCGTTTACTAACCGTGGCTTATCAGCCACGGCTAGGGTTGTAACGGCCTTTCAGGCCTAAATGCGCAACATCAAAACCACCGGGTACCCGCATCCCCAGCCGCGTGCAGTCCGCACACCTCATCCCACACGACCAACGCAACCGCTACCGTGTACCGTTAGAAAAGTAAAACCGTAGCTAACGCCAAACGGCTAATAACATCCACCGCACGCCTCTCCCTTTTCGCGCTTTTCGCATTTTTCGCGGTTCCATTCCCACTGCACGCCTATTACCACGGTAGCCGGCAATAACCCCATTGCCCATTGTTTTCATCAACGCCGATCTCGATACTCACCAAGCGGTCACCGATTACCGGCCTCAGCACTTCGCGCATCCCGCGAGCCAACCAGTGAGCCAATTCTTCTGCGGTCGTATTGGTGACGGGCAATAACTGACAATCTTCGCGGGGAAACAACCAGCGCTTTTGACGAAAGCGAACTTCGACCTCGTCCCCTTTTTCCTCAACCTGGATCAATGGATGGGTGGTGGGAAGAAGCATTTGATGATCGAGCTGTTTGACGAGTTTAGCGAGTGTATCGCGAAACGCGATAAAATCGATCACGTAACGATTTTCGTCCAATGGCCCGACGACTTCCCCAATCACCCCATAATTGTGACCATGGAGGCATTCGCAAATATCGCCATTAAAGGTGATAAAATGCGCCGCGCTGAAGACCAATTGCTGCTTTTGCAGCACGACTCGATATTCTCCAGCGTTATCTGTTTGGGGAGACATTTCTAAAATCCTTCGCTTGCGTTCTAATGGTGGACCTAAATGATGAGCAACCCGTTTCCTAACGCCCCTCACCGCATTGGCAGACTATGACTATTTCACCGATGATGCGCCAGTACGAAGAAGCGAAAGCCGCCTGCGGGGATTGTATACTTCTGTTCCGCATGGGTGACTTCTATGAACTATTCTACGAGGATGCCAAGATAGCAGCCCGAGTGTTAGGGCTAACCCTCACCAGCCGCGACAAAGGGGAAAATCCAATCCCCATGGCGGGCTTTCCCCATCATCAGCTCGAAGGGTATCTCGGCAAACTCATCCGACAAGGGTACCGCGCCGCCGTATGTGAACAAGTAGAGGACCCACGCGAAGCCAAAGGGATCGTCAAACGCGAAGTCACTCGCATTGTCACCCCCGGCACTCTAACCGATGACGCTTTACTCGATCCGCGCCAAAGCAATATCCTGGCAGCGGTCTGCAGTTTTCGTCCCGGTTCCAAATCTCATGTGGGGAGCAAATCGGCCACCGGAAAAAATACCAACGACGATGCAGATTGGGTCGGAATCGCTTGGACGGAACTCTCGACAGGTCGTTTCGAAGCGGGCATCTTTCCGAAACAATCGGTGCGCGATGAACTTTATCGCATCGAACCGTCGGAAGTTTTATTGCGCGAAGATGATGGCGTAACTTTGGCCAAAGATAGCCTTGATCCCTGGATGGTGACGCTCCGTCCCGCTTGGCAGTTTGGTGTCGACGAAAGTTTGCGAAATCTGCATGAACAGTTCGGCGTGCTCGATTTGCAAGGTATGGGTTGGGAACAGGAGGATCAACTCGCTATTGGTGCTGCCGGTGCTGTGTTAGGTTATCTCAAAGAAACACAACGCTCATCGCTCACTCACATTCAACAGTTGTTGCCACATCGCCGAGGCCAAGCCCTTGAAATCGATTCGGCAACCCGCCGCTCGCTCGAGTTAACGCACACCATTCGTAGCGGACAACGCGAAGGCTCGTTGCTCTCGATTCTTGATCACACGGTAACGCCGATGGGTTCACGACTCTTAGCGAATTGGCTAGCGAACCCCTTGATCGATCGCACCAGCATCGAACAGCGTCTTTCGGCTATTGAAGAATTGATTCGCGACACTCGCTTGCGAAACTCGATTCGCCATCAGCTCAAAGATGTCTATGACTTGCAACGCTTGTTGGCGCGTATCGCGACAGGCCGCACGAATCCTCGCGATCTCAACCAAGTTGGTCGAACGCTCCGCAAGCTACCGGAGACGAAAACACTCCTCGCCGATACACATTCACAACGTTTAGGTGATCTCGGACGATCGATCGATTTATGCTTAGCGTTGAGCCAACAACTGCAAGATGCGTTGATGGATGATTGCCCACTCCTTCCGCGCGAAGGTGGATTTATCCGCAACAACTATAACGCTGAACTGGATGAATACCGTCACCTAGCGACCGGTGGCAAACAATGGATCGCCGAGTACCAAGCTCAATTGATCCAAACCACTGGAATCAGCAGCCTAAAGGTTGGCTACACCAAGGTATTCGGCTATTACCTTGAAGTGACCAACACACACCGCGAACGAATCCCTGATTATTTCATTCGCAAACAAACGCTCAAGAACGCCGAGCGTTACATTACTCCTGAACTGAAAGAATACGAGGAAAAAGTTCTCTCGGCGGATGATCGCGCGAAACAACTCGAATACGACTTATTCCTCGCGCTGCGTGAAGCCGTATTTGCTCAAACGCAACCGCTTAATCGCACGGCACATGTATTGGCCGAACTAGATGTTCTTTGTTCTTTGGCTGAATTAGCCGCACAGCGTGGTTATATTCGCCCTACCATTACCGACGAACCGATTCTTGAAATCCAAGAAGGTCGCCATCCCGTTCTCGATTCGACCTTGCCTCAAGGTACGTTTGTTCCGAACGATATTTATGTCGGCATGGAACATGGGCGCGTGATGTTGATCACCGGTCCGAACATGGCCGGTAAGAGCACTTATATTCGACAAGTGGCGCTGCTCACCATCATGGCTCAAATGGGAAGTTTCGTCCCCGCAAAATCGGCGACAATTGGACTGGCCGACAAGATCTTTGCTCGAGTTGGCGCTAGTGACGAACTCGCTCGCGGTCAAAGTACGTTTATGGTCGAAATGTTGGAAACGGCTCGCATTCTAAACACAGCATCCGCGCGAAGCTTAATCATCCTCGACGAAATTGGACGTGGCACGAGCACTTACGACGGACTGTCACTCGCTTGGGCCATTGTCGAGCATCTGCATGACCTTGTCGGTGCGCGAACTTTCTTTGCGACCCATTATCATGAGTTGGTTGATCTCGAACAATCGCTCAGTGGCGTCAAGAATCTCAATGTCGCGGTGAAGGAATGGAACGAAGACGTTGTATTCTTACATCGCATTGTTCGTGGTGGTGCGGATAAGAGTTATGGAATCCACGTCGCTCGGTTGGCTGGCATACCACGGCACGTCAACGATCGCGCCAAAGACATTTTGGCTCAACTAGAAATCGACCACATCAACAAATATGGCCAATCTAAAATCACTCCTCCGCCCAAGAAGAGTGGCTCACCGATTCAGTTGACCTTGTTTGATTGGGGCGAACATCCGGTCCTCGATCGCATCCGCGATGTCGATCTGACTCAAACGACACCATTACAAGCGTTGCAATGGATTCAGCAATGGCAAAGTGAACTTGGCATCAAGAGTAGCAAATAGCATCTTGCAGCCGATCCCCATCTTGATGGATCGTTTAACCCGTACGCCGAAGGCTAGGCCCGCGCCGTTGGATTCGTCAGCGTGTTTGAGCCATGCGTTAGATCCTCGTTCCCATGGCTCTGCCTGGGAACGCACTGCATGAGAGGCTCCCGCCTCTCGTGCAGTGCAGCGACTCGCAATAGACCGTTGAGACAAACCCAAGTGGAAACCTGCTCCTCTTAGTGTCTATAGAAGTATCGCGACAGCTAGCCTCACCACAACTTGCGAAGACACGACTGAAACTAGTTCATCGCTGACGGTTCCTAACGGTCGTAGTAATCTCCTACATCCAAGCGGGAAGAGGGCAAAAAAACAAATGCGACGCACGACACCTCTTCTCTTTTTGCCACCCATTTTTTTGCCTACAAATTACCGTTGCCTTCAATAGGGTCACAAGCAATGGCCATGGCTCACCGCTCGTGCAAAGTGCTTAACACATGTGTCTTCATGGTCTCAGCCATCAATCGTTTCGAAGGACTTGGCCCCACTGACGCTATTTCCCAACACGCGGTCCATCGGCAAGTGGATTCCCAAACCGAAGAACAAGTTCGAAAGCTTGTTCCTTGGTAAATCCTTGCGCGACAAGTGCGTCGTAATAGTTCTTTTGAAATGTGGCGAGTTTCTTCGCGGTTTCTGGTTTTGCAAGATAGTCCAAGTAGCCGTCCATCACCTTTGTCGCCATCGCGGTAAGTTGAGCATGCATAGAATCACCGAAGAGCGAACCCAAAACATTGTCAGGCGCAACCGGTAATTCTTGTTTCTGTTTTGCGGGATCTTGCGCGTTTACTGAGTGAGGTAATGCAATCAGCGCAATCGCAACAATCAAAGCTGTTCGAAAAAAGTGAGTCATCATTTCTCCAGGTAGTAAGGCAACCTTCTCCCATTTGCGGCTAGGAAACGATCCATTTGAGTAAACGCCGAATCCACAACTTCGGTGCACAATATTCTTCGTCCGTCGCGATGATCTCCAAGTCTTACGATTCGATGTAACATAAAGCAAGAACGAGCAAAACAAGTAACAAGAAAACCAATCCCCAGTATCGCAGTCGTCGATTTGAAATCAGCCAGAAGTCTAGGTATGCCGTTATGGCAAAAGCGATACCCCAGCATGTAACTGCCAACGGTCCGATTACGCCAAAAAACACGTTCAGCTTTCTGAATCCGTCTCCAATACTGTTTCGATTAAGATCGGGAACGAATTGCTGAATCGCTATGAAGGCGATCGGGAGGCAAACGATTGGAGTCCACCACATAATCCTGGCGATGCGACGTAGTAAAACATAACCCTTCGTTCGATTAGGTTGTACTCCAGGTGCAGGATCGCTCAAACCAATTGCCTTTATTTCTGCTTGATTGGAAGATCCTATAATTATTTCCAGCTGGGTTCGACAATAATTACGAACTTTTATCACCCAAACCATTTTGTCCGATTATTACCGCCTCTTCCCGCGGTGTCCATAAAATTCCCTCGTTCCCAAGGCTCTGCCTGGGAACGCACTGCATGAGAGGCTCCTGCCTCTCGTGCAGTGCAACAACGCGCAATTGCCCGCTATACCTAAATCTGGTCGGCCATCCGCCGCAGCGGTATCTCGTAAATCATGCTCTAGCTGGGACAAGTCCATGCGGAGAGCGGACAATATCTAACATGAAACCTCCACGTACATTTGTACGTGTCGTTCATCCCCATTAGCCCAATGGCGTTAGCCACGGCTTTACTTTTCTAACGGTACACGATCTCGATCGCGTTGGTCGGGCAAAAATAAGTCGCAACTACTGCGTAGCCCATAAGTCATCGTCCCACTGGCGAAATGCCAGTGGTGACGAAGATTGAACTCCGCAACCCTAATCCGGTAGCCAGTAAGTCTCGCTCCCGCTGGGACAAGCCCAAGCGGAGCGCAGAACCTCTTCAGCGAGAAGACCACACGTACACTTGTACGTACAGCTAGCCTCGCCACAACTTGCGAAGACACGACTGAAACTAGTTCATCGCTGACGGTTCCTAACGGTCGTAGTAATCTCCTACATCCAAGCGGGAAGAGGGCAAAAAAATTGAGGGCAAAAAAACAAATGCGACGCGCGCCACCTCTTCTCTTTTTGCCACCCATTTTGTGTCTCAATATCGACTTCGATGATTGAAGTATGAGTACGATCGGGTGTCTGCATCATTTTGAGTCACTCTTCCACAGGATGATATTCGTTCCTCCAATCTCCGCAACACCCTAGCAGACCGCTTTTGGTATGTGCCATCTTAAATCCCGTAGTACGGCAATGTTCACGCAATCACCGCAAAAAAAGAAATGACTTCGATCGCCACCAAACACGGCTTACGTCCATCGCTCGATTCGTCCACCTTTCACGAATCAATCACACGGTCGAACTAAAATCCGCCGTGATCAAGTAATCCAAAGAAGAAATACAATTGAGCGCATTCGTCGTATTCATTCAATGGATAAGTCCTTAGAAACTCCATTACGCGAGGGAACTTATCCTTCTCTAGGACCTGGGCAGCAATCTGCGCAAGTTGTTCACGATCATCTGGTTTCAAGTTGCCCAGATGATCGAACACGTCACCTTCCGATCGACAGGCAAAACGCAGTACGGGTCCGATCAAGAAGTGCAGATCCATCGGAAGCTGCTCAAGAACACCTGCATCTTGCGACATATAGCTTTTACTTTAAAGGATGAACATCGTTCGCACACTATCCGCCGTTCAGATTTCGCCATTCGTCACCGCGCAGAACCACTCATTCATCGTGTTCACTACGGTTTCAAGTTTCTTCGTGTGTAGTTCACGTAGCAATTCACCATGAAAATCGCCAGCGTATAGCATAAGCCCAAATTTACCGCGATCAAATTGGAATTCTGGGTACCAACCAAGGTCGATTAGACGATCGCATTTTTCATGGCGCGCCTGATACATATCTTCCTTGAACCACCAACGGATCTCATCCTCAGTGTCATGTTTGGGAGGCTCTATTGCATAAAACTGGTGATAATTGACTAGCCATCCCGGCGTCACAATCAAGCTCTGTAGCGGTGGATTCAAATCGTCCAGTTCCTATCGGTATGTGTCAGGACGGTAAGGGAAAACGGATCATTATTCTCATCTGGATTCCGCCAATAATTCCGGTGCACCATTACCCAACCTGTTACCCGCGATTATCTCAGTTCCCCTTCGGCTTGTCCAGAAAATTGTAGTCGCAAGCGCACCCCGACCGCCCTCGCGTGCGCTCGATTGTCAGCCCTCTTGTGTTGACTCGAATTCTAGCCAAGGCTCCTGCATAGAAATCCAATCCGAGTTAGCTACCATATCGATACGGTATGTGACGTCGGCAGGCAAACCAAGCGTTGCAACCACTGTGCACGCGATTTCACGCATATGTTCGGACTGAAGATATCGCACGGGCAGACTAACTCGAAGCCGCAGTTTGTGAAAATTCTCGCATGGATAATGCACATCAAGAGTCCCGATCCAGATCGTACCAATCTCCGTTGCGAGTAACCAATCCCATTTGTCAGGTCGATCTGAACCATCCTCCGCGCGCTCCATCTCAGGTATTCGCGAGTTCCGATCCACTTGCTTTCCAAGCTCAAAGAACAAACTGTTACTCGATTTATCCTCAAGTCTCGCAACAAGGTCGAGGACATGAAAAAGATCTGTCTTCGGCCAACTCGCTCCGGTCATTGGAAGTCGCTTTCTTGTACCCTTCGCTTCCTGGCGTCCACCGGTTCCTGAAGTCGATCCGCGTTCTTAAGGTACCGGTCAAGAGATTGCCGCTTGAGGAGTACATCTCGAACCTCGGGAACCCTTACTCCAGCAAAGCGCAGCAACTGAGGGTCGTCTGGATCACAGAAGAAAAAATAATAGAACTGCGGGCCAGCTGGTCCCATCCAAGCAGCAAGGTCTTGCCCTCGCTTGAAAGACCATTCAGCATCCGAAGGAACTGACTCTGGATACATTTGCGTTAGCAGCTGGGCAGCCTTCGGACAACAGAACACTTTCGGACCGCATTCACTGTGGTCGTTCGGGTCCTCATGTCCGTGGTAAATGATCGCGTGGTTGTCCTGGAAAGGCACGTACCATTTGTTGTTCCGGCTCCTACCGTGCGCAAGTTCTACTCGACCGATGTGTTTTGTCATTTCGTCATCAATTTCCGACTTTGCTGAGTTAGTACTGCAAAGCCAAGTTGCGGCTGCACTAATCGAGTTACAGCGAGCGAGATTCTATTTACCCCCGCTCCCAGGTTCCGCTCATTTTATTCTACACATCTTTTTTAAGAGCGTATTCAGCAAATTGGCGATCTTATCCAGTCACCTCCCGTTTCGACCAATGACCGTTTGCAACAGCTTCAACGTTTATCGGTCTTAAGCCCGAAGGGCTGATACATCCTTTGCACTGGGCCGAAGGCCCCGGTTCCGATTACAGAGAAACGCAAAAAGGCCCGGAGGGTCGATACACCCGAGCGCGACCCGTCCAACAAGACTCATGTGTCGGCCCTGCGGGCCTTTTGGTTGCGGCCGCTTCAAAACCGGTGGTTATCACCACCGGCAGAGGATGTACCAGCCCTTCGGGCT
>Ga0075163_10001137_pt1 | contig 35448 bp, 25 predicted proteins | sample JI1023141ADNA_FD_71478 | JGI IMG/M metagenome (GOLD analysis project Ga0075163, IMG submission 71478) | Wastewater effluent complex algal communities from Wisconsin, to seasonally profile nutrient transformation and Carbon sequestration -... | ecosystem: Engineered > WWTP > Effluent > Algae...
CCGGGCAGGATCATCATGCCCTGCGAGTTGCGGTTGATGATCTGCGCCTGGTAGGGCTCGATGGCCCGGATGATCTGGTTGGTGAGGACCTTGGGCTTGAAGCGATCGTCCTCTTTGACGCCCAGATGTTCGAGGATCGCGGTGCCGGCCTGACGGACCTCGCCCTGATCGCTGTCGTGGACTTCAAGGAGGCCGTAGGCGCGCTCGACGACCTGGATGGCCGGGGTGACGCGCGTCGCCTTGAGGGCAACGTCGGTGACGCGGTTGATGGCGATGCCGGGGGCGATCTCGACGAACAGAGACGCCATGCCAGGCAGCGGCAGAAATCCGCGGGCCGTCTTGCCCATAAAGCTGGCGAGCTGCGGCTGCAGCGCGTCGAGAAATGTGTACGTACGCAGCGTGGTTTGAGCCATGGGTCGAGAATTTCCCGAGAAGGTGCGCGGACCTTAACAAAGCCGCGATACCAAATCAACCCATCAACTCACCCGCACCGGGCGCGCAGCTGAAGCACAGTGGAGGTGAAATGTTGAGATGTTGACCTCTCGGATCTGCCTGCTAGGATTCGCGGCATGCAGAAATCAAATACTTCTCTTAAGACCTTCCTTAAGGCTGGCAGCGTGATGATGGGGTTGGTCTCGACGATCGGTCTTGCCACCTGCGGCGGCACCACCGAGCCGGCTGTGGATATGTCGGTTTCCGCCGACATGACCTTCTTCTCGTGCTGCGGCAAGCCCGGCGACACGGGCAACAGCAAGGGCGTCGGCAAGTACTGCAAGGTGCAGGCGGACTGCAACTCGGGGACGCTGTGCGCCTACGTGTTTCAGCCGCAGAAGCAGTCGTACTTCTGCCTGGTCACCTGTAGCGGCGCCAGCGACACGACCACCTGCGGCGAGAACGCTACCTGCACACAGGACTCCAGCACCGGCGCCTATGGCTGCGTACCCTCCGCCTGCCTCGCCAACAAGCCCGCTGGCTGCACGAACTAGCGCTGCCGTATACTGCCTCCCCGGAGGCAGACCATGGCAGTCGCAGCACCATCAGAAGACGCGCCGCGCACGCGCGTCATCGGACTTACCGGCGGTATTGCCAGCGGCAAGAGCACCGTTGGACGCATCCTGCGCTCGCTCGGCGCCGAGGTGATTGACGCCGACGAGGTCGCGCGGGCCGTAGTCGAGCCCGGCCGCCCAGCCTACGAAAAGATCGTCGCTGCATTCGGCCCCGAGATCCTCAAGCCAGCAGCGCAGGGTCTGCCTCCGATCGACCGCGAGCGTCTGGCTGCGCGCGTCTTTTCTGACGACGAAGCTCGTCGCCGGCTCAACGCGATCACGCACCCCGAGATCGGGGCCGAGAGCGCCCGTCGGATGCAGGAGTTTGCTGCCCGCGGCGGCGGCGTGGTCATCTATGAGGCCACACTTCTCGTCGAGAACAAGGCGTATCTGGGTCTAGATGGCCTGATCGTCGTCGACATCCCCGAGTCGCTACAGCTGGAGAGGGCGATTCACCGTGGACTGCCGCAGGCTCAAGCGGAGGCTCGCATGCGCGCCCAGGCAACCCGCCGGGAGCGTCGCGCTGCGGCCAACTGGCTGATCGATAACCAGGGCGATGAGGCCGCTACTCGCCGCCAGGTCGAAGCGCTGTGGCCAGAGCTTCAGCACGGCCAGATACCGCCGGCTGGAAACTATTGAAGATTCGGGGCTGAAAATGAAAAAGCCTCCGGAGGACCGGAGGCTTTGGGGAAGCTAGCTTCTGACCGGCTTCCCTACTGGAGCTTGCCGCAGGCGCCGTTCAGGCAGTGCTGCAAGCTGGCCTTGCAGTCGACGGGCAGCTTGCACTGCGGGCTGGCTTCGGCCGCCGTAAGGCAGTAGCCGCTGGAGCAGACCGTCGTATCGGTGCACAGAGCGCAGTCGCTGTTGGCGTAGCAGAAGGTCCGGCACTGCGCGTTTACACACTCAAGACCGCTGCCACAGTCCGCGTTGGCCTTGCACTCCGGCACGCGCCGCTCGTCGGGACGGCAGACCGCGCTGATGCAGAGGTCGTTCTTGTTGACGGCCTGGCACTCGGTATCCTTGGCGCAGCCGAGGTGGCAGGCGCCGTCGATGCAGCTCTGGCCGGCGCCACACTGCGCGTTGCTCAGGCAGCTGCCCATGTCGATCGGCTTGGCAACACAGCGCTTGCTGACACAGGCGCGGCCGGTGCCACAGCTGGCGTCGTCGGTGCAGGCCTTCTGGCACAGCCCGTCGAGGCACTGACCACCGTCGCCGCACTCGCGGTTGAACACGCAGGGGTTCGGGGGCAGCGGCACGGGGCGGCAGGCGGCGTTGGCGCACTCATTGCCAGGGCCGCAGTCGGCAGCGACTTTGCAGCTCTTGGGGTTGGGAACCTGATCAGTGGTGCCAGGCTCACAGGAGTGGCGCGCAACGTTGCACGCAAAGCCCTTGGAGCAGTCGCTCTGCCGATCGCAGAAGCCAGCTTCCGAGCACTTGGCATCCGTCCCGCAGTAACATCCCGGCGCACACTCGGATGAGCTGGCACAGGCAACACCGGGGGGACGACCCTCCAGCGCACCGCAGCCCTGCTCATCGCATTGATAACAGCCGGTGTTATCGCAGAAGGTATAAAACCGCGCCTTGTTTTCGTCGCTGACGCAGCCGGCCTGCGCCATGAGCACGATAGCGCCGAACAGCGGCATCGCGAGCGCGATCAGACCCTGAATCGTACGCACAGAGCGCATTGGCAGTCCTCCCTGATCCGTCTTGGTGAATCCTATAGACACATTTAGCACGATTTTCGATTCAGCAGCCAGCGTGCCATATCAGTGCGGTCGATATTTGCGTCGCCCAGCTGCGCCTCCGATAGGAGCGGCTGCGCAGGGTGCGCGGGCAGGGGCCAGCTGTTAACAACCGGTCACAGTGGTGTGGATTTTTGTTGGCACCCGATCGCCAGCGGAAAGCTGCGACTCGTCCTACATAGGCGCACGCAGTCAGTGAAAAAATTGACACCTGTCGTCGGCGATGACTAGATCCGGGTCGCACCATGGAGACGGAAATCCTCGGCGCTCAGGCACACCGCCCGGTCATGGTGGGCGAGGCCCTGGCCGCGCTAGCGCCGCGACCGGGAGGCGTATATGTCGACGCAACGCTGGGCGCAGGCGGCCACGCAGAGCAGATCCTATTAAACAGCGGCCCGGACGGTCGCCTGTTCGGGATCGACCGCGATGCCGCTTCGCTGGCGCGTGCGACGGCGCGCCTTGCCCGCTTTGGCGAGCGCTTTGTCGGGATCCACGGCTGCTTTGGCGACATCGCCGCACTCCTGGCCGGGCGAGGCATCGGGCCCGGTCAGGTGCACGGGCTGCTGGCCGATCTGGGCGTCTCGTCCATGCAGATCGATCAGCCTGCGCGCGGCTTTTCGTTTCAATATGCTGGCCCGATCGACATGCGCATGGATGTCTCGACGGGCGAGACGGCGCTTGAGCTGATCGAGCGCATCGATGAATCGCGCCTCGTCGACATCCTGCGCGAGTACGGCGAGGAGCGCCATGCCCGCCGAATCGCAGGAGCGCTCAAGCGGGCCGCTGTCGCTGGCGAGCTGACCGACACCCTGTCGCTGGCCGAGGTCGTGCTGCGCGCCTCGCCGACGCGCGAGCGCCACAAGCATCCGGCGACGCGAACCTTTCAGGCGCTGCGCATTGCCGTAAACGACGAGCTGCGCCAGATCCACGCGCTCTTGTCGGCGGCGCCGCAGCTTTTGGCCCCCGGTGGGCGGCTGGCCGTCATCTCGTTTCATTCGCTGGAGGATCGGCTGGTCAAGCAGCACCTTCAGCGCGGCCTGGCCTGGGAGCCCGTGCATCGCCGCTCGCTTACCCCGGACGAGGCCGAGCTGGCCGAAAATCCGCGCTCGCGCTCGGCCAGACTGCGCGCCGCATCCCTGCGTCCGGAGCTTGCGGCAGAGCTCGGCAGTCAGGAGGCGCGGCCATGAGCGCAGGCAAGCGGGCTGCGGCGCGTCGCGAGCCGCTGCGGCAGAGGCTGACGCTCGCCTGGCAGCGCTTTCACTCGCCCGGCTATGCGATCGCGCTGGCGCTGACCCTGACCGCGCTGGTCGTCGTCGCCCTGCTCCACGTCTGGACCCGCCTTGAGATCGTGCGCATCGGGTACGCGCTCTCCGAGCAGACCAAGCTCCATCAGGCGCTGCGCGAGCACGAGCAGCGCCTGCGCCTTGAGCTGGCGACGCGCAAGGATCCGGCGGCCATCGAACGCGCCGCTCGCGAGCGCCTGCATATGGTTCCGCCCGACTCGACGGCGATTCGCGTCGTCCACCGCGTCGCCGCCGCGCCCGCCCACGGCGCTGGACACGGAGGCCACCCATGACGCAGGCCGTTGCCACGCATGAGCTGCCGCCGCAGCTGCCGCCCCAGCAGCCGGTGCGCTCGCCCTGGTCGCTGGTGCGGCTGGCGATCATCGGCGCTGTGCTGACCCTGGGACTCATCGGGCTGGGCAGTCGCGCCTACTACATGCAGGTGCAGCAGCGCGACCTCTACCGCGCCCTCGCCGAGGAGCAGTACCTGAAAGAGGTCGAGCTGCCGCCGCATCGCGGCCGAATCTTCGACCGCATTGGCACCGAGCTGGCGGCGTCGGCAGATGTCGACTCGATCTATGTAAACCCGCACCAGCTGCGCGCCGCACTGCCTGCCGATCGTCGCGAGGATGCGGCCCGGCGGCTCAGTCAGGCGCTGGGGCTTGACCGTCGCGAGGTCGCGCGCAAGCTGGCCTCGGATCGCCACTTTCTCTGGCTCAAGCGCCGCGTGCTGCCCGAGGAGTCGCACCGCGTCCGCGAGCTGGCGCTGCCCGGCGTGAGCATGGCGCAGGAGCCCAAGCGCTACTACCCGAACCGCGGCCTGGCCGGTGTGGTGCTGGGCTGGGCGGGCGTGGATGCTGCGGGCCTCGAAGGGGTCGAGCTGGCCTACGATCGCTTCCTGCGCGGGAGCCGCACCTCGATCGTGGGGCTTAAAGATGCGCGCGGTCGCAACGTGCTCACCTCCGGCGTCGGCGAGGTGTCGCGCGATCGCGGCAGCGACGTCTATCTGACCATCGATAAGTTCATCCAGTTTCGTCTGGAACAGGCGCTGGAAGAGGGCGTGGTCAGCTTCAAGGCCAAGGCGGCGGTGGGCGTGGCCCTGGATCCGCGCAACGGCGAGATCCTGGGCCTGGCGGCCGTTCCGTCGGTAAATCCCAACGATCCCAGCGGCGCCCGCGAGCGCGGCGTGCGCAACCGCGTGGTCACCGATCCGTTTGAGCCCGGCTCGACGGTCAAGCCCTTCACGCTGGCGGCTGCGATCGAGGCCGGCGCGGTGCGGCCGAGCGACGAGTGGAACTGCGAGGGCGGACAGTGGCGCCTTGGGCACGTCACCCTGCACGACGCCGAGCCCGAGGGCATCCTCAACACCGCGCAGGTGCTGGCGCGCTCCTCGAACATCTGCACGGCCAAGATTGCGCGCCGGCTCGGCAAGGACAAGCTGTACCTGTTTTTGCGCAATGTCGGGTTCTTTGCTCCGACGGGCGTGGATCTGCCGGGCGAGCGGGCGGGGCAGGTGCTGCCGGTGGCGGACTGGGGCGACATCGCATTTGCCAACATCGCGTTTGGCCAGGGCATGACAGCGACGCCGCTGCAGCTGGCCGCGGGCCTAGCCGCGATTGCCAATGGCGGAACGCTGTACCGGCCGCGCATCGTTCGCCGGATCATCTCACCGACGGGGCAGACCCTGCTCGACTCGCAGCCCGAGGGCAAGCGGGCCATGAGCGCGCGCACCGCCGAGCAGCTCCAGAAGATGCTGCGCGGCGTCATGGAAAAAAAGGGCACCGGAGCCGCGCTCGACATCCCCGGCTATCCGGTGGCCGGCAAGACTGGAACCGCGCAGAAGGTCGATCCCAACACGCGCCACTACTCGCCCGAGTTCTGGGCCTCGTCGTTCATGGGTTACGCACCGGCCGACAACCCGCGGCTGCTGCTGTTCGTGATGATCGATGAGCCGCAGGAGGGCCACTATGGCGCCGCAGTTGCCGGGCCGGTTTTTGTGAAGGTGATGTCGGCCGCGCTGCCCTATCTGGGCGTGCCGCCCCAGGTAAATAGCGACGGCGCCGCCGCGCATCCGGCAGCTGCTCCGCCGGCGCCCGCCGCAGCCGCTGCCATGGGCCCGCCGGCTCCGCAGGGCGTGACCGCAGAGTCGGTGCCCAACTTTATCGGTCTCGGGCTGGGTCGGGCGTTAGACTTGGCGCAGCAAGCCAAGCTGCGGCTGGAGATCACGGGCAGCGGGGTGGTCGTGGCCCAGGAGCCGACGCCGCACAGCCCACGGCGCGGACCCGTCTGCCAGCTTCGGCTGGCGCCTCCGCCGTAGCCAGCGACCGGCGAATTTTTCAGCGAATCCAAAGAGAGAGCCCATGAAGCTATCCGAGCTACTACGCGGTGTCACCATCGAGGAAGTCAGAGGAGAGATCCCTGGCCTGCCGGGTGGCACCCTGCCGGCTGCGACCTTGCCGGGGGCGCTCGACGCCATCGAAATCGCCGAGGTCCGCGACGACTCCAGACAGGTCGGCAGCGGCGATCTGTTCTTCGCCCTGCCGGGTCAGCATGTGGATGGGCACGCCTTCGTCACCGAGGTAAAGCAGCGCGGGGCCGCGGCGGTGATCGTCGAGCGCCTACAGCCAGCGGCCTCGGCGCCGCTTCAGCTTCGGGTCAAGAGCGCCGCCCGCGCCCTGGGCATCGTGGCCGCCAACCGCTACGGCCGTCCCGCAGATGCCCTGCGCCTGGTCGCGATCACCGGCACCAACGGCAAGACCACGACCACGCACCTGGTCGAAGCGATGCTCGAAGAGGCTGGCCAGCCGACCGGGCTCCTGGGCACCATCACCTATCGCTTTCGCGACAAGTCGTGGCCGGCGCCGTTTACGACCCCGACCGCGCTCATTTTTCACAAGACGCTCGCCGAGCTGCGCTCGCTGGGGGCCGCCGCCGCGGCGCTGGAGGCTTCGTCGCATGCCCTGGCGCTCGATCGCCTGCACGGGGTCCGCTTTCGGGTCGCGGCGTTTACCAACCTGACGCAGGACCACCTCGACTTCCATGGCGACATGGAGCAGTACTTTCAGGCCAAAGCGCGGCTGTTTCTCGACGGGGAGCATCTGCTGCCGGCCGAGCAGGGCGGGCGCGCGGTGGTGCCGCTTGACGACCCGTATGGGCGACGGCTGGCCGAGCTCGTGCCACCGGCGCAGCGCATCACGGTGTCGGTCGCGGGCGGTCAGATGGCCGATGTGTCGGTGGTGAGCGAGCAGCTGACGATGGATGGCATCAACGCGGTTCTGCGGACGCCGAGCGGCGAAGTGGCGATTCAGTCGCGCCTCACCGGCCGCTTCAACCTCAGCAACCTGGTGCTGGCGGCCGGGATTGGCGTGGCGCTGGGTCTGCCTGCGGACGTCATCGGGCGCGGCCTGTCGCGGCTGCCCGGCGTGCCGGGGCGACTGGAGCGCGTGCCGCTGCCGCGCAGCCTGAGCGGTCCGTCGGTGTTCGTGGACTATGCGCACACGCCCGATGCCCTGGAGCGAGCGCTGGCGGCGCTGCGAGCGGTGCTGGTTGCGTCGCCGCGGCGGGGGCGGCTGTTCGTCGTTTTTGGCTGCGGCGGCGATCGCGACACCGGCAAGCGGGCGCAGATGGGGCAGGCGGCCATCCGCGACGCCGATCTGGTCGTGATTACCTCCGATAACCCGCGCACCGAGGATCCCGGCCGCATCATCGACATGATCATCGAGGGCGTGGTGGCGGCCAAGGAGCGCGGCACCCCGCTGCGCCTGGAGCGCTCTGCCCTCGGCAGCGCTGCGGCCGGCTACCTGGTCGAGCCCGACCGTCGCCAGGCCATCGCCGCTGCGGTCGGCGCCGCGCGGCCGGAAGACGTGGTGCTCATCGCCGGCAAGGGCCACGAGGACTACCAGATCACCGGCACCGCCCGTCAGCCCTTCGACGATCGCGAAGAGGCGCAAAAGGCGCTGGCCGCGCGTCCCGACGCCATGCCGCGCTCGGGCCCGCCGGGCTCCATCAGCGGCGGCAACAGCCAGCCGGTGAACGTGGTCGCTGCGACGATCGAGCTGCCGGTCGAGCGCGTGCTCGCGGCCACCGCCGGCAAGCTGGTGCGCGGCGGCGCCCATCGCTTTTCGGCGGTGACGATCGACAGCCGCGCCGTGGTTCCCGGCGCCCTGTTTGTCGCCATTCGCGGCCAGAAGCACGATGGCCATCAGTTCTGCGCGCAGGCCGTCTCGGCGGGAGCGACGGGGCTGCTGGTCGATCGCGGACGGGCGCCGAAGCTGCCCGACTCGGCCGCCGTCGCGGTGATCGAGGTTGGCGACACCCACGTGGCGCTGGGGCAGCTCGCCCGCGCGCACCGCGAAGCGCCCGAGATCGCCGGCAAGCTGCGCGTCGTCGCGGTCACCGGCTCCAGCGGCAAGACCACGACCAAGGATCTCATCGCCGCGGTGCTCGGCGCCCACGTTGCCGATCCGGCTGAGGTGCTCAAGACCGAGGGTAACCTCAACAACCACTTTGGCGTACCTCTGACCCTGCTGCGGCTGCGCCCGGGGCAGCGCTATGCCGTCGTCGAGATGGGCATGTCGGGGCGCGGCGAGATCGCCTATTTAACGTCGCTGGCGCGGCCGGACGTGGGCGTGATCACCAACGTCGGGCCGGCGCATCTGGAGACGCTGGGCACCGTGGACAACATCGCCGCCGCCAAGGGCGAGCTGTTTACCGGTCTGCCCGACGGCGCGGCAGCGGTGTATCTGGCCGGCGACAGCACCGAGCTCGGTCGCGTCCAGCGGCAGGCGCAGCTGGCCGGTGCGGCGGCAAAGGGCGGCCGGCTGCGGGCCGTGACCGCGGCGCCTGCGCCGGCAAAAGACGACGAGCCAGCAGCGGGCGGCGCCAGCGTCGCCTACCGGCTGCGCGCCATGAGCGATAGCGGCCTTGAGCTGGAGCTGCGCTGCCAGTCGCCGGCGAGCGGCAACCTGGGTGCGCCGGTGGTGGCGCGGGTGCCGCTTCTGGGCGCGCACCATGCCGAAAACGCGGCCCTGGCCGCGGCAGCGGCGCACGCGCTGGAGGTTCCGCCGACGGTGATTGCCCAGGGTCTCGGCCGCGTCGTGGCCGGCAAGCATCGCGGTCAGCTGGTCGCGGTGGCCGGCCGCCACGTGCTCGACGACTGCTACAATGCCAACCCGGCCTCGACGGTGGCGGCCCTGCGGACGCTGGCCGCGCTGCGCACGGACGACAAGAGGCGCACCGTGGCTGTGCTCGGCGACATGCTGGAGCTCGGCGAGACCGAAGATGCGCTGCATCGCGAGGTTGGCGAGCTGGCCGCGACCACGGGTCTCGCGCTGCTCATCACCGTCGGAGCGCGCGCCGCCCACCTGGCCGCCGGGGCGCAGAGCCGCGGGCAGGCGGTGCTCGTTGCCGAATCCGCAGCGGCCGCAGCGACGGCAGCGGCCAAAGCGACCGCGGCCGGAGACTGGATCTTGATCAAGGGCTCGCGCGGGATGGTCCTGGAGCACGTCCTCGACCAGCTGCGCGCGCAGCTTGAAGGGGCATCGCCGTCGGAGGCGCGCTGAACCTACCATGCTTTATCACCTGCTTTATCCCCTGCACACGATCCATGCACTGCGCTTTCTCAACGTGGTGCGCTACGTCTCGACGCGAACCATCCTGGCCATCCTGACGGCGCTGGCGCTGAGCCTGCTGTTTGGCCCCTGGTTCATCGAGCGGCTGCGCGCCCTTCAGATCGGCGAGACCATCCGCACCGACGGTCCCGAGGGCCACAAGAAGAAGGCCGGCACGCCGACGATGGGCGGCACGTTCATCCTCTTGGCCATCATCCTGCCGACGCTCTTGTGGGCGGATCTGTCGAACCGCTTCATCTGGGTCGTCCTCACCATCACACTGACCTACGGCATCGTCGGCTTCATCGACGACTACATGAAGCTGCGCATCTCCAAGCGCGGCCTGCCGGGGCGCGTCAAGATCGTCGCGCAGACGCTGCTCGCACTGGGCGTGGTGCTGTTCATCTTCAACACCAACGGCCTGTTTGACCCCGACATGCGCTTCCGCGTCGCCTTGCCGCTGGTCGACTTCTACAAGTATCCAATCGCGATGGTGGGGCCGATCTACCTCATCTTCGCGGCGCTGGTCATCGTCGGCAGCAGCCACGCCGTGAACCTGACCGATGGCCTCGATGGCCTCGCAATCGGGCCGGTGATCGTCGCTGCGGGCACGTTCCTCATCCTGTCGTATGGCGCCGGCACCGTGATCAAGGGCTTCAACATCGCGGAATACCTCAAGATTCCGTACATCATTGGCGCGGGCGAGCTCAGCATCTTCTGCGGCGCGATGGCCGGCGCGGGCGTCGGCTTCCTCTGGTACAACACCTACCCGGCGCAGGTCTTCATGGGCGACGTCGGTTCGCTGTCGCTGGGCGGCGCGCTCGGCACGCTGGCGGTGCTGACCAAAAACGAGTTCACGCTGGTCATCATCGGCGGCGTCTTCGTCGCTGAGACGCTCTCGGTGATGGCGCAGGTGATGTCGTTCAAGCTGACCGGCAAGCGCATCTTCAAGATGGCGCCGCTGCACCACCACTTCGAGCTCAAGGGCTGGGCCGAGCCGAAGGTGATCGTGCGCTTCTGGATCGTCTCGATCATGCTGGCGCTGGTGGCGCTGGCGACGCTCAAGGTGCGATGAGGGCCCTGGTCGAAGTGCGCGGCCGGCGGGTCGCGGTCGTCGGGCTGGGCAAGAGCGGTCTCTCGGTTCTGCGCTTTGTGCTGCGGCACGGCGGCGACGCCATCGGCTGCGACGATCGCGATGCGGCGGCGCTGGCGCCGGCGCTGGCTTCACTCGGTGGGCTGCGCCCCCGGCTGGTGCTGGGCGGCCTGCACACCGAGCCGCTGCTGGAGTCGGATCTGATCGTGCTGTCGCCGGGGGTGCCGCCTTCGCGCGAGCCGCTGGCCCAGGCGCGAGCCGCCGGCATTCCGATCACCGGTGAGATCGAGCTGGCCAGTCGCTTTGTACACGCTCCAATAGTCGGCATCACCGGCACCAACGGTAAATCGACGGTGACCAGCCTGTGCGGCCTGATCGCGGCCGAAGCCGCCCAAGAGCGCGGCGCCCAGAGCTTCTGCGGCGGCAACCTGGGCACGCCGCTGATCGATGCGGTGGGCACCCCGGCCGCTGGTCCCGACGGCATCGTCGTCTGCGAGCTGTCCTCATATCAGCTTGAGACGGTCGAGACCTTTCACTGCCGGGCCGCCGCGATCCTGAACCTGACCCCCGATCACCTGGACCGCTACCCGTCGCTGGCTGCGTACGGCGACGCCAAGGCGCGGATCGCGCGCAACATGACCGCGACCGATGTGCTGATCTGGAACGGCGACGATCCCGAGGTCGCGGCGCTGCTGGCGCGCAACCTCTCAGCAGCCGATGGCCCGCGCCAGCTGCGCTTTTCGACACGCTCGCAGGCCCGGGAAAATGCCGGCGTTGTCGTCGGGGACGAGCTGCGCCTGCGCCTGCCCGAAGGCGAAGAGAGCTACCCGATCGCAGAGCTTCAGATCGTCGGTCGCCACAACCTGGCCAATGCGCTCGCGGCCTTTCTGCTGATGCGCGCCTCGGGGCTGGCCACCTATGAGCAGGTGCGCCGGGCGGCGCGCAGCTTTGTCGCCCTGCCGCACCGCATGCAGCTGGTCGCCGAGGTCCGCGGCATCCGCTACTACGACGACAGCAAGGGCACCAACGTCGACGCTGTGGTCGCGGGACTCGACGGCTTTCCGCGCCCGCTGGCGCTGATTGCCGGCGGCCGCGACAAGGGCGGCAGCTATGCGCCGCTGCGCGCGGTGCTGGAGCAGGGCACAACGCGCGGCCTCGTGCTGATCGGCGAAGCCGCGCCGCTCATCGCAGCCGCTTTTTCCGGGGTGAAGTTTCCGGTGCGCCAGGCCGCGACCCTCGAAGCGGCGGTGACCGAGGCGACCTCGCTCTGCCAATCGGGCGACGCGGTGGTGCTGTCGCCGGCCTGCTCGTCGTTCGACATGTTTCGCGACTACGCGCACCGCGCCGCCGTGTTTGCCCAGGCCGTCGGGCAGCTGCCCGCCGCCGCGGAGGCGTCATGAGCGCCCCCAGCCCGCTGCCGCCGCCGCTGCCCGAGGTGCCTCCGGTCGGCGGCTACCGCTCGGACCCGATGCTGTTTACGGCCGTGCTGATGCTGACCGCGCTCGGCGTGGTCATGGTCTACTCGTCGTCGGCGATCTTCGCGCAGCTCAAGTTTTCCGACAGCCGCCACTTCCTGGTGCGCAACCTCATGTGGGTCACCATGGGACTGTGTGCGATGGCGGTGACCATGCGTCTCGACTACCGCGTCTACCGCCGCTTCGCCTATCCGATGCTGGGCACTGCGTTCCTGCTGCTCTTGTCGGTGCTGTTCATCGGCGCCCGCCGAAACGGGGCGCAGCGCTGGTTCAGCGTCGGCGGCCTGTCGTTTCAGCCCGCGGAGCTGGCCAAGCTGGCGCTTGTGGTCTATCTGTCGCACTCGCTGGCCAAGAAGGCCGACAAGGTGAAGCGCTTCGGCGTCGGCTTCCTGCCGCATCTTTTCGTCTGCGGCGTGTTCATGCTGCTCTTGCTCAAGCAGCCGGATCTGGGCACCGCGGTGATCATGGGCGGCGTCACGCTGATCCTGCTGTTCGTCGCTGGCACCAACTTGAGCTACCTGCTGCTGGCGCTCCTGGCGGCGATGCCGATCCTCTATCACAAGATCGTCGACACGCCGTGGCGGCTGCGGCGCATCCTGGCGTACCTGGATCCGTGGCAGTTTCGCGGCAACTACGGCTACCAGATGGCGGCGTCGCTCATCGCGGTGGGGTCGGGCGGGCTGCTCGGGCAGGGGCTGGGCGACAGCAAGCAGAAGCTGTTTCTGCCCGAGGCCTACACCGACTACATCCTGGCGATCCTGGGCGAGGAGCTGGGCTTTGCCGGCATCCTGCTGGTGCTGGCGCTGTTCGGGCTGTTTCTGATGGCCGGCTACCGGGCGGCGTGGCGGGCGCGCGACCCGTTCGGCTTCTACCTGGCGTGCGGCATCACGACGATGCTGGCGCTGCAGGCGGTGGTGAACGCGGGCGTGGTGCTGGGCGTGCTGCCGACCAAGGGGCTGCCGCTGCCGTTCGTCTCGTTTGGCGGCTCGACGCTGGTCATCGATCTGGCGGCGGCCGGCATCGTGCTCAATGTCTCGCGCGGCGAGCCGGCGGCGGGGCCGATCACGGCGCGGCGCAGCAAGACGACGTGGTTTGGGCGGCTGCTGGCGCGGCGCAAGAACCGGCGGCGGCCGTCGGGGCGGCGAGTGGTCATCGAAGAGGCGCTGCGGCCGCGGGTCAAGGCGCAGGTCGCCGCGGAATGAGCGCTGCGCTTCCCATTGTGATCGCGGGCGGCGGCACCGGCGGGCACCTTTTTCCCGGGCTGGCGCTGGCCGACGAGCTTCGCGGGCGCGGGGCCACGGTCACGTTCGTCGGCACCTCGCGCGGGCTGGAAGCCAAGGCGGTGCCGGCGGCCGGCTATGCGCTGGAGCTCATCGACGTCGCGGGCCTCAAGGGCAAGGGGCTCGGGGGCCTTTTGCGGTCGCTGTTGCGGCTGCCGCTGGCGCTGCTTCAGTCGCTGCGCCTCTTGCGCCGGCTGCGGCCGCGGGCGGTGGTGGGCGTGGGCGGCTATGCCTCGGGGCCGGTGGTGCTGCTGGCGGCGCTGCTGCGGATTCCGACGGTGGTGCTGGAGCAGAACTCGATCCCGGGCTTTACCAACAAGCTGCTCGGGCGCGTGGTGCGCAGCGTGGTGGTCGCTTTTCCCGGCGCCGGTCGCTTTTTTCCCGCGGGCAAGCTGCACGCCCTGGGAAACCCGATTCGAAGGGCGGTGCTGGCGCTGGAACCGGCTGCGGATATTGGACAAAGTCCAACGGCGGTGCGGGTCCTGGTGCTGGGCGGCTCGCAGGGGGCGCATGCGGTCAACGAGCTGGTCGCCGCGGCGCTGGCCGTGTGGGCGGGGCAGCCGGGCGCAAAAGAGCAGCTCGGCCAGCGGCTGCGCCTGCGCCACCAGACCGGCGCCTCGGATCGCGACGCAATCGAGCGGCGCTACCGCGACCTGGGACTGGGGCCGGAGCTGGCCGTGGTCGAGGCCTTCATCTCGGACATGGGCCAGGCGTACGCCAGCTGCGACCTGATGGTGGGGCGGGCCGGCGCCACCACGCTGGCCGAGCTGACCGCGATCGGCAGGCCCGCGATCCTGATTCCGTTTCCGCAGGCGGCCGACGATCACCAGACCGAAAATGCGCGCTGGCTGGCAGCCGAAGGGGCGGCCGAGCTGCTGCCGCAGGCGACCACGACCCCGGCCGAGCTGTGCGCCCGCCTTCAGGCGCTGTGCAGCCCCGAGGCGCGAGGGCGGCTGGCCGAGATGGCGGCCAAGAGCCGGCGCCTGGGCCGTCCTGAAGCGGCGCGCAGCATCGCCGACCATGTGCTAAGCGTCGCGGGCATCGTACAGAGCTGAACGCATATGCGACCAGGACCAGAGACAGCCATTCACTTTGTCGGGATCGGCGGCATCGGCATGTCCGGCATCGCCGAGATCCTGCTAACGCGCGGGTTTCGCGTCTCGGGCAGCGACCTGCGCGAGTCCGAGATCACGCGCCGCCTGGTGTCGCTGGGCGGCGTCATCCAGGCCGGCCACCGGGCGGCGAACCTGCGGCTCCTCGGCGAGCCGGCCGATGTGGTGGTGGTCTCAAGCGCCGTGCGCTCCGACAATCCCGAGGTGGTGGAGGCGCGGCGGCTGCGCATTCCGGTGATTCCGCGCGCCGAGATGCTGGCCGAGCTCATGCGCCTCAAGTACGGAATTGCCGTCGCTGGCTCGCATGGCAAGACCACCACGACCTCGCTCGTGGCGACCGTGCTCAAGGCCGCGCACCTGGATCCCACCGTGGTGGTCGGCGGCAAGGTGGCAGAGCTCGGCTCCGGCGCCCGGCTGGGTCAGTCGGACTATCTGGTCGCCGAAGCGGATGAGTCGGACGGCTCGTTTTTGCACCTGTCTCCGACGGTGGCCGTGGTCACCAACATCGATCCCGAGCACCTGGACCACTACGGCGACTTTGCGCACCTGGAGTCTGCGTTCGTCGACTTCATCAACAAGGTGCCGTTCTACGGCCGCGCGGTGCTGTGCATCGACCATCCGGTGGTGCGCGGGCTGCTGCCGCGCGTCGAAAAGCGCTATGTCACCTACGGGCTGGCGCTGGATGCCGACTATCGCGCCGACGAGATCCGCAGCGCCGGTCTGACGACCTCGTTTCGCGTGTTCTGCCGCGGCAAGGAGCTGGGACGCATCGAGCTGCGCATGCCCGGCGTTCACAACGTCGTAAACACGCTGGCGGTGCTGGCGATCTGCGAGTTTCTCGGGGTGCCGTTTGCGGTCTGTCAGCAGGCGCTGGCCGAGTTTCAAGGCGTGGGGCGCCGCTTCACGGTGCGCGGTCAGGCGGCGGTGGCCGGCGGCGAGATCACGGTGGTCGACGACTATGGCCACCATCCGGCCGAGATCCGCGCCACGCTGGCCGCAGCGCGCGCCGGCTTTCCCGAGCGGCGCCTGGTCGTGGTGTTCCAGCCGCACCGCTACACCCGCACGCGCGACCTGATGGAGGACTTCGCCAGCGCTTTTTCCGACGCTGCGCAGCTTTACATCACCGAGGTCTACGCGGCCGGCGAGGAGCCCATTGCCGGCGCCACCGCCGAGGCGCTGGTCGAAAGGGTGCGCGCCACCGGACACGCTGCGACCCAGTACATCGCCCGGCGCAGCGACGTTGCCGACGCGGTGCGCCTTCAGCTGGCGGCGGGCGATCTGGTGATAACGCTGGGCGCCGGCGACGTCTGGCTGTGCGGCGACGAGCTGCTGCGCCACCTGGCCGCCACGTAGCTCAGGGCGCAGCCGGCCACGAGCAGCAGCATCACCACGAGCGCGAGCGCCTGCGTCCGCCGCTCCGACTTCTGGAGCGCGGCCTGGAGCTCCTCGCGCTCGCGGTTCCACTGGCTGCGCAGCTCGGAGCGCTCGCGCGTCTCGCGCTGGAGCGCCGTGGCGCTGCTCTGGTGGCGCCCCTCGGCCTCCTGGCGGGCGGCTTCGAGGCACGTCAAGAGGGCCCGCGTCTCGGCGGCCGACAGGAGCTCGGTGTGGCGCACCGCCCAGGTCTGCGCGGTCTTGAGCGCGGCGCCCTTGAGCGCGGGCGGCGGCTCGCGCCCGGTCACAGCCTCGGGGCTGGTGGTGTGCGCGGTCACGGCGGCGCGAAGCAAGAGGCGCGCCTCCTGCGTGCGGGCCCACTCGTCGTCAAAGACGCGCGACACGATGCGGCTGCTCGCACCCAGCCGGCCGCCGTCGCTGTGCTGGGGATCGGTGGAAAATCCGCACAGCCATAGCGAGCGCGACACCACATCGCCAATCTCGGCGTGCACCGTCTCGCCGCGCCAGATGCGCCGCCACAGGGCCAGGAGCGCCACCGCACGGGGGCTGGTGCTCAGGCGCCGCTCCATGTCGGTCAGCATCGGATCGTCGCCGACCTCGCTGCTGGGAAACAGGCGCTCAACCAGCTTCTCGATCTGACGCTCCAGCTGCTTTTCCGGCCGCAGCGGCTCGTCGCCTGGGGCGGCGTCGGCGGGCAGCGGCGTCTGGCCGGCGCGCGCGACCAGCTGCTGGCACAGGTGCTGCGTCAGGTAGGGCTGGCCGCCGGTCCAGGCGTAGATGGCATCGAGCAGCGCCGACTCGATCTGGCTGCGCTGCGGGCCGGGCTCGCTCTCGGAGCCAGTGTCGGGAAACTGGCGCAGCAGCGGGGCGAGCGCGGGCGCAAAAGCGGCGAGCTCGGCGCGGCTGAAGGCGGACAAAAATACGCGCTCGGCTGCGGGCGGCAGCGGCACCGATAGATCGTTGGGATCCGCGGTGCTGGTAATGCACACGCTCAGCCGCCCAAGACCCGGCGCCGGCTCCGAGGCGGTGTAGAGGCCGTGCAGCGCCGCGCACAGGGCCTCGGCGCAGGCGTGGCTGAGCGCATCCAGATCATCGAAAAACAGGGTGACCGGGCCGCTGCCTTCGCCCAGCACCAGCTCGCGCAGGAACGCCTCCAGCCGGCCGATGGGCGCAGTGTCGGGGCGCTCGTCGGGATGCTGCTCGGCGTAGCGCTGGAAAAAGGGCGCCAGCGGCGGCAGGTTGAGCGCCCGTCCCAGCCCCTGCATGAGGCCCAGGCAGAAGGCGCCTGCCGTCGCTGAGGGCAGCTTGCCCAGCGGCAGGTGGGCCCCGGCCGCGCCCTCGGCCGCCAGGGTGCGCGCCAGCCGCGTGCGCAGGCTCGACTTGCCGCTGCCGGGAGGACCCAGCACCACGCAGACGCCGCCGCCGCGCAGCAGCGCCTCGGCCGCCGGATCGGCCGCCCGCGCTATGTACAAGGCCCCGTCCTGCACTGGGCCCCGGCTCTGAAGGCGGCAGCTACCATTCATGAGGTAATCATCTCAACATATTTACTACCCTTGTGAAAGGCCCCTTGTACGCTAGGCAGATGCGCCTTTTTCGAGTCCTGGCTGTTCTCTTTTTCGCCGCGCAGCCCGCTTCAGCGGGGGCGACACCACCGCCAGCAGCGCCAGCAGCGGCTGCCGCGACCGCGACCGCGACCCCGGCCGCCGCGAAGAGCATTCCGGCCGTGTTTACGGGCGTGGGGCGGATCGTCGCTGTTGGCGACATTCATGGCGACTACGAAAAGTTTGTAGCGGTGCTCAAACTTTGCCGCATCACCGACGCGCAGGGCCGCTGGATCGCGGGCAAGACGCACCTGGTCCAGACCGGCGATGTGCTGGATCGCGGTCCCGACTCGAAGAAGGTGATGGATCAGCTGATGCAGCTCGAAGGGCAGGCCGAGAAGGCGGGCGGCCGCGTCCACGCCCTCATCGGCAACCACGAGTACATGACCATGATGGGCGATCTGCGCTATGTCTCGGACGGTGAGCTGGCGGCGTTCGGCGACGGTCCGCGCACCACGCCGGTCGGCCGCGATCCCCAGGCGACGTTCCCGCGCTACCGCGCCGCGTTTGCGCCCAATGGTCCCTATGGCCGCTGGATCGCGTCGCACAACGCGCTGGTCCGCGTGAACAGCACCATCTTCATGCACGGCGGCCTCAGCCCGCGCTTCATCCAGCGCGACATCGTGCAGCTGAACGACGCCATCCGCGCCGAGCTGCGCGGCGAGCGCGACGCCCAAGGAAAGACCGACGGTGTGGGCAGCGATCCCGAGGGACCGCTGTGGTTTCGCGGGCTTGCAGAGCCGCTCCAGCAGCCGCTGCTCGATACCTATCTGTCGGCGCTCCAGGCCGGCCAGCAGGCGCGTAGAATTGTAATGGGACATACGATTCAGGAGGGTGGCATCACGCTGCGAGCAGTGGATCGGCTGGCCCTGATCGACGTGGGCATGTCGCGCATGACGCTGGGAGCGCCGCCCGCGTGCCTGGAGATTGTCAGCGAGCCGGGGAGCGCAAAAGAGCGGGTGTCGATCCTGAAGTAGCGGGGCTAGCGGTCGCGCAAGAGCAGCTGCGAGCTGTAGCTGCGGCGGCCGCTGTCGGCGGCCAGCACCAGGCGCGCCTCGTCGAGGACGCGGGCGATCTGGCGCAGCTCGCGATCCATGCTGCTGCGGCAGCGGTAGGGCAGCGACGCGGGCAGGAACTCGGCGCGCAGGGCCTGATGCGAGCGCAGCACGTCGCTGCCTTCGGCTCCCGGCTGTAGCTCCAGCAGCGAGAAATAGTCGCTCTCTTCGACCTGGCGGAACTTCTGCTGCACCCGCCGGATGGCCGCGTCCGAGTCGCCCACGGCGGCGCGCTGCGGCTCGGCCGGGGCCGCGGCCGAGCTGGCCGGGCGCGCACTGGAGCCGCCGCCGCCCCCGCCTGGTCCCGCGGGCTGCGGATCCGAGGGCGCTCCCGAGCTGCCGGTCGACGACCCCGGCTTGGGCGGCTTGGGCAGCGGTCGCGGCGTCAGGCGGGGAACCGCGGCAGCGCCCAGGCAGAGCAGCGAGTAGGCCAGCACATAGACCGCGTGCTCGCCCAGCCGGGCTCGGGCGCCGATGTCGGTCAGGCTGTAGCGGCCGTTGAAGCAGGAGAGCGCGACCTCTTCGGCTGCGCTCAGGCCGATGTCGACCAGCGCGGCGCCGCCCTCGGTGGCGCCGATCACTGCGGTGGGGCGCAGGAACGTGGTCGGCTGGCCCAGACGCAGGTGCAGAAACTCCAGGCTGGCGCCGCGGCGCAGGCCCTCGACCAGCAGGCGGCGCAGCGGCAGCGGCGGCTCGATGCGCTCGTTGTTGGTCAGCGCCCGCGCCAGCACCCGATAGCGGCCGGGGCCCGGCACCAGCGCCCGCCCGCACAGCGCGTTCACATAGCTTGAGATATGCGCCGTTGCCGCGGCGCGCTTGATGAGCTTGGCGTCGACGAGCGCAGCGATCTGCTCGCGCAGCTTGGTCGGCCCGATGGTGGCCACCGCCTCGCGGGCGCGCACCGCCTGCTGGCGCGACCACAGCGGCAGCAGGAAGTCGACCAAGCTGTCGCCGGGCACCGTCGAGACCGCGCCAATGAGCGCCCCGTTCTCGATGAACAGCTCGCGGTGCGGCGTGGTGTCGTCGATCATCGGCCCAAGCGGCGCATCCAGCGTCGAGGGAGCGAACCACAGACAGCCGCCGTAGCCGGTCGCGATCGCCCAGCCCACGACGCGCGGCGCATCGAAAAAGTTGAGATCCCCGGCCGGGGGAAGCTCGACGACAAAGGCGGCCATGGGCGGCGGCCGCATGGTGCCCTGCGCCGCCGGCGGGCGGGCAGCGAGTCGCGGCAGCTGTAGCGGCTCGGACGGGGCAGTGGCGAACTCGGCCGGCAGCTTGGCCGGCATGGGCGCCGGACGGGCGGGCGGCAGCGGCTGCGGCGGCGTCTCGGCCAGCGCCAGGGGCACCCGCACCGGTGGGTAGGCGGGAGGCTGGGCGCGCGGCTGCGAGCTGCTGCTCGGCTCAGCTGACGGCGGCGCCGTCGGGGGCGGCTGCACCCCGGGCTTGGCCGGGGTGCTGGCCAGCGCTGCTGGCGGCGGCGAGGCCAGCGAGGCCGACAGCGGCATCGGCGGCGGCAGCGGTGTCACACCCGAGAGGGCGGCTTCAGGCTCGGCGGCCTTGGCTCCCTCTGGAGCGCGGCCCCCGGCCTGGTCATCCGTGCGTCGATCAGAGCCCACAGTTTAGTGTACTCACATACGCAAACAGGGATCAATGGGCCTGGCAACGGCGGCCTTGCTGGTGTAAAGCGGCAGGGTGATTGCACAGCTTTCGGGAACGCTCGCGGACAAGGGGCTCGACACGGCGGTCATTGACGTCGGTGGTGTCGGGTTTACGGTCCATATCTCACTTGCCACCCTCCAGGCGCTGCCAGCGCCGGGCCAGCCGGCCAGGCTGCTCACCTACCTTCAGGTGCGGGAAGATGCGCTGACGCTCTACGGCTTCGCGTCGGCCGAAGAGCGGCGGGCCTTCGAGCTCTGCATCTCGGTGACCGGTGTGGGTCCCAAGATGGCGCTGTCGGCGCTGTCCGGGCTTGGCCCCGCCGAGCTCGGGGCCGCCATCGCCAACGAAGATGTGGGGCGGCTGGTGAAGGTGCCGGGGATCGGAAAAAAGACCGCCGAGCGGCTGGTCATGGAGCTGCGCGACAAGTTCAAAAAGAGCGGCTCGGGGTCGGGCGGCAAGGCCGAGAGTCGGGCGGCAGCCGGCGGCAAGGCGGTGAGCGGCGTGTTTGCCGATGTCGTCGGGGCGCTGTGCAACCTGGGCTACAAGCCTGCGGATGCCGAGCGGGCCGTGGCGCACGTGATCGACACGCTGCCCGAGGGTGCGGCGGCGCCCTCCCTGGAAGAGGTGCTGCGGCGGTCGCTGCGGTCGCTTCAGCGCGAGTGAGTCGACAAAACCGCACGGCACCGCTAGCATGCGGCGCCTTTACTTCGGACCACGGAGACCCCGGATGAAGATTGCGATCGTAGGCGCCGGACCGGCTGGCTCGACGGCTGCCATGCTGCTCAGCGAGTCACGACGGCATGAGGTCGTCCTGCTCGACCGCGACACCTTTCCGCGCACCAAGACCTGCGGCAGCGGTCTTGGGCCGCGCTGCTTGAGCCTGTTCAAGAAGATCGGCCTGCACGACCGCATGGCGGGTCTGGCGATGGGCATCCGCGGCATCCGCTTCGTTGGTCCCGGCGGCGATGAAGCGACCCTCGGTGGCAACGAGGAGGGGGCGTGGATCATCCCGCGCAAGACCTTTGACGCCGAGATCGCCTTTCGCGCCGAGCGCAGCGGCGCCCGCTTTGTGCAGGAGTTCAAGGCGATCAAGGCGCTGCGTGATCCCACCGGCCGCATCCACGGCGTGAGCGACGGCAAGACCGAGATCGAGGCCGATCTGGTGCTGTTCTGCGACGGCGCACACTCGCGCTTTTCCGTCGACCGCCGGCCGCGCCATCAGATCGCGACGATCATGGGCTGGTATGAGGACGTGCCCTACACCAGCGGCTACCTGGAGATGTTTTTCGACCAGCGCGTGCGCCCCTGGTACGGGTGGCTGTTTCCCGAGACCGCGACGCGGGTAAACATCGGCATCTGCTACAACCCCGACGACACCGCCGATCCCAAGCAGATCTTTGCCGAGGTCGTCGAGCGCAACATCGGCCAGCGCATGCGCGGGGCGACCCAGGTGGGCAAGTTTCGCGGCGCGCCGATCTGCTACACGCGCACCGTCGGACCGGTCGCGGCGCCGGGGGCTCTGTGGGTAGGCGAGTCGGCCCGCCTGACCAATGCCGCCACCGGCGAGGGCATCTACCACGCGATGAAGAGCGCGACCGTGGCGTCGGAGGCGCTGTCCCGGCACGATCGGCCGGGCATGGCGCTCTACTCCGACTACACGCAGCAGACGACGCGCGCCTTCACGGTGCCGCTGAACACTGCCGTCGGCTTCATGAACTTCGTCGCCACGCCCGCCTTCAGCTGGGTCTCATCGCTCGTCACCAGCCGCCTGGTCCGCGAGCCGCTGCGCCTGCTGCTTGCCAATATCTAGCTCCATCCAGAAACCTGCTGCGGGTCCCGCTCAGCGCGTCGTCCGTCCTCACGTCCTGGAGGACGCTCCGGGCGGGCGCCACGCCGATCGGGTCTCCTCGCGACGGTTTCTGAATGGAGCCATCTAGCTCTCGTCGCCGTCGCTGCTCTTTTCCGCGCCGGCTGCGGCCGTGGCTGCGCCCAGGCCCAGCTGGCCGCGCTCCAGCGTCCGGTAGAGCGTGCGGCGATCGATGCCCAGGATCTCGGCGGCGCGCTTCTTGTTGCCGCCCTCTTCTTGCAGGATCAGGTTGACGTAGCGCTGCTCCAGCTCGGCCAGCGTCGGGCGATCGTTGATCAGGCTGTGCGGGCTGAGGGTCGGCGCGCGGTTGTCATCGCCGCGCACTTCCACCGGCAGATCCGAGGGCAGGATGATGCCGCTCTTTGACAGCGCCAGCGCCCGCTCCACCACGTTTTCGAGCTCGCGGACGTTGCCCGGCCAGCTGTGGCGGCGCAGCAGCTCCATCGCCTCGTCGGCGACGCCAGACTCGGCGCGCCCCTCGCGCTGGGCATACTTGCTGAGGAAGTGATCGACCAGCAGCGCGATGTCCTCGGGGCGCTCGCGCAGCGGCGGCAGGCGGATGGTGACGACGTTGACGCGAAAATAGAGGTCCTCGCGAAAGCGCCCGCGCTGGACCTCTTCGTCGAGATCGCGGTTGGTGGCGGCGACGACGCGCACATCGATGTGGATCGGCTCGCTGCCGCCGACGCGGCGGATCTCGCCCTCTTGCAGCACGCGCAGCAGCTGCGCCTGCATCTTGGGGTTGATGTCGCCGATCTCGTCGAGAAACAGGGTGCCGCCCTGCGCCTCTTCAAAGAGGCCGCGCTTGTGCTGGACCGCGCCGGTAAATGCACCCTTGGCGTGCCCGAAAAGCTCCGACTCCAAGAGCGACTCGGTGAGCGCGGTGCAGTTCACGGCGACGAAAGGACCGGCGGCGCGCGGCGAGTGGTTGTGGATGGCGCGGGCGACGAGCTCCTTGCCGGTGCCGCTCTCGCCGACGACCAGCACCGTGGACATGGACACCGCGACGCGGGCGACGAGCTTGTAGACCTCCAGCATCGCTGGCGAGCGGCCGACGATCTCGCGGATGCGGCCGCGCCCCTCGCGCCGCAAGGTGCGATTCTCTTCAAGCAGGCGGCGCCGTTCGAGCGCGCGGTCGACGGTCTGCACCAGCTCGCGCGGCTGAAACGGAAACTTCGAGATGTAGTCGTAGGCGCCCTGCTGGATCGCCTTCATGACGTTCTCGACGTCGCCGAACGCGGTCATCAAGATCACCGGCGTCTGCGGCTGCGCCTGCTGGAACGCGGCCAGCACCTCCATGCCGTCGGCGTCATCACCCAGCCGCACGTCGCTGATCACCACATCGAACGAGCGGCTGGTGGTGAATGCGATGGCCTGCGTGCCGCTGGCGCACAGCGTGACCTCGTAGCCAGCGCCTTGCAGGATCTCGGCCACCACCTTGCGGAAGGGCTCCTCATCCTCGACGATCAGGGCGCGTGGGGAGTTCATCATCTCAATCTAGCCCAGCTTTGGGCTCGGTGTCAGGGCTCAGGGCGCCGTCGTGAAAGACGAGGCGGCGGGCGGCGGGCTCCAGCGTCACGCGGCCGCCGTGGGGCAGCGCCCGATTGCGCTCGCCATGGCCCACCGGCGCTCCGCACACCATGGGCACGCCCAGCTGCGTCGCCCAGTCGGCGAGCACGTCGAGCGCGGGCGGCGACTCGGGCGGCCCGGCGCAGCGCAGCAGCTCACCGACGACGATCGCCCTTACCTCGGCCAGCGCCCCGGCCTGCTGGAGCTGCGCCAGGGCGCGGTCGATGCGGTAGGGAGCCTCGCCGACCTCTTCGAGCAGCAGCACCACCGGCTCGCCGGGCGTCAGTGCCCGCTGAAGCGGGGTGCCGCACAGCCGCGACAGCACCTCCAGGTTGCCGCCGATGAGCCGGCCTTCGACGGGTGCGCCCGACCCGCACACCGGGGTCAGCTGCTCCAGCGGCGGCGGCGGCGCCGGATCTTCCAGGAGCTGCCACAGCGACGCCACATCTTCGTCGGGCAGGATGGCCAGCTGGGTCACCACCGGTCCGTGGATGCTGATGAGCTGTCGGCTGGCGGCAAAGGCGTGAAGCACGGTGATGTCCGAGAAACCAACGATCGGCACCGCCCGCAGCTCGTGTCTGGGCACCGTGTCGAGCGCCGCCACCAGGCGCATGAGGCCGTGGCCGCCGCGTCCGGCAATGACCGCGTGCACCCCGGGATCGCCCAGCGCCCAGCGCAGCTCGCTCAGGCGTCTTCCGTCGGGACCAGCCAGAAAGCCCTGCCGGTCGAGCACGCCCGCGCTCTGCACGACCTGGTAGCGCTCGCCCAGCCGCGCCAGGCCCTGCTCAAAGCGCTCCTGGGGCAGCGGTCCCGACGGTGAGATGGTCGCGACGGCCATGCCGGGCCGCAGCTGCGGCGCCTTGCGCCAGGCCGCGAGTGGGCTGGAAAATTGGACTGAGTTCATAGCAGCGCGGTGAGGGGAAGCGGTCAGGTGAGGCGGCCGAGCAGAGCCTGCGCCGCCTGGCGCAGCTCCTCGTCGTACGTGGTCTCGGTGATGTACTTGAGCTTGCCGATGAGGGCGCGGCTGCGGCGCGGCGGCTGCCGGCGGTCGATGAGGTCGTTGATGCGCCCGATGGCCTCGCGGACGCGCGCCTCTTTGTCGTGCTCCAGCAGCTGTTCGAGCAGCTCGTGGTCGTCGGGCAGCGGGTAGCGGGCCAGGAACTTTTCGGCGGCGCGGCTGATCTCCTGCCGGCCGGCCGCTTCGACCAGCTTGCGACGCAGCGACAGCCGCTCGTCTTCGACCTTCTTGCCCTTGCCGCCCTTTTTCGGGCCGCCGCTCGCCGGGGTGGCAGCGGCTTCGGCGCCGGCTTCGGGGGCCCCTTCGGGGGTCGCGCCCTCGGCGGAGTCGTCGCTCGCCGCGGGCGTGGGGGTCGGGGTCGGGGTGCGCGCTGGCGGCGTGCCGGGCCCGTGGCTGGAGATGTTCAGCTTGTCGGCCAGCTTGCCCAGCTCGCCCTTGGCAAAGGCCGCTTCGAGCGCCGCGCGATACTGCTTCTGGCTGTGCTCCTCGTGGCTGCCCGGTCGCGGCTCGCTGGAGCTGCGCCCAGGGCCGCCTCGGCTGCTGCTACCTTCACGTCGTTTGTCGATGTCTCGCCAGGACATCTTGGAGCGATCATCGTTTCCCATGGTCAGCCTCTTCGTCTAGGGCAGCATGCAGTTCGCGGGAGGGCCGGCTCCTCAGCCGAGCTCGTGCTTGGGCGGTCGTCCCAAGAGGTCAGACATGATCTGGCGAACCGGGCGATCTTCGTAGAGAACGCGGAAGATGGCCTCGCTGATCGGCATCTCGACCCCGATGCGCCGCGCCAGATCGTGAACAGAGCGGGCGGTCTTGATGCCCTCGGCGACCTGCTTCATCTCGCCGAGCGCCTGCTCCAGGGTCTTGCCCTGACCGAGGAGCAGACCGGCGGTGCGGTTGCGGCTCTGCGGGCCGTTGCAGGTCAGGACCAGATCGCCCATGCCGGCCAGCCCGGCCAGCGTCAGCGGGTTTCCGCCCATGCGGCTGCCGAGGCGCGAGATCTCGGCCAGGCCGCGGGTGATGAGCGCCGCACGGGTGTTGAAGCCAAAGCCAAGCCCCTCGGCCATACCGCAGGCCAGGGCGATGACGTTCTTGACCGCGCCGCCGATCTCGACGCCGATGACGTCGTCGGAGGTGTAGACGCGGAAGGTCGCGACCTGGAAGGCCTGCTGCACCTGCTCGGCGACCGGGCGGGTGGGGGCGGCGACGACGACGGCGGTGGGCTGGCCCTCGGCGGTCTCGCGGGCAAAGCTCGGACCGCTGAGCACCGCCGCCCGCTCGCGCAGGTGCGAGGGCAGCGTCTGGTGCAGCACGTCCATCATGGTGCACAGCGTCTGGTTCTCGATGCCCTTGGACGCGGTCACCACCAGCGCCTGCGCCGGCAGCACATCGGCCACCGACAGCATCACCTCGCGCATGGTGTGCGAAGGTACGACAGATACCACCAGCGAGGGCTCGCCTTGGGGCAGGGCGCGCAGGGCGGCGTGCAGATCGGCCGCGAAGGCGAGGCCCGGGGGCAGCTTCAGGCCCGGCAGGTAGCGGCGGTTCTCGCCGGTGCGAGCCATGTCGGCCAGCTGCTCGGCATCGCGGCCCCACAGGGTGACGCGGTGCTGGTTCTGGGTCAGCACACAGGCAAGGGCAGTGCCCCAGCTACCGGCTCCGATGACGACGACGTCCATGCAGCTTGTCCCAGGTGAGCGATCTTGAAGGGTAAAAACCTTGAGGAGGCGGCGAGGGGTTCAGGTTCCGGACTGGCTGTCTGCTCGCGGCGCTGTGCGTTACCTGGAGCCTCCAGGCGCACCAAAAACATCATACCAAAACAGCTGCGGGTACCAGGGGATAAAAAGCGGCGTCGGGCTTTGGCCCATCGGGTTATCTATCCAGGGGGCTGGGGCCGCTCGGCGGTCGCAAGCTCGGCGGCCAGCCGGACCAGCGCCGCGTGGCCGGGGGTCAAGGTCACCGCCGCCACCGAGACGCGCACGCGCAGGGCCACGAGCTCGACGGGACACTCGGGCAGACGGAATCCGTAGCGCCGCTCGTGCTCGTCGCAGAAGCGCACGACCAGATCGGAGGTGCCGCTGCCTGCGGGGCCGCCGTCGCTGACGCCCTGAAGGGTGAGGGCGTGGCGCTGCCCGAGGTAGCGCAGCTCGGCCAGCCACTCGTGGCCGGGCAGGTGGTCGGAGGTGATGAGCCCGGCGGTGCGCAGCTCGGCGCGCAGGCGGCTGGTGAGGGCGTGGAGCGTGGCGGAGACCTGTCCGGTCTGCTGGGCGCTGGAGGCCTCGACGAGCAAGAGCTCGCGACGCTGGCAGACCACCGGCGAGCAGAGGGCGCCATAGGCCGCGATCAGGCCCGGCGCGGGCGGCGCCCATACCGACGGTGAGCCCAGGCGCTCGGCCAGCGCTGCCGCGAAGCTGGGGCCCGCGCTGCCGTAGGGAATGATGGGATACTCGGCGGGATCGTGACCCTGCTCGACGGTCAGCGCGAGCAGGGCGGCGTGCAGCGGCTCCAGAGCCTGGCCGGGCTCGTAGCTGACGACCTGAAAGCCCTGGGCCGGCAGCTCGGCGATGAGCTCGGGCAGGATCTCGGGCAGCAGTCCGGGGCCCAGCTCGGGGATGCTGGCTGGGGCGGTCCCGCCAGAGGTGCTGAACGGCGAGCGCAGACCGCTCGGCAGCGCCGGATCACAGAGCGCCAGCGTCGCACAGCTGTCGTCGGCGGCGAGCGCGATGAAGCGGGTCAGACCGTTGGCGGCGGCGATCCGCTGGATGCCGCGCAGCCCGGCCGCGACGGCAGACAGGGCGGTGCGAAGGGGCAGCACCTGCGCCGGCTCCTGCGTGCAGGGAACGGCGTTGCCCGAAGACTCGACGCACATGACGCGCACCGGACCCAGGCTGCGCAGGGAGCGCAGCTCAGCGTCGAGCGTGGGGGCCAGGCAGGCATCGAGCAGGGTGGCGCGGGTGCGCAGGCGCTCGTCGGGAACGCGGGCGATCTGCGAGGACAGCGAGACGGGAATGCCCAGCGGGGCGAGGGCCTCGGCCACCGTGCGCTCGTGGGCGTCGTTCTGATAGCTGTGGAGCAGGACCACGGCGACGGCGGCAACCTGGAGCGCGGCCACCCGCTCGCGCAGCTCGATGAGCGCTTCGCTGGTCAGGCTGCGCACCACCGAGCCGTCGGCGCCCAGCCGCTCGGGCACGCCCAGGCAGAGCTCCGGCGGGCAGAGCTCGCTCAGCGCCAGGGCGCCGGATGCGGGCGCGGCCTGGAGGCGGGAATCGAGGCGCAGCACATCTTCAAAGCCCTCGGTGATGAGCAGGGCGACGCGCACGCCGCGGCGCAGGGCCGACCAGTGGCGGCGGCTGGCCAGGATCGCCTCGACGGGCATCGGCTGCGGGGGAAGCAGCGGCGAGAGGATCTGGGCGAGCTGGGTGCCGGGCTCAAGCTGGGCGTGATGGCAGCGCAGCTGACCGCTGGGATGCAGCACAAGCGCGGTCAGGCTCTGGTCACCCAGATCAAGACCGATGCGAAGAGGAGGCGGAGCTTTGGGCATGAGGGCTCGGAATCGGCGAAACCGATTGCGGAGCCCACTTTAACATCGCTTTGCGGGGATGGAGGCTAATGTAGGATGAGACCGAACTGACCGACGACCCAGAGGTCGCCTGGGCGGCTCGACCAGAGGCCGTGCAGGCCCTTCTTGGTGGGTCCGAGGATCTTGGACCAGACGCTGCCGTTCCAGTGCAGGATGACGCCGCCCGAGCCCACGGCCCAGACGTCGTAGCGGCCGTTGCCGTACAGGCTCTGGAGGTCCTCGGTGGTGCCGCTGGGGACCACGGTCCAGCCGCGGCCGTTCCAGTTGAGCAGGAGGCCCTGCTTGCCCGCTGCCCAGACGTCGGTGGAGCTGCTGCCGTACAGGGTCAGGATCGGGCGGGTGACGCTGGCGTCGGTCTGCACGCGCACCCAGGCGCGGCCGTCCCAGTGCAGGACCACGCCCTGCTCGCCGGCGGCCCAGACGTCCTTGTTCTCGATGCCGAACACCGCGAACAGGTTGTTTGGAACCGCGTTGGGGACCGGGGCCCAGGCAGTGCCGTCCCAGTGCAGGATCGTGCCCTTGTCGCCGACGGCCCACATGTCCTGGGGCGTGATGGCGAACATCGAGTTCAGGTTGAATGTGGTGCCGCTCTGGACCTCGCCCCAGGCGCTGCCGGTCCAGTGGAGCATGGTGCCCTTGTCGCCGCAGGCCCAGATGTTGCCGAAGCCGCCGCCGGTCAGGCCGTGCAGATCGTTGGTGGTGCCGGCGGGCGAGACCGCCCAGTTCTTGCCGTCCCAGTGCACCACGGTGCCGGCCTTGCCGACGGCCCAGACGTCGTTCTGGCTGCTGCCGAAGACCTTCTCCAGGCTCTGCTGCGTGACCGAGGGCATCTGCACCCAGGTCTTGCCGTTCCAGTGGCGGATGACGCCGTTGATCGCCACGGCCCAGACATCGTTGGTGCCGGTGCCGAAGACGTTGCGGAACGTCGCCTGGGTGGCGCTGACCGCCTCGGCCCATGCGGTGCCGTTGTAGTGCAGGATGGTGCCGCTGTCGCCCACGACCCAGATGTCGCGCGGGTTTCCGCCCCAGATGCCGTTCAGCCACGGAGCGCGCGGGATGACCACCGGCTGCCAGGCCTTGCCGTCCCAGTGCACGACCGTGCCTTCGGGACCGGGGCGGCCGCCGACGGCCCACACGTCGTCCGCGGCGCTGCCCCAGATGGCGTTCAGGCGCGTCTCGGCGCGGGTGAACGGCTGCCACTTGGTGCCGTCGTAGTGCAGGATGAAGCCCTCGGTGGCGTCGCTGCCGCCCACGGCCCAGACGTCCTTGGTGCCCGAGCCCCAGACGCTGCGCAGCTCGGTGTCGCTGCCGCTCTGCACCGGGCTCCAGTCGTTGCCGTTCCAGTGCAGGATGACGCCGGACTCGCCGACGGTCCACGCATCGGACTTGCCGGTGCCCCAGATGTCCTTCAGGCCCTGGCTGCTGCCGCTCGGGACCTCGGTCCACGAGATGCCGTTCCAGTGCAGGATGATGCCGGACTTGCCCACGGACCAGATGTCATCGGCGCCGCTGCCCCAGATGGCATTGATGTAGTAGTCCTTGTTGATGTTGGCGCCGCCGTCCTTCCACTGCGCGCCGTTCCAGCGCAAGAGCGTTCCGGACTTGCCGACGGCCCACATGTTGTTCAGGCCGGCGCCCCAGACGTCCTGGAGGTTCTGGGTGGTGCCGCTGACGATCTCGGACCAGACCAGACCGCCCTCTTCGGACTTCGCCGGACCGGTCGGCTTGACCGCCACTGGCTTGTTGACGATCTTGAAGGCGAGCGCGCCCAGGGCCACCAGGCAGGCGGCGATGACGCCGTAGAGCGCGCGCCGCTGCCACTGCGCGGGCGGTGGGCCGGCGGCCGCGTGCTGGTTGGTGCCGTGGCTGGAGTCGCCGGTGACCGGTGGGATGCTGGTGCGCATGGCGCCGGGGCCGGTGCCAGGCGGCAGCTGCAGCGGTCCCACCTGCGAAGTTCCGGCGCTGTTCTGGCCGATGCCCGACATGCGCAGCGACGGCGAGGCGTTCTGGCCGATGCCCGACATGCGCAGCACTGCGGAGGTGCTGGCGGCGTTGGGCGTGCCGGGAACCGGCGAGTTGGTGCCGCCGTAGCGACCCGACGGAGCGCCGGGAATCTCGCCGACGCCCGAGGAGCCGCTGCGCATGCTGACCATGCTGTTTTCGATGCCGATGCCCAGGATGCGGCGCATCTCGCGTGCGACCTGCGCCATCGGCGGCCGGTCGGCCGGCAGCTTCGCCAGCATGCTGTTGATGAGGAACGCGACCTCCTCGGGCACCTGCGGGTTCATCTCGGTGACGAGCCGCGGGGTGGCGAGGATGTGCAGCGCCATCACTTCGCTGGACGAGTTGGCGATGAACGGCGGCTGTCCCGCCAGCATCTCGAAGATGATGATGCCGAGCGAGTAGACGTCCGACTTGGCGTCGACTTCCGAGGCGCCCTTCCACTGCTCGGGCGCCATGTAGAGCGGCGTTCCCATGGGCACGCCGATCTGCGTCTTGACCAGCGCCGGTCCCAGGCCCTGCTGCTCGGCAACCTTGGCGATGCCGAAGTCCAGGATCTTCGCCTGCTCCTTGGTCGCATCACCCTGATCAGTGATGATCATGATGTTGTCGGGCTTGAGGTCGCGGTGGATGACGCCCTTTGAGTGCGCCGCCGCCAGGGCCTCTGCGACCTGCCAGGTCATATGGAGCGCGTAGGTCACGTCCATCTTGCCGCCGACCTTGGCCAGGCGCTGGGTCAGGGAATCTCCGTCGAGGAAATCCATGACGATATACGCACTACCGTCTGGAAGTCGGTCGAACTCGAAGATGTTCACGATGCCCGGGTGCTGAACGATGTTGGTCGCTCGTGCTTCGTTCAGGAAGCGAACCGCCATCTCCGGGTTCCGCGAGAAGTCCGCATGCAGAACTTTGACGGCTGCGCGACGGCCGATGTACTCGTGCACGCACTCGTACACGACACCCATGCCGCCCTCGCCGAGCTTGCGGATGATGCGATAGTTACCAATGCGCTGCTCGCCCATGCAACGACCCTGAGGCTCTTTTCTGACCGGCAAGGCTGCAGCCATGCGAGAGGATGACTAGGTGCTGGCTAACAGCCGCGGTCCGCTAAGTCATTGTACCCGCGCTTGGTCAGTCCTGGGCAAATTTCGTGCAAGTATGCGGGCCTAGTTTTCTTGGAAGATGGCTTGAAAGCTCGAAAAATGGGCAAAGACATGTCGCAGCGCAAGGGTGCCGTCCCCACTGCCGCTGGACGATGCCCACTGCGACCCCTGTCTACTCACATGAATATTTGTACAAAAACACACAGATAGCGGTCTAGTAGCAGAAATTTTTCGCAATTTTCCGTACGAGCCAGGATCGCCAGTGAGTTCGATATACTAGCCCCTATGGCGATCGAGACGGAGAACGGGGCCAGGCCCGAAGACGAGGCAGAGGCTGGGGCCCAGGCAGCGGCAGAAGAGGGCAGCGCAGCGCAGGTGGCGCAGGCGCAAGACGAGCACCCGAGCGGCAGCGGCGGCGAGGGCGAAGCCGGCGGCGAGCAGCCAGCGGGTCCGGACCCGAGCGAGGTCTATCCGATGCTGCGCCCGCTGGATGCCTATCCCGTGGATGTGCCCGGCGCCGATGGCCGCGGCCAGAAGCTGCTGGCCTTGGCCGATCCGTCGGGCATTGCCCCGGGGGTGGTGACGCTGCCGCCGTTTGGGGCCGCGGTCATCGAGCTCTGCGACGGCTCGCGAACGCGCGACGAGATCTGCGCGGAGTTTCTGGCCCGCTACCGCCGGCCGCTGCCCAAGGAGTCGCTGGAGGCGCTGCTCAAGAAGCTCGACGACGCGCTGATGCTCGACTCGACGCGCTTCCGCCTGCACTGCGCCCGACTCTTCGCCGAGTTCGCCGAGCTCGACACGCGCCCCGCCTACTCGGCCGGCGTGCGCTACCCGGGCGATCCTGACGCACTGCGTCGCTTAATATTAGATGCGTTTGCGCCCCCGAACGGCCCGGGACTGCCGGCCAAGGATGCGCCCCTCGCAGCGGCGCCGGCGCGGGTCCTGCTGGCCCCGACGGTGGACTTCACGCGCGGCGGCCCGGCGTATGCGTGGGTCTATCGCCCGCTGCTGGAAATGGCGAAGCTGCCGTCGCTGATCGTGCTCATCGGCTGCGACCACAGCGCCCACGATCCGATCGTCACGCTGACGCGCAAGAACCTGGCGACGCCGCTCGGCACCTTGGAGACCGACGGCAAGCTGGTCGATACGCTGGTCGCCGATGCCGCGGCGCGCTCGGAGGCGCTGGGCGAGCTCTTGACGCGCGACGAAGCGCACCATCGCGGCGAGCACTCGCTGGAGTTTCAGGCGGTGTGGCTGAGCTTTGCCCTGGAGTGGCGACGGCAGCAGGGGCTCGACAAGGATGTGCCGCCGCCGCAGATCCTGCCGATCCTGTGCGGCTCGCTGCACGAGCTGGCGGTAAATCCGCCCAGCCGCGACGGCAAGCTGGAGATGCACCAGACCACGCGCCTGATCGATGAGTTCGCGATCATCCTGCAGCAGCGGATCGGCGAGCGGCAGGCGGCCGGGCAGTCGACGCTGTGGATCGGCGCGGCGGATCTGGCGCACGTGGGCCCGCGCTTTGGCGATGCCGAGGCGCTCATCGAGTCGGATCGCGACTCGCTGGAGCGACGCGATCGCGAGACGCTCAAGCCGGTGCTGAGCGGCGACTCGCAGAGCTTCCTGGGCGAGATCCGCCGCGAGCGCGATCGGCGGCGCGTTGTTGGACTGGGTCCAATATATATGCTGCTTCAGGCCGCGCGTCCGACGGGCGGCAAGATCCGCTGCTATGCCCAGTGCTCGGTGGACAGCGGGTCCTACATCTCGACCGCCAGCCTGCAGTTTCCGTAGCTGCGTGCTCTTCTTGCTTCCGGTGCGGCCGTGCTAGCCTCGGCGCCTATGTCCAAGTGGCAGGGGCAGGTTCAGCAGTGGCTGCGGCCGGTTGCGACGGTGCTCGGCTTTCGCTACCTGTGCTGGGTGGTGATGATGGCGCTCGCGCTGTATGGCGAGGGGCGCGCGGCCCCGCACCTGCCGGATCTGGTCATCGACCAGCTGCCGTATCAGCAGCTGGTGGATCGCTACAACCACTATCTGCTGACGGTGGCCTATGTGCCGGTGGGCATTGCGCTGCTGTTTGTCGATCCGCAGCGCTTCTGCCGCTACAACGTGACCACCGGCCTCTTGTCGGTGGCGCGCGGCCTCTGCATCGCGGTGACGGGCCTCGGGCCGGTGCGTGGGCCGGACGTGCACGCGGGAATCTTCGACGGCCACCCCCAGCTCTACCTGGAGGCGCTGTGGGAGCTTTCGACGCCCGGCGGGCAGCTCCTGCGCGACGCCGCGCACCTCTATCTGACCAAGGATCTGTTCTTTTCGGGGCACACGGGAGCGACGGTGATGCTGCTGCTTTACGTGTGGCCGCATCGCCGCCTGCGGAGCGTGATGCTGGCTGGCCACATCGTGGTGGTGGCCAGCGTGTTTCTGGCGCACCTGCACTACACGATCGATGTCATCGGCGCGTATGCAATCGCCTTCTCCTTGTACGTGCTGCGCGAAGGCTGGCCCATGCCTCGCGACGCGGGCCGCCTTCGCGCCGAAGGTCACTCGCTGTAGAGCTGGAGGCCGCGGCGGCGGAACTCGGCGGCCTTTTCCTGCATGCCAGCGTCGACGGCGGCATCCACCGGCATGCTGTTCTTTTCGGCGTAGTCGCGCACATCCTGCGTGATCTTCATGCTGCAGAAGTGCGGTCCGCACATCGAGCAGAAGTGCGCGGTCTTGGCCGGCTCTGCGGGCAGCGTCTCGTCGTGGTAGGCGATCGCGGTCTCGGGATCCAGCGAGAGGTGGAACTGATCGCGCCAGCGGAACTCGAAGCGGGCGGTGCTGAGCGCGTCGTCCCAGCGCTGCGCGCCCGGGTGCCCCTTGGCCAGATCCGCGGCGTGGGCGGCGATCTTGTAGGCGATGATCCCCTGCTTCACGTCCTCGCGATCCGGCAGCCCCAGGTGCTCTTTGGGCGTCACGTAGCAGAGCATCGCGGTGCCCCACCAGCCGATCATGGCGGCGCCGATGGCGCTGGTGATGTGGTCGTAGCCCGGGGCGATGTCGGTGGTCAGCGGCCCCAGCGTGTAGAACGGCGCCTCGTGACAGAGCTGCATCTGGAGGTCGACGTTCTCCTTGATCTTGTGCATGGGCACGTGCCCCGGGCCCTCGATCATGACCTGCACGTCGTGGCGCCACGCGATCTCGGTGAGCTCGCCGAGCGTGCGCAGCTCGCTGAGCTGCGCGTCGTCGTTGGCGTCGGCGATGCTGCCCGGCCGCAGCCCGTCGCCCAGCGAGAACGCGACGTCGTACGCCTTCATGATCTCGCAGATGTCTTCAAAGTGCGTGTAGAGGAAGTTCTCGCGATGGTGGGCCAGGCACCAGGCGGCCAGGATCGAGCCGCCTCGCGACACGATGCCAGTGACGCGGCGAGCGGTCAGCGGCACATAGCGCAAGAGCACGCCGGCGTGGATGGTGAAGTAGTCGACGCCCTGCTCGGCCTGCTCGATCAGCGTGTCGCGGAAGATCTCCCAGGTGAGCTCCTCAGCCTTGCCGCCGACCTTTTCCAGCGCCTGGTAGATGGGCACGGTGCCGATGGGCACCGGGCTGTTGCGCAGGATCCACTCGCGGGTCTGGTGGATGTCGCGACCGGTGGACAGATCCATCACGGTGTCGGCGCCCCAGCGCGTGGCCCACACCATCTTGTCGACCTCTTCGGCGATGGACGAGGTCACCACCGAGTTGCCGATGTTGGCGTTGATCTTTACGAGGAAGCGCGAGCCGATGATCATGGGCTCGGACTCGGGGTGGTTGATGTTCGACGGGATGATGGCGCGGCCGCGGGCGACCTCAGAGCGCACGAAGTCAGGGTCCATGCCTTCGCGCAGGGCGATAAACTCCATCTCGGGCGTGACGATGCCGCGGCGGGCGTAGTGCATCTGGCTGACGTTGTGGCCCGGCTTGGCGCGCAGCCCGCGACCCTTGCCCGCCTCGACATCG
>Ga0075163_10001138_pt1 | contig 35443 bp, 58 predicted proteins | sample JI1023141ADNA_FD_71478 | JGI IMG/M metagenome (GOLD analysis project Ga0075163, IMG submission 71478) | Wastewater effluent complex algal communities from Wisconsin, to seasonally profile nutrient transformation and Carbon sequestration -... | ecosystem: Engineered > WWTP > Effluent > Algae...
CCTTGAAAACCATAGTTTCAAATAATAAAGGGGGTCCAGAAAAATAACTATGATCAAGACCAAGCCAAACAGTTGACACATGATAACCTTCAATAAAATCATTACCTACATGTCTATCCATTTGCTCAAATTGATTACCCCATTCGGTGGCGTCACATTGACGATAAGTTTTATCTTCATTTAAATAATATGTCATTTGTTTTATTTCCCGTCGCAACTATTCTTGTTTTTAGGTGTTTCAAGCAATCTGTTTTAGGTGACCAGCGCATACTTGCCGTGAAACTTCCCTCACTGGATATATGCGAGCATCGTTCCATTTCAAGCCGTATTTGCGCGTAATCAGTATCTTTAATTGGCGCATTATCAGAAAACGGATTGTCACCGCACCCCGTTAATAGGAAACACAGTGTGCCTATCTTTATTAATCGATTCATCTAAAATTTACCTGTTTCATTGTCTCTAAATTGCGCTTAATACCGTCCAGCACCTTTTGATAAGAATCTGCTACAATAGCCATGATTTCATTGGCGCTGACCTCTTTATGTCCTGATTGTAAATAGTCATCGATATTTTTAATGGAGGCGTTAATCATATTGAATAGGGTTAGCTCCATGAAGTCATGTATGCCGCCACGCTCGGCTCTCTCAAACTTATCCAAAAAATCTTTAAGATATTGATGCGCGTTTAGTACCTGATCTTGCGCTATTATTTCCGTTGCCCCATTAGCTTTTTTTAAATCACTCACACAGATCCCCTCCATTCATCAAGTTGCCATTGCGCCTGTTTCTCTGTTTTAAATAACTTACTTTCATCCACATAACCAAATAACCCCTCAAGAATATAACGCGGGTGTTTTCCTATTACATCAATGCTCTTAATGAACATCATTGTTACTTTATTTTTAGATTCATCGGCGTAATAAACGGTATCACCAACCTCGTATTTTTTCTTAATCTCATCGATACGCTTTGGATCACAATTAGGATTTAGAAAAGCTACATGGTCTATTTTTTTCGTAACAATAGTGCTACCTACCTTAACCATATAATCATAAACAGCCTGGACATTGCCGTGCCTGTCAGCAAGCGCTTTCATTTTAGCCTCTAATTGACTAAACAAAAACGCGTATTGATTTGCGACATCCTCGCACCGCTCAAGGCGGCGCAACAAATCATCAAATCGTTGGTCGCGTTTTTTAGACGCGACACCCTCTAAATCAGTGTTTTTTGTCATCATCGCAATCCTTTAACATACCACCCAACACAGACGCGGCTAATATGTTTTTAAAAAGACCTCTGATTTTATCGTCCATGTCATCATCATTGCCCGCTTGTTATTTGTTGATAAAAAATGGATGCCTTTCATATTTTGATTCACTCCATCCTGAGTCTATTCCCGCTTTTGTATGAAATATAGGATCCTGCAAGCAATGACCTGTCATCCAGGACTTATGTGTCATTTTAAGCACAAATTCAATCCCACTCATTACGTTCCGCAAACTGTTATATGACATAAAACGCTTAAATAAATCAGCATTATCATCTCTTAAAAAGGTTATGTCCTTTTTAAAATCATTAAAAAGTCGCTCCATATCATCAGCTAATCCGTGTAATTCGTCATTATCTACCTGTAAATTACTCATTTATTCCATCCTTATTTATGGCACACCTTATTAAACTTACACATTTTACATTTAAAAAATAATGCCGACCCATTAATGCGGGGTGGCTCCACATTTGCGCCGTGTATCATGCGGGCTTTATCACAAAGCTTTTCGTAATAATTAGCATCAAACAGTACCAATTCGTCCGAAATCTCGCTTGTGTCTTTGTCCAGCACAATTATATAAGTGCTATGTATGCCACTCATACCCATATAGGATTGGATTTGCGCGTAATACTGCGGGTTCCAAACCTGTAAACCTTTCTTTAAAAAAATGTTAAAACTGGCATGCTTTGCGGTCTTTACTTCCAAAATGGCACGCTTTTTGCGCCAGGTCATAATCCCGTCAAAATGACCCTGAAAATAAGGCATCTCCTGCGCATGATAAGTAAAATTACTTGTTTCAACCTTAACACCCGCTTGAATAAGCCACTCAACAACCAAATGCTCAAGACTCTTACCAATCGCCCACGCCCGTACAAACTTTGTAGGTACAGACTCAGCTTTCTTACCCGTAAACTGATACCAAATTTGCCTTAAACAATCGGAGCCAATACTACTAGCTCCGATGTAATCGCGCGGCTCTTGCTCATCATGCGCCTGATAAGCTTCAATTAACTTTGCAAGCTTATTTCTTGTCATAATATATCCAAATTGTACAAAACTTGATCAAAATGGTATGTCATCGTCCATGCCTGATGTTACTGGCAAGCTACTTTGTGCGGCATTTCTAGTAAATGCGCTATCAATTGGTTCGCGTCCGGGTGTTACATTGGTATGCGTTACCACAATGCTTATCCCTGTTTCGCATTTGAAGCCTGCGGCGTCGTGAATCTCAGCAATCCAATTGTATCGTTTGTCTTGGCTGTTTGGCTCTGTTTCACGAATCTTTAGTCCCGCAGTTTTGCCAACGAATACTTTTAAATCGTCATTAGTTGGTTCGCCTGAGTGTTTAGGTTTGCATTTATAAAGCTGGTAAATAAGCTTAAGCATGTTAAGTGCGCGGTGTCTTGCGCGGGCGGGATCTTTCGCCTGCGGGTCGCCGAATACTTTTAGTTTCTGTTCAACAACAGCGCCCTTAAAGTCTCCATCGGTAAGCACCCACTCAATACGTAAAAATTTATTACCCTCGTATTCATCGCTAATAAAGGACTCGATACGGGCAGTGGCTAATGTTCCATCGGGTATTTGCGTTTTAAATTTCGCAAACGCATCGGCGGCACTTCCTGTGATTTCGCCCAATTCTGACTCCCAAAATCCGCTCATGATTGAACCCCTTCATTTTTATTAAATATGGCCTTTACAGCCCACATAACACTTTGTTCTAAATTTGTCATAGCCAAAGAAATTTCTCTAGATTGACCAACATCTTTAAATTTCATTTCTAATTTCTCAGCTATAGACTTCAATTCTTGGGCAAATTCATGCAAGGCAGCATTGCTACTGTATTTTTTTCTAAATGTATCGCTCATTTTATTTATTCCTCATCATTAAATTGTTAAATATGCTTCCAAGATTTTCTCAATTCAATGCAACGTATATTTTCCATGGTCACATTAAATTTTCTTGATAAATCTTTTTTTCGGCATCCATCTTGTAATAATTTTCTTATTTCTTTTACATTTTCTTCAGTTAAAACCGTTTTATTATTTAGCCTTCCTTTCCTTGGTGGTATTAAATAGGTTCTATTTTTGTTTTTGGCATCCGTCATATTCTCTTTATGTGTTCCTAAAGATAAGTGATCAGGACAAACACATATTGGATTATCACAAGAATGCATGACCTCCATATCATGCGGCAAATACCCGTAATAAATTAAATAAGCAATTCTATGCGCTTTGTTCATTTTTTTATTTAAATGAATCAGGCCATAGCCTTTTTCGTTTTTTCCTCCAGTCCAAATCATGCAACCGCTTTCATTTGGCAATAATACTTTGGCATAAAATCTATTTTTTAAAGTATTTATTATGCCGTGATGATAACGAACATAAATTGAAGAATGACGCCTACTCACCGTAATATTCTTCTAATTTTTGTTTTACTACTAAAAGGTCGTTTGGAATCAAGAATTCATCGAATAAATCCATGGGTGACTTTGCCAAAAACTCGCCGTCATACTGGGTTTGAAACAGGTATTGGCCATCCACCACGCGAGAATGCAACACGGTAGTAAACATGCCCTCAATAGTTATTTTTTCATCTAGCAATTTTCCGATTGTTTTGCATTTAGACCTACCTGTTTGATCGACATCGCTATGCGCTAAAATGAAGTTAGTTAAGGTAGGGCGCGTGCCTAAACAGGCGTTAATCGTAGACCATCCGTGATTGGCTAGCTCCGAGAATTTATCAAAACCACGCTCACTTACGCGATTCATAAACTCATAGGCTAGGATGTATTGCCAGTCGTCAATAACTAGGGTTGTTATATCGGGACGCTCTTTATTAACGCGATCAATGCAATTGACTACCTTGGCCCAATCACTGGTGCTGTAATAGTTTTTTGATGCAGCATTGTAATTTTTCTTAAAAGCCCTGAAGGGGAGAGGTTTATCCAAAACATTAATGATGAATGTTGTTTTGGGATCTAAATTTCGCAGGGAGGTGGATTTACCACTTCCCGATTGTCCTATGACCAATACAGTGTTACTCATTTACACTCGCTCCTTGATAGTGATTCCTGCCTTACCTGGCTTTTTATCTATTAACTCTGCAAGCGCATCACGTACCTTTTTAGGTGCATCGGTCATGAATTTATCGCATAGGCGCTTATCAACTGAGTAAGATACAGATTCTTTGATGGGATTAAAATCATCTGGCAATTTAACGCTACCTGATTCATATAATTTTTTGTTTAGCGAGTATACAAATGGCGTTTTAACCTCAATTTTCCAAACACCGTATTCGTATGATTTTTGACCCTCATGATCGTGCTCTAAAGCAGAAATTATTTGCTCGGTTAACTCTTCCTTGCGCAACACTAATTTTGCTAATTGCTTGTTAACTTTCTCTAACTCTTTAACGCTATCAACAAAAAAACGCTCTTGTTCATTGGTGCTGTCTTGCATTTTAATACCTCTTTACTTTATGTAGTCTGCGTCGGTATTGACGTGCAGCCATATTATAATAACTATTGCTATATAGCAAGTATTATTGTAAACTATTTTGAAAATAGGAGATCTCAATGACACCAAATGATGTAAAAAAATATTATGGCAATAGTTACCAGTTTAAGAAAAAAACAAAAATGTCCGATGCCTCTTTTAGAAATTGGATGAAATGGGGGTTTGTACCTGAAAATTCGCAGTACAAGCTTGAGCGATTAACGAATGGTTGTCTTAAGGCTGAGTGGAGCAATAACGAATGAATACAGTTTTAAAAGTTACGGATAGCTTTGCTGATATTATGTCAAAAATGTCTGAGGGAAATCCTGGGGCCATGTCTGTTATTAGGCAGATATATAAAAAACATCCGGACAATATCATTATTATTTTTTTGCATCTTGATTCTATGGGGATTAGGGGATCTAAAATTTGGGTGGGTTATAAAGACTATTGCAAACAGGATTTAGATGCCTTTTGTGGATTAGCTATGTTACGTGACGATGATATGAAAGATTTTATCAATAAAGTGATGGGGGTTTTGAGTGAATGATACTATTTTTAACATGTACGTGGATTTAAAAAAATTAATTAATAAAGCGCAAAAATCAGAAATAGAATGGGCAGAAAAACGCGAAATTGTTCAAGAGTGGATGCTATCAATAGAGGTTTTCGAGCGCACATGTCCTGATTATTTACCAAAATATGAAAGGCTTGTTAATAATCAAGAGTCATTTACCCCCAAACAAATTGATTTTATCTGTTATCAGATTGGCAATTGGTATGTGGAGTGGAAAGAGCGGCTTGTTATCGACCTTAAAAAAGGCACGCATCGCCTTGGGTGTGCCAAAGAACAATTAAAAACTATGATTTGCGGAGATTAAAATTGACTATTTATCACATGCCAGAAAATGAACAAATGATGGATGAAATATACGCTGTTTTATCTATTGATGAAAAAGGGGAGGGTATTTGCTCCATGATGACCCCTGCAGGTGCTTTGCCCATGGTTTTTGGACACCAAAAAACTCTCAATATGCTTAGGCCAATTATTATAAGAATGGCAAAAGAAACAGGCGAAAAACTACGGCTAGTTAAATTTACAAAAAGTGAAATATTAGAGGAATTTTGATGCATAAAGGTGATGTGGTAACCGTGGTTACCGGGTGCAAAGATTGCGGTGATGTTCCGGCGATGGTTCATGATCTATGCCACGATAGGGCATATGTTGAAATTATTGGTGAGCTGCCGCATAGCTTGAAAGACAAGCCAGATAGCCGTTGGATGTGGATTGATAAAAATAAATTAACCTTGAGACCGCGATATGAGTGAAGAAAGTAAAGAATTGATACTGATTACGCTTGAACGGTTAAGGGAGCTTCAGGATAAAGAATTGAAGCTTGAATCACTTTTCTATCACGGCATTGATTGCTGGGATGGTTACAGTGCTTCAGTAGATACTTATAACGAGTGGAGGCATAGTGATGAGTAAATATATTTGTTTGTGCAACATAACTTTCAAAACCAAAAAAGCTGCTGATACTCACATAAAAATATACCAAGATTTAGATCTTGTTGAGGGGTTCACACGACATAAGATATTTATTCAACATTGGCAAACACGTTTTGCCAGATGGTTTTTTGGATTGCCATGGCAAAGACTATCTCATTTTATAGGGGTTTACCTTATTTATGTCGTGGTAACTAAACATTTTCATATAGATTGGAACTACTACGAGGCTGCGTTGATTGGCATAGGCCTTGGTTTATACATTGAATAAGGAGAATTACTATGAGCAATAATGAAAACAATAATATTCAAGAGGCAAAACTATCACTTAAGGCGCACATTAAGTTTTTAGAGTCATTGTTAGGCCATATTAAGAGCAATAATGAGGTTCTTAAGGCGCGCTCCATGTGGGCTGCGTGGTGTTTGCACCGTTATTTCAATGATGGTCTTAAGGCTGATATTGAAAAGGCCATGAAAGAGCATGGGGGTGCTAATGAGGCTTGAAGACCTGAAAAACCCGCCTTTAGGTTACAAATGGGTAATACGTTATACGCAATCTGATGGCAAAAAGGGAATGGGTCTTTGTGATCACCATTTTGGTTTATCCTCTATGATTACAAGATTGCTCTTAGAAAAATCCCGTAATATTACTATCATTGACGAATCAATTTACAAGGATGAATAAATGGACTTACACGCGAAATCGCAACAATTACTTGAAACCCTTGCTAATTCAATTCACGATCGTGAACCCAATTCATTAAGCCCATTCTTTTTCAATATTGCTGAGGTGCACGCAGCCGAACACTGGCTAAATGATTTTGTAAAGGAATTAAAAGAAGATTGCGTGTGCATTTAATAAAAAGCCGCCCATAAAACATTATAATACTTGGGCGGCTAGTTTGGGCATCATCAACTTAAATAAGGATTTAATCATGAAAAATTTACAACAAGGTAACTATAGCATGAATGATGAAATAGAGAAGTACCCCCACACCAGAATTAATAATAAAATTATTGAGGCGTTTAACGAGCTTGATGTTCTTGGGCTATATACCTATTTGCGGATGCTCCTCGATCATGAAGCCACGACAGTTACGGTAATCATTGATAGAATAATAGAAAAGTTTAAAGTGGATTATGGGTTTGTAATGTTTGTTTTAAAGCAGCTTGAAAAAGAGGGGTTATTGTTTATAGCTAGAAAACCAGATTAAGTTTAGGGCGTCCAGCCCTCGCTCGCAATCAATTAGCCGTTGATTACGGGTACATCCCTACAAATACGTTCTTTTAGCGGAGAACACAACGGAGACAGTATATCATGAAACGTGATCATGTAAAATTTAGACGTGCGAAAGAAACAAATTTTTTAATCATGGACGAGGTTATTTTTGATTTGTTATCGCCGTATGCTCTGAAAGTTTACGGACAGTTGCGAAAACTTATGAGTTACACGCAACAATGCGACGAGGTCGAGATCACCGTCAAAAACCTAGCCACCCTATCCGGCATATCAGAACGCAAAACATACGATGTACTTAACGAGCTAGAACATACCCACTACATAATCCAACGCCTTAACCTCTACCATTTCCGACGCGGCCAAACCAATACATTCGACGTCTCCCAAACCTACGGCTTTTATAAACCTGCTCAAGAATCAAACAGTACTGCACCAAATGCAGAGGGTGTGGATAACACTGTACAAAAATTGCCACCTACTGCACCATATGCAGTACCCCCTGCACAATATGCAGAGGTCACTGCACCAAATGCATACTTATATATACAAGAGGTTTCTCATGAGGTTTCCAAGAAAAAACAAAACAAGGAGCCTGTAAACCCTTCTGTTTTTTCTGATACTGAATCTGTTAAAACCCATTTAAACCTTGTTATTGCTAACCGTAAGGTCTACGTCGAGGACGATATTATCAATCAGGGTATTTATTACGCCTTTGAAACGAACAAGGACAAGCGCTTTGATTCCGTTAACAAGAAGTTAAATATATTTTTGAAAAAAGTGCGTGAGGGTAAGTGGTTAATACCTCAAGGCTGGAACGGTATATCAAGCCAATCAATTCGTGAAAAAGAGGAGGCAGAGCAACGCGCTAAACAAGATCAATACAAGCAAGACGCACAAATGTATCAAGGAATAACGAGGGCGGTGGCCAAAGGAGAAGGGCTTAAGAGCTTTAGCGCCATGTTCCAAAAACTCAAGGATGATTTAAATGGCAAAGACGTTGACGAAAGAGGAGTGCCAGAAAAAGCTGTTTCATCTGGGTATCAAACTAGGGGTCTCACCTAAACTTATATCGACAAGGCTATTGAGCAATGATGACAAACAAGATATGTTAAACGGGTTGATACCGGACGAAACACTGTTTGTAGCAGTTCAGTGTTGGATGGAGGCAGGGATGCCGGACTACGCTCACGGCAATACAGAGCGATATAAGCCGCCTCCGGATAAACCTATGCAAAGGTATAGGGGAATAGGCAAACGTTGAACGTGGCAAGGATATGCCCCGTAGAAATTGATTTTTATTAACTAGAGATGGATGATTACATGGTTAACGGTGAGGTAAAGTGGTTTAGCGACCAAAAAGGATTTGGATTTGTAACATCCAGCGGCAAAGATTTTTTTATACATTTTAAAGAAATTAATATGCAGGGATTTAAGAGCTTGAAAGAGGGCGATAAAGTGAGTTTTGAGCCTTCCCAATCAGCGAAAGGCCCGGTTGCTACTCAGCTGGTGGTTCTGGGTTAAAATAATCCGGTCTTCCATAATAAATTATTTCGACGCCTTGTGATAAGCTCTGCTGTAACTCAAGCAGCTTGGTAAACCACAGCTGTTTGTCGCACGATAATATTGATGAAATGCTACCCATAGCCATACCTAGTAAAAACGATTGCAACTCATTGCGCTCTTGCTGGGTTATTTCTTTTCGCCTCATATTTTATGCACCCCGATAACTTTGTTCATGTCTTTAATCATGGTTTCTTTCATTTCACTTGGCATGTCACACTCTTTTAGCAACAAGTCAACAAATAGTGATTGAGTTTGTATTAACGTATCCATAGCGGCGGTAATACCAGCCGCTATTTTGCTGTATTCCTGTAATTTATCGTATTTCATTTTTACCTCTACATTTGTTGCAAAACTCGCATCGATCATTGGTTCGCGGATAATAACAGGCGTAAGCCGGGTAATAATTCATCAAAAAGCGATGACCTTTCAACAAGCATTTTAACTTAATGAGCATCCTAGCCCTCTCCATTTTCTAGTAAATCAATATGGCCTATAGCGGCAAACCGTGCCTCTTGTTCTGTTTCAAACCATTCGGCTGATTCTTCAATAACAGTTTGTTCGCATGGTTTGTAATGTGGATCGTAAATTTGATAAAAGTATCCAAGCGTTGCAAGATCCCTCATAATAACAGCCATTTTTATTTCAAATTCATAACAACTGTATTTCTCAATAGCCATTATGCAGCCTCACTCTTGTTTGCGTTATCGTAACAAGCTAAGTACCGTCTGCAAAAATCAGCAAATGAATCAGCAGCGCAAGGATGTATGTGTTCCTCGTCAATCAAAATATCGCCATTCTCATCATCAATTTGTAAATTAAAACCAAATTTCTTGTCAATTTTTATCCAAACATCTAAATCCTCTGCCATTAAATCATATAGCGTTATTTCAGTTAGTTTTAACATTTTTTTGCCTCTGTATGTAATCTTCATAATTTGCTAGATCAAACTCTAATTGCTCTATACTTTCCTGCAATCCGTCTATAGCCCGGTCGTAATCAGCGCTTAACCAATGGTCTAAAAATACATAACGAGCCTGCTTGGCTTTTAAAAACTTCAATGATTCAATCACATCATCAATCATCACTTGTAATTCAAATTTTGTCATTTTTAACCCTTATTTATTGTTGATAAACACACTATAGCAACTATTGCTACATATAGCAAGACTTGCCACACAGTTTATGTAAATTATTTTGTCTTATTGTCTTAGTATCTTTCGCGCGCTATAGGGCGCGTGTATTTTGGGTTTTATGGTGTTATCAACGGGTTTGTTCACAGATTTTGTGGATAAGATTTGTTTATGCTACATTTAGCGTGTGGCATTTGTTTTGGAGGGGATAGGACTAAATATCTTGTTCATGGCCATTTCAATGCCGCACTTATTAATCGATTAATACTTAATTCACATGGAGTGATTAACATGAGCGAAGTGAAAGACTATACGTCTGATGATTCTGCGAGCGGCAATACTCATTACAACGGCGTGCCATCGGCGTATGGTCGACGTGTTGAGTCTCAAAACAAGATGCAACCTAAATACTGTGAGCCTGGTGAGGCGGGTGGCGAGCTGCGTGGTGAAAAACGCAACGAGCAGGCTGGTCCATAGTATGAGTCTTAGGGACTATAAAAGCGTATCTGTACAGGAATTGGCCCATTACGAGGCCAATTCTCGCACACATTCTGTTGAACAAATAGAAAAGATTGTTCGCTCCATTAACGAGTTTGGTTTCACAAACCCCCTTCTTATCGATGAACACAATACCATCATTGCAGGCCACGGTAGGTTAGCTGCGGCGCTATTAGCTAATATGCCCGAGGTGCCTTGTATTGTATTGAACGGCTTAAGTGATGAGCAGAAAGCGGCTTTAGTGATTGCTGATAATAAAATTGCTTTGGATGCTGGGTGGGATAGGGAGATACTGTTAGGTCAATTTGAATTTCTTAAGGGGTTTGATTATGACTTGACATTAACGGGGTTTGACCTTGAAGAATTATCTGAAATATTTCCTGATGAATTGCCGGACGCATTTTGTGGTGAGGATGATTTACCGATTGCGGTGGAAACTCAAGCGCAATTGGGTGATTTATGGTTGCTTGGCGATCATAGGCTATTATGCGGGGATTCTACTGTTGCCACTGATGTAGAGCGGTTACTAGGTGGTCAGCATCCTAATACTATGGTGACCGATCCCCCGTATGGTGTAAAGCTTGATATGTCATGGCGTGATACCGCCAAACCTGACGGCAGTAAAAACAATAAGAATGTTGTTAAGAATGATGACCGTGCAGATTGGTATGACACCTATGTATTATTTCCAGGCGCTGTAGCCTATGTATGGCATGCTAGCGCGTTTACTGATGTGGTGATGACTAACCTACGGGATGCTGGTTTCGAGTGCAAACAGCAAATTATATGGCGCAAATCAGCGTTTGTTTTGGGTCGATCTAATTACCATTGGCAACATGAGCCGTGTTGGTATGCTGTTAAGAAGGGCAATAAATCCAATTGGAAGGGTGATCGCAAGCAAACCACGGTATGGGATTGTGATTCGCCTAACGCAGCAAATGCCACATTAAAAGATGATAAGACTGAGCATCCTACGCAAAAGCCTGTTGAATTATTTGCGCGATCGATTATTCATCATACAAACCCTGGCGAGTATGTGTACGATCCGTTTGCGGGATCTGGTACGCTTATGGTAGCTTGTGAAAAAACCCAGCGACGTGCGTTAATGATGGAGCTAGATCCAAAATATTGCGATATCATTATTAAACGCTATGAGAATTACAGCGGCAAAAAGGCCGTAAGAGAGGCTAAGGATGGCCAGACCGAAATCAGGGATATCTAAGCCGCATGAGCCTACCGATAAGACTCGTGCAGAGGTAGGCGCTCTTGTAAGCTTTGGAAATACCCAGGAACAAATAGCAGATCACCTAGGCATTGATATCAATACGCTCGTTAAATACTACCGAGATGAGATAGATAATAGCGTGGTACGCGCAAATGCTAAGGTAGCCGCTAAATTGTTTCGCAAGGCTACGGAGGGCGATGACCTATCCGCGATGATATTTTGGCTTAAAACGCGCGGTAAATGGCGTGAGAAAGACGATGAGGGTGTAACCAATAAGAAATTGGTTGAAATGCTTATTGATAAGCTGGTTGATTAAAAGGATTTAAGATGCATGTCTGAAGATAAGCTAATACGCGTATTAAAGTCTTTGCCGCTCTTTGCTAAAAACTTTCTCATCATTCATGACAAATCAGGTGCAGAGCGTAAGTTTGAGCTTAACCGTGCACAGCTTTACATTCAAGAGCGCCTAGAGGCGCAACTTGCGGCCACCGGTAAGGTAAGAGCTTTAGTACTTAAGGGTCGGCAACAAGGCGTTAGCACCCTGATTCAAGCCCGTTTCTTTCATAAAACCGTCACAAAGCGCGGTAAAAAATCTTTTATTCTTACCCATCATGCAGACTCAACCCGTGCGCTTTTTGAAATGACCAAGCGTTATAGTGAAAATCTAGATAAGGACTTATTTCCCCAGCCTGATAAAAAGAATGATAACACGCTGATGTATGATGGTTTGGGATCTGGTTATCGCGTAGGTACGGCGGGCAGCGTTGAGGTGGGGCGCGGCATGACCAACCAATATTTACATCTTTCAGAGTATGCGTTCTATAAAGACGCTGCCAAAATTGGTATGGGCTTGATGAATACGGTCGCAGAAATTGACGATACCGAAATTATTAAAGAGTCCACCGCTAACGGCCAGGCCAATGATTTTTATTCCGATTGGCAGGCGGCAAAGAACGGCTCAAGCCGTTACCAGGCAATATTTGTGCCGTGGTATTGGCAGGATGAATATTGTATTGATGATGCAAGTTTTATCCCTACCGATGAGGAGCGCGGTTGGCTTGAGCAATTTGGCGCAAACGGTCTTAGACCTGGCCACCTTAATTGGCGGCGCATTAAATTGCAGGATATTAAAGGCGATCATGAACAAAAGTGTCGCAAGTTTAGGCAGGAATACCCCTTTACTGATGATGAGGCGTTTTTATCGTCAATAACTGATACGTTTATTAACCCCGAACATGTCATTAAGGCGCGAAAAACGCAGGTTGACAGTAACTCGCACCTGGTGTTGGGGGTAGATCCCGCTCGTATGGGTGATGATAGAATAGCAATTATTAGACGCAGAGGCCGTCGTGCCTATGGATTAGAGACGCATTACAATATAGATTTAATGCAATTAGCAGGCATAATTAAGCGCATCATTGATAAAGAGGAGCCTAAGCGGGTTTGTATTGACTGTATAGGAATTGGTGCTGGCGTGGTCGATAGACTGCACGAGTTAGGTTACACTGATATTGTTCACGGGGTCAATGTGTCCTGTAAACCCGAAGATCCGAGCAGATATAAAAATACCCGTGCCGAGCTTTGGGATAGGGGACGTGAGTGGTTAATACAGGAAATGCCGGTAGAAATTCCCGATAGCGATGAGCTACAAACCGATTTATGCGGGCTAGGCTACAAATACGACTCAAGCGATAAGCTGCAATTAGAAAGCAAAATAGATGCCAAAAAACGCGGCCTGCTTTCACCTGATTGCGCAGAGGCGTTTATATTAACGTTTTATGGCGGGGAATACGTTAATGACGGAGGCTATCAAGTAAATAGATTGCCTGACCATACTGCTGGTCGGCTGATTTAATATGTAAGTACGGATTGCTTATAAACACATTACAAGGGACTGAAATGGCCAGACAGAATGAGAAAATAGCTCGTCAAGCCCGTATTGCATGCGAAAAATGGCGCGGGTATTTTAAACAAAACATTGACTTATACCATATCATGCACACCTTCGTTCTAGGCCAGCAATGGGACCAGGATGAAGAGGACGATATGATTAAAACCTTTCGTAAAGTCCCCCTTACCGCCAACAAGCTTGGCACTATGTCAAACTCATTGTTAGGCGAGCAACAACAAAATACCCCCCAATTACAAGTGGTCCCTATGAGCGGATGCGATGAGAAAGTCGCCTCCTTACGCGAAATAATCACCAAAGACATTATGTTTTCAACCGATGCTACGACCGCTTATCAGGTAGCGGCGGGGCAGGCCGCTATAGGCAGCTTTGGGGCGTTTTTAGTTGATACAGATTACACGCATGCCAAATCATTTGATTTAGATATTAAATACCGCTATTTCAAGGATGCCACCCGCTGCTATTGGGATGTGGGAGCTGAAAGCATTAACAAAACAGACGGCACTCTTTGCGGCTATATATCACGTATGACACGCAAGAAATTTAGAGAAATGTATGGCAAGGACGTGGATGACTCTATAGGCGCTGGATTAATAGCGGCTACAGAGGAGGAGGTAGCGCTAGCCGTACAACCTAACGAAACAGACGATCCGTTTACATGGGCTGATGATGAGTCGGTATCAATCATCCATCATTACGTGCGCAAGTTTGAAAAAGATATGCTTTATAAACTGTCAAACGGCAATATTCTTAATCAGGAAGAAATGGACGAGCTGATTGAAAAGTCCCGCGATGTGAATCAAAAAAACCAAATGATGGACTTAGAGCAGCAATTAATGGGGGCTAGCCAGCAACAAATGCCGTTTGGCGATGGTGGTGAACATGCCTTATCTTTGGGTAATGGGCAAGAGCTTATGCCTAAATCACCTGATGGGTTTGGTGTGACGGGTAATCACGATATATTGCCGCAAGAAAATGGTATGGACGTTGACCGTTACAATACTAAGGGTCAAGACTTAGCGGTTGAGACCGACGAGGACACGTTTGAGACGATGACCTTATGGCAGGATGGTGAAATTGTACGCATAGAGGATAAACGACCTAGTAAAAAACATAAAATCATTCACTACAAGATTGCGGGAAATTACATACTAGATCAGAGTGAATTTCCCAGCGAACAATTGCCTATGCCTTTTGTCGATAACAATAGCTATTACGATAAAACAGGCAAGCAAATTACCCGCTCATTCTTTGGAGATTGCCGTGATACCCAGCGATATATCAATTACCTCCGAACTCAATCAGCTTATATCCTCAAGGTTAGTCGATACGACCAATGGATTGGGTCTAAGAAAAACGTGGCAAGCCTTGATACCCAAAGAAACTGGCGAGATCCTACAGCCATCCAAGGAATGCTTACCTATGACGAATCAGCATCCGGTGCTAAACCTGAACAAATTAGACCCCCAGAGCTATCCGCATCCTTATTCCAGCAATATCAACTTGCTATTGAAGATTTATATACGTGCACAGGATTATATCCAGCACGAATGGGAAACAACGGTGACGAGGCATCAGGAAAAGCCATTGATGCAAGAACAAGACAGGGAAGTTACTCAACCTATGTATTCTTTAATTCCATTAACCGCGCAATTGCTACGGGCGGCGAGATTGTTAATGAGATGATACCGCGTGTTTATGATACAGAGCGTGTTATGACCTTAATGATGCCTGATGAGGGTATGAAAAATATTACTATTAACAAGCAGCGTGATGAGTATGGAGAGCAGGTTGAAAATGATATTAGAAAGGGAACTTATCAGGTTAGGTTAAAACCGGGACCATCTTATGAGGGCCAAAAAGAGCAGGCATTACAATCATTACGTGATGTGTTGCAGGCAGACCCTACCGCGTTTAATCTCATTGCCGACCTCTACGCTGAAAACTTGCCTCTTGCCAATACTCTTGAAATTAAAAATAGACTTAAGACGCGCGTACCACCGCAAATTGTTGAGGCCGGTAAAACGGGTGAAATGCCGCAGCAACAAGGACCGTCCGCTGAAGAGCAGGCTATACAAATACAACAGCAAGCCCAGCAGGCCGATCAACAATACAAGCAAGCACAAATTCAATTAAAGCAACAAGAATTGGCGCTTAAAGAAAAAGAAATGCAGGCAGAAATTGAAATTGAGCGTATGAAATTAGAAATTGCACAAATGGAGCTTGCAGGTAATGTTGAGGAGCAGCGCATACGGTATATGGCAGAAACTGAAAGAACACAAAGCGATAATGCTATTGCACACGCGGATAATATGGTGAAAATTTTAACCCATAAAATTGTGTAGATTGAAAGGATTTAACTAAAAGAGAGAGGGATTTATGGCTATAAGTAGTATTGACGATCTGTTAATGGGCGGCAGCACACCACAGCACCCTATGCCTACGGAGGAGAAGTTTCAAGATGAACCAGATCCCGTTGAGGAGCTAGAGGACGAAACACCTGAGTATGACAATGCACCGGAAGACGATCACACGAACGATTCAGACGCAGACGAGGATGAGGCAGATGAGCCGGAAGACGATCACACGAAAGAATTTGACGAGGACGAATACGGCAACAAAAAAGAGCGTATGTCTAAGGGCATGAAAGATCGCCTAGACCGCAAAGAAAAACAGTACCAGCGAGAGGTTGAGGAGCGCGACAGGCAAATACAAGACCTTCGCTCTCAATTAGCCAATCAGGGCGCAAGCCGTGAGGTACAACAAGCGGCAAAAGATTTTGAGTACGATCCCGACGCCGCAGGAAACTGGCAGCAACAATTAGCAAGCTTTGTCAAACAAACCGTCAATTCCATGACACGCGAAACACAAGAGGCAGAAACACGCCAGCGCGATGCCGAGGCGCAACAACAATTTGAGACAAAATTTCGCGACGGCATGAGCCGCTTTGATGATTTTAGAGAGGTAATAGGCAGCCTTCCCTGTGAAATAACCAACCCCATGACGCTTGCAACCCGCGCTATGGATAATCCTGCCGCTTTTTTATATGCAGCAGCTAAACGTCACCCGCAAGATCTTGAACGTATCTCAAAAATACGCGACCCCTACGGCCAAATGATGGAAATGGGAAAACTTGAAGAGCGTATGCGAAAAAACAAACCAACAACAAAAGCACCACGCCCACTAGGCCGCACGCAAGAGGATGCAACCACTAAATCAAAACCTAAAGAGCGAGATACCAGCGGTGATGATTTATTGGCGAAAGCTGATGCAAAGCGCCTAACCTCTGTTAAACAGCGACTAAAGGGTAACCGATGAAATTTGTAAAAAAACCTATTGTGATTGAGGCATTCCGCTATGGCTTTGATAAAAAGCCTAGCTGGTTGATTGATAACACACACTGTACCGTACCGCCTGATGGATCTGGAATTACTATCCATACCCTCGAGGGCGATATGACCGCAATGCCAGGTGATTATGTGATTAAAGGCATTCAAGGCGAAATATATCCCTGTAAGGCCGATATTTTCGAGGCAACCTATGCCAAATTTTTGGAGAGTTAAATGAGTATTTTAAATTATTACATGGGGCCTAGACTAAATGATAAAGCGTGTACACCAGACGGCCAAAACCAGCGCTATGAGCGTGATGCGTTAGGGGATTTAAAACACGGGCTTGATTTAATATTTGAGCTTAAAGCAGAGTTGGACGCGTTACACCCGATAGCTACAGAAACTCTAATTCGGTTGCTATCATACTAACATTGCAAACCGAATTCGGTTACCACTTACCCGAATTCGGTTTCAATTTGACAAAAGTATGGTTGGCGGCCTAATATCACAAATGAAAGGCGAGTAAGGGACTCCGCTACCCATAAAAAAACGAGACGCGTATTTAAGCTGTCATTGTCGACCGTCGGACAAATGAAATAGGAACCCATAAGGGTATTTATTAATTTGTTCATGGAGAACAAACATGGCTAACGTCTTTAGAGAGACGCAGTACGTTTTAGACGACGTATTCGTCCGATTTTGGAACTCATTATCATTTGCAAGAACCGCTAACCGTAACCTTGAAGGCGACTTCAAAAGTCTACGCTTTGCAACAGGTCAAACACTAGACTACCGCTTAGAGGAAAGATATCTAGCCGGTGAGGGTGCGACAGCTACTGCAGAGGCGCGTGTTCAGATTATCAGACCTCTTTCAATTACTAAGCAATTCCGCACCATGATCGAATACACAGGATTTAACCTGACATTCGATAGAGCGCGTGACGAGCCTTATTTGGAAATGGCAAACGCCCCTCGTGCTAAACGCCTTGCAAACTTAGTTGAAAAATTCATAGCGTCTGAATTTCAAACTAAAACCTATCAAGCGGTAGGTACACCAGGCGTACCAGTAGATTTCAACACGATTTTAAGTGCAGACGCCTACATGACCGAGCTTGCAATCCCAGAGGATGGTAAACGCTTCTCCGGTATTGGCCCACGTATCGCTGCTAACCTGTCAAATGACCTATACAACACTTTCAATAACACCGTGAACACTGGCGCGTTAATTGATGGTTTCGTCGGCCATTTATCAGGCTTTGATTTCTTCAAAACAAACTTTTTAAGCCGTCAAATTGCAGGTGCTGGTCAAGCAGGTGGCTCACCCCCTGCAGGATTTAAGCTAGGTGGTACAGTAACCAACGGTCCAATCGTATCTGGTAACACTATTTCCGTAACAGGATTAGTGCCATCTGTTGTAGCGTTTAACATCGGCGATATTATCGAGGTTGATGATGCGGCTGGTGTGTTTATGGTTAACCCATTAACTTATGACGCTTTAGAGCAACGTGCGCAGTTCGTGGTAACAGCAACCGTTGTAGCTACCGGTGGTGGAACAGCGGATATTCCTGTTAACCCAACGATAGTTATTGACGGTGCGCGTCAAAATATCAGCGCGGCTATCCCTAACGGCGCTCAAATATTGCTACGTGACTCGCATAACGTATCTTTGGCTTATCATACGCAAGCGGTTGTATTCGCAGCACCTCCTATCAAAGAATTGCGCGGTGGTGTTGAGGCTGTGACACGTTACTCAGACCTTTACAAACTAGCTATGACCTACTCTTTAGGTGCGGATATCCGTAACTATGAGCAGTTAGATCGTATCGACGTTATATGCGGTGTGGCTATTAACCCTGAGTTTGCGGTTCGTATCTGCTCGTAAGTTTAACAAAATTCACACCATCCTATTTTGGTTGGTGTGAATTTTACGCTTGACAAGGATGCAAAGATGAAAGGAACACCCGCAATTTATTTAGGTCGTATTGTAGATAAAAAAAACTTTAGAGCATTTATACACGCCCCTGATGGCTCTAGGCGAATAGCCGAATCATGGGATGAATTTGAGGCTAACATGCAATCTGGTTTATGGTTTGCAACGCCTGAAGATGCAAAATTAAGCCTTGAGGCTATTAAGACTAAGACAAAATCACGGCCTCAACGGACTAAAAAAGAGGTTCCGGTTATCACGTGCGATCTAAAAGATGATTGCGGTGATGATGAGGAACAAAAAAGCGCTCCCGCTGATGACTTAGCGTTTGAAGTTACGGATGATTTCTTACCGAAGGGATAAAAATGGCCTCTACAGTCCGCGAGTTTATTTTTCAAATGTATAGGCTTATATCAGCCTCGAACCCCACTATACCGCTGCACGGGGATGACGAGAAGCTGGCTATTCGCATTATGAATCAGATTTTGAATAGATACGCCGCTACAGGATTGTTTTTAACTATTGCCAAAACCGTCTCGGTGGATATCAATTTACCGGTAAAAGAGATTTATTTTACCGATCCCGATTACACAGGTCCGGTTACAACGCAAACCGAAACCGTAGGACTTACCGCCGCATCCCCTGTAATAACAGTCGCAGATGGCACGCTTTATAATGTAGGCGACGGGGTATCAGGTGGCGGAATACCGTTATTGACCTATATATCAACCATCGTTGGAAACATCATAACCCTTACCAACAACGCAACACTCAACGGTAACTCAGTTTTGACATTCTCAACCGAAGTACCGCATCCCGATGTGGTTTACATCAAAGAGGGTAGGCTTGCAAACCTTGATAACGCATGGCTTAAGTTAAGCGGCGTTACCTACCCGCTGATTGATAAAAGCCGTGATGAGTACTTATCAGCGTGGAAGTACGAGCCATTGCAAGGGCTTCCGCGCTTTATTATTACATTTCCCGACACCAAAATTGTGCGTGCGCAATTATACCCAGCGCCTAGTCAGTTTTTTACATTCTATGCTAGGGGTAAGTTTCAAAAAACTATTTTAACCTCAAATGATACCCTAGAGGGATTGCCAGATTATTTTGAGCTGTTCTTTTTGTATGCATGCGCGAAATACACCTGTAAGTTTAAGGGGCGCGCATCGGCGTGGACTGATGATTTAGAGGCTGATTATCGCGAGCTTGAGGCTGAAATGGAGTCCGCATCCGAGGTTAACTTATCCATAGCAGGGGATGAGCAATCTTTGCTTAACGGGGCGTGGCGCGTCCGGGCAGGTATCTGATGGTAGCCCGCAAAATGCAAGATTGGCAAATAGAGCAATTACCTATATTTTGTTACTATGACCGCCAGCGCTTTACGCAGTTTGGATCTATGGATTGCGCAAACTGGTACGGCATAGCCGTAGACTCCGGCAAAAAGAAACAAGCACTATACCCCGCTATGGGCCGTCAACACGTCCGATTTCTAAACCAAAATAAATTAGTTTTTAACGCACAACCCCGCGTAGAATTTAAATCAATTAATTTCTTATACGTGGTGGACGGAACAACGGTTTATCAATTTGATAGATTCTATAACAGAAAAACGCTATCAATTAGTGTAGCTCTTGGTGCGCCTATATGGTTTGCCACGCTTGCGGTGGGGACTACCGTATACAACATGATGACGGATAATAATAACATCTTTGTTATAACTGAGAACGGCTCATCGGTTAGTGCAGAGGTTGTAACAGACCCAAACGCCCCCGGCGGTTCAACGACCGGCGGTAAACCTCTCTATGTTGCGGCGTTTGGGAACCGCTTCGTGGTGAGTTTAGCGGACACGCCTGATTTTTATTTGAGTCAGATTAACTTATCAGGCAATGCAAATACTTATTTTACAGATCCCTCGCTTGCAGCGGCCTTAAACGCGCGTGCATCGGGGGTTATTGGTCAATTTGCAGTATTACATAATCAGCTTTATATCATGTGTGATTTTACAACCGACGTATGGGCGAACATTATCACCCAGATTACCGTAGGTGGTGTAACGCGTGAGTTTCCGTGGAAAATAAATAGCTCATATAATTTTGATTTTGGAATTGCTGATCCAAATAGTTTAAGCGTTGATTTTGGCATGATGGTATGGCTTGCGAAAAATTCAAACGGTCTTGTATCGTTTATGATGAGTAACGGGCAGAAGCCTGAAGACATATCGTCTCAGGCGATCAATGTATTGCTTGAGAACTCAACACACCCAGAGGCGTTAAGCCCGTTTTTATTAACCGAGGTGGATGGGTTTTTATATCAATATGAGAACACTATTTTTTATAGGGCTGGCGCTGGAGCCTTTGTAGGTTTTGGCGATCTGGACATTATTGATAATGCCAACTGTATTGAATATAACTTTGAAACAGGAAAGTGGGGCCGGGCAATTGAGTTAAATGGTGAGCGAAACCGAATACAAAAGCATGTGTATTTTAATAACGCGCATTTGGTGATTGTACAGGGCGATCCGGCTATTTATCAGATGGCGGGTAACATTTATCACAATGAGCTTAGAAATCCTGATCAACCGGATCCACAAGCCGATGATGCGTTTTTAAAATATCCTATGCGCTATGAGCTGGTAACCCAACAAATATATCAGCCTGATTATTCTGAGTTTGAAGATGATTATGTAGAGATTGATTTTGTATTTGGTAACAAAACATTTTATCAAAATTGCTCACCTTTTCTTAATACCACTTTTATTGTGGCTGAAAATAGCACAGATGATAATCCTATTTATATCTTGTCAGAGGATGATAAATACCTTATTGCGGAGGGATCTAACACACCATCCTTTGACGATAACCATTATTGTGCGTTGTTTAAGCCCCATATGGAGTTTTATTATAGCGATGATGGGGGCGAGACGTACCTACAGGCTGATTTAAGGGAATTTAGCCCTCTTGGTCAATACCGATGGCGCATGCGCTGGTATGAGCTAGGATGTAGCCGTAATCGCTGCTATAGGCTTATTTGCGTATCCTCAGCCCCTATTGTGGTGCTAGGCGCGGTGCGCAATACACGCAGAGTATCCGGTGGGGCTAATTAATGACTATATTTTTAGATAGGGTTGATGCAGCGCCTATTGTAAATAGCGATTTTGATGCGCAGTTTTTACAATGGTTATGGGTTTTAGTTGATTCATTAAACGAAAACATTAATGATATTCAAAACGCTTTTAATTTTTTAACCGCTATGAGTTATACAGCGGCTCAGATAACTGCTTTTAATGTGGCGGGAAGTTTGGGTAATGGAGTTTTGTTGTATGATACAACAAACCACGTTTATGTAGGGAAGCAAAACGGGTCGCTTGTTCAATTCACGACAGCCGCCTACCCATAAGGAGATGCAACCATGAGCTGGCTATCGAGTTTTTTACATCCAGGCAAAGGATATGCTAAGGGCCAAGAGCAGCTTGATAAATATTATCAGCAAAGCCAGGGGTATTTAGATCCCTATAATCAAAACGGCCAACAACAATATGGTAATTTAGACGAAATCATTAAAAATTTGATGGATCCCACCGAGCTAAATAAAAAATGGACAGAAAGTTACTCTGAAAGCCCACAGGCTATCCAAGCTGAAAAAATGGCACAAGAGCACGGTTTAAATGCCGCCAGTTCCATGGGTCTTATGGGATCTAACACCGCCCTAAACGCCACACAAGCAGGAACAACACAAATAGGCTTAGATGATAGGCAAAATTACCTTAATGATTTAATGAATAAATACACCCAGGCGGCAGGACTTGCGCAGGGCATATACGGTCAGGGTGCTAATGCTGCCACAGGAATGAGCAATAATGCCAACCAAATGGGTCAAAACTCAGCGGAGATGGCTTATGGCAAACAAAATGCGGGCGGTAACATGCTTTCCGGATTGATTGGCCAAGGAATTGGCGCGGTAGGTTCAGCCCTTGGCGGCCCTATTGGCGGTGCTATTGGCGGTGCTCTGGCTAAACACTGGAATCTTTCAGGAGGTGCGTAATGTCCACTAGAATTCCTTTACCCGGTAACATGATTGATACCTTGATGAAAGGCGTTGACACCGGAAGCACGCTCTATTCGCGCGCCGTACAGCCTATTATTGAGCGCGAAAAACAAAAGCAATTGGAACAACACTTTCAAGAGCAATTGAAATTAAGCAAAGCCGCTGCCGCTAGAAACGCATCATTAATGCCTTACCGATTGCAAGAGCTTCAAGACAAGCACGCAGCCGCCCAGTTTGAACGTAACATGATGAATCAATTGATGGGCGCTGAATCAGGCGGTGGCGATATGGGCGGCGGTATGGGTGGTGGTTCTATGCCCGGAGCGCCAGCACCTCAAATGCCAACTGAAGAAATGGGCCAAGGACAGGGCGCATTTACGCCTGAAGGATTGGCGCAAGCGCAGCAAGCATTATCCGCACCACAAGGGGGCGCCGCACAAGGTGGCCCACAATCTGGTGGCGCTAATAATCCTTTGCTACAAAAATTAATGCAAAACCCAATGATGCGTGGCTGGTTCAAGCATAAATTTGGTTACGATCCCTTAGCACCTACAGCGCAAACGCCTGAAGACAAGCAAGCCATGGCTTTGGATTTATTCAAGCAAAAAGAAGAATTGAAAAAGCAAAACAAGGGTGGCGCTATACCTACGAATGCCGTTCTTACCCAGAACCAACAGGCCATACAAGGTATTGATACCGTTGTTCCTATGCTTGATGAATTGCTTGAATCAAAAAACATTCCCGGAATTATGGACTTTAGCCCCGGAAAGAAAGCAGCTTATAACGCAAAAACAAGCAGCATGATTGATACCTTGATTGCTGCGCAAAGTTTGCCAAAAGTACAGGCTAGTATTGACTTGGTTGAAGAGCAAATCAGGCGCAAGGCAGGTGAAACGGTTAAGGATTATAAAAACAGACTTCAAGATTTGCGTGATGACTTGATAAAAAGGCGCAGCCGTTCTAAAGCTCTTTTGGAAAACCGCCAAGTAAACACCGGGGAAATGCCAGCGCAAGAGAAAACTTTAGGCGGGGTAAAATACCGTAAAATTGATGGAGAATGGCATGAAGTCGAATAAAGTCACCGATCCATCTATTCTTGCGCAATTAAATGGTGGTTCCCGTAAAGTAACCGACCCTAAAATATTGGCGCAATTGAATGGTGAAGAACCTGAAGACGACGAGAACCTATTGCAAAAAGTCTTTCGCTACGGGATTAAAGACCCAGCGATTGGCGTTTTAAATATGGGGCGTGAGTTTGCCAACCTGCCAAATAAAGTTTCTGGTGGTCGCATTCCTGAGTTTTCGCCCTCTGATTTTGATTTTGGGGCCGCTTTAGGTGTTGAAAAGCCCGAGCCAACCGATAAATTAATTCAATTTGCGGGCCAATATGGGCCGTCATTGGCATTGCCCGGCGTTGGACTGGGAAGGGCTGGCCAAGCATTAAGCAAAATACCAGGAGCCGGTAAGTTTCTTTCAAAGGCTGTTTCTGAAGCCATCCCCCAAGCAGCATATGGAGCCGCTCAAGCGCCACAAGATTCATTAAAGGCCGGTGCTGAAACAGGCGCCACGATGGTTCCTTTACATATTCTCACCCAATTAATGGGAAGCACTAGCCCTAAAGTGAAGACTGTAGCCAAAATATTGGGGGGTGGCGTTTCAGGATTGATGGGGCGTGAAGCTGCAAAATCATTTGGTTTTGGTGAAATGGGATCGGACGCGGCCGCATTATTCTTAGGTGCCTTGGGCGCTCGTGGCATGGACACTGTAAAAGACCGTAATTTGCGATTAACTGAAGGAATGAATATACCTTTGGCAAACGAAAAATTAGCCGCTGCCAATCGATTGGGCTTAGATTACTTAACCCCTGCTGAAGCTGGCGAAAGCCAACTAGCCGCTACACGTCAAGGGGGATTGGGTAAAACTGAAGAGGGTGCGAAGCTATTACATGAAAAAACAAAATCACGTGAAGCCAGTGAGCGAAAAGCCATTGAGAAAACTTTAGACAAAATTTATTCTGATGAACTAAATCCTGTAATTGATGCGGCGTACGAAGGATTAAAGCCGGTTAACTTATCAACTGATTTTCCATTGCAATACAAAGGTAATAAGGTTATTGAAGCGGCAGAAAAGAAGATGAAAAAATCACCTGCCTACCAAGAAAGTCTAAAAAAATATTTGCCTGAAAATGTGAAGCTAGAGGATTGGCAATCTGATGCTGCGCCAACAAGCCTTGTTTATTGGGATCATGTTAAACGTGCGCTTTATGACATGGGCCAAGAGGCGGAGCGAAAAGGATCGGGGGGCGAAGCTAATATTTACAAAGACACACGCCGTGAATTAGTGAATAAAATGGACGAGCAATACCCAGAATATGCCGAAGCTCGCGCCCTCTATGAGCGTAAAAAAGTACGTCAAGGGCTTGAAAAGGTATTTGACCGCAAAGCCGTTACCGGTACGAATTTCTATAAAGCGCTAGAATCTGAAAAGAAATTTGATGAATTAATGGGAAGTTTGAGAAATGCCCCTGAAGCCGCGCAGAATCTTAAAGATATGCGCCTTGTGTTTAAAGAGCTACTTGGCCCGCGCACCATTAAAACCGCTAAAGGCAAAGAAGAATACGGCATGAATGAACGTCGAAGTTCCGGCGCATTTATGGAAAGCCTGATTGAAAACGTATTTACAAAGGGCGGAAACGATAAAGCGGCCATTGAGTTCATCACAAGTAAAGATTGGGCCAATCAGTTACAGGAAATAAATAAAATTTCTGATAAACATATGAAGATGGTGGCGTTTGCCATGGCTTTAAGCAAAGGAGTTTCGCAAGCAGTAGGGCAGCAAGAGCGTAAACCTTTGGAATTACTATTGAAAGAATAGATAATAACAAGGGTTACAGCCCTGATAACTGTACTTGGATACCGTTAAAAGAACAGGCTTTGAATTTGCGAACACGATGGACACAAGAAGACACCGAAATAATTAAGGCGATGCTTGAAAAAGGGTATAGTCATAGAAGAATAAATAGAATTACGGGGCGATGCAAAAGGCTTATAGGAATAGTCGCCAAAAAGTAAATGGATTTTTAAAGTACAGGGAGTACATTTTATGAGTCTTGGCATTAGGGGCAGCAACCCAATTTGGACGGAATTTGATCTCCAAGGCCATTTATTTGATGACACGTTCTATTTGTTCGTGCTAGAGAATACTATCCCTTATATTCCAGCAACCGTTTATCACGATCCTGACTTAAATACTGCATGGACAAATCCGATACAATTTCTCGGCAATGGCACGCTCCCTGTCGATATTTATTTTGAAACTGATGTGGTTTATAGGCTTGAGTTTAGGCAGGGTCCAACGCAGGCAGATCCCCTAATTTACGAAATTAACAATTACGTTGCAGGCGCGGGCGGCTCAACCCCTGTTGATACAGTAGCTTTTGCCTCTAGTAACCAGATAACCAACCCGCAATTTGCGCTTATTAGTTTTTCCTCCCCCTTAACTATAAGCGCAACAAATCCCGATCCAATTGAGATTGGGCCGGGTTGGTTCCTTAACCTTACCGGTACGGGTAGCCTTACATTAACTCAGGTGCCACTAGACTCAACCACGCCAAATCCATCAAACGCCCCTTATGCGTTACGGTTACAATTGACGGGGTGGGATGCAGATGGCGTTGTATTGCGACAAAGGTTTGAGCAAAATGGAATGTTATGGGCAAATAAAATCATATCAAGCGCCATTACAGCGCGTGTTCAGGGTGCCCCGCAATCAATTGATGCAAATCTTGTTGATTCAAATGGTACGACTCTTGCCAATGTCATTAATGATGAAACGGTAAACGGTACGTTTAATGAGTTTACCGGCTATGGAACGCTACCTGATTCGACCAACCCTGATGTACCGCCTGCAGCATACATTGATTATTTATTGACGCTACCATCAACTGTCGATATATACATATCAAGCATCCAATTAGTGGTTCAAGAAATACCTATTGAACCTACATTTGAACAGGATTCAATTAACCGACAGATTGACCATACTTATAATACAGCCTACCCGATTGTACCCGTAGGGACGATTATTGATTTTGGCGGATTTAATACACCGTCGCATTATTTATTATGTGATGGGGCGGCATATAATAGAACGGCTTATAATTTATTGTTTCAATCCATAACCACTACCGAAACCGTGACATTAACGGCCACATCAAACACGTTTACTGTGGCATCAGGTGCGCGTTATCGCATTGGGATGGGTGTTGAAAACGCGGCTATCCCAGCTAATACCACAATTATTGCAATAGCGACCAATACGATCACGATATCATCGCCGGCTACAGTTACGGGATCTACATCCGTCCGATTCTTTGCAGCGGCTAGAACATATACCGAAACGGTATCATTAACTAATGCCGTGGCCACATTTACGGTGGCATCTACCGCAAATTATGCCATAGGCATGGCTATTACCGGTGCTGCAATTCAATCAAATACGGTTATTGCAAACATTGTTGGCCTAACAATTACCATGTCGAAAACGGCAACCGCGACGCAATCGTCTTTATTGACGTTTTATTCGGGCGGGAATGGAAACGGCACGACTACATTTAACGTGTATAACTTACAAGATCACGTAATAGCCGGCGCTGGCGGCTCATTATTTGGTGCAGGGCTTACCGGATTAGGAGCACGCGGTGGCGATGCGACACATACACTTACTATAGCAGAAATGCCAGCGCATACGCATCCAGGGGTATCCGCAAGTTTTGGTCTTGGAATCGGTATGGCAGGCGGAGCCGGTGCTGCAATTAGAAATATCGGTGGCTATTCTATGAGCGTTGCAACACAAGGGGATGGAAATCCACACAGTATTGTTCAACAAACAGTGCTTATGAAAAAATTAATTAGATATGAATAATCTTACAAGGACGAAAAATGACCATTTCATACAATAGCAACTATGACGGCACACTCCCTTTTAGCGATAGTGCATGGCAGATTCATTGCGGCGCTAACGTAGAACAAACCGTGACAGTTCCAGGGGCTGATACCGCGCAATACCAAGCTTTATTTGCCTATATACAAGATTCAAATGTATTTGTGCGTATTAATGATGCGCCTGCTATTCCTTTGATTGGTACGGTAGGGAGTGAGCAATACAATGAATTTAGACCAGAGAAACGCTATGTAAAAGGCGGTGATGTGATACACTTTATTACACCAGATGCTAGTGCTTTAATAGGAGTTACATTGAGGAAACTCCAAGGCTAAACCTTATTAATCACAAGGATATGTGAGATGGTAGACACTATTAAATTTAGCGAGATGGCTGATGGTGGCAATTTAGAAAATAATCAAAAAACCCCAGGTTTATTAAGCGGTGCAAACGTGCTTTTTAATAATCCTTGGACGTTTTTACCACCCGGAACAACAGCTCAAAGACCTACACCTGCAGCTGATATGTATTTTAGATTGCGATTTAATACCGACGATCAGACTTATGAATTCTATGATTCTGTATTGGGTGCATGGACGCAATTACAAGACAGTCAATTTACCGCAGGTCCATTTATAACCTATTCGGCGGATATAAGCCTACCTGATGCTCAGAATTTAGCATTATTAGCTAATGGATTATTAAAACAAACCATAGCTTTAGGTGAGGCGACGCTAGATATAGCGGCATTAAATACCGATTACTATGGCCCTGGGATGAACCCATTACCTGTTGATGAGGGTGGCACGCAATTATCATCTGTTACAGCTTATGGATTGATAGCAGGCGGTACAACATCAACCGGACCATTGCAATCATTAACATTAGGCTCTGCAGGTGAGGTGTTGCAATCACAGGGTGCAGGGGCGCTTGCCGATTGGGCAACATTAACGCCAGGTGGTGGTATATCCATTGCCAATGCAGCCGGAACAATTACTATAAGTGCCGCAACCGGTGGATTTGCCACAGAGACAATTGTAGGAACAACACAAGCTGCGGTTGTTAATACCCGATATATTGTTGGCGATGCCGCTCAAACGACCATCACATTACCTGCGACCTTCGCTGAAGGTGATGTGGTAGTTATCAAGGGACTTGGTGCAGCTGGATGGATATTGGCTGCAAATGCTGGAGACACTATCCAGATGGGCAGTAGTGCAACCTCATCAGGTGGATCTCTAACATCTGCTAATCAATATGACACAGTTCAAGTTAGCGGTTTAGTTGCGGATACGACTTGGTCCGTAGATTACGCACTTAGCTCAGGTTTAACGGTGGCATAATGGCAACTAATAACGTTATAAACAATGCATTTGCTGATAATTTTACAGCACCTAATAAGGTGAGTAAAAACCTCATGCCTGCTGGAAATTTTACGACTAATCCTTGGCAGAGGGGTACGAGCTTTACAACAGTCCCACCGGCTTCGCTATACTATGCAGATAGATTTAGATGGATAACGACAGCAGCAGTTACAGCAGGTTTTAATATTACAAAAGAAGCTGATTCACCAACCGTTGCTGAAGCTGGGATATTGTCAACAAGCTGCGTTAAATTTGCATGCACTACTGCTCAGGCAGTAATTGCCGCTGGCGATATAATATATAGTTATTATGGTCTTGAAGGATACGACTTTGCAAACATAGCGCAACGACCATTCACATTTTCATTTTGGGTGAAAAGCAATATAACCGGAATTTTTTGTGTTAATTTTAGAAATAGCATAGCCGATCAAAGCTATGTTGCTGAATATACAATCAATCAAATCAATACTTGGGAAAAGAAAACGATCGTTGTTAGTGCTAGTCCAAGTGCTGGCACATGGGATTATACAAATGGACTAGGATTGTCTATAAATTTTGTCTTTGCTTGCGGGTCTACATTCCAAACAGGAAGCCCAGACGTTTGGACTTCAAGCAACGTTCTTGCAACCGCAAATCAAACTAATTTTGCAAGCTCTAATACGAATACAATTCAGTTTGCTTTAATCCAATTAGAGGCTGGAACAGTTGCAACGCCTTATCAGATTTTATCTGAAAGTCAAATCAGAGATTATTGCAATAGATATTTTTGCAGCACGTTTCCTAATGGGACAACAGTAGCGCAAGCAAGTGGTGTTTTAAGCGGGGCATTAACTTTTGCAAAGATGAACACTAGCTCTTCTACCTCTGGTAACGCCTATGCACAAACACGAATATCAATGCGAACATCGCCAACTGTAGTTACTTATAACCCAATTAATGCAAATGCAAATTGGTATAATGTCACACTTGGAGCAGATAGCGGGGCAGTACAGCAATTTTCACCATCTTACCGTGGTATTAATATTAGAAATACTTTAGTTGCCGGTGATTTAGCAGGTCACATTATTGCCTTGCACGTTTCATTTAGCGCTGAGTTATAAGGACAAATCATGACTAGTAATAATATGCTCAATAATGCGTTTATAAGCGATTTCACAGCACCTAATAAGGTAAGTAAGAATTTGATGCCTGCGGGGAATTTTACGACTAATCCTTGGCAGAGGGGGACTACTTTTTCACTTACAAACACTAATATGTATGTCGCTGATAGATTTCGATATTCGGGTACAACTGGCGCAATCACATGCGCATTTACTCTAACTAAAGATGCTGATTCACCTACTTTAGCGCAAGCAAATATTTTTTCTGATCAATGCTTAAAAGTAGCTTGCACTACTGCGCAAGTGTCTATTCCTGTAGGTGATGCTGCAAGTATTTATTATGGTGTAGAAGGCTATGATTTTACAAATATCGCACAAAGAACGTTTACCTTTTCTTTTTGGGTAAGGGGAAACAAAACGGGTATATATTGTGTCTCATTTAGAAATGTTGGCACTGCTGGGTCGTCTGATAGGTCATATGTAGCAGAATACACAATCAATGCCGCTAACACATGGGAATATAAAACTATTACTGTAAGTGCTAGCCCAAGTGCTGGCACATGGGATTATACAAATGGTTTGGGCTTGGCTGTAGCTTTTTGCCTATTATCTGGTTCAACATTTCAAACGACTGCAAACACATGGCAAACAGGTAACTTTATTGCAACGAGCAACCAAGTAAATTTTGCAGATGCAAATACAAATACAATTCAATTTGCATTGATGCAGTTGGAGGCCGGAACAGTTGCAACGCCTTTTGAACAAAAAACTGAGCAAGAAGTGTTATCAAGTTGCCAAAGATATTATCAAAAAACATTTGCGCAGGGCGTAACTCCAGCATCTGCAACGGCATCCCTTTTAGGTGCTCTTGTTTATAGAGCGCAAGTTGCTACAGCTGTTGCTAATGGTCAATTATGGAATTTTGCAACAACAATGAGAACAACACCTACGATTACCTATTATAATACGACAAACGCAGGAACAACTTGGTATAACACTAATACGACAGCAAATAGCGGTGCATCGACTTCGAGTAATGCTGGTGATAGAGGTGTGTTTGCAACTAATGCGCAAGTGGCCGGTGATGCGGTAGCTAATGTTATAGTTATCCACGCAACAGCACAAGCGGAGTTATAAAAATGTACGCAAAAAGTGAAGATGTGATAATCAGGTTATCCGATACAGCCTGGATTCCTTTGGAGCCAATGAACACAGATTATGCAGAATTCTTGCAATACCTAGCTGCTAATAATCTGACACTAGATGATATTCCAGAATATGAAATTTAACATTAATGCTAATATGGAGTTATTGAATATGAAAAAACGCATGGAAGAAAAAAATATCCGTAATATGCAAAACAAAAATGATAAAAAATTAGAAAAAAAGAAAGTACCAGTTAAAAAAGGTTGTTAATAATAAGGAGCAAAATCATGGCTTATGATGAAACCCCTAGAAAGCCTATAGAGGTTCGTGAAGGAAAAGGAGGCGGTCGCGCGAGTCATGATGAACTTATTGATAGCGCTAGTGACTCTGGACGATATGGCGTGCGCACTGATGCAGCGGCAGAGGGTGTAGGCTATTTGGGCGTGGATGATATAGATCGCATCCGAAGAAAAAACCTAAAACACAAAACCAGATAATTATAAGGAGATTTTTAAATGGCTATAACAGCAATTGGACGCTATTTCGTAGGCGAACCCAACATAGTTTGTGTAGTAACCGATGACAACCTAGCTACAATAACCACAGCAGGTTACTTGACGGGTTCAACAATACTTGCACAAATCGAAGCATTAAATAACGGCGCGTTTCAATGGACCGACACGGATATAGTTTTAATCAACTATGCCCCTTCCAATTTAGTAAACTGGTTCAAATACGATGCTACTAACGAAACATTCGCAGCAAACCCTGCAGCAGGCGGTTTAAGCAACACATTGCTTGATGGTCGTGTGTTTGTAGGTGATGGCACAAACATCGCAACAGGCGTTGCTATGTCGGGCGATCTTACAATTACTAATGCTGGTGTAACAGCAATAGGTGCAAACAAAGTACTATCCTCAATGATTAGTCCTTTGGTCCGTAAATATACAACTGTTGCCATCACAGCAGCACAATTCAACGGCATGTATGCAGCGCCTAAATTACTATTAGCAGCCGGTGGAGCAAATACCTTACATGTGCTCGATCAGCTTCAATTAGTAATGACTTATGGATCTGCAAACTACGCCGCTGGTGGTGTAGCCGCTGTTCAGTATGATTCAACTATCAACGGTGCTGGTGTTATTGCATCCAGTACTCTTGCCGCTGCAACGTTCCAAGCCGCTGCAAGCACCACATTTACTATGAATGCTGGCGTTGTGGCGTTACCGTTTACAACTACAGTGAACAAAGGTCTTTACCTTAGCAATATAACCGGCGCATTTACCACCGGTGACAGCGCTATGGTGGCTCACCTTTGGTATAGAACTATACCTACTGTCTAATGATATGAAGCGCCATGGATTGGTTTTATTCTTCATATTTATTCTGTCGGGATGCTCTAACAATGAGCATCTCCGTACAGAGTTTTTATCGCCTGTATGTATTAAGCCTCTCATCGATTATCACTATTTAACCTGTAACAAAATTAAGTTTACTGTTAACGGAGAGCAGTTTGAAATCCCAGCAGGTTTTGAGACCGATTTAGCTAGTATCCCCAAGGTTGCATGGCCCGTTATGGCCCCTGCTCATTCATCATTAATCCGTCCTGCCATAGTGCACGATTGGTTCTACAGAAAAACCTGTGATTTTACACGATTTCAAACGGACTTAATTTTCTATCATATGTTGCGCAATGACGGCGTGTCTCACTCGCGCGCATCATTGATGTATTACGCTGTACGGGTGTTTGGATGGAATTATTACAATGAGGACTATTGTGATGAAGAACTTAAAGGATTGGATCAAGAAGCACGAGTCGTTCAAATCGCATCCCTATTTAGACACAGTGGGGAAACTAACAATCGGATGGGGTCGTAATATTGAAGACAATGGCATATCTAAAGACGAGGCTGATTATCTGTTTGATAACGATTTCGCTCGCTGTCAAAGAGAACTCGCCCCATTTCCGTGGTATGTCAATCAACCCCAAAACGTACAAGATGCCCTAATGAACATGTGCTTTAACTTAGGTATTGGTCGATTGCTAGGATTTAAAAAAATGATTATAGCCCTCACCGCCAAGGATTACACCAAGGCAGCCATTGAGGCGCTAGACAGTAAATGGGCCACCCAAGTAGGTCAACGCGCCAAGGATGTGGCTTTATTGATGAGACAAGGAGGATGAATGGCTTTGCAACCCGAACAGGCGGAACATATAAATGTGGTTAACTGGTTTCATTACCAGTTCCCCGAACTCGCCGATGATTTTCATCATTTTGCCAATGAACGAAAATGCTCAATACAACAAGGTCGAACTTTAAAACGAATGGGTGTGAAAAAAGGCGTTGCTGATTTTTTCCTGGCTATCCCCTTAAATGGCAAAGCAGGACTTTGGTTGGAATTGAAGGTTGGTAAAAATAAACCAACCAAGGAACAAATTGCATTTGCCGAGCGTAAAAAGTGGCGACATTATGAATTTGCGTTTGTTTGGGGGTTTGAGGCGGCCAAGGAGATGATTTTAACCTATTTGAAACCTTATATTGCAACTAGAGAAGGAATTATACTAATTTCCTGTGCAGAATAAGACCAATTTGTTAGTACATGTTTTGTACTACTTTGGTGTTATTTAGTATTAATGATAAATGCTTATAAAACATGCACTTACGTCAATATTTGATTCTTAGGTCTGATTATCGTGATAACCGTGTATTTGTATCTAGTATAGTGTATAATCAGAGTTTTGGAATGCTTAAATGCACTTAATATGTAACCGTCATGGGGTTTCTGATCACAGGTTATCAGTATCTAAATGGAAGTGCAAAAAATGTGAATATTTGTACAGTCGTCGTTATTTGGAAGGAATAAAACTAAAGGCAATCAAATATGGTGGAGGGGAATGTCAAAAATGTGGTTATGATAAATGTTGGAGGGCATTGCATTTTCATCATATTGATCCAAGTAAAAAAGAATTTGGTATATTTGAGTCTCGCCCTGGATTTAAGAAAGTACGCGAATGGGATAAATTAAAGGCCGAAATAAATAAATGTATTTTGCTTTGTTCTAATTGCCACACTGAATTACACGATGCCGATGAAAAAATTATTCATGAGGAAATTAACTTGGGTTTTAATAGACTTAAAGTTGAATTATTAAATAAATCCATTATTGCAGGAAGAAAAACCGCCCAAGAGGTTTTTGATTCTTTATAGGTCATCAAACCCCAGCAAATAATTTAATAATAAAATAAACAACCACTCCACCACAGGTAAAAAAACCTATATGCCATAGTATTAAATTAATTAACTGCTGCTGTCTCCATCTGCGGTTTTCTTTAATCTCCGCAGGTGTTAGGTCGCGCTTGGCATATTCTGTGTATAGCTCGTTTGGGTCGTTCATTCAATCACCTTTAATTGTTCTGATTGCTGGTTTACTATCACTCTATAAAGTTCGATTCTTTGCTCTTGAGATATCAAAGAGCATTCGGCTAGAGATAAAGAGCCATTTAGTACTTCAATAAGACAAATTAATTGTTTTTCGCTGATTATCATCTAAATTCCTTTTTACATTTCTCACACCAAATGTTCGTACATCCGCAACATGTGCTTTCAATTTCATGCTCGCAATAGTTATCAATCATGGATTGTATTTTTTTTATTAGTTCATCATGTCCTTTGGGTAAATAGAAACATTCCATATCTTTGTAACATAAATCTTCGTGAATTATTTCTAACTCATCTTTCGTAAAGTCATT
>Ga0075163_10001139_pt1 | contig 35438 bp, 33 predicted proteins | sample JI1023141ADNA_FD_71478 | JGI IMG/M metagenome (GOLD analysis project Ga0075163, IMG submission 71478) | Wastewater effluent complex algal communities from Wisconsin, to seasonally profile nutrient transformation and Carbon sequestration -... | ecosystem: Engineered > WWTP > Effluent > Algae...
GGCCTCGGCCCGGGTCAGCTCTTGCGGCAGCACCAGCAGGCGCGCGGGCGGCAACGTCCAGGCCGCGGCCAGCGCCGCCAGCAGCGTCGACTTGCCCGCGCCGTTGGCGCCGCGCAGCCACACCCGATCGGTGCGCGCGAGCGCCAGCCGCAGGTCGCGCGCGACCACGTGATCGCCGGCCCGCAGCGCCGGCACGTCGAGCTGCACCAGCCAGCGTCGGGCCGCCGGGGCGCCGGCCAGCGCCAGCGGCGCGCCGCGCTCGCGGGTCACCGCCACCGCCTGCTCGGCGGCGCGCGCGCCGTCCAGCCGGCGATGGGCGCGCTCGACGCCCCGCCCCGCCGCGGCCGCCGCCCAGCTGGCCAGGTTGCGCGCGCCGATCGACCGCGCGTCGGCGTCGTGGCGATCTTTCATCCGCGCGCTGGCGCCCACCGCGCGGCTCGCCGAGGCCTCGCGCTGCCGGGCCTGATGCAGGCGACGCTCCTCGCCGCGGCGGGTCGCGGCCAGGTCGGCGCGCCGGGCCTGCGCGGCGGCGGCGGCGGCGCTCCAGGCGGCGCGCGCGCGATCGTAGCCGCCGGGCCAGGCCTCGGCCGCGCCGGCGTGGACGCGGACGGTCTGGCCGGGCAGCCGCGCCAGGAGCGCGCGATCGTGCGAGACCAGGACGCCGACGCCGCGGAAGCTGGCCAGCGCGTCGACGCACGCCGCCACCGCCGCGGCGTCGAGGTGGTTGGTCGGCTCGTCGACGAGCAGCAGATCGGGCGCCGCCGCCAGCGCGGCCGCGAGCTGCCAGCGCTTGCGTTCGCCGGGTGACAGCACTGGCCAGCGCTCGAGCTGCGCCGGCGCGAGCGCGAGCCGGGCCCGCCAGCGCGCCGCGTCGCGCGCCGGATCGCGCGCGAAGGCGGCGACCGCGGCGTCGAGATCGTCGACGCGCTGGGCGACGCTGGCCACGGTGACGACGCGGTCGCGGTGGATGACGCCGCGGGTCGGCGCGAGCGCCCCGGCGGCCAGCGCGAGCAGCGTCGACTTGCCGGCGCCGTTGTCGCCGACGAGCGCGGTCCAGCCGGTGGCGAGCGCGAGCGCGACGTCGCGCAGGATCTCGTCGCCGCCGGCATAGGCGAACGAGACCCGATCGAAGATCAGGGATTGCATGGAGCCTCCGCGTTGCAGATCGAGCGATCGCCGCCGCGGGGGCGACGATCAGGACGTGCGCTCGAGGGGCTCAGTGGGTCATGCACGCGCGACGCAGGCGTCGCGCGAGGTCATCGATGCCAGGACCGGGCGCGATCGTCAAGCGCGATCGTCGCTGGGCGCGGTGCCGAGCAGCGCGTGCACCGGATCGGCGCCGCGCTCGACGAGCTGCCGCCACCCGATCCGGAACAGCAGGTCGGCCCCGTCGCGCGCGACGATCGTCGCCGCGTCGGCGCCGGAGGTGGCGATCAGGTGCGCCAGGCCCAGGCCGCAGGCGGTGACCGCGGCCGTCACCGCCTCGCCACGGCGGAACGTGCGCCCGTCGATCGCGGCGCCCGCGGTGAGGACGTTGGCCAGGTAGACCAGCTCGCCGACGCGCTGCGCGTGCAGCGCGGGATCGTCGATCGCGGCCAGCGCGGCGCGCATCGTCGCCGCGGGGCCGGCCGCGTCGCCGCCCGGCAGCCGCGGCAGCGCCCGGGCGCCCTCGTCGAGCACGCCGTGGGCCACCAGCACCGCGGCCAGCGCGTCGGCGGCGGCCGAGGGCGGCGGCGCGGGGCGCGGCGCCAGCTCGCGGAAGTACGCGCGGGTCGTCGGGTCGCGCCCGCCGGCCCGGACCGCCGCCGCGTCCTGGCTGGCCGCCAGCCGCAAGAAGCCCGCGGCCGCGCGCGGCTCGACGTAGCCGTCGGCGGCGCGGCGATCCTCGCGGTCACCGGCGACGTCGTCGGCCAGGGACGCCTCGGCCGACAGCACCGCGGTCAGCCCGCCGTCGTCCTCGACGTCGCGCTGCGCCAGGTACGCGCAGCGCTCGAGCACGCGGGCCAGGAGCACGTGGTGCTGCTCGTCGAGCGCGACCAGCACCGCGGCCAGCGCGTCCCAGCCGGCGGCGTCGCGCGCCACCACCCGGAACGTGTCGACCTCGATCGCCAGGCGCTCGTCGAGCGACTTCTCGACCCAGTCGGCGTCGTCGCCCAGCTCGGCCAGCTCGCGCTCGAGCTGGTCGAGGTCGAGCACCAGCGCGCGCTGGTGGATGAGGTGGGTCAGCAGATCCTCGGGCAGCTCGGCCAGGCGCCCCGCCGCGAACCCGGGGCCGGCCTCGACCAGCACCTCGAGCCACACCGCGAAGCGCGCCGGATCGAGCGCCTCGGCCTGCCCCGGCCGCCCGCGCCACAGGTCGTGATCGAACACATCGGCCAGCTGCGCGGTGGTCGCCAGCGCGATCAGCTCGCCGGCGTCCTCGAGGCCGACGTGCTCGATCAGCCGCGCAAGCGCGCTGGCCGGCAGGTGCTGGACGGCCTCGACCAGCGCCGGCTGCGCCAGCACCCGGCCGAGGAGCTGGCCGCTCGAGGGCGGCCGGGGACGGACGAGCGCGGTCATGACGTCTATATGGCCACGCCGCGCGGCGGCGTCGAGCCCTGGCCGGCGCCAGCGCGCCACGGCCGGCGCGTCACCGCGTCACACCTCGCCGGCGGCGCGCAGCCCCGAGGCGATCGCGCCGTCGATGTAGCCGCTCCACGCGGTGGCGGTCTCGGTGCCGGCCCAGTGCAGCCGACCGACCGGCGTGCGGATCACGCGGCCGACGGTGGTCCACACGCCGGGCGGGCAGAACGCGCCGTAGCAGCCGCCGGACCACGGGTCCTGCTCCCAGACGTGATCGACGTAGGCGCGCGGCGTCGCGGCGGCGTCGCCGTAGGCCCGGACGAAGCACGCCACCGCGGCGGCGCGGCGGCCAGCCTCGTCGAGCGCGCCCAGCCGGCGCGCGGCGTCGGCCTCGGCGAAGCCCATCAGCACGCCGCAGCGGCCGTCGGGCGGCGAGTTGTCGAAGGCGACGTGGATCGGCCCGCGGTCGGACAGCGACAGCCCCGACAGCCCGGCGTCGCGCCAGAACGGCCGGTCGTAGATCGCGGTGCACTTGATCACCGCGCCCATCGGCGTCTGCGCGATCAGCGCGGCGCGCTCGGGCGGCAGCCGCGGCGTGAAGTCGATCGCGGCGATCAGGTGCGGCGGGATCGCGATGATCGCGCGGTCGGCGGTGACCGCGCCGCGATCGTGGTGGACGGTCACCGCGTGGCCGTGCTCGATCCGCCGCGCCGCGCAGCCGAGCCGCACGTCGAGCCCCGCTCCCAGCCGCTCGGCCACGCCCTGCATGCCGCCGTCGACGCGCGTGGCCTGGGCGCCGTCGGTGGTGCCGAACAGCGTGTCGAGATCGCGGCCGCTGTGGATGTAGAACAGCGCGTGCAACAGCGACAGCTGCCCGAGCTCGGCGGCGAACACCGACTCGAGGCCGGCGGTGAGCAGATCGCGGGCGACGGTGGTGCGCAGGTTGCGCGCCAGCCACGCGCCGAGCGTGGTCGCGTCCCAGCGCGCGGCGTGGCGCGCGGTCCACGGCGCGTCGAGCGGCACCTGCCGCGCCATCCGCTCGAGCCGCCACTGCGCCTGGCCGACGTCGAGCAAGCTGCCGACGCCGAGCCGCGGGATCGTGCCGCGGTAGCGCCGGGCCTTGCCGTCGACCAGCACCAGGTTGTCGCCGGCGGTCCAGGTCGGGAACGTGCGCGCGCCCTGCTCGGCCAGGAGCGCCAGCAGGTGGTGCTGGGTCGGCCCGGCCCACTGCCCGCCGAGATCGACCCACGGGCCGCCCGGCGCCTCGGCCGTGTAGACCCGGCCGCCGACGCGGTCGCGCGCCTCGAGCACGATCGCCGCGCGGCCGGCCCGGGCCAGCGCGCGCGCCGCCGCCAGCCCCGCGAACCCGGCGCCGATGATCACCACCTCGGTCCGCTCGCTCATCGCCTCCACTCCATCACGCGCGCGCCCGCGCCGCCAGGTATCGTCGGGGCGATGTGCGACACGCTGGTGACGATCGCGCCCGGGCGCGTGTGGTTCGCCAAGAACTCCGACCGCGATCCCAACGAGGCGCAGGTGCCGACGTGGCGGCCGGCGCGCGATCACGTCGCCGGCGCGCCGCTGCGCTGCACCCACGTCACGATCCCGCAGGTCGCGCACACCCACGCGGTCTTGCTGTCGCGGCCGTTCTGGCTGTGGGGCGCCGAGATGGGGGCCAACGCGCACGGCGTGGTGATCGGCAACGAGGCGGTGTTCACCGATCAGCCGTTCACCGCCGGCGGGCTGACCGGCATGGACCTGGTGCGGCTCGGGCTCGAGCGCGGCGCCACCGCGGCCGAGGCGGTCGCGGTGATCGAGGACCTGGTGGCGCGCCACGGCCAGGGCGGCGGCTGCGGCCACGAGCACCCCGGCTTCCGCTACCACGCGAGCTTCCTGATCGCCGACGCCCGCGGCGCGTTCGTCGTCGAGACCGCCGGGCGCGCGGTCGCGATCGCGCCGGTCGCCGACGCCGCGACGATCTCCAACGCGCTCACCTTGCCGGCGCTGCGCGGCCACCGCGATCCGCTGCGCTCGTGGGTCGCGGCGGCCGATCGCCGCCAGGCGTGCACGCTGGCCGCGGCCCGCGGCGCCCGTGGCGTGAGCGATCTGTTCGCGGCGCTGCGCGACCACGGCGACGGCGGTGGCCGGCCGCGCTACCGCTGGCACCACGGCGCGATGGCCGCGCCGTGCATGCACGCCGGCGGGCTGGTCGCCGCGTCGCAGACCACCGCGTCGTGGGTCGCCGAGCTGACGCCCGCGGGCGCGCGCCACTGGATCACCGCCACCGCGGCGCCGTGCCTGTCGATCTTCAAGCCGGTCGCCGTCGACGATCCGCTCGACCTCGGACCGCCGCCGCGCGATCGCGCCGACGCCGGCCTGTGGTGGCAGCACGAGCGCCTGCACCGCCGGGTGATCGGCGACGCCGCGTGGTGCCAGACGATCGCCGCCGAGCGCGACCGGGTCGAGCGCGGCTGGCTGGCCGCGCCGCCGACGCCCGCCGCCGCGTTCGCCGCGCACCGCGCGCTGATCGATCGCTGGCTGGCGGCCAGCGCGACCGCGGCGCCCGTCGACGATCGGCCGTGGTACGTGCGCCGCTACTGGGCCGCGCGCGATCGCCGCGCCGGCCTGGCCTGAGGCGCCGTCGCGCTCACGGCGCGATCGGCCACGGCGTCGGGCGCAGCCCCGCCTGCCAGTTGTCGTGACGGCCATCCCAGTAGCCGACCTCGACGGCGGCGAGGTCGACGTCGTCGAGGCAGTTGAGGTTGATCGAGACGAAGTCGCCGCCGAGCTGGGCCAGGTGGCCGCGGCCGAAGCAGCCGACGTGGCAGCGCGGGCAGAAGTAGCGCCCGGCGATCTCGGGGTGGCGCGCGTAGGTGGCGAGCGTCGCCTCGTCGCACGCGAGCGTGAAGGCGTCGGGGCGGACGATCGCGCCGGTCCACCCGAGCTTCGTGCAGATGGTGCAGTTGCAGCGGGTGCCGCGCGTCGCGTCGAGACGCACGGTGAAGCGCAGGTGGCCGCAGTGGCAGCTGCCGCGGTGGACGGGGAGGACCGGGTCGGGGCTGGAGGTCGTCATGGACCGACGGTGCCAGGGCCGCGTGACAGCCTTCTGTCAGGTATCGCGCGCTCAGAGCGCGTGAGTTTTTCGGTCGAGCACCGGTCGGCGCGTCGGGAGTCTCGCGTCGCGGGGGGAGGCTCGATCCCGGCTTTGCCGGGATCGAGGGGGGCTCGGTGACGAGCCCCCAGGAACTCAGTTGTCGGACCGCAGATTCCGCGCCGGCCTGGGGGCCCGCGAAGGCCGTGCGCGATCGCGCGGCCCGAGCCCCGGTCAACGGTCACGGCCGCGTCACGACCGACGAACGGCGACCGACTTCTGATCGAACCCTGGCCCGCCGCGGGGGGCACGCGGCGCCGGTCCCCGGCACGCTCGCCGCCATGACCACCCCCGACCCTCGCGATCGCCTGCGCTGGATCGACAACCTCCCGTTCTGGGGCGTGCACCTGGCCGCCATCGCTGGGCTGGCGTGGCTCGGCTGGTCGTGGACCGGCTTCTGGATCGCGCTGGTGGCGTACGTCGTGCGGCTGTTCGCGATCACCGCCGGCTACCACCGCTACTTCTCGCACCGGGCCTACAAGACCAGCCGCGCGTTCCAGTTCGTGCTGGCGGTGCTGGGCCTGACCTCGACGCAGAAGGGCCCGCTGTGGTGGGCCGCGCACCACCGCATCCACCACAAGTACTCCGATCAGCCGGGCGACCTGCACTCGGTGCGGCAGCGCGGCTTCTGGTGGGCGCACATGTTCTGGATCCTGGTCGAGCGCAACGCCAAGGCCGACCACGACAAGATCAAGGACCTGACCAAGTACCCCGAGCTGCGCTTCGTCGATCGCCACGCGATCTGGTTCACCGTCGCCTACGCCACCGCGCTGTTCCTGATCGGCGGCTGGACCGCGCTGATCTGGGGCTACTTCGTGTCGACGGTGGTGCTGTGGCACGGCACGTTCACGATCAACTCGCTGTCCCACGTCTGGGGCTGGCGCCGCTACCGCACCACCGACGACAGCGTCAACAACCCGCTGCTCGCGATCCTCACGCTCGGCGAGGGCTGGCACAACAACCACCACTACTACCAGCGCTCGGCGCGCCAGGGCTTCTACTGGTGGGAGGTCGACCTCAGCTTCTACGTGCTCAAGCTGCTCGAGGTGTTCCACATCGTCTGGGACGTCCAGGGCGTGCCGCGCCACGTCCGCGATCACCGCCCGGCCGCGCCGGTCGACGCCGAGGGCGCCGAGGCGATCGCGCCGCCGGTCCGGTGAGCCGCGCGGCGACAGCCGAGGTACCGACGATCGAGCTTGGGCCGGCGGCGGGCTGACGTACCATCGACGCCGATGCGGTGCGTCCTCCTGGTTTCGGTGATCTGCCTCGGTGCGTGCGGTGACGACGGCTCGACCACGCCGCCCCCGCCGCTGTGCACCGGCGCATGGCACGTGTGCGGCGGCCACCTGCGCGACGCCACCGGCCGCGCCGCGATCCTGCGCGGCATGAACGTCGGCAAGAAGGAGTCGCCGTACCTCGACTTCCACGCCGCCGCCGACTTCACGCGGATGCGCGACGACTGGGGCATGAACGCGGTGCGGTTCTATTTTCCGTGGGCCGCGGTCGAGCCCAGCCCCGGGCAATACGACGACGCGTTCCTCGATCAGGTGCGGCAGCGGCTCGACTGGGCCGCCGCGGCGAAGGTCGACGTGATCCTCGACCTGCACCAGGACGTCTACGGCGAGGGCTTCGGCTTCGACGGCGCGCCGCGCTGGACCTGCGATCAGGCGCGCTACGACGCGTTCGTGCCGGCGGCGCAGTGGCCGCTCAACTACCTCGAGCCCAACGTCAAGGCGTGCTTCGACGGGCTGTGGAACGACCCGGCGCTGGGCGAGGCCCACGCGGCGGTGTGGCGCCACATCGCCGGCCGCCTCGGCGATCACCCGGCGGTGATCGGCTTCGACGCGATCAACGAGCCGCACTGGGGCAGCCACGATCTGTTCACCTTCGAGCGCGAGCGGCTGCAGCCGTTCTTCGATCGCGACGTCGCCGCGGTGCGCGCGGTGGCGCCGCGGTGGGTGGCGTTCCTCGAGCCGGCCGGCAGCCGCAACATCGGCATCCCGACGTCGCTCCAGCCGTTCGCCTACCCCGACGTGGTCTACGCGCCGCACGCCTACGACTCGGCGGCCGAGCAAGAGCAGGGCTTCGACGAGGGCCGCCGGGCGGCGTTCCTCGACAACGTCGCGCTGCAGCGCACCGAGGCCGAGGCGCTCGGCACCGCGCTGTGGATCGGCGAGTACGGCGGCCTGGGCACCGACCCCGGCATCGTGCCGTACATGGACGCGGCCTACGACGCGGCCAGCGCCGTCGCCGCGTCGAGCATGTACTGGGCGTACAGCAAGGGCGGCGGCTACTCGCCGCTCGACGCCGCCGGCGCCGAGATCGCGCCGCTGGTCGGCGCGATCGTGCGGCCGTACCCGGCGCGCATCGCCGGCGACCCGATCGACTGGACCCACGACGAGGCCGCACGCACGCTGACCGTGCGCTACCGCCCCGACCTGCGCGTCGCGACGCCGACCGAGATCGTCGTGCCGCCGCGGGTGTCGGCGGCGCCGACCGTGACCTGCGACGGCTGCGTGAGCGCGCGGCAGGGCGACACGCTGGTGATCACCGCGCCGCCCGCGGTCGACGCCGCCGGCGTGGCGACGCTGGTCCTCGCGCTGCCGGCGCCGTGAGGCAGCGCCGCGCGGCCCGCGGTTGACCGCCGCGGCGCGGCCGTGGTCGGCTCGACGCCATGGGCGTCGAATACAAGCACGGCCTGTTCGTGGCGGATCTGGCGTGGCGACCGACCGCGGCCCACGTCGCGCGGGTACACGACGTGCTCGCGCGCTGGCAGTTCGTGGCGGCGCCGCCCGCACCGTACGACCTCAGCGAGGACGGCGGCCCGATCGACGCGGCGGCGCTGGCGGCGGAGCTCCCCGCCAACCTGCGCCTGACCTACGGCGGCGTCGCCGGCGCGCCGGTGGTCGCGCTCGTGGGGCCGTCGCAGTACGGCTACACCGATCCCGCGATGCGCTACCTGGACGGCATCAGCGTCACGCTCGGCGTCGATCTCCGGCTGCTGTCTTGCGAGACCTACCCGGTCGAGGTCGAGGTGCCCGCGATCGACGCCGACGCGTTCCTCGAGCTCGACGAGTACGCCGACGCCGCGGGGCACCCGCTGTACCGGGCCACCTGGGCGACGTCGCCGCCGATGACCCGGGTGCGCGGGCGCTTCACGGGCGTGTGGCGCAGCGCCGTGATCATCGACTGCGGCAAGGATCTGCCGACGCTGGCCGAGGGCTGCGATGCGCCGCTGCCGGCGACGGCGTTCCGCGCCGACCTCGAGGCGGCGCTCGGCACCGCGCTGATCGAGCAGGGCTGGATCGACTGAGCGCGGCGGCGCTCGTCGCCCCGTCGCCGCGAGACGGCCGGCGCCCGCGCGAGGGCCTTGGCGCCGCCGCGGACCAGCCGCCGGTGGTTCCGTCGGCGCGACCTGTCTGGGATGTACCAGGGCTGTACCCCACGCGGAATCGTGATCAGACTTGACGCTCGGGGCCGTCATTGCTATCTATGCCGTATTCAAATGCGTCCACCGCGCCGCCGCCGAACGCCGGTCCAGCTCACGCTGGATCAGGCGCGTCGCCCCACCGGGCACGGCGGCTGGCGACCCGGCGCCGGCCGGCCGAAGGGCCGTGCCACCTGCTCGCATCAGACCCGGCCGCGGTTCCCGGCGTCGGTGCCCCTGCACGTGACGCTCAAGCTCGCTACGGGTGTGCCGTCGTTTCGTAGGGCCGCGATCATGCGCGTCGTCCGCGCCGCCATCGCGGCCGGCGGTCACCGCGGCGATTTCCGCGTCGTCCACTACAACGTGCTCGGCGACCACCTCCACCTCCTCGTCGAGGCAGCTGGCGCAGCCGCGCTCGCCCGCGGCATGCAGGGGCTGTCGGTGCGCCTCGCCCGTCGCATCAACGCGCTGCTCGGGCGTCGCGGGCGCCTGCTCGCCCAGCGCTACCACGCGCGCGCGCTGCGCACGCCGACCGAGGTGCGCAACGCCATCCGCTACGTGCTGCTCAACGCCAGACACCACGGCGCCGAGCGCGGCGTCGCGATGGCGCGCGGCTGGGTCGATCCGTACTCCAGCGCGCTGTGGTTCGACGGCTGGAAGGCCGCGATCCGCACCGACGCCCCGTGGCTCCGCGCGCTGGCGAAGGAGGGCCGCCCCACCGCCGATGCACACACCTGGCTGCTCGCCACCGGCTGGCGCCGCGGCGGCGGCCTCATCGACGTCGACGACGTCCCGGGGCCCGCACCGTGACGCGAGTGGCGGGCCGACGCACCGTCGATCCCGGCACGAGCAGCGCGGCGGCGGCTGGCAGCGGCGGCCGGCGGCGCGGCGGCGGCCGGCGGCGTAGGATCGGAGCCGGCACAGCGTCGACGGAGCGTAGCCTCGCTGGCGCTCGGTGAGAGACGGAGACTAGCCTCGCTGGCGCGTGGTGAGAGACGGAGACTAGCCTCGCTGGCGCTCGGTGAGAGACGGAGACTAGCCTCGCTGGCGCTCGGTGAGAGACGGAGACTAGCCTCGCTGACGCGCGGCGAGAGACGGAGAGTAGCCTCGCTGGCGCTCGGTGAGAGACGGAGACTAGCCTCGCTGACGCTCGGCGAGAGACGGAGAGTAGCCTCGCTGACGCTCGGCTAACGCTTCGCGGCGCGCTTGCCGGCGCGGGCCGGGTAGCCGGCCAGGACCAGCACCTCGTCGACGTCGCCGCGCCGCGACGGGTCGGAGTTGATCGCGCGCGGGCACTTCACGCGATCGATACGGAGGCCCTTGTACATGGCGCGGATGCGCGGCGTGTCGGCGTTGGACAGCACCACCGCGCAGCCGCGGTCGGCCAGCGCGCGCACGGTGTCGGCGAGCGCCTGCTGATCGCCGGGGCCGAAGCCGTCGCCGGTGTACGCGGTGAAGTTGGCGGTGGTGGTGACCGGATCGTAGGGCGGATCGAAGTAGACCAGATCGCCGGGGCCAGCGTCGGCGACCGCCGCCTGGTAGTCGCCGCACAGGAGCGTCGCGCGGCGCAGCACCGCGGAGGCGCGGTGGACGGTGTCGGCGTCGCAGATCGACGGGTTCTTGTAGCGGCCCATCGGCACGTTGAAGCCGCCGCCCTTGTTGACCCGCCACAGCCCGTTGAAGCAGGTGCGGTTCAGGTAGATGAACGTCGCGGCGCGATCGAGCGGCGTCCACGACACCGAGCGATCGTTCCAGCGCGCGCGGGTCTGGTAGTAGTGGTCCTCGGCGTGGGCCTGCTGGTGCAGCGCCAGGCGGCGCAAGACGCCGTCGGGATCGGTCGCGACCGCGCGGTACATGCCGATCAGATCGGGGTTGCGATCCGAGAGCACCGCGGCCTCGGGCCCGAGGTGGAAGAACACCGCGGCGCCGCCGGCGAACGGCTCGAAGTAGCGGCCGTAGGTGCGCGGCAGGCGCGTCAGGATCTCGGGCAAGAGCTTGGTCTTGCCGCCGACCCACTTGACGATCGGCCACGCGACCGACGGCGGCATGGCCGGGGCGTCGGCGCGTTGGGCGCGCGCCAGGCGGGGCGCGATGGGCGAGGAGCGGACGATGCGCGCGCGGCGCTTGGACGTGGCCATCTCCCGCTCACTCTCGGGGGAGCCGCGTGTGTGGGCAAAAAAGCGGAGTGTTTTCGTTTAGTTATGAAACAAGGTGGGGAAGTGCTTCGATAAGCACGCGGGCGCGATCCCGCGGCTGGGCAAGCCGCGACGTTCGCGGCAACCTGCCCCGGTGGCCGGGAACCGCGTGCCTCCCGATCGTCGCGCCGACGACGCGCCGCCGCCGACGGTGATCGACGGACGCGGCGCCGTATCCAACCCCGACGGGCGCTACGCCGCGTTCGCGCGCGCGGCGTTCGACGACGGCTGGGGCGAGCTCGGCGCCGACGATCCGCGGCCGGCGCCGGCGACCACCGTCACCGACGAGACGATCCAGTCGATCATCGCCACCAACGACTCACCCGACGTGCCGTTCGACAAGTCGGTGAACCCGTACCGCGGTTGCGAGCACGGCTGCGTGTACTGCTTCGCGCGCCCGACCCACGCGTACCTCGGGCTGTCGCCGGGGCTCGACTTCGAGACCAAGCTCGTCGCCAAGCCCGAGGCCGCGGCGACGTTGCGCCGCGAGCTGGCGCGCGCGAGCTACCAGTGCACGCCGATCAACCTCGGCGCCAACACCGATCCGTACCAGCCGATCGAGCGCGAGCGGCGGCTGACCCGCGCGGTGCTCGAGGTGCTCGCCGAGACGCACCACCCGGTCACGATCATCACCAAGAGCGCGCTGGTGGTGCGCGATCTCGATCTGCTCGCGCCGATGGCGGCGCGCGGCCTGGTGCACGTGAACGTGTCGCTGACGACGCTGGCGCCGACGCTGGCCGAGATCCTCGAGCCGCGCGCCGCGCGGCCGCACCGCCGGCTGGCGACGATCGAGCGGCTGGCGGCGGCCGGCGTGCCGGTCGGCGTGCTGACCTCGCCGATGATCCCGGCGATCAACGACGGCGAGCTCGAGGCGCTGATGACCGCGGCCCGCGCGGCCGGCGCCACCTACGCGTCGTACGTGCTCCTGCGCCTGCCGCACGAGCTCAAGCAGATCTTCGACGACTGGCTGCGCGCGCACTTCCCCGACCGCGCCGAGCGCGTGCTGTCGCTCCTGCGCGGCATGCGCGGCGGCCAGCTCTACGACAGCGACTTCACCCAGCGCATGCGCGGCACCGGACCCTACGCCGAGCTGTTGACCCGCCGCTTCACCGTCGCGCGCGATCGCCTCGGCTTCGCGACCGCGCCGACGCCGCTCGATCGCGCGCAGTTCGTGCCGCCGACGCGCACCGGCCAGCTCCGGCTGTTTTGAAGTTCCAGGGGGGCTGGCCGAGCCTTCCCCCAGGACGCGAGACGCCGCGCGCGTCGTCAGCCGTCGGCGTCGTCGGCCTGGCGGTACGGGCCGTAGGCCGCGAGCTCGGTCATCTGGTGCGCGACGGCGCGCCGCTCGCGGTCGAGGAACTCGTCGATCGCCGCGGCCAGGCCGGGGTGGCGCAGCCAGTGGGCCGAGTACGTCGGGCTCGGCTCGAAGCCGCGCACCAGCTTGTGATCGCCCTGGGCGCCGGCCTCGAACAGCGGCAGGCCGCGCGCGATGCACCGCTCGATGCCGGCGTAGTACGCGGTCTCGAAGTGCAGGCAGTCGAGGTTGACGTCGGCGCCCCAGTAGCGACCGTACAGGCCCTGCGGCGTCTCGAAGAACAGCGCGCCGGCCACCGGCTGGCCGCCGAGCGCGACCTCGGCGATCCAGGTCTCGTCGGGCAGCTCGGCGGCGACCCGGTGGAAGAAGCCCGGCCGCAGGTAGTCGTGGCCGCCGTGCTCCTCGGTGGTGGCCCGGTACCAGCGATCCATGCGGTCGAGCTGCGCGGTGGTGAGCGCGGCGCCCGGCACCCAGGTCAGCCCGTCGATCGCGGCGTGGACTCGCGCCCGCTCCTTGCGCAGCTGCTTGCGCTTGCGCGACGCCAGCGCGCCGAGGAACCCGTCGAAGCTCGGGTAGCCGCGGTTGTGCCAGTGGTACTGGAAGGTCGCGCGCGCGGCGAAGCCGTGCTCGGCGAGCAGCGCCTGCTCGTCCGCGGTGCAGAACAGCCAGTGGATCGACGAGCAGCCGGCGTCGTCAGCGACCGCGCGGACCGCGGCGATCAGCGCGGCGGCGGTGCGTGCGCGATCGGCACCCGGCGCGAGCAACAGACGCCGCCCGGTGGCGGGCGTGATCGGCGCGGCGATGACCAGCTTCGGGTAGTAGTCGAGGCCGGCGCGCTCGGCGGCGCCGGCCCACGCCCAGTCGAAGATGTACTCGCCGTACGAGTGCGACTTGACGAACGCCGCGACCGCGCCCTGGAGTTGACCGCCGCGCTCGGCCAGCAGGTACACCGGCCGCCAGCCCGAGCGCTTGCCGATCGAGCCCGAGGCCTCGAGGGCGGAGAGGAAGCCGTGGCGCAGGAACGGCGACGGGCCGTGCTCGAGCGCGTCCCAGGCGGCGCGATCGACCGCGGCGATCGAAGACAGCACCCGCACGGCCAAGTCCGTGCTAGCCATCACCAGCACCGAAATTTCGCGCAAACGTTGCGCTCCATGCCTTGAGCCGGAGTTGTCTCCATGAGCCTCGCACCTGAGCTTCGCCAGAAGATCGAATCACTCATCGCGTCCGACGCGGTGGTCCTGTTCATGAAGGGTAGCCGGAACTTTCCCCAGTGCGGCTTCTCCGCCAGCGTGGTCCAGATCCTCGACACCATGCTGCCGAACTACACGACCGTCAACGTGCTCGCCGACCCGGCGATCCGCGACGGCATCAAGGCCTTCTCCGACTGGCCGACGATCCCGCAGCTGTACGTCAAGGGCGAGTTCCTCGGCGGCTCGGACATCGTCCGCCAGCTCCACGCCTCGGGCGAGCTGGCGACCCGGCTGGGCCCGCTCGCGGCCCCAGCCGCGCCGCCGAGCGTGACGGTCACCCCGCGCGCCGCCGAGGTGCTGAAGGGCGCGCTGGCCGACGCCGGCGCCGACGACGTGATCCACCTGTCGATCGACGCGCGTTTCGATCACGGCCTCGACGTCGGCCCGCGCGAGGCGACGTCGCTGACCGTGACGACCAACGGCATCACCGTGCAGCTCGACGCCGCCAGCGCGCGGCGCGCGGCCGGCGTAGTGATCGACTACGTCGACGGCCCCGGCGGCGCCGGCTTCAAGATCGACAACCCCAACCGCCCGGCGGCGGTGAAGGCGATCCCGGCCAAGGAGCTCAAGGCGCTGCTCGACGGCGGCCAGGTCAAGCACCTGTACGACGTGCGCACGCCCGGCGAGCGGGCCACCGCGACGATCGCCGGCTCGGTGCTGCTCGACGACGCGGCGGCCGCGGCGATCGAGCAGCTCGACAAGGCCACGCCGATCGCCTTCTTCTGCCACCACGGCGGTCGCAGCCAGAACGCCGCCGAGCACTTCCTGCAGCAAGGCTTCCGCACCGTCTACAACCTCGCCGGCGGCATCGACGCCTGGTCGGCGCAGGTCGATCCGACGGTCAAGCGCTACTGAGTTCCAGGGGGGCTCGTCGCCGAGCCCCCCTCGATCCCGGCAAAGCCGGGATCGAGCCTCCCCCCGCGACGCGAGACTCCCGGCGCGTCGACCGGTGCTCGTCCGAAAAACTTACGCGCTCTGAGGTGATGGCGGGGGCTCGCGAATTCGCGAGCTCCCCCGCACCGGGGCGCGAGGTGAGCGCGGCGGCGTGAACGGGTGGCGTGGCGGGTGAGGGGTGCGTGAGAGGAAGCGCGCGGGCGTGCGAGCTGGGGTTCGATGGTCGACGCTGCATCCAAGGAGGAACCATGGGCTCGCTTCGACTCTCGCTCGTGTTGATCTCGATCATCGCCGCCGCGCCGATGGCGCAGGCCCAACCCGCCGACGGCGCCACGGCGTCGGCACGCTTGACGCTGTCGATCAAGGTCGATGCCAGCGCGAAGGGCACGGGTCGCGCGGCGGCCGGCGACATGGCGTACGCGGCTGGCGACTTCGCGGCCGCGCTCGCGGCCTACGGCGAGGGCTTCGCCGCGACCCGCGAGCGCGCGTTCATCTACGCCCAGGCCCGATGCCACCAGGCCCTCGGCCACAAGGATGACGCGACCGCGATGTTCCGCATGTACCTCGCGGCGTCGGGCGGCGCGACGCTGAAGTACCAGGCCGAGGCCGAGGCCGCCCTCGGGCTCACGGCCAAGGCGCGCGGCGCCGTCGGCGGCCTCACCGGCGCGGCGACCGCGGTGGTCTCGACCACGCGCAGCGCGATCGCCGACGTCGGCGCGGGCGTCTACGGCAGCGTCAAGGTCGCGCTCGCGGCGTCGGTGAACGCGTCGGCCCGCGCCGAGGCCCAGGCCGCCGACGCCGCGTACGGCGCCGGCAAGTTCGAGGACGCCGCGACCGGCTACCTCGCGGTCTACGCCCGCACGCAGCAGTCGATCGCGCTGTACGGCGCGGCCCAGGCCAAGGCCCAGGCGGGCCGGGGCGTCGAGGCGCGCGGCCTGCTCGCGGGCTACCTCGCCGCGCAGCCCAAGGGCAAGTTCGCCAAGGACGCGCGGACGCTGCTGTTGGCCCTCGGCGGCAGCGCCACGCTGGCGGCCAGGGTCGCGGTCAGCGCCAAGGTCGACGCGGCCGCGCGCGCCGACGCCAAGCTCGGCGACAAGGCGATGGCGGCTGGCAAGTTCCACGACGCGGCGGCGGCGTACGCGGCGGCGGCCGCGAAGTCCTCCGCCAGCGCGCTCGGCTACGCCCAGGGGATGGCGCAGTTCTACGCGGGCGCGACCGCCGACGCCGCCACCACCCTCAAGGCCTACCTGGCGGCCGCCGGCACGCTCGAGTTCAAGGCCAGCGCCGAGGCCACGGTGCGGGCCAGCGGCGGCGCGTGAGCGGGTCGGCGCGCTCCCGTTCGGGCGGGGGGCGTGCGATCGTAGGGCGATGCGGTCGCTTCCGGTCCTGGCGGTGCTGCTCGGCGCCGGCGTGGCCGCGGCGGCCCCGGGCGACCGCGACGGCGCGGCGATCGCGGCCGATCCCGCGGCGGTGATCGGCGGCGCCGACGTGCCGGCCGGGCAGTGGCGCGACGTGGCGGCGGTGCTGGTCGAGCGGCAGCAGTTCTGCACCGGCGTGCTGGTCGCGCCGCGCGCGGTGCTGACCGCGGACCACTGCCGCGACCTCGGCCCCGACGAGGTCTTGCTCGGCACCAGCTCGCTGGCGCGCCCGAGCGCGGGCGAGTTCATCCGCGTCGCCGAGGTGGTGCCCGGGCCGCCGGGCTTCGACGTCGCGCTGTTGGTGCTCGAGCGCGCCGCGACCGTGCCGCCGCGCCGGCTGGCCACCGGCTGGGCGCGGACCGGCATCGTCGACGGCGCCGCCGTCGAGCTGGTCGGCTACGGCGCGATCGACGCCACCGGCACCGAGTTCGTCGACGCGCTGCGCGCCGCGCGCACCACGATCACCGACGCCGGCTGCGCCCGCGCGACCGGCTGCGAGCCGGCGGTGCGCCCCGACGGCGAGCTCGGCGCGGGCGGCGCTGGCGTCGACACCTGCCCCGGCGACTCCGGCGGCCCGCTGTACCTGCTCGACGCGCGCGGCCCGCTGGTCGCCGGCATCACCTCGCGCAGCTACGACGACGCCACCGTCGCCTGCTCCGAGGGCGGCATCTACGTGCGGCCCGATCACCCGACGGTGGTGGCGTGGATCGAGGCCGCAGCCGGGGCGGAGCTCGAGGACGGGCTGCACCCGCTGCCCGACGCGCTGACGATCGCGCCCGGCACCACGCGCCAGGTGACCCTCGCCGCGGCCGATCCGTTCGCGGCGGATCACGGGTGGGCGCTGATCGCCGGGCCGACCACCGGCACCGCGACCTTGACCGAGGCCGGCGTGCTGACGGTCAGCGCGCCGGCCGACGGCGGCGACGACAGCGTGGTGATCCGCGCCACCGATCGCGCCGATCCCGGCCGCGCCGCCGACGTGCGGATCGCGCTCGCGTATCATGAGGAGGACGGCGGCTGCTGCGCGACCGGCGATCGTGCCGACCGCGCCGCGCCGCTGGCGCTCGCGACCCTGGCGCTGGTGCGCCGACGACGGAGAACGGCATGACCTGGATGCGGTGCAGCGCGTGCAAACGCGACATCGGCCTCGGCGCGGTGCACTGGGTGTGCAGCGTGTCGACGTGCAATCGCCACAACACCAACTACAAGTTCTGCACCGTGGCGTGCTGGGACAGCCACGTAGCGACCCTGCGCCACCGCGACGCGTGGGCCGTCGAGGAGCGCGCGCCGCGCACGCTCGACGCGCCGCCGCCGCCGGCCCCGCCCCGCCCTGTCCCCGTCGCCGCGCCACCGCCGACCACCGCGCCCGCGCCGTCGCGTCCGCCGGCCCCGACCTCGGATCACCCGGCCGAGCCGGCGCGCCGCGTGATCGCGACGCCGACGCCGGCGCCCGCCGTCCCGGCCGCGCCGGTGCTGGCCGACGCCGAGGCCGAGATCCTGATCGTCGTCTCGAAGATGAAGAAGTACATCCGCGATCGCTCGGGCATGAACACCTCGGACGCGGTCGCCGACGCGCTGTCCGATCACGTCCGCGCGATCTGCGACGAGGCGATCCGCACCGCCGCCACCGACGGCCGCAAGACCGTGCTCGACCGCGACGTGCCCAAGCTGCGGCGCTGACCGCGCCGCGGCGATCGCCGTGGTAGCGTCGCGCCATGCGCGCGGCCTGGTTCGTCCTCGTCCTCTCGATCGCGGGGTGTGTGAGCAGCGGCCGGATGGCTCGGCTCGAGCGGCGGATGGCCGCCGCCGAGGCCGCCCAGGCCAAGTCCGAGTTCGAGCTGCGCGCCGCGCTGGCCCGGCTCGAGACGATGCTCGGCTCGCTGGCCGGCTCGGTCGACAGCGCCAGCGCCGCGGCGGCCAAGGCCGACGAGCTGCGGGTGCAGCTCGAGCAACTCGCCGCCGAGGTCGACGCCAAGGACAAGGCGCCGCCGGCGCGGCCGGCGCGCGCGCAGCCCGACCCGGCCAAGGTCTACGGCGTGCCGGTCGCTGGCTTTCCGGTCAAGGGCAAGGCCACCGCGCTGGTGACGATCGTCCGCGCCGGCGAGTACGCGTGTCCGTACTGCGACAAGGTCCGCGCGACGCTCGATCAGGTCAGCGCCACCTACGGCGATCAGGTGCGCATCGTCTACCGGCAGTTCATCGTGCACCCGCAGGTGGCGACCTACGCGTCGCAGGCGGCGTGCGCGGCCAACCACCAGGGCAAGTTCTGGGACCTCGACGCGCTCCTGTGGAGCGACGCCTTCGCCAAGCGCGAGTTCGAGCCGGCGCAGATCGACGCGCTGGCCAGCCGGGTCGGGCTCGACATGGCCCGCTACCGCGCCGACCTGGCGACCTGCCTGCACGAGGTCGGCAAGGACCAGACCGAGCTGGCGAAGTTCGGCGTGGGCGCGACCCCGGCGTTCTTCATCAACGGCCGGTTCCTGTCGGGGGCTCAGCCGCTGCCGTCGTTCGCGGCGCTGATCGACGAGGAGCTGGTCAAGGCCAAGGCCGCGGTCAAGGCCGGCACCAAGCCGGCCAAGTACTACGAGCAAGAGATCGTCAAGAAGGGCCTGCCGTCGCTGTGAGCGCCGCGGCGCGATTGCCAGCGCGCGCGGTTCGGCGGCACAGTCGGGCATGCGCCGCGCGCTCGCCGTGATCGCCGCCGCCGCCATGGCCGCGGCGATCGGCGTGGTGGTCGCGGGCGCCGACGACGACGCCGGCGGCGCGGCACCGGGCGCGGCGGCGCTGCCCGCGGCGGTCGCGGCCGGCCGCGCGTGGACGCTGACGACCGCGGCCGGCCCGGTCCACGTCTGGGCGCCCGCGGGCTTCCACCCCGACGGCGCGGCGGTGGTGCTCTACGTCCACGGCTACGACACCGACGTCGACGCCGCGTGGCGCGACCACCGCCTGCCCGAGCAGTTCGCGCTGGCGGCGGTCAACGCGGTGTTCATCGCCGCCGAGGCGCCGGCCGGGTCGCGGCAGGCGGTGCGCTGGCCCGCGCTCGAGGACCTCTTGGCCGAGGTGTTCCAGGCGATCGACCTGGCGCGGCCCACCGGCGCGCTGGTCGCGATCGGCCACAGCGGCGCCTACCGCACGCTCCTGGCCTGGACCGCGGCGCCCGCGCTCGACTGGATCATCTCGCTCGACGCCACCTACGGCGAGGTCGACGCGTGGCGCGCGTGGATGGCGGCGTCGCCGGCGCACCACCTGATCTTCGTCGGCGACGACACCGCGCGCTGGACCGAGGAGCTGGCCCGCGGCCTGGCCGAGGACCTGCCCGGCGCGGTGGTGACCGTCGACGATCTCGGCGAGCTCGACGACGAGCTCGGCCCGGCGACCGCCGGGGCCCGCGCCATCTACCTGCGCAGCGGCGACGGCCACATGCCGCTGGTGACCGCCGGCCGGGCGATCCCGCGGCTCCTGGGGCTGGCGCCGGTCGAGGTGCTGGCCGACGCGCCGTGGCGCGCGCCGCTCGGGCTGCCGGCGCTCACCGCCGACGCGGGAGCCGCGCCGTGACCTGGCGCGATCGCGCGCTCCGCGTCGTGGTCGGCGCCGCGCTGGTGTTGCTGCTGTGGCCGCTGCGCGACCTGCGCCAGGGCGCGATCAACGCGATCGTCGGCAACGACGCGCCGCCCGGCCGCGCCGCCGCCCTGCCCGCCGCCACCGGCGCCGGCCTGCCGCCGACCGCGCGGACCCGCGTCGTGCTGATCGACGGCGCGGGCCGCGACACCGCGGCCGGCATGGCGGCGTGGAACGCGGTGTGCGCGCGCGGGCTCGACCTCACCGTCGACGTCGGCTTCCCGACGGTGTCGCTGCCGGTCGAGCTGGCGCTGTGGAGCGGCCGCACCCAGCAGCAGACCGGCGTGTTGTTCCACTCGACCGGCAAGCCGGTGCCGCCGCCGGCCGGCGCGATCCCGGCGCAGGTGCCCGACGCGATCGCGATCGCCGAGAGCCACCCGTACATCGTCCACTCGCTGGGCTTCCCGCACACGCTGCCGCCGACGCCGGCCAAGACGCTGCCCGACCAGTGGGCCGACACCTGGGTCGACACCGCGGTGACGGCGGTCGCCGGACCGGCGCGGCTGGTGTTCGTCCACGTGCTGCGCGTCGACACCGCCGGCCACCGCGCGGGCAAGCGTTCGCCGGCGTGGCGCGACGCCGCCGCGTCGTCCGACGCGATCCTCGGCCGCCTCACCGCGGCGGCGCCCGACGCCCGCTGGCTGGTGCTGGCCGACCACGATCACATCGCCGGCGGTGGCCACGGCAGCGAGGACCGCGCGATCCGGATCGTCCGCGGCTGCGTCGCCGGCCCCGACGTCGCCGTCGGGCGCGGCGGCCCGATCAGCGTCGTCGACGTGGCCCGGCTGATCGCCGACTCGGTGGGCGCGACCCTGCCCGCCGACAGCCGTGGCCGGCCGCTGGGCGCGGCGCTGGCGGCGCCGGTCGACGACGACGACGTGCTGCCGGCGCTGCCGCGCGGCCGGGTCGCGCTGGCGCTCGCGCTGCTGCTCGCGGCGCTGGTGGCCACCGCGTGGGCGGCCGGCGGCCGGGTGGCCGCGGTGCCGTGGTGGTGGCCGGTGGCGCTGGTCGCGCTGATGGTGCTCGAGACGACGCCGTCGCTGTCGACGCCGATGATCTACAAGAAGCAGGGCCTGACGATGGCCGACGCCGCCGCCCCCGGGCTGGCGGTGCTGGCGATCGCGATGACCCTCGAGGTGCGCCGCGACTGGCGCCGCGCGCTGATCGCGCAGCTGGCGCTGCCGCTCACGGCGACGCTCGCCGTGTGGATCGTCACCGGTGCCACCGGGCTGTGGTTCGGCGAGCGGGTCTGCCCGATCGTGCCGCGGTGGAGCGGGTGGCTGCCGGCGCTGACGATCATCGCGGCGACGGCGATGGCGGTGGCCGGGCTTGTCGTTCTCGCCAGCGCCGTCCTGCCTGGGTCCGGTCCATCGACACCGGCGGGAACCAGCCGTAGCGACCGCGCAGCTCCTTGACGCGGGCCGGCTCGCGCGCCGCCAGATCGTGGCGCTCGTCGGGATCGGCGGCGAGATCGTAGAGCTCGGTCAGGTTGTCGGCGGGCCGCACCAGCAGCTTGTACGGCCACGCCACCACCGCCCACTGGTCCTGCTCGTTCATCACCAGCGTGCGGTCGCGGGCGATCAGCTCGAGCGGCGCGCCGAGCACGTCGTCCGAGAGGTCGACGCCGTCGAGCGGCGCCATGCCGCCGCCGTCGCTCACGCCCAGCAGGCCGAGCACGGTGGGCGGCAGATCGACCAGCGACATCGGCGCCGGCAGCGCCCGCGGCGCGACGCCCGGCACCCGCACCGCCACCGGCACGTGGGTCAACGCCTGGTACACCACCAGGCCGTGGTGATCGGGCAGCCGCGGATCCTCGCCGAGGCTCTCGCCGTGATCCGAGAACAGGACGACGATCGTGTCGTCGGCCAGGCCGCGGGCGGCCAGGTCGTCGAGCAGCCGCCCGACCGCGCGATCGATCCCGCCGAGCAACGCGCGGTAGCGGCGGTCGGTGGCGTTGATCGCGCCGTGCGCACCGGCCAGCGCCGCGTCGGGGATCGCGATCTGCGCGTGCTCGTGGATGTCGAAGTAGTGGACCCACAGCGCGAACGGCCGCGCCGCGGCGGCGCCGTCGAGGAACCGCACCGCCAGGTCGGTGGTGGCCTCGGCGGTGATGCGATCGCCGACGTCGCGCTGGCTGCCGTCGGTGACCACCTTGTCGACGCCGGCCCAGCCGCGGGTCAGGAGCGTCTCGCCCGCGTAGCGCAGCACCTCACGCGGCAAGATCGCGTGGGTCGTGCGGCCGCTGGCGGTCAGCGCCTCGGCCAGCGTCGTCGCGATCGGCTGGAACGGGTTCCACCGCCCGGTGGCGATGGTGGTCATCGACACGTCGGTGCCGGCCGCTGGCGCCAGCCCGTGGGTGAACGCCGCCGACGCCGCGAGCAGCGCGGACAGCCGCGGCACCGTCGGATCGCCGGCCACCAGGTGATCGGCGCGCAGCGCGTCGATCGAGATCATCAGCAGGTTGGCCTTGGCCAGCGCCGCGCGGCGGGCCGCCACCTCGGGCGTCGCCCGCCACGCCGCCAGCGACGCGGCGCGGCCGACGTCGACCACCGGGGCCGGCGGCGGCACCGCGTCGGCGCCGTCGCAGTCCTCGTCCAGGCCGTTGCCGGGGCGGTCGGCGGCCCCGACGTGGCGCGCGGGATCGCCGTCGTCGCAGTCGCCGCCGCCGAGGATCGCCGACGAGCCATCGCCGTCGCGATCGACGACCGCGCGGGCCGCCCGCGCCAGGTGGCGCAGCTGATCGCCCTTGGTCGCGACCCGCGCGCGATCGTCGGCGTGGCGCAGCCCGGCCAGCGCGACCACCACCGCCACCACCGCGATCGCCGCCAGCGTGATCGCCCGGCCGCGCCGCGGCGCCGGGGCCCGGCCGAGGCCGACGCCGAGCGCCGCGGCGATCGCCGCGATCGCCGCGAACACCAGCGCGAGGTGGAGCGTCGGGTAGCCCGAGCGGAACAGCACGCGGTTGGCGGCCTCGACGACCAGGCCGCCGAGCGCCAGCGCGCCCACGACCGCCGCGCGCCCGCGGGCGCCGCCGGCCGCCAGCCGCTGCCCGACGGCGATCGCCGCGGTCAACCCGAGCCAGCCCAGCGCCGGCACCGCGATCGGCGCCCACCGCGCGCCGGGCAGCGTCGCCGCGAACGCGCCCTGGAACAGGCTGCCGCCGACCGGGATCGTGATCGCCAGCGCCGGCGCCGCGAGGATCGCCGCGCGCGCGACGCCGCGCGCCCGCAGCCGATCGGCCACCGCCACCGCCGCCGCGACCGCCGCGCCGGTGAACGTGCCCGCGACCGCCGCCAGCGCGATCGCGGTGAGCGCCAGGCCCGGCCGGGTCAGCGCGCCCAGCCGCGCGACCTCGAGGAGCGCCAAGAGCGCCCCCGCGGCGAGGCCAGCGGCGACGGGATCGGCCAGCCACGAGCGCACGCGAGACATCGCCGCGCATCATGCCATCGTCGGCGGCGGCTTGCGTCGGCGCCACCGCTCATTGCACCCTGCCGGCGTGCATCGCGTCCTCGCGTGCCTGGCGCTGTGCGCTGGCTCGGCCCACGCCGACGACGGCGGCCGCGCCGCGGGCGCGACCGGCGGCTACCTGCACACCGCCGGCCTCGACGGCGGCACGGCCGCGGTGTGGTGGCAGGAGCCGCTGGGCGCCGCGCTGACGATCGACGGCGCGATCGGCGTCGCGATCGCGACCACCGCGTCGACCACCGCCGCGACGCTGGCCAACCCGCACGTCCGCGCGCGCTATCGCCTGGCCGCGCCGACCTGGCTCGAGCTGGCGCTGACGCTGCCGGCCGCCAGCCGCCGCGGCGACGGCGGCGCGGTCGCGACCGCGATGGCCGCCGCCCACCGCGCCGATCCCACGCCGTGGCTGGCCGGTGCCACGACGCTCGCCGCCGGCGGCGGCCGCCGCTGGGCCAACCGGCTCGGCGAGGTCACCGTCACCGCCGGCGTCGCGGTCGCGCTGCGCGCCGATCGAGCGGCCCTGCCGCTGCTCCACGTCGACCTCGCCGGCGCGGTCGCGCTGACCGACACCGTCGGCCTCACCGCCGGCTTCGCCACCACCAGCTACGCGCTCGTCGAGCCGCGCGACGAGACGTTCGTCCACGCGCTGGCGCTCGGCGGCCGCTACCGCGACTGCCGGGTCACCGTCGACCTCGCGCTCGAGGTGCCGGTTGATGCCCGCGATCGCGCGGTCGACACGCTGATGGCCACCGCGGCCGTCGCGTGGCGGCTGTAGCGCGAGCTCGACGGGATCACGCGGCGAGAGCGCGCGGCGGGAAGCGGGAGCGGGAACGGGCGGAGCGGGAACGGAGATCGGGCACGGGCACGGGCACGGGCACGGGCACGGGGCAGTCTGCGGAGCGGCGCCGCAGGCGCCGATCAGCAACCTGCTAGCGGTTCGGCGGGTACTTCTGCAGCTTGCGCTGCAGCGACCGGCGGTGGATGCCGAGGCGGCGCGCCGCCTCGGAGATGTTGCCGCCGCAGTCCGACAGCACGCGGTTGATGTGCTCCCACTCGGCGCGGGCCAGGCTCGGCGCGCGGTAGTCCGAGTCGGGCGGCTCGAGCGGCGGCGCCTGGCCGCGCGCGAAGGCCGCGAGGATCTCGTCGGCGTCGGCCGGCTTGGCCAGGTAGTACGTCGCGCCGAGCCGGACCGCGTCGACGGCCGTGGCGATCGAGCCGTAGCCGGTCAGGACCACGATCTTGGTCTGCGGATCGATCTCGAGCAGCGCCTTGACGAGCTCGAGGCCGCCCTTGCCCGGCATCTTCAGATCGACCACCGCCAGCTCGGGGGATTCGCCGCGGGCCAGCGCGACCGCGCTGTCGAAGTCGTGGGCCGTCGACACCTCGAAGCCGCGCTCGGTGAACGCGCGGGCGGTGCGGGTGCGAAAGACCTCGTCGTCGTCGCACAGGAGCAGGGAGGGCTTGGTCTCGGACATCGGTCTTAGATACCACCGGCCGGGGCGTTCGTGGCTCGTGGCGTGCCGCGGCGGCCCCGGGCCCGGGCCGCGGCGTCGGTCGGCATCGTCACGGTCACCCGGGTCCCCACCCCCTCCCGCGAGTCGATGGCCATCGCGCCGCCGATGCTCTCGAACACCGCCCGGGCCAGGAACAGGCCCAGGCCCATGCCGCGGCCCGGCTGCTTGGTGGTGTAGAACGGCTCGCCGATCCGGGCCAGCACCTCGGCGCTCATGCCGCGCCCGCGATCGACCACGTCGATCGCCAGCACCCCGGCGCGACAGGTGGCCGACACCAGCACCTCGCTGCCCGCCGGCGACGCGTCCTGCGCGTTGGTGATGAGCGAGCGCAGCGCCTGGGTCACCGCCCGCACCGGCAGGTTGACCACGGTCGCCGCCACCTCGGGGCTGGCGTTGGTGCGGATCGCCGGGGCCGGGCGCACCACGGTCATCGCCTCGGCCAGCACCTCGGACACCGGCTGCGCCACCAGCCCCTCGCCGGCGGCGCCGGTGCCGCCGACCATCTGATCGAGGATGCCGCGGCACCGCCCGACCTGCTCGCGGATCAGCCGCGCGTCCTCGGCCAGCGTGCGGTTCTCGTGATCGGCCAGGTGGCGCTCGAGCTCCTTGGCCACCAGCGCCACGGTGCCCAGCGGCGTCGCCAGCTCGTGGGCGGCGCCCGCGGCCATGGTCGCCAGGGACGCCAGGCGCTCCTGCCGCGCGGCCAGGTTGTGGGCCTCGGCCAGCTCGGCGTCGCGGGCCGCCAGCGCGTCGGTGACGCGCACCAGGAAGTGCACGATGAACGCCGAGGCCACGCCGAGCGCGACCCACACGCCGACGGCGCGGGTGTGCGGCGACACCGTCAGCGGGCGATGATCGAGCAACAGCAGCAGGCCGAAGCCGACGAACGACAGCGCCACCAGCGCCCAGGTCCACGCCGCCTCGAGGATCACCGTCGCCAGCGCGATCTGCACGAGGTACAGGAAGCCGAACGGGTTGTCGGCGCCGCCGGTCAGGTACAGGAGCCCGGTCAGCGCCGCGATGTCGAGCGCCATGACCGCGGCCAGCACCCGCCCGTCGGCGCGCCCGCGCCGGCGGACCGACGCCGCCAGCGCGACGTTCGAGCCGAGCCCGACCGCGACCACCGCCCACAGCAGGTACAGCGGCAGATCGACGCCGAGCAGCACGTCGGCGCCGAGCACCGTCGCCGCCTGCCCGACGATCTGCGCCCAGCGCAGCTGGATGAGCCACTGCGCGTTGACCGCGCTCGCGTCGGGGATGCTGGCGTTGCGCCGGGCCACGGCCGCACCATAACGCAGCCGCGCCGCCGGCGCGCGATGGTACCGTCGCCGTGATGTCGCGGCTCGTCCTCGCGTCCACCGCCCTGGCGTCGGCGCTCGCCGCCGCGCCGGCAGCCGCCGCGGTGCTGGTCGGCGACGTCGTCGCCACCCGGGCGGCGTGGAGCGCCGACGATCGCGCGATCGTCACCACCGCGACCGTGCGCACCGCCGCCGGCGACGTCACGGTCGAGCAGCTCGGCGGCACCGCCGACGGCTACACGATGGTGGTGTTCGACGACGCGCCGCCGCTGGCGGTCGGCATGCGCGCCGAGATCGCCGCGCGTCCCGCCGGCCCGGGCCGCTGGTTCGCCGACGGCGTCGTCGACCGCACGCAGGCCGGGCGCGCGCCGTTCGTCCGCACCACCGCCGCGCGCAGCGGCCAGCCGCTGGCCTGGGCCAAGGGCTGCGTCCAGCTGGGCTACGCCGTCGAGGGCACCGCCGCGGTCCCCGGCGATCAAGAGCGCGCGGTGATCGAGGCGGTGATCGCGCACTGGAACCAGCGCATCGGCGCCTGCGCGTACCAGCACCTCGTCAGCCTCGGCCCGATCGATCGCGAGGTGTCGGGCCGCGACTTCGTGTCGGTGATCAAGTTCCGCGACACCACCTGGTGCCGACCGGCGGTCGACGGCAAGCCGATGAAGTGCCACAGCCACGCCGCCGCCGGCGTCACCACCGCGGTCTACGTCAACGAGCCGGGCGATCCGCGCGACGGCGAGCTGGTCGACGCCGACATCGAGCTCAACGGCGTCGACTTCGCGATCGCGGTGGACGGCCAGTCGAGCGGCCCCGCCGGCTGCCAGGCCGACCTCGCCAACACGCTCACCCACGAGGTCGGTCACGTGCTCGGCCTCGAGCACACCTGCCTGACGCCCGCCGACGCGCCGCACCTCGACGGCGCCGGCCAGCCGGTGCCGCTGTGCACCAGCACGCTCACGCCGGCGCAGATCGACGCGACGATGTTCCCGTTCCAGGAGTGCGGCGAGACGTCGAAGGCCAGCCTGTCCGACGACGAGGTCGCCGCGCTGTGCGCCATCTACCCGACCGCCGACGATCCCGGCGTGTGCGCCGCGCCCGATCCGCTCGACGACGGCTGCTGCTCGACCGGCGCGCGGCCGTGGCCGAGCCCGGCGATCGCCGTCGCCGCCCTCGCGCTCCGCCGCCGCCGCCGCCGCCGGGCGACCAACTCACAGGGTTGATCACGACTCGGATCCCCGAGCGCGATCTCGCGTTTCGGGTGGGGGCCCCACGTCTTGTGGGGGAGGGTCTTTGCGAAAGACCCTCTCGAGGTCTCAGCTCGTGCGTAGCAACGCCGCGGCCAGGCGCCGGGCTTCTTCGACGGTGCCGACCACGCGGATCGCGCCGGGCAGCACCAGCGTCACGCGATCGCCCTGGTGCTCGATGACGACGGCCTCGGCGCCGAACCGCACCGGCACGACGTCGCGCGGCGGCGCCAGGTCGCCGAGCTCGTCGGTGGCGCGCGGCGGCGCGAGGGCCGGATCGCTGCCCTCGGCGAACCGCCGCGGCGGCGGCTGGCTGCCACCGACGACATCGACGATGCGCTCGCGCGCGCCGCGCCGCACATGGTAGCGAGAGTCGTCGGCCATCCTTGTATTGTAGAGACTGCCGCGCCGCTGACCATCATCCGAGTTGGGCTAAGAAGGGCGCTGACGGAAACGCCCCGACGTGTGACGCCGATCAATGCGCCTCGTCGTCGCCGATCTCCTCGACCGTGGCGAGCACGTCCTTCACGTCGAGCAGCCGCAGCGCCTCGTCCCACGGAACCCGTACGCCAGCATCCTTCCGGAACAGCACCCGAGCCCCGTGCGGCACGCCCGAGACGTTCTCGGCCAGGTCGTCCGACGTCGGCCGGTCGCGGGCGACCTCGACCACCTCGCCGTACAGCGCCTCGTCCTGCGCCTCCTTGGCGCCGGCCGGCAGGTACAGGCCGCTGTCGGTGCGATCCCCATCCTTGATGATCCGCACCAGCACCCGCATGCCGAGCGGGAGGATCAAGCGGTGGGGACGGCGGGGGCCTGCGTCGCGGAGGTCGGTCACGGCCGCGCACTGTGCCACGGCGCGCGCCGCGGTCACAACGTCCGCATGAACACCACCGCGCCGTGCGGCTCGACGCAGCTCACCCGCGCGACCCGCTGATCGCGCAGCGCCGGTAGCGCCGCGTCGACCAGCGCCTGCAGCCGCGCCTCGGCGCAGAAGCTCGAGCGCAGCTCGACCACGGCGCCGCGCGTCGTCGACTTCACGTACAGGCGCTCGCCGGCCGCGGTGCGCTCGAGGCGATCGAGGATCGGCCACGGATCGGGCGGCGGCGGCGAGTCCGGCGCGGCCGCCTCGGGCTCGACGCGGGCGCGCGCCGCGACCGGCACCGGCGCGACCGGCGCCGCGATCGTCGGCTCGGCGACGGTGTGGTGGGCCGCGCCGCGGGTCACGACCAGCGCGATCACGCCGGCGACCACGGCGATCACCGCGATCACCAGCGCCGCGGCGCTCCACCGCGACGGCCGCTCGCGGGCCACGGTGGTGCCGCCGCCCTGGTTGGTGTCGCGGCGGCCGCGCCCGCCGTCGGCGCCCGGCATCGGCGCGTGGCAGCGCGGACAGCGCGGGTACCCGGCGGTCACCGCGACGCCGCAGGCGGGGCACGGCACGGAGCTCACGCGATCACGGTAGACCGCGCCTCGCCGGCGATCCAGTCGAACGACCGGCCACCGGCGAAGAACGAGGTTGGACAGGACTCAATAGCGCGACCACGCCGGGTCGCTCGGCACCCGCAGCTCGGTGTTGACCACCGCGCCGATCATCACCGCCAGCGAGCACGCGTAGAACCACAGCACCACCACCATCGCGCTGCCGAACGTGCCGTACAGCGACTGGTAGCTGGCGAGATCCGCGACGTAATACGAGACCCCCAGCGACGCCAGCAGCCCGAGCGCCGTGGCCACCAGCGCGCCGGGGATGATCTGCCGCTTGGGCCGCGGCGGACCGCCCAGCGCGTACAGCACCGACAGCCCGGTGACGCCGGTCAGGATCAGCGCCGGCCAGCGCAGCGCGACCAGCCAGCTGCGCAGCCCCGGCGCCAAGGTCGCGCTGGTCGCCGGCATCGCCACCACCACCGCCAACAGCGTCACCGCCGAGAACAGCGCGCCCAGCGCCAGCAGCGTGGTCAGCACCAGCCGCCGCCAGCCGCGCCACCGGCTGCGCGTGCCGTCGATCCGCTCGATGCCGACCAGGAGCGCGTTGGCCGACGCGCGGCTCGACCACAGCGCCAGCACCACCGCGCCGGCGACCGTCAGGCGCAGCTCGTCGTGCGAGCGCCGGCTGGCGCGCTGCAGCTGATCGACCAGCAGCCGGTAGACGTCGTCGGGCACCACCCGATCGAGCCCGGCCAGGTGGCCCTCGATCTGCGACGGGTCGGCGATCAGCGCGTAGATCGACACCACCGCGGCCAGCGTCGGCAAGAGGCCGAGCAGCAGGTACATCGCGACCCCGGCGGCGAGCACCGGCGCGTCGTCGCGCCGGCTGTGCCGCAGCACCCGGACCGGGAACCAGGCAGCCACGCTGTGGAGGTCGAGGCGCAGAGCCACCGCGGCGAAGGTAGCGCGGAATCCGCCGTGATCGCGATCCCGCCGGCGTTCGCCCACGCTTGAGCCGCGGCCGCCGACCCGCGACAATGCACCGATGCGCATCGCGGCCGCCCTGCTCGTCGTCGTTCCCCTGGTCACCGCCTGCGGGGAGGTGCCGCCGGCCACCGTCGACGCCGGCGGCGACGGCGGCACCGGAGGCTGCGACGCCAGCTCGCTCACCGTCGACGAGTTCTTCGTGTGCTTCAGCCGCGCCGCGTGCGGCCTGATCGACGACTGCTTCGGCAGCTCGACCGCGCACCTCGACTGCGATCACCTGCCCCTGTTCCTGTTCAACGACCTGACCCAGACCGCGGCCCGGCGGATGCTCGACGACAGCGTCGCCCGCGGCCGCGCGCAGTGGAACCCGACCGCCGCCGCCGGCTGCGTCGCGCGCATCACCGGCACCTGCGAGCTGATGAAGAACGGCGGCGACCTGCTGGCCGAGTGCGGCGCGATCGTCGGCAACGTCAACGACGGCGCGGCGTGCCAGGCCGACTTCGAGTGCGCGACCCCGGGCGCGCGCTGCGAGGCGCCCGTCGGCGGCGGGCCAGCGTGCGGCGGCAAGGTCTGTCGCAAGCCCGCCGCGACCGGCCAGTCGTGCGCCAACGAGGGCTTCTGCGGCCCGACCGACTACTGCGTCGCCAAGCGCGACACCGCCACCAACATGGACATCTCGGTGTGCGAGTCGGGCACGGCCGGCCGGCCGTGCGACGGCGCCGACGACTGCGCGCCCGGCCTGTTCTGCAACGGCGGCCACAACGACAGCACCGCCGCCGGGACCTGCACCGTGAGCAAGCCGGCCGGCTCGATCTGCAGCGACGACACCGAGTGTCTCGGCGAGCTCCTGTGCGTCGGCGACACCTCGACCACCACCGGCATCTGCCGCGACGTGCGCCCGGCGGGCGCGAGCTGCGACGGCGTCTTCGGCTGCTTCGGCCACCAGTACTGCGCCGGTCCCAGCGGCGCCACCGGCACCTGCACCCCGGCGCTCGCGGTGGGTGCGCCGTGCGGCACGGCGCAGGGCCGGCCCTGGTGCGGCGCGACGCTGGCCTGCGACGGCGGCACTTGCCAGCCGGCCGGCGCGGCCGGCGCCACCTGCACCCGCTCGGGCGAGGGCGTGTTCGCCAGCGACCCCAACGCCTGCTCGACGGGCCTCCACTGCTCGAACGAGGTCAGCGGCGCCGCGACCGGCATGTGCGAGGGGCCGCTCGCCGATGGCGCTGCCTGCACCAGCGCCGATCTGTGCGCGGCCGGGTTCTGCGATGGAACCTGCGGCCCGGTGCCGCTGTGCGCGCTGTGATCGCGGAGGCGCCGCGCCCGCGCGCCGCGCGCTGATCGGCGTCGGGCCAGGTCGCCAGGGCGCGCCGGCCGCGGGTTTCTGCTATGACCCGGCCGCCGCGCATGTGGTCCGATATCGTCGCCCTGTACCGCTCGTCGAAGAAGAAGCAGGACATCAACTGGTTCACCGAGCACATCGCCCGCCGGGGCGCCGCGCCGTTCGTCTACGCGCTGCGCAACACCCGCATCACGCCCAACCAGGTCACGATGTTCGCGGTGGTCGTGTGCGCCGCCGCCGGCGCGCTGTGGGTGAGCTGGCTGTCGTGGTGGGGGCTGGTGCTGGGCGCGGCGATCTTCGAGCTGTCGTTCGTGCTCGACTGCGTCGACGGCATGCTGGCGCGCGTGCGCAAGCTGGCGTCGCCGCTGGGCCACCTGCTCGACTTCTTGATGGACGAGCTGAAGGCCATGCTGCTGTACGGCTGCGTGACCGTGCGGCTGTGGCGGCAGACCGAGGATGATCGCCTGCTGATCGTCGGGCTGGCCGGCCTGTTCTGCCTGGCGTCGGGCATCGCGCTCACCTCGTTCATGCGCCGCCCCGAGTACGGCGCCAAGCCGCCCACCGAGGACGGCCAGCCGGCCGAGGTCGGCGGTCGCCGCGGCCTCGTCGGCCGCGCGGTGTCGGCGCTGGAGTGGGCGGCCCGCGTCGTCGTGCACTACCCGCAGTACATCTGGATCTGCGCCCTGGCCGATCGCATCGACGTCTACTTCTGGGCCTACGGCGCCGTGAACCTGCTCTACCTGGGGTTGTCGATGCTGAAGATCGCGTTCCGTCTGGGTCGCTTCGCGCCGCCGCCGGCGCCCGAGGCCGCGTCGTGAAGGCCATCATCATCGCCGCCGGCCGCGGCAAGCGGCTCGGCACCCACACCGACGAGGTGCCCAAGACGCTGGTGCCGGTCGGCGCGCGCACGATGCTGGGCTGGCAGATGCGCGCGTTCGCCGGCGCGGGCATCGACGAGCTGGTGATCATCCGCGGCTACCGCGGCGACGTGCTCGAGGCCGGCGCCCGCGCCGCCGCGCCGCCCGGCGTCAAGCTCACCTTCGTCGACAACGCGGCGTGGGAGCGCAACAACATCCTCCTGTCGCTGGCCTGCGCGCGCGCCGCGATCGACGGCCCGACGCTCATCACCTACAGCGACATCATCTTCACGCCGAGCGTCGTGCGCGCGCTCATGGCGGGCCGCGGCCCGATCGACCTGGTGATCGACGCCGACTTCCGCGACATCTACGAGGGCCGCACCGAGCACCCGCTCGACGAGGGCGAGGTGTCGGATCTCGACGCGGAGGGCCGGGTGCGCCGGGTCGGCAAGCGCGCGCTGCCGCCGGCCGAGGCCCACGGCGAGTTCATCGGCCTGGCCCGGCTCGACGCCACCGGCGCACAGCTGGTCGGCGCCGCGCTCGACGAGCTGGCCGCGCGCTACCGCGGCCGCGAGCACGAGCCGTTCCAGCGCGCCGCGCGCTACCAGAACGCGTACCTCACCGATCTCTGGCAAGAGCTGATCGACGGCGGCACCCCGATCCACCCGGTGACCATCCACGGCCAGTGGCGCGAGATCGACACCGGGCAAGACCTCGCGCGGGCGATCGCGCTGGTAGAGTCCACCTCCGAGGAATGGTCATGAAGCGCTCAGCAAGTTCGTGGTGCCTGTCGCTGATCCTGGGCGCGGCGCTGGTCGCCGGTTGCGACAAGCCGTCGGAGTCCGACTGCAAGCAGGCGATCAGCAACATCCGCACGCTGCTGGGCACGTCGAAGATGAGCGTCGAGTCGGCCACCGACGCGGCGTGGATCCGCTCGTGCCGCGGCGCCGCCAAGAAGTCGTCGGTGAAGTGCGCGATGGAGGCCAAGTCGCTCGATCAGCTGAAGACCTGCGGCCTGCTCAAGGGCAAGCAGCTCGAGGAGATCGAGCAGCTCGAGCAAGAGCTGAAGGCGATGCAGACGCCGCCGCCCCCGCCGGTCGACGCGGCGGTGCCGGTCGACGCCGCGGCGCTGACCGACGACGGCGGCGTGGGCGATGACGGCGGCGCCGCCGCCGCGACGCCGGGTCCCGACGCGGCCGCGGCGACCGCGCCCGGTGGCGGCAAGGGCGACGGCACCGGCAAGGGCGACGGCACCGGCAAGGGCGACGGCACCGGCGGCGGCAAGGGCGATGGCACTGGCAAGGGCGACGGCACCGGCAAGGGCACCGGGGCCGGCAAGGCCACCGGCGCCGCCGCGCCGACCGCACCCGCCCCGGCCGCACCCGCGCCGGCCGCACCCGCGCCGGCCGCACCCGCGCCCGCGACGCCGTGAAGCGCCTCCTCGCCGCCGTGGCGCTGGCCGGCGCGGCCCTCGCGCTACCCGGCGGCGCGATCGCCGAGCCGCTGGCCGCGGTGGCGCTCGCCCCCGACCCGCTCGCGTCGACGCTGGTGGGCCCGTCGGGGCAGGTGTGGCAGCCGGACGGCAAGGGCGGCTGGACCCGCGGCGGGCCCGGCGGCGTGGCCGCCGACGTCGGCGGCGCGGTGGTGGCGGCGCAGCTGGTGGTCGTCGGCAAGGCCACGCCCGCCTACCGCCTCGATCCCGACGGCTGGCGCGCGCTGCGGCTCGGCGAGCGCGGCAAGACCGTGATGGGTGTCGGCCCTCACCCCGCCTTCGCCATCGGCCGCAACGTCTTCGTCTGGAAGGCCAAGGCCTGGGTCCGGGTCGGCACCGCCCCGGCGGGCGTCGTCGCGCTGTGGGCCAGCAGCGACAGCAAGCTCTACGTCGCCGGCGCCGATCGGGTGTGGCGGCTCGCCGGCAAACGGCTCGTCGAGCACGCGGCCGCGAGCCTCGCGCGCTTCGGCAGCGGCGCGACGCCCCTGGCGATCACCACCGACGGCGCGCTCTACGACGTCGCCGCCAAGGCCGCCGCGCCGGTGACGCTCGCCGGCGAGCGCCTGGCGCCGGTCGTGGCGACCACCGCGCCCGACGGCACCGCCTGGGTGTTCGCGCGGCGCGCGACCGGGCCGGTGCTGGCGCACCGCGTCCGCGGCGCCTGGCAGGAGGTCGCCGCGCCGGCCGTCGCCGACGACGATCGGCCGCTGGCGCTGGCCATCCACGCCGACGGCACGGTGTTCCTGCCGCTGGCCAGCGGCGCGGTGTGGCTCGCGCGCGCCGGCGCCTGGACCCAGGCCCCGCTGACCGCGCCGGCCGAGCCCCCCCGCACCGGCCCGGGGCCCGCGCGGATGCCGTGATCGCGGCTGACCGCGCGGATTGACCGACGCCGCGCCCCGCCTCTATCCTGGTCTCGTGCCCCCGGTCGTGCTCGTCGCTGACGACGATGCCTGGATCCTCCGCATGGTCGCGACCGTGCTCGAGAAGCGCGGCTACGCCGTCATCACCGCCACCGACGGCGAGGAGGCGCTGACCAAGGCGCTGGCCAACCCGCCCGACCTGCTCATCAGCGACGTGATGATGCCCAAGATGGACGGCTGGGCGCTGGTCAAGGCGCTGCGCGCGCGGCCCGAGTTCGCCACGCTGCCGGTCATCTTCCTGACCGCGCTGTCGTCCGACGAGGATCGCATCCGCGGCTTCCGGCTGGGCGCCGACGACTACGTGCCCAAGCCGTTCCGCTTCGAGGAGCTCGACCTGCGCGTCGCCAAGACCATGCGCCGCACCCAGGCGATGGCGCAGGAGGCGCGCGAGACCATCCTCGGCCCGTCGCTCAAGGGCGACCTGGCGCAGATCGGCCTCGCCGCGCTGCTCACGATGGTCGAGATGGAGCGCAAGACCGGCGTGCTCACGCTCAAGAACAGCGCCGGCAGCACCGCGCAGATCCTCGTCCGCACCGGCCGCGTCGTCCACGCTCGCCTCGACGATCGCCCCGAGCCGGTCGACGCCGAGTGCGTGTACTACCTGCTCGCCTGGTCGACCGGCGGCTTCGAGCTGGTCACCTGCGAGGTCGAGGGCGTCGACCGCGTCCAGACCTCGACCATGAACCTGCTCCTCGAAGGCGCCCGCCGCCTCGACGAATCCAGCCAGCACGATCTGAGTTGCTAGGAGGGCCTGTCGCCAGGCCCTCCCCCCACCGGGGCGGAGCCCCGATGGGGCCCCCCACCCGAGACGGCAGTCCGCCTGGCCTCCCGGGCGGCGCGCGACGGTCGGGCGGGTCGCGCGGCGTGAACCTGAGCGCGCGGAGCGCGCGCGTTCCGGATCCGGATCCGGATCCGGATCCCGATCCCGATCCCGATCCGGATCCCGATCCCGATCCCGATCCCGATCCCGATCCGGATCCCGATCCCGATCCCGATCCCGATCCCGATCCCGATCCCGATCCGGATCCCGTTGCCGATCCCGATCCCGATCCCGTTGCCGTTCCGGCTAGCGA
>Ga0075163_10001141_pt1 | contig 35434 bp, 31 predicted proteins | sample JI1023141ADNA_FD_71478 | JGI IMG/M metagenome (GOLD analysis project Ga0075163, IMG submission 71478) | Wastewater effluent complex algal communities from Wisconsin, to seasonally profile nutrient transformation and Carbon sequestration -... | ecosystem: Engineered > WWTP > Effluent > Algae...
GCAGAGCGCGCGGGCGGCCTGTATCCCATTTTTCATCCCGTGACTGGATGTAGGCGCTCTGCGCCCCATCGAACATGGGATCGCTGCGTGCTTCCGTTGGTAGAATATTTTTTTGCGCATCTGAAGGAGTCACGATGAGCTGGTGGGCTGCGGGATCGTCTCTGCCTTGGAACAAGCCAACGGATATCAAGAGCTTGCGTCTGCACCAGGAGCACAAGCTCAAGGAATATTATGGCAAGGGCAACTTCTGGTTCACCTTCACCTCGAAGGAAGACAGCCTGCCGACGCTGCTCATCAGCAGCAAGCCCGGCGAGGCGGTGCGCGATGAGTACAAAAAGATCGCCGCTCCCGCCCGCGCCGATGAGGTCATCGTTGGCACCTTCGAGTCCAAAGGCAAGGCAGGCACCGGAACGTATGAGTTCAAAGTCGATGGCGCCAGCAACAAGGCCTACGTCGATCGCGTGCTGAAAGAGAAAAACTTTTCAATTCTGTTCTGGTCCGCGTTCACCATCGCGCAGCCATCGGCCATCACGTTTAACGGGACGCCGCTCATGCGGCGCAAGATGGAGGATGCAACCTGGGACATCTGCGTCTGGAACCTGACGCGCGTCCTCACGCTGAAGCCCAGAGAGGGCGTCCTCGACAGCGCCCCGCTGCCGGGCAAGTGGCTGACGGCTGAGGATGGCAAGAGCCGCAAGTTCGTCATGCCCGGCGGAGTGACGCTCGCCGAGGAGCTCCCGATCCGCGTTCAAGCCGAGGGCAAGCTCGTCGACAAAGCCCGCGACTCGGCGCTCATCATGCAGATGATGCGCGATCCGGTGACGGCGATCATGAAGGAGCAGGGTGAGGCGCTCAAGCAGAAGCTCATCGCGCTCGACAGCCAGGCCGCAGCCGAAAAGGGCGACAAGAAGAGCGCGACCCAGAAGGCGCTGAGCGACGCGATGGCCAGCTTCGAAAAGCAGCACGCCGCCGCCTGCATCGCAGCCGTTCACGAGCAGTGGTGCCGCTACGTCGTCAACCACATCGAGTACAAGCAGTACGTCTTCGAGTGCCGGGTCAGCGTCGCCAAAGGGGCGATCACCCTCACCCTGGGAGTCATCGGCACGGCAGCGGGCGGGCTCGCGGGACCGGTGGCGATCATCGGTCTCATCGGAACGATCAAGGGGGCGCTGGACCTGGCCAACGAGCTCTACGGAATGTTCCGCGACCTCGACAAGCTGGCCAAGGAGCTCGACGCTGGACTCAACAGCGTTCTCATCAAGTATCAGAGCAGCAGCAAGTGGGCCGTCGGCGCTGCCGAGGTCTTCAAGGCCTTTCTCGATGAGCTCCCAGCGGGCAGCGCCATCAAGACCATGGGCGCCAACACCGGCCTCATGAACAAGGACGCCAAGAGCCTTGAGAAGGACGTGAAGTTCTACACCGGTCGCGTCCAGGGACTGCTGCCCAAGGCCGAGGAGACCACCCGGCAGCTCCAGCAGGCCCGCAAGGAGGCTGCGCTCGTCGATAAGGAGCTTGAGAAGTGGCGGCAGGCCGGCGGCAAGTCCGCCAAACAGATTGAGAATATGGAGGCCAAGCTGGTCAGCGCAGAGAAGGCGGTGAACGCCCTCTTTGAGCAGGTGAGCGGCAACTTCACGAGCTGGGAGGCGGGAACCAAAAAGGCCGCGGAGTTCACGCGGATCCTGGAGGCGATCAAAAAGGAATCGCCCAAGACTGCCGAGATTATCAAGGCCGCGCTGCCCGTCTTCTCGCTGGTCTACGGCGTCAATCCGGCGAACCTGGTGGGCACCATCACCTCGGTGGTCTCGACGACCGCCACGCTGGCGAGCGGTCTCATCGATGTGCTGAAGAAGGACAAGGACGATGCCGATGCCCAGACCGCCCAGAAGGTCGCCTCGCTGATCGACAACGTCACGTTTGTCGTGGGCAAGATCAACACGATAGCCAGACTCCTTCAGAGCACCTGATCGCCATCCGACCGCAAGCAAGCCAAAGCCAACAGAAATCCCCCAGATTTTTCGGCGCACCCTGACCGCCCCACATGCAGACGGTTCGCTCCGCGTGCACCGTCCGCGAACGGTGCGCTTCGTCCGCGCTCATTTGTGCAAAGTAATTGAGCCCAGCGACGGCAGTCAGTCTGGCATCGGGGTTGCTTTGGTCTTCGTCCAGAAGGACATGGTGACTCTGTGAAAAGCTGGTTTTCATTTGTGATGATGTGCTGTGCTCTGCTGCTTGCGCGTCCGGTTCTGGCCGATGAAGAGAAGCCCCTGCTCCCCTATTCCGTGCCGCCCGATTTTCATCCGCAGAAGGTGAAGCCGCTGGAGCTGACGCCGGCTCCTGGCCATCCGATCGGGCTGGCGATTGGCGGCGGCATACTCACAGCGGCCGGCGTGGGCGTGGTCGCAATCGGTGGCGTGATCCTCGGCCAGCCGCACATGGAGTGGCATGGGCTCGGCGCCTCCTTCGCCCTCTCCGCGCTGTTTCTGGGTGGGCAGATGGCCATAGCCGGCCCCATCATGCTGGGCATCGGTGCCGCGCGAATCGCGCGCCATCAGAAGGCGCAGCGTCCGCTGCTCGCCGCACTCCCACAGCTCGCGCTCGCACCGATCGTGAGCCGCCAGATGTACGGTCTCGCCGTCAGCGGTCGCTTCTGACCGAGGTTTACAGCTTGAGCTTGGCCAGGTCGGCTGCGAGCGCGGAGGGAGAGATGTGGCTGTAGACCAGGGTCATCTCCAGCGAGCTGTGGCCAAGCGCCTCTTTCACCGCGAGGATGCTGCCCCCCTGCTCGATCACCAGGCTGGCGAAGCTGTGTCTCAAGCTGTGAAGCGGGCGGGCGAAGCGCGGGCAGTTGGCAGCCGCCAGCAGCTCGCCCAGCGTGCCCATCGCGGTGCTGCCAAGGGGACAGACGAGTCCAGCCGGTGTGCTCGGGCACTCGGCCTGCCAGAGGCGCAGCTCCTCGGCGAGCGCAGCGGGCAGCGGCAGAGAGCGCGACTTGCCATTTTTCGGAGTGCGCCACCGCCCCGCAGCTGTGGCCGCTGCGCAGTCTGCAAGCTGCCGCGCAACGGTCAGCCGGGCGCTGGCGAAGTCGATGTCGCTCCAGCGCAGTCCCAGCGCCTCTCCCTTGCGGAGTCCCAGGCGCAGCGCCAGCGCAACCACCATGTACAGGCTAAAGTGAAGCGGGCGGCGGCGGCCGGTGCAGCTCAGCGCCCGCTCTCTGGCCACTGCCAGCAGCTGGCTGGCCTGCTCAGCGCTGAGCCGGTCGGTGCTGTTCTGGCGCTTGGGCAGCTCCAGCTTTTGCATGGGGTGAACGGTCAGATATTCCTGCTTGATTCCCCAGCTCAGCACCGCGCTGAGGGCCCCCAGAAAGGTGCGCACGGTGTTGGGCTGATAGGTCGCGCCCAGCCGGTCCCGCAGGCTCTCGATATCTCGCCGCCTGAGCTTGTCTAAAGACGTAGCGCCGAGCAGCGGCAGCACCGGACGCAGACAATAGATGGCGTGCTGGCGGTAGCGAGCCGCGTCCTTGGCGCGGGGATGCGACGATGCCAGAAACCGCTCGCAGAGCTCTGCGACGGTCAGCCGCTCCGGCTCGACCAGCCGGCGCTCGGCGCTCGCGATGGCCGCCTCGACCTTGAGCAGCACGCGCCGGGCCTCGATGTGCGAGCTGGCGTCGCACGCCCGCATGCGACGCGTCCCCGCCTCATCGTAATAGCGCAGATAAAACCGCCCCCGCTTCTTGATGACCTCGCCCACTGTCGTCGCTCCTGTTTGACGAGCTGCGATCCCACGTATCCCGCGGCTTATCCCAGGACGCGGTGTGGGTGCCCGTCGACAGCGGCTGCGCCCGGCCGGGGCCGCCTAGACGCAGCGACGCAAACACTTGATTTCATTATAATTTTTGATTCCCTCATTGCCTGTTGCTCATAAGTGGTCTCCTCATTTGAGGTATTGACTCATTGTGTTCGCCAAGTGTCCAGCTTACTGCTGAAATCGGTGAAGCAAGTATTTGTAGGGGCGCCAGGATTGGTAAATCCGTTAGCGGTACAGTTGGATGCTGTCCACTTGAACGGATGGTTATAAGTCGCGTTCGGATCCATGTTGTGCTGAATAATTGATAGTCCGTTATAGAACTTCAATTGTTCGCACAGTGAGGACAGGTTGCTACCGCCTACCAGGGTGGGAGAGATATCGACTCCAGCAACCTTGGCGGCAGAGTTATGACACTGTCCCGATTGGGTGCAGGAGGAGGCCGCTGATAGATACGTGTTTGCCAGGTTGGTCGTAAAATAAGACAGCTGGTTTGCATTGCAAGGGTTGGCGCCTGCAACCGGCTTGACCAGCTCGATGATGCTAAACGCCACGCTCAGCGAGTAGCCGGTGCGATACTGGTCGAGGATGAGGATGCCCGGGATGATGATGACGCCGGGGCCACCCGTGATGTCGTCCTGGTTCAGCGAAACGGTGCGGTCCGCGCTGGCAAAGCTGTTGGCCGGATCGGGATAGGGCTGACCGCCGCGCCAGAGCACGAACAGCGGGCTCTGGAAGTGGATCGCGCGCTGCTCGCCCGGCTGCGGATTCGGCTTTACGTTGATAAAGCGCAGGTCGCTAATCTCAAGTCCGGTGCCGGCCGGGCTGAGAGTTGTGGCGATAAATCGCAGGTTTGCGCCCGCAAACGAGCTGTCAATCGTATCGATATTGACAACGTTGTATTTCGGATTGGCCTTATCGGTCGTAATCGCGACCGAAAACGGCGGCACCTGCGGCTTGAACGGGATCACCGTGACGGCGTCGCGCTCTTTCTTTTCCTGCTGTAGCCAGGCGAGCGTGGCGTTGTACTGATCCATGCTGAGCGACGGACCTTCATGCTGGCCCTTGGTGAGCAGCGCGCTCAGCTCGGGGCTCGAAACAATGAAGTTGTTCCAGGTGGTCACGATCGGGTAGGGGTCGTAGACCGTGGGATCTGCCGAGCCTGTGCGCAGAAAGCCCGGTCCAACGCCGACCTCCCGACTGTGGCAGGCGCCGCAGGTCGAGGTGAGCAGCGGTAGCACCTGGGTGTTGAACATCTGCTTGGCAGTCAGCGACGCGCCGGCATCGACCACCGGGGTCATGTCCACCGGCACCTCGGCGACCTTGGGACCGTCGGGCAGACAGCCGTCCTGGGTCAGCACCGCACCGCCGAAGAGGGTTGCCACAAGCCCACCAGCCGCTGCCAGCCCGCCGGTGGCCTTCCATGCACGAACGACCGTTGACGTATCCTTGGTCATCTTTCGCGATCTCCTAAGCTATGGCCGAGAGCGCCTCTGCCGTCGCCAATGTGGGCGAACTGGCTCTCGGTGGGGTGGCTCCTCGGGGCGGCCGTCGCCGCTGCCCGTGATCCTGGACCCTGGCGATCGGCGCTTCGCGATCCCTGGGCCGCCAGAGCCCCCCAACTAATCTTTACAGAACTATATTGTTTTGTAAATTACCAAAAATATCTATTATGTTTGATAGGATACGTTACGGTCCAGCACATTGGGTGCTTTGTCGCTCAAAAAAAGCGGCCGTTGCTGTCGGGCAAAAGAGCCGGCTTTCCAGGTGGTAACCACTCCCTCAGCTTACGCTGACTCCGAGTGAGCGCTTGCAAAGCCCGCTTACTGGCATGAAACATATGCCGTTTATGCAATATGAAAATGCCGTTAACCAGCGGATCGCGTTATCGCCAGTTCCTGCTTGTCATCAAATAACGATCGCCCGGACTATCAAGGAATCCGCGCCCCTGCTGCTGCCGGGCGGCCGGATGCCGGACCGATGCCGGCCCGAGGGGCCCGCGCCCAGAGCCGCCGCTGGCCGACAAGTGGTAACCTCGTGGCAATGGCGGCCAGGCCCTGGAACCCCCTTGCCCCATCCCTGGCAATGCCCGGGTCGCCGTCTGAAAGCAGCTCCCTGTGATAGGGTTTGACACTCCAGGGCGACACATCTACTATTCGCCGCGGAGCAAACGAGGTCCCGTATGTCCGTCGATTACGCCCCCTCGCTGGTCGCCATCATTTTCGGAATCGCCTTTGCCTGCGTCTTTCTCGGGCTGGCGATATTCCTTGGCCCCAAGCGGGAAGACCCAGAAAAGCTAGCCCCCTTCGAGTGCGGTTCCGAGCCCATCGGCAGTCCGCGCGTTCGCTTCTCGGTAAAGTTCTACCAGGTGGCGATCCTCTTTCTCATCTTCGATGTTGAATCGGCGTTCCTGTATCCGTGGGCAGCGCTGTTTCGCAAGCTCTCGTGCATCGGAGTCGTCGCCGGCACCCAGTGTCTGGGCACGGTGACGTGGTTTGGCTTTGTCGAGATGCTCGTTTTCGTCAGTACTCTCGTCGTCGCCCTGACCTATGTGTGGCGCAAGCGTGCCATCGGCTGGGGCTGAGGTTTTACATGGCAGAGAACTACCTGACCAAGCTAGATGACGCCCTCAACTGGGCGCGCAAGTACTCGCTGTTCACCTACCCGTTTGCGACGGCCTGCTGCGCCATGGAGTTCATGGCGACCATGGCCCCCAAGCACGACATCGCGCGCTTCGGCGCCGAGTTTCCCCGCTTTTCTCCTCGGCAGGCCGATCTGTTGATCATCATCGGCACCATCACCGAGAAGCAGGCCCCGGCCCTGCACCGCATCTGGGCGCAGATGGCCGAGCCCAAGTACGTGATGGCCTTCGGCGTCTGCGCGTCGACGGGCGGCTTCTATCAGAACTACGGCACCGTGCCGGGCTGCGATCAGATCATTCCGGTGGATGTCTATGTGCCGGGCTGCCCGCCCCGGCCCGAGCAGGTCCTCGACGGACTCATCCTGGTCCAGAAGAAGATCACCGAGGGCACCACCTGGGTTCAGCGGCGCGATCGCGGCGAGAAGCACGGCGGCGAGTGGGTCACCCCGCGTCCGTCTGAGAATGCCGAAAAGAAGCCCGGCCACCTGCCGGTGGTTTCCTAGAGGCCTAGAGGAAAGACATGAGCAAGGTGGATCTGGACAAGCTGGTGGCGCAGTTTCGAGAGGCCGTGCTCTCGACGCACAGCTCGCACGGCGACGACACCGCGGTGGTGTCGGCCGGGCAGCTCGGAGCGGTGATGCGCTGGCTCAAGGGCGCTGGCTTTGACTATCTGGTCGACTTGACGGCAGTTGATCGCCTGGGTCAGGAGCCTCGCTTCGAGGTCGTCTATCACCTCCGCTCCATGAGCAGCGGCAGCCGCCTGCGCATCAAGGTGCCTGCCCACCAGGTCGAAGATGGCCCGGCGCCCGAGGTTCCCTCCATCGTGCAGATCTGGCCGGTCGCCAACTGGCTGGAGCGCGAGGTCTGGGACATGTTCGGCATCAAGTTCACCGGCCACCCCGACCTGCGTCGCATCCTCCTTTACGAAGAGTTCATCGGGTACCCGCTGCGCAAGGACTACCCCAAAGAGAAGCGGCAGCCGCTCATTCGCCGCGACTACACCATGGAGTAAGCATGGCCAATCCGACCCACGAAAGCGCAGCAGCGGGGCCTCGCCAAGTCGTATTTGGCATGCCGACGCCCGATGAGATCGTCACCGAGCGCTCTCATGAGCTGCGCCAGCGCCTGCACAAGTTTCCCGAAGGTGAGGCGCTCGAAGACGACGATATCGAGCTGCCCACCGAGCCCATGACCGTCAACATGGGCCCGTCGCACCCTGCCATGCACGGCACGGTGCGCATCGTGCTGACCCTGGACGGCGAAACCGTCAAGGACACCGACGTTCAGGTCGGCTACCTGCACCGCTGCTTCGAAAAAGAGGCCGAGTCAGCCACCTGGACGCAGGTCTTTCCCTACACCGACCGCCTGAACTACGTCTCGCCGCTGCTCAACAACGTCGGCTTTGCGATGGCCGTCGAGAAGCTGCTCGGCGTCGAGAAGCTGGTGCCCGAGCGGGCGCAGTACATCCGCGTCATCGTGGGCGAGATCTCGCGCATCACCGATCACCTGACCTGCCTCGGGGCCGCCTCGGCAGAGCTCGGGGCGCTGACGGTGTTTTTCTGGATGATCAAGGCGCGCGAGTGGATCTGGGAGCTGCTTGAAGAGCTGACCGGCGCCCGCCTGACGCACAGCTACGTGCGCATCGGCGGCGTCCAGGCCGATCTGACCGAGAACTTCTCGGCGCGGCTGCTCGACACGCTCAAGCGCGTGCGCGAGGCGCTGGCCGACGCGGAGAGTGCGCTCATCAAGAACCGCATCTTCCGCGACCGCATGGATGGCATCGCGACCATCTCCGCCGAGGACGCCATTGCCTGGGGCTGGACCGGACCGTGCCTGCGCTCGACCGGCGTGCCGTATGACGTCCGCAAGGATCACCCCTACCTGGTCTATGACCGCTTCGACTTCGACGTGCCCGTGGGCTCGGTCGGCGACAACTTCGACCGCTACGCCGTGCGTCTGGAAGAGATCCGCCAGTCGATGCGCATCCTTGAGCAGGCGCTCCAGCAGATCCAGCCTGGCCCAGTGCTGATTGACGACCCGCGCATTGCGCTGCCGCCCAAGCGCGAGGTCTACAACACCATCGAGGGCATGATCGGCCACTTCAAGCAGATCGTCGACGGCATCCGGGTTCCGCCCGGCGAAGTGTATTCGTACAGCGAAGGCGGCAACGGCGAGCTCGGCTTCTACATCGTCTCCGACGGAACCGGCCGTCCCTATCGCTGCCACGTGCGCGCGCCGAGCTTCATCAACACGCAGGTTCTGGCCAAGCTGATCCATGGCGCCGGCGTCGCCGACATCATCCCGACGTTTGGCATGATCAACATGATTGGCGGCGAGTGCGACCGCTGACGGAAAGACCGATGACTCAGGACCCCAAGAGCCCGTCATCTCCCTCGCCGGGCGCCCCATCCACCGGCAAGCCCGCCATCACCGAGGCGCTGCGCGAGATCCAGCAGCCTGCGCCTGCCGTTGCTGCGCCGGCTGCGGTTGCGCCGCCAGCGACGGCTGCCTCGCCCGCCACGCCCGGTGCGGGCGCTGGCGCCGGAGGTGCTGTTCCGTCGTCCACAGCAGCCGCGGGAGCAGCTGCTCCATCGCCCGCTGCTGCCCCTGCCTCCGAGACCGTGGGCATCAAGATCGATGGCCGCGACGTGCGCGTCAAGAAGGGCACCAATGTCCTTGAGGCGTGCCTGCAAAACGAGACCGATGTCAGCTACTTCTGCTACCACCCGGGCCTGACCTCGCCGGCCGTTTGCCGTCAGTGTCTGGTCGAGGTCGTGGGTCAGCCCAAGCTCGTGCCCTCCTGCTACACGCCGGTGGCCGACAAGATGGAGGTCGTGACCAACAGCCCGCGCGTGCTCCTGGCGCGGCAGCAGATGCTGGAGTTCACGCTGGTCAACCACCCCGTCGACTGTCCGATCTGCGACAAGGCGGGTGAGTGTACGCTTCAGAAGCTGTATCAGGACTGGGACCACACCGAGTCGCGCACCGATTTCGACAAGGTCCACAAGCCCAAGGCCGTTGACCTCGGACCGACCATTGTCCTCGATGCCGAGCGCTGCATCCTCTGCACCCGCTGCATCCGCGTCTGCGACGAGGTCGCAGGCCAGCATCAGCTGGAGATGGCGTGGCGCGGCGATCGCGAGCAGCTCACCGTCGCTCCGGGCCAGGCCCTCGACAACCCCTACTCGCTGAACACCGTGGATGTCTGCCCGGTCGGGGCGCTGACCAGCAAGGACTTCCGATTCACCATGCGGGCGTGGGAGCTCTACACCACGCCGTCGGTGTGCGCAGGCTGCGCGACCGGCTGCAACATCGAGGTCCACCACAGCCAGGGCGAGATCTGGCGCCTGGTCCCGCGCGAGAACGAACAGGTCAACAAGTTCTGGATGTGCGACGAGGGCCGCTTCACCTACAAGGAAGTGCGTCACCGTCGGCAGAGCGGAGCTCGCATCGGCTCGGGCAAGGGGCTGCCGGCTCAGGCGGCCAGCATCGAGAAGGCGGTCACCTTCGCGGCCGAGCGGCTGCGGCGCGTGGTCGATGCCGGCGGCACCATCGGCCTGGTGTTCGGCGCCCAGGCGCAAAACGAGTCGCTCTACGCGCTGCGGCGGGCGGCCGAAAAGCTGGAGGCGGCCGGGGCCAAGGTCCGCCGCTACGTCGTGGGCCGCCAGGAGCGCCCCGATCGCGCCGACAAGATCCTGCGCAGCGCCGACAAGAACCCCAACACCCGTGGCGCGCAGCTCATGGCCGGCGCTGGAGCGCGCGACTTCGCAGCGCTTCAGGCCGATCTGAAGGGCGGCGCGCTCAAGGCGGTGTGGATGGTCGGCGAGGACATCCCCGTCGGCGAAGACACGCTGCCCGAGGCGGCGGCGCTGTTTGACGGTCTGGAGGTCTTCGTCGTCCAGGCCGTGCACGACTCGCCGCTGGTGCGGCGGGCGCATGCCCAGCTTCCGGCCGCAGCCTGGGCCGAGGTCGACGGCACCTTCACCAATGCCAAGGGCATGGTGCAGCGTATCCGTCGCTCGGTGGCGCCTCACGGCGATGCACGCTCGCACCTGGAGCTGAGCACGCTGATTGCCCGCAAGGCCGCCTGGCTGGACGGCGAAAAGTGGCACACCTCGCCCCGGCAGGCGTTCCTTCAGATGGTGAGCAGCGTGACTGCCGCCCCACCGTCGGGGACCGACGCGACCGCAGACTCGGCGGCCGGCTATGCTCGCGCCGACTGGGGTCGCGAGCTCATCCCAATCCAACTTCGCTTCGCCAACTCACGCGGGTAGACCGACCATGCTCGAATTTCTCGTCGCTCACACCGCTCTACAGGCTCTCATCAAGACCTTCATCTTGATCATGGCCTTCGTCATGCCGCTCGCCTCGCTCAGCACCTGGGCCGAGCGGCGGCAGTCGGCCATGATGCAGGATCGACTGGGTCCCAACCGCGCCGAGGTCAAGATTCCGGTGCTCGGCTGGACCCTGCGTCTGTGGGGCATCACGCACTTCGTCGCCGACGCGATGAAGATGATGTTCAAAGAGGATCTGGTTCCGTCGCGCGTCGACCGGTTTCTGTATGCGCTGGCGCCGGTCATGGCCATTGCGCCGGTCCTCATCACCTTCGCCATCATCCCCTTCGGCAGCGACCTCTGCGTCGGCCACCTGACCAATGTCCTGGCGGATCCCAGCGTCTGTACGATGACGATTCCGCTCCAGGTCGTCCGGCTGGACATCGGCCTGCTCTTCTACTTCGCGCTGGCGTCGCTGGCCGTCTACGGGACGACGCTGGCCGGCTGGTCGTCGTACAACAAGTGGTCGCTGCTCGGCGGCCTGCGCGCCTCGTCGCAGATGATGTCCTACGAAGTGACCATGGGCCTGGCGCTGATGGGTGCGTTCATCACCTACGGCACCCTGGAGCCCAACGCCATGGTGCTCGCGCAGGGCTCAAGCCCGTGGAACTGGGGCCTGTTCTCGCAGCCGCTCGGGTTTGTGCTGTTTCTGACCGCGGCCATCGCCGAGACCAAGCGCGCGCCGTTCGATCTTCCCGAAGGTGAGCCCGAGCTCATCGGCTACTTCGTGGAGTACTCGGGCATGCGCTTCGGCATCTTCTTCCTGGCCGAGTTCATCGAGACCATCTTCCTGGCCGCGGTGGTGACCACCGTGTTCCTGGGCGGCTGGCATGTGCCGGGTCTGGCCGAGGACGGCTTCAGCTTCCTCAAGCTGCCGCACATCGTCGTGGTGCTGCTGCGCAGCGGAGTGTGGGGCCTCAAGATCCTGATGCTCTGCTGGCTCCAGCTGCTCATCCGCTGGACGCTGCCGCGCTTCCGTCCCGATCAGCTGATGCGCCTGGGCTGGAAGCAGCTCCTGCCGCTGTCGCTGCTCAACATCGTGCTGACCGCCGCCTATGTGCTTTGGCGGTCCGGAGGTATGTAGTCTTGTCTGCCTCGCACGCCGATCACTCGCATGACGCCCCTGCCCAAGCTGCGACTCCGGGAACGCCCCGGCGCGGCAAGGTCGGGGTGCGCATCGTGGGCCGCCCCGACTCGCTGGAGCAGCGGGTCTACCTGCCCGAGGTCTTGAAGGGCCTGGGCATCACCGCCCGCCACTTCTTCGCCAACATCTTCAGCCGCAAGTACACGGTCACCGTCGAGTATCCCGAGGAGAAGACCAAGTATCCGCCGCGCAACCGCGGCCTGCATCGCCTGATGCATCGTCCCGATGGCGAAGTGCGCTGCGTGGCCTGCATGCTGTGCCCGACCGTGTGTCCGGCGCACTGCATCACCATCGTGGCCGAAGAGACCGGCAACAAAAACGAAAAGCGGCCCAAGATCTTCGAGATCGATGAGCTGCGCTGCATCGTCTGCGGACTCTGCGTCGAGGCCTGCCCGTGCGACGCCATCCGCATGGACACTGGCATACACGCTCCGGCCGTGGACTTCCGCGGCGACTCGGTGCTGGGAAAGCTCGACCTGCTCAAGCGCGGCGCGCAGTCGACCGCGGTGCAGGGCGGCATTGGACCCGATTGGCGAGAGAAAACGCGATGAAGCTCTGGAACGGTACGTTGGCAGCGGCGCTCATGATGGCGTCGTCCTTGGCAGGCACAGGCACAGCGCACGCGGCGGGAACCGACCCGCATGGCGGCAAGTTCACGATCAGCGAAGCGACCCACGGCCTGACCGGCAGCGGCAAGCTGACCGCGGTCATCGACACCACCATGGGCACGTTTCACTGCGAGCTGTTCGAGCAGGATGCGCCGAACACGGTGGCCAACTTCGTCGGTCTGGCGCGCGGGCTGCGCTCGTTCCGCGATCCGCTGAACAACAACTGGGTCAAGCGCCCCTATTACGACGGCCTCATCTTCCACCGCGTGATCCCCGGCTTCATGATCCAGGGCGGCGACCTCACCGGCACCGGCTCGGGCCAGATCGGCTACGAGATCCTCGACGAGAAAAACGCGCCGCACAAGTTCGACAAGGGCGGCGTCCTGGCCATGGCCAACCGCGGTCCCAACACCGCCAGCGCGCAGTTCTTCATCACCGAAAAAGAGACCTCGCCGCTCGATGACGGCGGTCGCGCCGGCGGCCACTACCAGATCTTTGGTCAGTGCGATGAGGTCGAGCTGGTCAAAAAGATTGCCGCCACGCCGCGCAATCCCATGGATCGGCCGCTGCAAGAAGTGAAGATGACCAAGGTCACGATCAAGCGCGACTCGGGCGCTGCTCCGGCCGGTGGTGACGCTGCGCCTGCGGGCGGCAAGACGCCGGCGAAGAGCAAGGCCGGTGTGCCCAAGAAGGCCGCGGCCAAGGCCTCAAACAAGGGCTAGCCGCACCCCGCCTCCGCTCGCTGTTCTTGCGATTGCAGTGAACGCGATCCCGCCCCGAGTTCGGCACAAAAATTAATTAATAAGCGTGATAGATTCGACAGCCATGAAAATTGCTGTGCGGATCATTGCGCGCCTGCTCGTGGTGGGCGCGCTGCTCGGCTGGTCTGGTCTGGCTTCAGCTCAGGTGCAAAACGGCCAGATCCAGGGCGTGGTGACCAGCGATGTCGACGGCAAACCGATCGCCGGCGTCACCATCACGGTCAGCGGCCCCGCCCTTCAAGAAGATCAGGTCGAGATCAGCGGCAGTGACGGCCGTTACCAGATTACACAGCTCCCTTCCGGCGACGACTACGTGGTTCGCTTTTACCTGGGCGATCACATCGTTGAGCGGCCCGGTGTTCGCGTTGCGCAGAACAAGACGCTGACCATCAGCGTCGTGATGAACCTCAAGAAGATGTCCAAAGAGGTCAAGGTCATCCGCGAGCGCGCGCCCAACGTCGACACCGCCACCGCCAACTCGGGCCTTGAGATCAACCAGGATGTCCTCAAGAGCACCGCCGTGCGCGGCCGCACCTACGAGAGCGTGCTGGCGCTGGCCCCCGGCACCGTGGATCCGCCGCGCGGCACCGGCGGCGATGTCGGCGTGAGCATCTCCGGCTCCACCGGCAACGAGAACAACTTCATCATCGACGGACTCAACACGTCCGATCCCAACAGCGGCATCATCGGCACCGAGCTCCACCAGTACTTCATCAAAGAGATCAACGTCATCACCGGCGGCTACCAGGCCGAGTACGGTCGCGCCACCGGCGGCGTGGTCTCGCTGGTCACCAAGAGCGGCAGCAACGAGTTTCACGGCAGCATCTTCGGCTCGGTGCAGCCGTTCCAGCTCACGCCCAACACCATCGGCCGCCTGGGCGAAGCGCTGGCCCTGCGCCGCCGGGCCGACGGCCTGGCCTACGACATCGGCTTCGAGCTCGGCGGCCCCATCGTTCAGAACAAGGTCTGGTTCTACATCGGCTTTGCGCCCACCACGACCATCTACCGCAACGAAGTGGCGGTGCGCCAGCAGATCGAAGATCAGATGACCCACCGGGCGCGCAGCCTCGACAGCTACACCTGTCCCGACTACCTGGCGAACTCCGTCTATTGCCGCGGTCCGCGCCTGTACGCCAAAGCCACCGACGAGATTTCCGGCTCCATCCAGCACTACGACGAGACCAAGCGCCTCTACAACGGCATCGCCAAGCTCCAGTTCAACCTGAGCCCCGACCACAACATCACCGTCGGCTACATCGGCGCGCCGAGCACGTTTGACGGCTACAGCACGATCTTCCCGCTGACCTACGGCAACTTCAACGACTACCACTACACCCAGACCAACCAGGCCCACGACGCCATGGGCCGCTACGTCGGCAAGCTGTTCAACCACAAGCTCCAGCTCGACGTGATGTACGGCTACCACTACCAGTCGACCCAGATCCGGCCCGACACCGCGGACAAGGCGCTCACCGTCTATTACGCCGACCCCAGCGACCCCTACTCGCTGGCCGACTTCGAGCCGATTCCCAGCTGCCAGCGCCGCGCCACCGGCTTCAACCCCTGCCCGGTGTCGGTCTATCGCCGCAACGGCTTCGGCTTCCTCCAGAACACCGTGCTCCAGCGCCATCAGGTGCTGGCCGCTGCCACCGCCTACCTGACCGCGCTCGGCACCCACGCCATCAAGCTCGGCTTCGACTTCGAGCACCTGCGCGAGACCGACACCCGCGAGTACACCGGCCCCGACAAGGATCCCAACGATCCGTTCAGCGGCCACCGCTACTACCAGACCTCGGCCGACGGCTCGCTGTTCCAGAACTTCGGCGAGTTCGCGCAGAGCGACGGCAAGGGCGGCTTCGTCACGCTCAACGACTTCACCGCCAGCACCCACACCAACAACTACGCGCTGTACCTGCGCGACTCGTGGAACATCAGCAAGCTGCCCGGCGTGGTGCTGAACGCCGGCCTGCGCTACGAGATGCAGGAGATCTTCGGCGCCGACGGCACCCGCCAGATCTTCCTGTATGACAATGTCGCACCCCGCGTCGGCGCCGTCTGGGACTTCACGCAGAAGGGCCTCTCGAAGCTCTACGTCAACTACGGCCGCTTCTACGAGTCGGTGCCCCTCACCATCAACGACCGCCAGTTCAGCGGCGAGGGCATCATCACCGGCTCGCAGGTCGCCAACTGCCCCCGCCAGGCGCTGCAGCCCGGCGGCCGCCCCCTGCCCTACCCCGGCAGCCAGCCTGGCTCGCCGTGCGACCTGGCCAGCCCCAACGACAACCTCAACGGCGGCACCTACGGCAACGTCGTGCCGAACCTCAAGGGGCAGTACATCGACGAGGTCGTCGCCGGCCTGAACTACGACGTCGGACTCGACCTGGTGCTGGGCATCGGCTTCATCTACCGCAGCCTCGGCAACATCATCGAGGACATGTCCGTCGACGGCGGCACCCACTACATCATCGGCAACCCCGGCAGCAAGGCCGATCCCGGCCAGGTCACGGCGCTCGAAGCCGAGGTCACGCGACTTGAGCAGTCGGGCGGCAGCGCCGCCGACATCGACCGCGCCCGCGCCCGCCTCCAGGGCTACAGCGCCGTCGGGACGCTCTTTCCCAAGGCGCAGCGCAACTACTACGCGCTGGTGCTCACTGCCAACAAGCGGCTGTCAAACCGCGTCAGCGTCCTGGCCAACTACACCTACTCGCGCACGATCGGCAACTATCCCGGCACCTACGACGCCACCCTCGACGAGAACAACCCCAACTTCTCGTCGAGCTTCGACCTGACCGACCTGCTCGCCAACCGCAACGGACCGCTGACCACCGACCGCCCCCACAACGTCAAGCTGCTCGGCACCTACGACCAGCCGCTGCCCGGCGGCGGCCACCTCATCTTCGGCCTGACGTTCAGCGCCTACTCGGGGCGGCCGATCAACGTCCAGGGCGCCCACATCATCTACGGCACCAGCAACGTCTTCATCCTGCCGCGCGGCTCGGGCGGCCGCACCCCGACCGTCAGCCAGTTCGACCTCCACGTCGGCTACGAGCAGCCGCTGACCAAGCGCGTCGCCTTGACGCTGTTTGCCGACATCATCAACCTGTTTAACCAGCGCCAGGTGACCAACGTCGACGACGACTACACCTACTCGTATGTCGCGCCGGTCGTAAATGGTCAGCCGAGCGACCTCCTGCACCTAAAGGGCCAGAACGGCCAGCCGGTTGTGCCCAACGCCAACTACGGCCAGCCCACCGGCTACCAGGCTCCGCTCTACATGCGCTTTGGCGGTCGTTTAAGTTTTTAATTTAGCGACCTCGACGCTAACTTCCCCACAAGTACCCATAAGTAGTTGATCTGGCGGGACAAACCGTACTAGCTTTCAGGTTAGTTGGAGGAGCCTGTCATGTCTGACGTCCTTACGCTCGACTCACGCCCACCTTCTCGTAGCTTCTTCGCGCGGCATCGACTCCTCTTGGCGGCTTGCGGCCTGACCTTGGGGCTCTCCGGGCTCCTGACCTGCGGCGGTCGCATCAACGATGCCAGCGAGGACGATGGGAGCGACACAACCGATCCCAACAACCTCGCCAACCTTGTCTCGCTGACGGTCAAGCCCAACAACGACGTGCTGCTCGTCGACCTGAACATGCAGGCGACCAAGTCGTTCACCGTGCGCGGCGTCTTTTCCGACGGCAGCAGCGCTGACTTTTCGCGCAAGGTGAAGTGGTCGGTCGACAATCCCGTCGTCGGCACCTTCAACGGCGCCACGTTCACCAGCGCCGCCCTGCCGATGAACAAGGTCGACTTCACCAAGGTCTACGCCAAGCTGAAGACCGAGGACAAGGAGCTGGCCAGCGTCGCCAACCTGACCATCGTCTGGCTGCGCACCACCGGCAACTCGCAGGACTTCTTCTTCAGCCTGCCCTACAAGATCGAGCCGCAGAAGAAGCCGCTGACCTTCACCACCGAAGTGCAGTCGCTCGACGTGTTCTTCGCCGTGGACACCACCGGCAGCATGGGCGGCGAGATCAACCAGCTCTCGCGCGCGCTCCAGACCACCATCATCCCCGGCGTCAAGGCCGCGGCGGCCAAGGACGCCTGGTTCGGCGTCGGCGCCATGGACGACTGGCCCACCGGCAGCTACGGCAGCCCCAACTGCTACGGCGGCCCCGATGATCAGCCGCTCATCCTCCTTCAGGAGATGACCGACGACGTCATGAAGGCCCAGAACGGCGTGCAGCAGCTGCTGCGCGGCTCCAGTCCGCGCGGCTGCGGCGCGGATACGCCCGAAGGCCAGCTGGAGGGCATCTACCAGATCGCCACCGGCGACGGTCAGATGGGCGCCAACGCCAACATTCCGGCCAACCACAAGGGCATCGGTGGCGTCGCCTTCCGCGATGGCGCCCTGCCGGTCATCGTGCCGATCTCCGACGCGTCGTTCCACAGCAAGGGCGACGCCAGCCCGCTCACCTGCTTTGGCACCTCGGTGGCCTGGGGCGGCGACGTGGCTCCCTACGCCCACAGCCGCAAGGAGACCGAGGACGCGCTCAACAAGATCTGCGCCAAGGTCATCGGCATCTCGGCGATCACGGGCTCCGAAGAGGGCTGCATCGCGACCAAGGACCTGACCAAGTTCGCCAACGCCACCAGCGCGCTGGTGCCGCCCGAGGCGTGGGACGTCCCGGCCCGTCCGGCCAACTGCGCCGTCGGCAAGTGCTGCACGGGCCAGCAGGGCCTGGGTGAAAACCCGGACGCCAACGGACTCTGCCCGCTCGTCTTCAAGATCCAGCCCGACGGCACGGGCGTCGGCGATCAGGTCACCGCCGGCATCGCGCAGCTCGCGCGCTTCTCCAGCTTCGATGTCGTCACCGACGTCATCGGTCAGACTGCCGACGAGCGCGGCGACCTGCTGCCGGCCGGCAAGACCTCGGCCGACTTCATCAAGAGCATCATCCCGCTGGACGCGCTGCCGCCGCCGCCGCCGCCGATCATCCCGCCGCCGGTCATGACCGACAAGGGCTTCTCGAAGGTGGTGCCGGGCAGCCTGGTCCGCTTCATGGTCGAGGCGCACAACGAGATCCAGAAGGAGACGACCTGGCCGCAGGTCTTCCACGCCACCATCCGCGTGCGCGCCGGCGGCTGCGCCAACCTCGACTCTCGCGACGTCATCATCCTGATTCCGCCAGTCGCGCCAACGCCGGGCTAGTTTTCGGGTTAGCATGAGGGCATGCGTTTGGGTCGACATCTGCCGATGCTCTTGAGGATGTTGTTGAGCGTCGGCGCTCTGGCGCTGCTCCCGGCCACAGGGAGCGCGCAGGAGCCGCCGACTCTTCCGGCGCAGGCCGCGCAGGCGCCCGCCGAGGAGTCGCGCGAGCTGCCGCCGGAAGGGTGGTGGGTGCCGGCGACGCTGAAGCTGCCCAAGGCCGCAGAGGGACGCATCGCCTGGCGCTTCACCCTGCGCGAGGTCATCACCGTCGACAAAGACAACAAGCTGGAGCGCCGCCCGTCGGACCTCAAGCTCGTTCGCGCCCACACCTTCAGCACCCAGACCCCGGTGCCCATGCTCATCGAGTTCGATGACAAGCAGCGGCTCCTGACCATCACCGTACTCAAGCCCAAGGCCGCGTTTTTCACGCTCAATCCGGCCGGCGACTCCGACATTGAGCGGTTCGACAAGCTCGTCATCAACGTCCACGCCGACAGCGGCGAGGTGCGCACCACCTGCGACAAGGCGACCCGCTGCTGCCGCACCACCGGCCACGACGAGCTCATCCCCGGAAATGACCAGCGCACCCTCACCAACTGCCGCGACGTCATGACCACCATCCGCCAGGACCTCGCCTCGCAGCACCGCGCCATCCCCACGATTTGCCGCTGATTTAGGCCGTTGTCGCCGTTCGCGATGCGGCGCCCCTTGCAGTCTGGACGTAGATGCTGGACACTTCCCGCCATGCGTGACGTCGTAATTCTCTCTGGAGTGCGTACGCCGTTCGGCCGCGGCGTGAAGGGCACCCTGAAGGACACCCGGCCGGATGACCTCGCAATTGCCGTCGTAAAAGAGGCGCTCAGCCGCTCCAAGGTCGAGCCCGGCGAGGTCGAGGATCTGGTCCTCGGCTGCGCCTTTCCCGAGGCTGAGCAGGGCATGAATGTCGCCCGCCTGGTCAGCGTCGGCGCCGGTCTCCCCGTCGAGACGCCGGCCATGACCATCAACCGCTTCTGCTCGTCGGGCGTGCAGTCGATCGCCATCGTCGCCGACCGCATCGCCGTCGGTCAGATCGATGTCGGCATCGCTGGCGGCGTCGAGTCGATGTCCATGATCCCCATGACCGGCGCCAAGGTCTCGCTGAACCCGCGCCTCGTCGAAGATCAGCCCGCACTGTACACGCCGATGGGCGTCACCGCTGAGAACGTCGCGCGCCGCTTCAACGTGAGCCGCGCCGTTCAGGATGAGTTCGCCTACAAGAGCCACCAGAAGGCCGCCGCCGCCCAGAAGGCCGGCTACTTCGGCGATGAGATCCTGCCCATCGACGCCAACGTCTTCGACGAGACCGGCAAGCACCGCACCGTGCGGCTGGACCGCGACGAGCTGGTGCGCGCCGACACCGATCTCGCCAAGCTCAGCGCCCTCAAGCCCGCCTTCGATCCCACCGGCTCCGTCACCCCCGGCAACAGCTCGCCGCTGACCGATGGCGCCGCCGCGATGGTGCTGACCACCGCCGAGCACGCCAAGCACAAGGGCGCGCAGGCGCTGGGCTATTTCCGCTCGTTTGCCGTCGCTGGCGTGCCGCCCGATATCATGGGAATCGGCCCGGTGCCGGCAATCCGCAAGCTGCTCCAGAAGGCCGGCCTGAGCATCTCGGACATCGACGTGTTCGAGATCAACGAGGCGTTCGCCAGCCAGGCCGTCTACTGCGCCCAGGAGCTGGGCGTTCCCACCGACCGCCTGAACATCAACGGCGGCGGCATCGCCATTGGCCACCCGCTCGGAGCCACCGGCGCCCGCCTGACCCTGACCGCCCTGCGCGAGCTTCAGCGCCGCAAAGGCCGCTACGGCGTCATCTCGATGTGCATCGGCGGCGGCATGGGCGCCGCCGCACTCGTCGAGCGCATTCAATAGGGGGGCACCTGCACGCGCCGCTCAACCGGCTGTTGATTTCGGCAGCCGATCGCTCATTCTTGCTGGCCTCATGACGATGCAAGCCAACCCCCGCTTCCTGAAACTGCCGCTCTTTTTCTGTGCTGCGCTGGCGCTGCTGGCGCTGCCCGGCCTCCCACGGGCCGACCGCAAGGACGACCAGGGCTGGGAGCACGTCAGCGACAGCGATGGCGTCCTGGTGCAGCGGCGCACGGTCGAGGGCTCGAACCTCAAGGAGTTTCGCGGCCGTGCCGTGGTTGCAGCCCCCATCGGGCGCGTCCTCGGCGTCATTCGCGACGCCCCCCATCGCGTCGAGTGGATGAGCGAGTGCGCGAGCTCCTACGTCGTCGAAGAGGACCTCAAGGCCCGCGTCCAGATCGCCTACCACCGCACCAAGGCGCCCTGGCCCGTCGCGGATCGCGACTCCATCAACCGCGCCGAGATGCTCGTGCAGCCCGAGCAGCACCGCGTCTTTCTGCCCTTCGAGGGCATCACCCATCCCAAGGTGCCGGTGGTCAAGGGCGTGGTTCGCATGCCGTTTATTCGCGGCCACTGGATCCTCATGCCGCTCCAGGCCGGAAAGACGACGCTGGTCGAGTATCAGGTGCACGCCAACCCCGGCGGCCAGCTGCCCGAGTGGCTGGCCAACCTGGCCTCCAAGAAGCTGCCGCTGCTCACCATCCTGGGCCTCAAGAAGCAGGTGACCAAGCGCGACTATCCCGAGTTCGAGGCCGAGGTCGCCGCCTCCCCCGAGCTCAAGCAGCTGCTCGCCGGCGCCGCCAGCGGCAACTAGCTGCGGCGGATGATCATCTCGACGCCGAGCAGCGAGGCCAGCTCGTCGCTGGCGCGCTGGACCAGAGCGGCGTCCTTGCTCTCGAGCGTTATCTTTACGCGGTGGCCGTCGTCGGCCGCGTTCAGCAGCGGGTAGCTGCCGATGGCCACGCCCTCGTATTTCTGCGCGATCTTGTCCAGGTGGCGGGCGATCTCGCCCTCCTCGCTGGTGACGAAGATCTGGCGCAGATGAAACGGCACGTCGCGGAAGCGCTCGCGAATCGCCTCGAACTTGCGCCGGAACACCTCGGGGATGCCGGGCAGGATGTAGACGTTGTGCACGCACACGACCGGCCACGTCAGCTGCGGACTGCCGAGCAGCGTGGCGCCGGCCGGTACGTCGGCCATGCGCAGGTTGCGCTCGAGCACCGTGGTCTGCTTGCTGGCGTAGTAGCTCTGCAAGATGCTGCTGAGCTCGGGGTGGCGCTCGACGGGAACACCGAAAGCGACGGCCACCCCGGCCATGGTCAGGTCGTCGTGCGTGGGCCCGACGCCGCCCGACGTAAAGACGTGGTCGAAGCGGTCGGCGAAGCGGCGCACCGTCTCGCCGATGCCGGCGATGTCATCGGCGATCACTGCAATCTCGCTCAGGCGGACCCCGAGCGCGCGCAGCTCACCGATGAGAAACGGGGTGTTGGTATCCGTGGTTTTTCCGGAGAGGATTTCGTCTCCGATGACGATGAGGCCGGCGTTGGCCATGCCGGCAGGATATCAGCCCCAGGCCCGCGAGGCTATGTTATGCAGTGCGCATGCGGCTGCACGGCAAGGCATGCATTATCGGTGCGGGGTCAAGCGGCATCGCGGCATGCAAGGCCCTGCACCAGCGCGGCATCCCCTTCGATTGCTTCGAAAAAAGCGACCGCGCGGGCGGAAACTGGGTCTTCGGCAACAAGAACGGCATGTCGGCGGCCTATCGCTCGCTGCACATCAACACGTCGCGCGATCGCATGGCCTACAGCGACTTCCCCATGCCCGCCGACTATCCCGACTTCCCGCATCACAGCCTGATTGCGCGCTACTTCGAGGCCTATATCGATCACTTCGGGTTTCGCGGCGCCATCGCCTTCAACACCGACGTGCTGCGCGCCGAGCAGCAGCCGGGCGGCAGCTGGCGTGTCACGGTCCAGCACGACGGCCGCCAGTCGACCCACGAGTATGGGGCGCTGCTGGTCGCCAACGGCCATCACTGGGATCCGCGCTGGCCCGAGCCGCCCTTTCCCGGCAGCTTCGACGGCGTGCAGCTGCACTCGCACGCCTATGTCGACAACCAGCCGTTTCGCGACAAGCGCGTGCTGGTGCTCGGCATGGGCAACAGCGCCATGGACATCGCCGTCGAGTGCAGCCAGGTGGCCAGCCGCGTCTTTCTGGCGGCGCGGCGCGGGGCGTATGTCGTGCCCAAGTACATGCTCGGGCGGCCGCTCGACACCTTCCTCACCTCGCCGCGCTGGCCGCTGTGGCTGAAGGAGCGGCTGGGCATGCTGGCGTACAAGCTCGCCGTCGGCGACCTGACCCAGTATGGCCTGCCCCAGCCCGAGCATCGGCCGCTGCAGGCGCATCCGACGATCTCCAGCGACATCTTCATCCGGCTTGGCTCGGGCGACATCGCCACCCGTCCGAACCTGCGCCGGCTGTGCGGCGACCGCGTGGAGTTCACCGACGGCAGCAGCGAAGCGGTGGACGCGATCATTTATTGTACTGGCTACAAAGTCAGCTTCCCCTTTTTCGACCCCGCGTTCCTGTGCGCGCCCGACAACGAGCTGCCGCTCTTTCGCCGCGTCTTCCACCCCAGGATCGACGGGCTGTTTTTCGTCGGGCTGCTCCAGCCGCTCGGCGCCATCATGCCGCTGGCCGAGGCGCAGGGTCAGTGGATCGCCGACTACCTGACCGGCGTCTACGCGCTGCCGGGGCCCGACGCGCTCGCCGCCGATATCCGCCGCGAAGATGAGGCGCGCCGCCGCCGCTACGTCGCCTCGCCGCGCCACACCATGCAGGTCGACTTCGACGCCTACCTGCACGAGCTCGGCAAGGAGCGCCGCCGCGGCCAGCGCCGCGCCAGCAGCGGTCGCGCCCAATCATCGGTAGACTCGCCCCAGACCAAGCTTAAGTACGAACCCAGAACATGACCTTGCCTGCCCTGAGCCCCAAGCCGCTTATCCCCGCCACGGACCCCAACGACCGCTTTACCCCCACTGCGCTGGTGCACGCGCCGATCGTCCAGGCGATCACGGCTCCCGACCTGTCCGAGTGCCGGGGCTTCATCCGCCGGCACTCGAAGAGCTTCTATTTTTCGTCGCTGCTGCTGCCGCGCAACTACCGCCACGAGGCCTGGGCGATCTACGCCTTCTGCCGCCAGGCCGACGACAGCGTCGACGGCGTCAACCCCGGCGACGGAACCGTTCCCAGCGACGCCCCATCCGAGCTCGCGGTCATGCTGCGCAACATCGAGGGGCTGCGCGCGCGCCTGCGCCGCGTCTACGCCGGCCGTCCCGGACACGGCCCCGAGCACGCAATCGACCGCGCGTTCTTTTCGGTCATCGATCGCACCGGCCTGCCCAGCGCCGTGCCCGAGCGGCTGCTGCTGGGGATGGAGATGGACGCCCGCGGCACGCACTACGCGACGTGGAACGAGCTCATCGGCTACTGCTTCAACGTCGCGGCGACGGTGGGCCTGATGATGACCTACGTCATGGGCTACCGCGTGCCCGAGGAGCAGCGCACCGAAGTGATGCTGCGCGCCTGCGATCTGGGCATCGCGATGCAGCTGACCAACATCGCCCGCGACGTCGGGGAGGATGGCCGCCGCGGCCGGGTCTACCTGCCCGACGAGCTGCTACAGGCGCACGGCCTGAGCACCGCAGCCGTGCTCGCCCTGTGCAGCCAGGGAGGCGAGGCGCCGCCGCCGCTGAGGCAGGCGGTGGGCGAGCTGCTGGAGCAGGCGGCCCGCCACTACCAGGCGGCCCGCCTCGGCATCCCCATGCTGCCGCCGGCGGCCTGGCTCAGCATCCGCTCGGCCGAGAGCATCTACCGCGGCATCGGCGAAAAGCTGGCCGCAAGCGGCTGCGATCCGCTGCTGGGTCGCGCCCACGTGACCACGATCGGCAAGCTGTGGCGCATGCTCGGCGCCTGGCTTGTTGGACTTAGTCCAAAAAATGAGCGCCTGCCCGCCCAGGCCACCCATGGCCCCGCCGACGCGCTGCTCGGCAAGCTGTGCGAGCAGGTGGACGTGCTGTAGGCGACTACTCGGCGTACTGCTGAAGCACGTCCGAGGGCGGCCAGCTCTGCTGCGAGGTCGCGACGACGCGCATGCTGCGGAACAGCGACATGGCCTGCGGCGCGTACTTGCGACCCGCCTTTTCCGTGTACCAGAGGAAGATGGCGACGGCGGCGCGCGCCGCAACCGTGCCCTCCTGCGGGATGAACACCGTGACCAGCTGCCCGGTCGCGATCTTGGGCTCGCCATGCCAGCCGACGACGCGCACCAGATACAGCCGTCCGTGCATCGACTGAAGCTGCTCGGGCGGCGAGCGGCGCACGACGCGGAACAGCGGCTGGAGCGCCAGCACCTCGTCGACGATCGACTCGGGCGGCAGCACCTTGGCCGGAGGATGAAACAGCGGCCTCGTGCCGACGATCAGGCAGGCATCCATCTCACCCGGTGGCACCAGCCGCACTGCTCCGCTCTCGTCGTTTTCTCCTGCCGAGCTGCTCCAGCCCGGCGGGCAGTCGAAGGCAACCGATAGTCCTGTCTGCATCCTCGTTCCTCTTTTCGTGGCCCTGGTGCGTGGCGCGGCGGACGGACTACTTCCGCCTGATCTTGTAGAGTTCCTTCACGTTCGGATCGAGCCAGGCCAGCTTCTGGTGAACATGCTCACTGGCTTCGGCGAGCGAGCCCGCCATGCCGCTGCCCATGGCGCCGGCCAGGTTGCCGATCGCCTGCATGGCGCTGCTGGTGGCTCCGCTCTTGGCGGCGCCCTGGGGCACGGCGCCCGGTGCGCCAGCGGCGGTCTTGGTGCCGGCGATGCCGCCGCCCAGCTCGGCCTTCTGGTTGAGCTCCAGCGAGTAGCGCTGGCTGTCGCTGGTCTGGGGCTGGCCGCTGATCGGCGAGCGCAGCAGGCTCATGAGCCCGCTGGGTCCGTCGACGGCGTCGATGTGCGGCATCACGTGCCGCGCCATGCCGACGAGCGTCGCCATCGCCATCAGGCCCTGATTGGGATCGCCGCCCTCGCTGCGCATGCGGCGGTCGTTTTTCAGCGCCTGCATTCCCGTCTGAGAGCCGCTCTCGCGATCGTTTTTCTGCGGCGTCGACGGCGCAAACGCGATGGCGTCTTCATCTTCTCGCCGCTCAGGCTGCGAGGCAAAGTCGAACTCTGCCATGGACTACTTCCTTTTTGTCCCCGAGCTCAGTGGGGGACGGCTGCCCAGAAGAGCATCGAGTCGATTGTATCACCGGCCGCGGCGTCAGTCGATGAGGTGGCGGTAAAGGACCTCTTTGAAGAAGATCTCGCCGGGTGGGCGCTGAGGTGGGATAGCGGCCTGGTCCGGCGATTCGGGGCCAGCTGCGGCCGTCGGCGGGCGCAGCCGGGCCTGAGCGATCAGGGAGTCGAGCTGCTGCTGGCGATCGGGCAGGCGGCGCGGATCGCCATCGATAAAAACGAGCAAGAACGCGCCGTAGCCCGCGTCGAGGGCGGCATAGATCCGCGCTGTCTCGATCCCGGTCTCGCGACTCTTGCCCTGGGTCAGAAGCTGCACGGCCTCCCACGGCCCGAGCCGCGGGGTCAGCACCGCCGAGCGGCGGCCAACCTGATAGTCGGGCTCGCTGGCCAGGGCCTGCTCGATCAGGATGGGCAGCGACGGGGGCAGCGGCAGAAATGGCGAGACCAGCAGCACCGCCGGCGCCAGCGCCAGGTTCTCCATGCTGCTCAGGCTGGTCGGGCCAGTTGTCGCGATCGGGCTGGGCGCGTCGGCCGGCCAGACGAAGTCGCCGCCCTCGCCATAGGCAGTGCCTGGCGCCTGGGCCCGGGCCCAACCTGGAGGTAGGGGCAGGTCGAGGATCATCTTAGCCTACCTTCACCGTATCATCGCCAGCTGGGGTGCGAGCAAGCTACTCTTGGGTGGCTATCTTCAAGAGCCGCGAAAAGTGCCGCGGACAAGAATAGGCGTAGAAATAATTTCAATATGGAGAAGCGATCGTGACTAGGGGTGTGAATAGGGCCGTAACTGCGACTGTAAGCCGAACAGAAACGACTGCCGTGCGCTTGGCCAGGTGGACGCTGTGGGGGATGCTGGGCATTGTCCTTCCGGGCCTGTCCGCGGGCTGCACCACCGAGGAGGAGCGCCAGCCTGACAACGCCCTGACCGAGACCAACTGCGGGCAGGCGGGCCGCGCAGACGACATTGTGCGCACGCAGGCCAAGGTGGAGTTCGAGACGTTCGGCAAGCTCTGCCAGCCGTATGAGATCTCGACCTATCCGCAGAACGAGCGCGAGACGGTGTGGCGCGTGTGCTGCGGCGGCGCAGCCCTCAACTTCATCTTTTTTCCGGCCAAGTGCGTGGCCCGGCGCGGCTCGGGACTCATCGACTGCAAGAACTGAGCGGGTGGGAACACGGTGGCTTGCATTGGCGTGAGCGAGGCGGTAAAAGCCCTGCCCATGTCGAGCATTGAAGTCGGGGAGGCCAGGGAAGCCCGCGTTCTCGATGGCAAAGCGATCGCGCAGCAGGTGCGCGCCGAGTCGGCGGCGCAGGTAAGGGCGCTCAAGGAGCGCGGGATCACGCCGGGGTTGGCCGTGGTGCTGGTCGGCGATGATCCCGGCTCGCAGATCTACGTGCGCAACAAGACCCGCGCCTGCCAGGAGGTGGGGATCACGGCGCTGGATCACCGCCTGCCGGCCAGCACCACAAAAGAGGAGCTGCTGGCGCTGATCGGTCGCCTGAATCGGGATCCCCAGATCCACGGCGTGCTGGTGCAGCTGCCGCTGCCGCCGGGGCTCGATGCGGGGCCGATCCTGGCGACGCTCGATCCGGCCAAGGATGTCGACGGGCTGCTCAGCGAAAACGTCGGGGCGCTGTGGCTGGGCAGGCCGCGCTTCGTGCCGTGTACGCCGCTCGGCATCATGCGGCTACTCAAAGAGGCGGGGACGCCGGTGGCCGGCGCGCAGGCGGTGGTGATCGGGCGCTCGAATCTGGTGGGAAGGCCGGTGGCGGGGCTGCTCCTTGCGGCCGACGCGACGGTGACGGTCTGCCACTCGCGCACCCGCGACCTGCCTGCGGTCGTCGGACGGGCCGATATCGTAGTCGCGGCCATCGGCCGGCCCGAGGCGATTCGCGGCGAATGGATCAAGCCCGGAGCCACCGTGATCGATGTCGGCATCAACCGTCTTGCCGACGGTAAGATTGTGGGCGATGTCGAGTTTGCCGCTGCGCGCAGCCGCGCCGCTGCGATCACGCCGGTGCCCGGCGGCGTCGGTCCCATGACCATCGCCATGCTCCTGCACAACGTGGTCCTCGCTGCCAGCGGCCTCGCTTAACGGCCAAACCAGAGACCCAGCATCAGGCAGAGGGCGTGGAAGTCGTAGCCGCCGCTGTCGCTCTCCTGGAACTTGAAGGTCGGCAGGTTGAAGAAGCGGTACGAGGCCTCGAAGGTCAGGTGCAGCCAGCGCCAGAGGTGGGTGTCGGCGCCGATGCTCAGGCGGGTGTAGTGGCCGACGCCGCGGCCGTCGAGTCCGCGGATCCAGACCTGGGCCGCCCCGAGTCCGTAGCCGAAGAAGAAGCGGGCGCGACGACCGGGAAACAGCGCGTGCTTGACGTAGATGCCGTAGTCAACGCCCAGCGTGTCGTAGCTGCCGTTTTCGCCGAAGTAGTAGAGGAAGCCGGTCATGAAGCCGACCCAGGCCGGCCAGCGCACCCCGTCAAAGCCGCGCACCTGCCACAAGAGCGCGGCATCGACGTTGATGCCGTGCGGCGTCTGCACTGGATTCTGCGTCGACAGCGGCAGGCTGTTGGTCGGCGTGTAGCTCCAGCCGGCGGTGAGCGAGATGGCTTTGGGTACGATGAAGTCGATGAGCGCCGGCTCTTTGTACGCAGCTGACGCGGGTGCAGGCGGCGGAACGTAGACTGGAGGCGGCGGCAGGGACGGGGGCGCTTCGGATGCATAGGGCGCCACGGGGGGCGCAGCCGCCGGCGCCGCAGCTGCGGGCGGAGGTGCGGGTGTCTGGACTTCGGTCTGCGCGGCAGCGGCCTGGGGCCAGCCAAAAAGCGCGGCGCCGCCGGCAAAAAATGCGGCGAAGGCGACAGCTTGCGAAACCATCTGCGGGATCGATTGGAGCCGGGGGCTGGGACACGTGGGCATGGGCCCGATCATGCTGATTCCGACGGGCATGGCAAAAAACTGCACGGGCATCCGTCGGAGCGCTTCGGCAGGCCGCGCCGCGCATCCTACATAGGGGGAAAATGTATGAAGCGGGATCCGCAAAATGGTGTGAAGAAAATCGACAAAGGTCCGGTCCTAGTGCATCAAGGTGGCAAGGTCTTGGACGATGTTCCCGTCGTCGTCCGCGATTTCTCTACATCTCGGGACGAACTCAGGAGAAGTAAAGATCATGAACAAGGTACTGTCGTTTGCCGTGTCCGCTCTCGTTGCCGTCAGCTTCAGCGGTGTGGCCTCTGCCCAGGGTGTGGCCGCAGCCAAGCAGGAGGTCAAGGCCGAGAAGCAGGAGGTCAAGGCCGCCAAGCAGGAAGTGAAGGCCGAGAAGCAGGAGGCCAAGGCCGAGAAGCAGGAGGCCAAGGCCGCCGCGGATCCGGCGCATGCGGCCAAGCACGAGGCCAAGGCTGCCAAGCACGAGGCCAAGGCCGACAAGCACGAAGCCAAGGCCGACAAGCACGAAGCCAAGGCCGAGAAGCACGAGGCCAAGGCCGCCGCCGCCGGCAAGTAGTCAGCACGCAGAGCTCAGCAACGGATGCAACCAGCGCCCGTGCTCCCCAGGTGGGACACGGGCGCTGCCATTTTCGGCCCTCGCTGCGAGCCGCTCATTTTTAAAAAGACTCAGCGCTAGGGGCTCGGTTTGGGCGGGCTGAAGACGCCTTCCAGCAGCTTCAGCAGCTGCGCCCAGGAGTCCTTGTCCGCGCTGGCGTTGTAGCCGAGACCGGGCATGCCGGCCTTGTCCGAGTCCGGGTTGGTGAAGCTGTGCTTGGCGCCGGGGTAGGTGATGATCTCGAAGTGCGCGCCAGCGTCGGTCATCTCTTTGCGGAAGGCCTCGACCTGCGGCTTGGCGATCATGGGATCTTCCGCGCCGGTCGTGACCAGGATCTGCGGCTTGATGCCCGGCGCAGCGGTGAGCTTCGAGCTGAGCGAGCCGTGAAAGGTCGCGACCGCGCTCAGCGGCACGCCAGAGCGCGCCATGTCGAGCACCACGCCGCCGCCAAAGCAGTAGCCGATCGCGGCGATCTTGGCGGCGTCCACCTGCGGCTGCTTCTTGAGCTGATCGAGCGCAGCTTCAAAGCGCGCCCGCTCGACCTTTGCATCCTTGGTGGCTTCAGCGACAAAGCTCTGCGCGTCCTTGGGATGCTCGGTGACCTTGCCCTTGCCGTACATGTCGAGCGCGAAGCCGACATAGCCAGCCTGAGCGATCCGGATCGCCTGATTGCGCGCGTGCTGGTTGTGGCCCCACCACTCGTGAACGATGATCACACCGGGGCGCTTGCCCTTGACCGCGTCGTCCCACGCGACAAAGCCCTGGAGCGCGGTCGCTCCCTGCTTGTACGTGATCTCCTGCGTCTTCACCGCGGCGCTGGCAGCCTGCTGGTGGCCCGCGGTGCACAGCGCTGCCACCGCGGCAATCATGAGTGCTCGCTTCATCTTCGCCTCCTTTTTGAGAGGCGCATCATTTCAGGGCGAGCCTGCCCGATCAAGAGCCGCGCCGGCAGGCTGGAGTTTTCGAAAGAGGGCTCGGGCAGCGCGGCGCTGCGACAGGTGGGCCTGTTAAGATGATTGCTAATTCGATGAGATCAGCGCGCACACTTTTTCTGCTCGGGGCATCGGCGGCGCTGCTGCTGCTCAGCGGACGCGGGCCGGGGCGAGCCACGGATGCGGCGCGGGCCGCAGAGCCGGATCCCTGCGCATCCCCGCCGCAGGCCGACAGCACCCAGCTCTCCACCTGGCTCAAGGCCGAGTGCTACAAGCGGCCGGAGCTCGGCTACGCGCGCGACAAGCACGAAAAGCGCAAGACCGGCCCCACGCCAGCTACGGCCCCGCACGGACGTGTGACGGTGTACTACTCGCCGCAGCTCGTCGGCTGGCTGCGCAAGGGCCGCCGCGGCCCGGCTCCCGATGGCGCACTCAGCGTCAAAGAGATGTTCGACTGGGACAGCGGCGAGTTTTCCGGCCGCGCCGCCATGCTCAAGCAGAGCTCGGGCTCGTACTCGGGCTGGTTTTTCTCGCCGGGGCGCTACCTGGCAGCGGGCTGCATCGGCTGCCACGCCTCGGCGATCTCGGAGCTGACGTTCTCGGATCTCGGTCACATCGATGGCACGGACGAAGCGCAGGCGAAGCTGCCCGGCAAGCCGTCGGCGCTGGCCCTGGCTTCGCATCCGGCAGAGGTGCGGCGCAGCCGCGATCGAGCCCGTCCGCAGCCCGAGCTGCAGAACCTTACCGATGAAGAGATGGTGGTGCCGCCGCCCTCGGCGCTGGGCCTGCACCTGCGCAACAATCCCGACTTTGCGCGCCAGTTTCCCCGTCCGGGCGACCAGACCAAGCAGATCGCCCTGCCCTTCCCCGACTGGCATCAGGCCAGTCGCTTTGTGCCCGGCGCCGCCGGCCCGTCGATGTTTCTGACCTCGACCAACTGCTTTGGCTGCCACGACGCCGAGGTTCCCGACAAGAGTGCCAGCATGGTCCTGCCCGCCGCCGGCAGCGCCCAGTTCCTCAACATCTCGCCCTATGCCGAGTGGAGCGCGTCGCTCATGGGGCTCTCGGGCCGCGATCCGGTGTTTCACGCGCAGCTCGAATCGGAAAAGGCGCTGCGCCCCGCCCTGAGCGGCGTGCTCGACGACCTCTGCTACCGCTGCCACGGCGCCGCCGGCCAGCGCCAAATCCACCTGGATCTGGGCCGCCCCTTCGCGCACCAGATGATCTATGCGCAAGACGACCACCCGCTTGCCCGCTACGGCGCCCTGGCGCGCGACGGTGTCACCTGTACGGTGTGTCACCACATCGCCCCCGATGGACTGGGTCAGGAAGAGACCATGACCGGCCAGTTCAGCGTCGGCAAACCCGACGAGCTCTTTGGCCCCTACAAGGACGCGGTCAAGGCGCTGCCCATGAAGCAGGCCCTGGGCCTTGCCCCGCGCGGCGGCGATCACATGCGCCGCTCATCGCTGTGCGGCTCGTGCCATACCGTGATCCTGCCGCAGCTGCCGGCCGGCTTTCGCGGCACCGATCTGTCCGATGCGACGCTCGCCCGCGGCCACGAACAGACCACCTATCTGGAGTGGCGCAACAGCGTCTATCAGGACGAGCACGATCCCGGTCCCGAAGCGCGCACCTGCCAGGACTGCCACATGCCCGTGGTCGCTCCGCAGGCTCCGCAAGCAGCTGAAAAGCCGCTGATCTTGTCGACCAAGATCGCCAACATCGAGGAGTTCCTGCCCAGCGTGCCGAGCAGCCTGCCCGAGGCTGAGATCACGCTGCCGCTGCGCCGTCCGTACGCCCGCCACACCCTGGTCGGAATCAACCTGTTCGTGATGCAGATGTTCTCGCAGTTTGCCGGTGTGCTGGGCGTGGTGCGGCGCGATCCGCGGGCCGATCAGCCGGCGTTCCTGTCCAGCCTCAAGCTGGCGCAGCGCGAAGCGCTGGCGCTGGCAGCCGCCACGGCCAAGGTGGAGCTGTCCGCTGCGCCGCGCATCGTCAAGGAGCGCGACGGCACCTCGGCTCTGGTTGCGACCGTGCGCGTGACCAACCTGGCCGGTCACAAGTTCCCCTCGGGCGTCGGCTTCCGTCGGGCCTTCCTGGAGTTTCAGGTGCTGGGACCCGGCGGGCGCACGCTGTGGAGCTCTGGACGCACCAGCTCCCTGGGCATCCTGGTGGGCACAAATGACGAGCCGCTGCCGTCGGAGTTTGCCGCGGAGCCGGCCGCGCTGCAGCGCCATCACCAGCGCATCACCCGGCCCGATCAGGTGCAGATCTACGAGGAGCGCAGCGTCGATGATGGCGGCCACCTGACCACCAGCTTCCTGTCGCTGTTTCGCCGCGTCAAAGACACGCGCCTGCTGCCCAAGGGCTGGTCGCCCGGCGCCGCCGACGCCGAGTCCATGCGGCCGCTGGAGCCGGGCGGAAGGCGCCTCTACGCGAGCGGCCAGAGCCACGACGAGGTCACGTACGCCGTGCCGCTGGGCGCCGAGGGAATTCCCGCCGAGCTGGCCGCGCAGCCCGAGCAGCTGAAGGTGCAGGCGACGCTCTATTACCAGAGCATTCCGCCCTATTATCTGCGCGACCGCTTCGCCAGCGCCAAGGGACAAGAGACCGATCGGCTGTTCCTCTTTTCTCGCGGACTCGATACCTCGGGCGCGCTGCGCGACTGGAAGCTCACCGTCGGAACCACCGGCCCCGTGGCAGTGAGCGCGGCCAGGCGCTGAGCCTCAAAACGCGCCGGTCAAGGCCAGCGTCACTCCGCCTGGGATGGGCGCGGGCACCAGGTTGAAGAGCGGCTCCTTCTGGCTCGCGATGCTGAGCTCGCCGCTGCGGTAGCTCGCGATGCGTCGCGCCGCCAGCGTCGGGCGCGTGACGATCATGAGCTCACCGAGCACGGTTCCGATCAGCGTGTTCATGCCCGCGGAGTCGGGCCGCTTGAGCCCATATCCCAGCACCAGCCCAAGCCCGACATTGACCGCGAAGTTGCCCAGGTGCATGAGCGCTCCGCGCGAGTTGATCTCGCTCTCAGCGACGTGCGCAAACAGGCGCTCGGCCTCTTTCAGCACTGCGCACGACTCTGGCTGCGCCGACTTTGCAAGCAGGCGCTCCAGCTGCTGCTGATCACTGCGGACCCGCAGCGGCTCTATCATCATCAGCACCGCCGCGCCCACCGCGGTTGCAGAGTTCCACGCCGACTCCTTTATCTGCCCCGGAACATCGTCGGAGAGCGGCACAAAGATCCAGGTGCCCGCGGCGATGCCCCCGTAGATCAGCGACCAGCCGCCCAGATAGAAGGTCTCTTGCCGCACGGTGTCGCGCAGAGACTGCCGGATGAAGCGCAGCCGCGCCGCGGGATCGCGCTCGCCCAGCGCAGCGGACGCGCCGGCCGGCAGCGCGCACGCAGCGCCGTCAGCCCGCGCCGACTGCGCCCAGAGCTGCGCCACCAAGCAGAGCGCGATCACAGCGCTGCGATGCAACCGCTTGAAACGGGCAGAGGATTGGTACGTCAACGGGCCGATGGGTCGATACTTCATCCGCGCTCTCCAGTGCATGAAGGGCGCAGATTACATGACCCGCCGGCGCGAGCCGGGGTTTTCGCCGGATTAAACGCGCTGCGTGCTCGCGCAGAAGCTGATCGAGCGCGATCGGCGGTCGCAGCGCTGGCACGAGAGCATGCACGACAGCCCCGCGCAGCGCTGGCTGCACGAGCAGATTTCCGCCGCCAGCGCTGCGCTCGCCTGCGAAGAGAAAAAGGAGCTCTGCGAAAGGAAAAAGGAAGTGGAAAAAGGAAGCGGAAAAAGGAAGGTTACTTCTTGGTCGGACTGGCCGGCGCCTCGGGGAGCTTGGGCGGCGTCTTGCCGTTCAGCGCCTCTGCCAGAGCCGGCACAAAGCGCGTTCCACCGACGACATCTTTCAGGATCTCGCCGGCCTCTTTGCCGCGGAATAGCGAGACCAGGTTCATGTTGCGCGCCACCTCGCCGAGCAGCGCCTTATCGCCAAGCGCGGTCAGCGCCTCGACCAGCTGCGGCTGCACCGACGTGCGCTCCGCCACCGCGGCCTTGGCCTGCGCGTCCAGCAGCTGGATCTCAAGCGCGCGCAGCTTCGTCAGATGCTCGACCTCTTCCGAGTGGAGGGTCAGGTTGGCCGAGGCCTTCGCCGCCGCTTCCATCGCCAGGGTCTCGACCTGCGAGTGCAGCGTCAGCGCCTCGCGCTCGATGCGCGCCTTGATCTCGGCCTGCTCGCGCTGCGCGGTGAGCTTGGTCTGCTCTGCCGCGACCAGCTCGCGCTCGCGCAGCTCTGCCAGCTGCCCTTCGTGCTTGAGCCGGCGCACCAGATCCGTCAGCTGCGCTTCCCGCTGTCGCGCCGCCAGCGCCAGCTCCATCTGCTGCCGCTCCAGATCCGCGCGGAGCTTGGTCGAGGTCAGCTTCTCCTGCGCCTGCCGGTCGCCGATCGTCAGCGTCACCGACTCGCGCTGCACGTTCTTCATCAGCTCCGCGATGACGTTGTCCTCGATCTCCGCATCGAGGATCTCGACCTCCGTCACGATCATCCCATTTTCAGCAAAGAAGCGCCCCTTGCGCCCCTCGCTCCCCTCGGTACGCGGCCCCAGAATCGTATCCCGCACAACCTGCGAGACCTGCGGCCACAGCGGCGACAGCGCCATCGTCCGCGCCCGACTCCGAACAATGGACCGCAGATGATCGCACATCACCTGGATGTCGATCCGCGCAACAGCGCAGCGACGGGATAACACAAATGGAATGCGGGCGTGATCCTTTTTTTGATCCCGCAATGGGAGATGGCAGCCATTCCTACATCGGCGCCGGGATGCTCGAGCATTGTCGTGGAGAGTTGGGACAAACATTATCGCTATCAACAAGGTGGCGGAGCAGTGGCAGATCTGGACCCCGCTCATGCCAGCCATCCAGGCGGTGAGAGGCGGGGCACTACGGCTTACACTGGCTCGGCAATGCTACACTAAGGCTATCGCAACACGTCCGGGGGACTTGCCGATGCCCGGACCGCGCTATTGTCTTCTCTGTGGAGATGAACTCCGAGGTGGACGGATGGATCCTCTCTACTGCGGTGTCAATTGCCGCACGCGCGCAACGCGGATGCGCAAACGAAGGCTGTCGGTAGCACAGACAGCAAGCCCCACGCCCATACCGCTGGGCTCGCTGCTGACAGAGGGAATGAGTTGTCCTTGCTGTGGCGCACGGATCGCACTTCATACGACCGCGGTTCAAGCGGGTATGCCGGCCGGGCACATCGCATCCGCAA
>Ga0075163_10001143_pt1 | contig 35422 bp, 34 predicted proteins | sample JI1023141ADNA_FD_71478 | JGI IMG/M metagenome (GOLD analysis project Ga0075163, IMG submission 71478) | Wastewater effluent complex algal communities from Wisconsin, to seasonally profile nutrient transformation and Carbon sequestration -... | ecosystem: Engineered > WWTP > Effluent > Algae...
TCTGGACGAGTTCGGTTTTTAAGGTCGCAATATTCTGGTTCATGTCGGTCACTTTAAAATCCTTGATAATCCTAAGGTTTCTAGCATTCCTGACGTGTAATTTCAAATGCCAAACCGGGTCACGCAAGGCCCCTAGCGATGGGGTGTCCGCAGATTGTCCGGCCCGAAAGAATAGGGCAGCAGCTCTGCCAGCGTGAAGGTGCGGCGTACACCCTCCGGCCCGGCGACGTGAATCTGCATACTGTCCGGGTCGCCATGCTCGCGCAGCCACTGGCGGCAGTGACCGCAGGGCGTGCCCAACTGGCCGTCGCCGTCGGCTCCGGTTATCACCAGAACCGCCACGATGCGGTGCGCCCCTTCATGGGTTATCATGTTGCTGATCGCGGCCTGTTCGGCATGGGTGCAGATATAGGCCGATTCCTCGATATTGGTCCCGGCATAGATTTGTCCGGTTTCCGACAATATCGCTGCCCCCACCGGATAGCGCGAATAAGGCGCATATGAATGACGCCGCGCCTGATCGGCGGCCTGAAACAATGCTGTCTGGATATCGTTCATAAGCCAGTTTTAGGCTGTGGGTGCCCATAAAGCAACAGCCCGCTTAAAAAAGCGGGCTGTCTAATTCCGTATCAATGGTGATGTGTGGGAGAAGTTGATACGGAAGATCCTTGTCCCTTGATCTTACTGGTCGCTTACGCGGCCTTTTTACGGGCATCCGCAGCTTGCTGGGCAATCGCTTTGAAATCTTCAGGGTTTCTGACCGCGATGTCAGCCAGCACTTTACGGTCCAGTTGCAGGCCGGTCAGTTTCAGACCATGCATGAACTGGGAGTATGTCAGACCGCTCAGGCGTGCCGCTGCGTTGATGCGCATGATCCACAGGGCGCGGTATTCGCGCTTGCGTTCACGGCGGTGCTTATAGGCGTATGCCAAAGCGCGTTCAACGGAGTTGGCACCGATCTTGTAGCAATTCTTGCGGCGGCCATAGTGACCTTTGGCCATACGCAGGATTTTACGGTGACGGTTTTTTGTCTTCGGACCACTTTTTACACGTGACATGGTGTGTGCTCCTTATTCTGCAGCAGCAGCTTTTTGAACAGCTGCTTTTTTGTTTTTACGTTTACGGGAATAGGGCAGGAAATTGTCGAGGATAATTTTCGTATCCACTTTCGACAGGATCGAGGACCCGCGTGTTTTCAGTTTCATTTTCTTGGGCTTGTTCATCTGCATGTGGCGTGCGAACGCCGCCTTGAACTTCACTTTGCCCCCGGCGGTGACGCGAAAACGTTTTTTCGCTCCGCTTTTGGTCTTCATCTTCGGCATTTTCTTCTCCTTTGAACCCTCAAGGGTTCGTCCAGTCAAAACAACGGAGCGGGCAAGGCAATGCCAATTGGCCAGGCCGCATCCTTTTTGGAAGCGTTGTTATAGTCGTTTCGGCCCTGAAAAATCAAGGTTTTTTGGGGATTTTTTTGAAACCGGGGTGAATCCCAAGTTATGGCCGAAAACGGGGTCTGATTCCGGTAAAAGAAGGCATGATTACGAGATGAATTGATAATTATGTAAATTTATTTCGCTGTAGGCGCGATATAGCTCGCTTCGTTCGTCTCCCACGGGAAATGCAGCCATGTATCCGTGCTGACACTCATAATATAGGTATCAACGGCATCTTCGCCTGCCGGTTTGGCATAAAGGGCGGCATAATGTGCATTCGGCATCAGGGCGCGCGCGGCACGGAAGGTGTTCCCGGTATCGGATAAGTCATCGATCACCAGCCAGCCTGTACCATCCCCGGCGTCAGCCGCCTTGATCACCTGCGCCTTACGCTGGCTCTGGTCGTCATAGCTGGAAATGCACAGCGTATCGATGTGTTTGATTTTCAGATGGCGGGCGATGATGCAGGCTGGAACCATGCCGCCTGTCGTAATCGCGACAACGCCCTTCCACGGACCTTTATCGGCAAGCTTCAGCGCCAGTGATTGCGCGTGCAGGCTGATCTCATCCCATGTCAGGGGCATATCGAGGTGTTTTTGCGGTGCGGACATAATTCTTAATCCCGGCTGTGTGCCTTGCATGTGAAACCTGAACTATTCATTATGATGGCCGACAACGAATTACAAGAGGAACAATGACGATGTCCCGGCTGCAGGCCCTTGTCGAACACCCCCGCTTTACCTTCGCGATCACAGCCCTGATTCTGGTCAATGCGGCCATTCTCGGGCTGGAAACCGACGATGCGCTGATGGCAAAGCATGGGACTTTGCTTCACATGCTGGATAAGGCCATCCTCGGGGTCTTCGTTCTGGAACTCGTGCTCAAGCTGGCCGCTTACCGTCTGGCATTCTTCCGTTCGGGATGGAACTGGTTCGATTTCATCATTATCGGCATCTCGCTGGTTCCGGCTTCCGGGCCGCTGGCGGTCTTCCGGGCGCTGCGGGTTTTGCGCGTACTGCGTCTTTTGTCGGTTGTCCCTTCCATGCGCCGGGTTGTGTCGGCCCTGTTGCAGGCGATTCCCGGCATGGCGTCGATCCTGTCCGTCCTTCTGATCATCTATTACGTCGCCGCCGTACTGGCGACCCAGATTTTCGGCCATGCCGACGATCCGAAGCTGCAGGAGCTCTTTGGTGATATCGGATCATCGATGTTCACGCTGTTCCAGCTGATGACACTCGAAGGGTGGAGCGAGGGAATCGCCATGCCGACGATGGCGGTTTTCCCGTGGTCGTGGGTTTTCTTTGTCGTCTTTATCGTCGTGACGTCATTCGCCGTGCTGAACCTGTTTATCGGCGTGATCGTCGACGCGATGAATATCATCCATGACCGGGAAGATCATGAAAGCGGCGGTCTGACCATGCATGAAGATATTATCGCCATGCGCCGCGAACTTGCGGATGTGAAGGCGCTTCTGGAACAACAGAAAGCAGGCGGGCAGTAGATTTATGTCATCCGGGATGCGCATCATCGTTGCTGAAAGCGAACAGAAATTCAACCTGCGGGCGGCATCGCTGGTGGTGGAAACGATTGAATCGCTGGAGAAACCGCTGGTGACATTCCCGACCGGCATGACGCCGCGGGGCATGTATCGGGCGCTGGTGGCGGAATATCGTGACCGGCCCCAGTGGCGCACTCTGCGATTTGTCGGTCTGGATGAATATGCTGGTCTGCCGCCCGATGATCCGCGCTTGTTCTCTTTGTGGGTGGCGAAAGAATGCCTCGATCCTCTATCGGTGCCGCTGGAAAACCGTATGCGCTTTGCCAGCGATGCTCCGGATGCCGATGTGGAAGCGCGGCAGATGAATGAGTGGTTGCTGGCAAACGGCCCCCTGGATCTGGCTGTCGTCGGGATTGGCAGTAACGGCCATATCGCATTCAACGAGCCGGGTACCGCTTTCGAGTCTGGTGTACACACTCTTGAACTGACGCAGGAGAGTATTCGTTCGAATGCCCGTTACTGGGGTGGGGAAGACCAAGTTCCGCGCCGGGGCATAACGCTCGGGTTATCGAATCTGGCGGCTGCGCGTCATACCATCGTTCTAGCCAGTGGTGCGGGCAAATCAGACATTCTTGCCCGTGCGTTGACGGGTCCTGTGACCGTTGATGTTCCTGCCAGTTACCTGCAGACAATCAGCAATGTCACCATTCTGGCTGACAAAGCGGCGGCACAGTATATTATTTAAGCTAGATCGGCTGCCCTTCGTCGGTATCGACAATAGAGAAGGAATCGACCCGCCATTCACCCTCATCATCACGTTGCAGACGATAAATGACGACTGTCGGCGCCATGCCATGGCTGTATTCGACTTCCAGCCGCTGGATCAGGGCACCCGTCTGGGTTTCCGACTGGTCGAGGAACCGGAACGATTCGTGATTATAGAGCGGGCGGAAATGAAAACGCATACCGGTCAGGAATTCCCCGGCTGTATCGTATTTTTTGTGAAAAGCGCCGGTCGTCAGGGCATACGCCGTCTCGGCATCGCGCTTCTTGATCGCTTCCAGCTGGCTTTTGATCAGGGTTTGAATGGCCGCCGTATCCTGTCCGCTGGCGATCGTGCCGCTACGTTCCGGCGCAATCTTCTGTGAAACCGGGGTGGGGGGCATATTATAGACCTGATCGGCGGCCCCGGCATGTTGCGTATGGCCGGTCATCAGGAACGCCAGCCCTGCCAGCGCCAGCAGCGAGGCAGAAAAACCAAAAGACCCTGTGTGTTTATCCCTCATTCCATTTGTTCTTTTTTATCAGTATGTTAGATTCTGGCTATTGTAACCAGCAGACAGGCCTATCTTCATTGTATGAGACTGACACTTAATCTCTCGTTAAAGAATCTGACGTATGCCGTGGCGATGTGCGTCCTCGCACTGCCCGCACAGGCTCAGGACCTTCCGTCAGCCGCCCCCGTGACAGGTGTACAGCAGGAAGCGCTGACACCCGTTGCCGCAGCGCCTCTGGTACTGGAGCTCTTTTCGTCTCAGGCCTGCATTTTCTGCCCGGAAGCCGACCGGCTCTTTGCTGACCTGATCAAGGATGACAATGTGATCGGCCTGGCCTGTCACGTCGATTATTTCGATGTAAAACTATCATCGCTGGCACAGCCCTTTTGCACGGAACGGCAAAATCATTACATGAAGGTTCTGGGGGCCGGGCCGAACTATACCCCGCAGATGATTGTGAACGGCGACGCCGATGTTGTCGGCTACAAGGTTGAAAGTGTCCGTGAAGCCATAGACAAAGCCCGCAAAGAAGCACCCGTGCTGCCGATGAAGCTGGAACGCTCGGCACAGGGATTGACCCTCTCATGGACCTTGCCCGGCACGACAGAGGACGATGCGTCCACGGATGATATCGGAGACACCGTGTGGTTGATGACGTTCGACAAACCTCATTTGCTGTCGATTGCCGAAGGCCGCAACAAAGGAAAAGCCGTCACGTACATGAATATCGTCAGTGCGGCACAGAATATGGGCGTATGGCCCGCGCAGACGGGGCAGATGTCTCTGGCTGTTGAAATCGATCCCGCGCGCAAAGGTTATGCGGCGCTCGTCCAGAGCAACAAGACCGGCCATATCGTCGGCGCGGGTATGTATCTGCTGCCTTAAAGCCGGTTAGTGAGCATCTGACCAGTTATCGGCCCATCCGGCTTCGGCGTCGAGCGGCACGCCGATATCGGCAACGCTTTCCATCACATAACGAACGACATCGGCGGTTTCCTGCAACTGGTCATCGGGGACTTCCAGCAGCAATTCATCGTGGACCTGCAGCAAAATCCGCGCCTTCATGCCGGCATCGGCTAAGGCCTTGGGCATGCGTGCCATCGCGATCTTCATGATATCGGCGGCGGTGCCCTGCAAGGGTGCATTAATCGCCTGACGCTCGGCACCCATGCGCTGCCCCTGAATCTTGGAATGGATATACCCGATCATGCATTTGCGGCCATACAGGGTTTTGACATACCCGAGATCGCGGGCTTCTTGCTTGCGCGCTTCCATATAATCCTGAATCTCGCGGAAATTCTTCAGGTACGCGGTGATGAACTGGTTCGCTTCACCCGGTGTCACGCCCAATTGCTTGGCCAGCCCCCATCCCGATATACCGTAAATGATACCGAAATTGACCGCCTTGGCCGAACGGCGCAAGTCGGGCGTCACTTGATCGATCGGCACGCCGAATACTTGCGATGCGGTCAGCGTGTGAATATCCACTTTATCGCGGAAAGCCTGTTGCAGGGCTTTCACGCCCGCCAGTTCGGCGGCCAGCCGCAACTCCACTTGCGAATAATCGACAGAGAGAAGCTTGTGACCTTTCTCGGCAACAAACGCCCTGCGGATACGCCGGCCTTCTTCCGTGCGGATCGGGATATTCTGCAGGTTCGGATCGGTTGATGACAGGCGGCCTGTATTGGTGCCCGTCATGTGGAATGATGTGTGCACGCGGCCTGTGGCCGGGTTGATCTGTTCCTGCAGCGTATCCGTGTATGTGGATTTCAGTTTAGAGAGCTGACGCCATTCCAGAATTTTTTTGACGATCTCGTGCCCTTGCGCTTCCAGATCTTCCAGCACGTCGGCGGCCGTCGACCAGTCGCCACCCTTGGTCTTGCTGCCGCCCGGCAGACCCATTTCCTCGAACAGAACAACGCCCATTTGCTTGGGGCTTGCGACGTTAAACTCATGCCCGGCCAGTTTGTAAATGTCCTGCTCCAGCGCAATCAGTTTCTTGCCGAATTCCTGGGAAAGTTCTTTCAGTACAGCCGGGTCGACTTTGATCCCGGCCAGCTCCATCTCGGCGATCACCGTAATGACCGGGCGTTCGACATCTTCATAAATGCGAACACATTGTTCCTGCGCCAGACGGGGCTTCAGGATATGCCACAGCCGCAGTGTAATCTCGGCGTCTTCGGCGGCGTAATCGCGGGCTTTATCCAGCGGCACCAGATCGAACGTGATCTGGTTTTTGCCCTTGCCGGTGACATCTTCAAAGGCGATATTCTTGTGGCCGCAGAACAGTTCCGCCAGTTCGTCCATGCCGTGGCCGTGGTTGCTGCCGTCCAGCACGTATGACATCAACATCGTATCATCGACAGGGGTCATTTTCACGCCGTGCTTGGCGATCATTTGCCAGTCATATTTCATGTTGTGCCCGATCTTCAGGACGCGTTTATCCTCCAGAACCGGCTTCAGCAGATCGATGACGTCCTGCAATGGCATCTGTTTGATGTCTTCCGTCGGACCGCCCAGCAGATCCTGCGGCGGGGCGCGGTGTCCGACGGGAACATAATAACCCTTGCCCAGTTCTGCGCTCAGACAAACGCCGACGAGTTCCGCCTTTGCGGGCGTCAGGCCGGTGGTTTCTGTATCCACTGCCAGCGTTCCCGTTTCGTAGGCACGGGTGATCACGGCTTCCAGCGCGGCACGGTCCTGAATCAGTTCGTATTGGTTGGCAGAGGTCGGCGGCAGCGCGCTCTGGTTATCGGCTGGCACAGGTGCATCAGCCACAGCAATCGCTGTAACAGCGCCCTCGTATGGCGCAATCGTTGCGGGCTTCGGCCCGGTATCGGCCACGTTCAGACGCGATATGACGGATTTGAACCCTTGCGCCTGCAGGAATGCGGCGAGTTCGGGTGTATTCAGTTTGTGCGTATGCAGCTCTTCAATCGAAAGCGGGATCGGCGCATCATCACGCAATGTCACCAGCTGTTTCGATAGACGCGCCAGTGCGGCATTCTCGGTCAGAACTTCGCGGCGTTTGGGTTGTTTGATATCGTCAATCCGGGCCAGCAATTCTTCCAGACTGCCATATTCATTGATCAGTTGCGCGGCGGTTTTCGCGCCAATACTAGGGACACCCGGCACGTTATCCGATGAATCGCCGACCAGCGCCTGCACGTCCACAACCTTGTCTGGCGTGACGCCGAATTTGTCCTGCACATCCTCAAGGGTGAGATAACGCCCCTTGATCGGTTCGTACATGCGCACGCCTTCGCGGATCAGCTGCATCAGATCTTTGTCGGACCCGACGATTGTGACCTTTTTCCCCTGTGCCAGCGCTTCGCGGGCATATGTGGCGATCAGGTCGTCGGCTTCGAACCCTTCCATCTCCAGCGCGGGCAGACCGAAGGCACGCGTGGCCTCGCGGATCAGGCCGAACTGGGGGATCAGGTCGGGCGGCGTCTCGCTGCGGTTGGCTTTATATTCAGGATAAATGTCGTAACGAAAATTCTTGCGCGCGGCGTCAAAGATCACGGCGACATAAGGAGCTTGCAGGTCTTTCAGCAGCTTGACCATCATGTTGCAAAAGCCCAGCACAGCGCCCACGGGCACCCCTTGCGGGTTGGTCAGGTTCTGCGGCACGGCGTAATACGCCCGGAAAATATAACCCGATCCGTCAACCAGAAAGATCTCGTCATCGTCAGGGATTGTCTGTGTTTGTGGCTGGTTCATGCGGCACACAATGGCGAGATTCTTGCCCTTTGTCCATGGTTTGGACGGCCTATCCGGGCCCGCTGTTCCAAATTTTGACATAACCTGAAAGACTGTCTAATCTCCTCCAAAGTTAGCAAAACAAGAACATATAGGGATAAAAAAATGATGTATCAGCCAGAAGCGCAGACAAAAGACAAATCAGCGACACCGGAAACAGGGTTTGCGCGCGGGCTGGCAGCGTCTCTTATTCCGGGGCTGGCCGCCGCCGGGACGGTCTTGCTGGGCGGACCCCTGAGCGTCGGTATCGCGGCGGCAGTCGCCAGTGTCGGAATTCTGGCGGCATCCACCCGCAAACTGAACGCGGTGACCAGTGTCGCAGCCGCCACAGCAGGCGGCGCGGCTGTGGCGCTGACCTCGATGCTGACCGGGGGGCTGGCGTCTGTCATCAGTGCCTGCATGGCCGCTTGTGTTTTCATGGCGACGGGGACGAACAAGATCGTATCGGAAGCCGTATCGAACCTGCGCGGGGATCGCACCCGCCAGCGATTTGCAGCCGGCACGCTGGCCGGATCGGCTCTCAGCGCGGCACTGACCTATGGCGCGGCTGTGACGATGCCGCAAACCGCCGATCGGCCCCCGGTGCTGCGGACGGGATCGGTCGCCCAGCCGGCAACCGCATCGGCAGTGCTGACAAATAATTTTGCTGTCACAGCGGAAGGGCTGAAACCTCTGGCGGCGACGGATACGGCAGGCCATACGATCATCGTGCAATCTGCACCGCGTATACAACCGTCCTAGGTTTTTTCGGACTCCAGATAGTCGAGATCGTCGTGGAATGTTTCCTTCAGAAACGCCAGCGCAATAAAGGCCAGTGCAAACGCGCCGATCCCGACATATAAGGCGCTCTCAACCACGCCATATCCTTTCAGCGCAACGAACGCCGATGTGCAGATGACGGCTGTGCCGCGCACGAAATTCGGCACCGATGTGGTGACGGTGGCGCGGATGTCGGTGCCGAACTGTTCGGCGGCGGTGGTCAGCATCAAAACCCAATACCCCATGCAAAATCCGATGAACAGGCAGAAACCGTAAAATTCAGTTGCATCCAGATAGGGGCCGGATATCAGCATGCCGCCGCACGCGACAGCGGCCATGCTGATAAACAGCGCAATCACTTTTTTCCGGCTTTGCATTTTCTGGCTGATCAGGCCGCTGGCGATATCGCCCAGTGTGATGCCCAGATAACAAAGGGGCAGGGCGGTGGCCACCAGTATGGGTTCGTCGATGCCCATCGCGCGCCCAATCTCGGGGGAAAATGTGATCAGTACGCCGACGGCATACCACAACGGCACACCGATCATGATGCAGGCCAGATAGCGCAGGAAGCGCCGGCGGTTATTGATCAGCAACATCAGGTTCCCGCGTTTGACCTTTTCATGGGCTTGCACCGCCTTGAACATCAGCGACTCGGCAACACCCACGCGCAGGGCCAGCAGCGCCAGGCCCATGCAGCCGCCAAAGATATAGGCTGTCTGCCAGTCGAACATGTGCCCGGTCCATCCGGCCAGCACGCCGCCCGAAACACCGATCGATGCCACGAACGTGGTGCCATAACCGCGTAAATGTTTGGGCATCAGTTCGGCAACCAGTGTGATACCGGCGCCAATCTCACCGGCGAGACCAATCCCGGCGATCAGACGGCAGATCGCATACTGATCGACGGTTGTCACAAACGCATTGGCGATATTGGCCAGCGAATAAAGAAGGATAGAGCCAAACAGAACCTGCTTCCGGCCCACGCGGTCGCCCATGATTCCCCAGATCAGGCCGCCGATCAGGAAACCGGTCAGTTGCATGTTCAGCAACAGCGCACCGACCGACATCATCTCGTCGCTTTCGATGCCGATCCCCTTCAGGCTGGCGACGCGCACCACGCTGAACAGGACCAGATCATAGATATCGACAAAATAGCCAAGCGCCGCGATCAAAATCGTCATCGTGACTTTACGGTCGGCTTTCAGGCTGTCCCACAGGCTTTGCATATGAAGTCTCCCCTTACGGGGAAAACTTTATGCCACGGCGGGTTCAAGGGCAATATGTGGCGGTGACCAGTTCGACCACTTCGACAGTCACGGCGCTGTGGGGGTGCCGGTCTTCGGGTACGTGCGTCCGGGCGATTTGTTGCAGCAGCGAAGACAGTTCTTTCTGCGCTTCGATCGTGCGTCCTTGCATCAGCTTGAATGTGATATGGATCATCGCGGCATCACGGCCCTGATCGCCGACGATATAATCAGCCAGTCTGATTGCACGGGTTTTTATGCGGCTGCTGGCAATATTGTATTTGCCATCCAGCGCCTGATGCATGTCCCGCAGCAAGGCGGGCACATTCAGGTCCGCCTCCAGATTATCCGAATATTCAACGGTCAGGTGCGGCATGATTGGTTACGCCACCGCTGCATACAACGCGACGGCTGCCGCATTGGATACGTTCAGGGACGGGATCGGGCCATCCATGCGGATTTTCACCAACAGGTCACAATGTTCCTTGACCAGATGGCGCAGCCCCGGGCCTTCCGAACCCAGCACCAGCGCCAGACGCTCATGGCCTTTCAGCGAATCGACGGTTTGCTCGCCGCGCTCATCAAGGCCCGCCACGACGTAACCTTCCGCCTGCAGGGCTTCGATGCTGCGCGACAGGTTGGTTTCATACGCAACCATGACATGCTCGATCGCGCCGCTCGCGGCCTTGGCCACCACGCCGCCCAGCTCGGGCGCATGACGGCGCTGCATAATAATGCCGTCTGCTCCCAGGGCGCAGGCACTGCGGATGATCGCACCGACATTATGCGGGTCTGTCACCTGATCCAGAATCAGAACCACGGAACGCTTTTTCGCCTTTGCCTTGGTAATGATGTCCTGAATAAAAATCTCTTCCGGTTCGGCGGCATAAATCGCGACACCCTGATGCACGGCTTCGCGCGGCAGGTGCTTGTCCAGATCTTCGCGACCCACCAGAGTCGGTTCTGGCCGGTGAATACCGGCGCTGCGTGCTTCCTCGATTACGGGTGCGAACAGTTTCAGTTCTTCCGGTGTCGTGTACAGCGCGTTGATCGTGCGTGACGGATTGGTCCACGCCGCCTTGACGGCATGCTGGCCCCAGATATTCGCCTGAATGCGGACGCGCGGCGTTGTCGTGCCGCTCAGCTTGTCGGCGCCGATTTTTGGCTTGCGCGCGCGCGGTGTTTCCTCTGCCGCGTCTTCGTCAAAGCGACCTTTGAAAGGCTTGCGCTCTGCATATCTGCCCTCTGACGCCGGGCGGCCTTCACGCTTCGGTTTACGCGGTGCGTCTCCCTCATCACGCATATAACGGCGTGGTGTGCGGTCGGAACGCTCTGCGCTCTCCTCACGGCGTGGGCCGCGTGATGGGCGTTCATCACGATCACCATAGCTGCGACGTGGCTTCTCGTCGCGATCCCCGTAAGAACGGCGCGGTCTCTCTTCGCGGTCACCACTATAGGAACGTTTTGGCTTATCGTCGCTATAGGAGCGACGGGCAGGACGCTCGTCACGGTCACCGTAGGAGCGTTTGGGCTTGTCTTCGCGGTCACCACTATAGGAACGTTTGGGTTTATCATCACTATAGGAGCGACGGGCAGGACGTTCGTCACGATCACCGTATGAACGTTTGGGCTTGTCCTCACGGTCTCCATAGCTGCGTTTGGGGCGATCTTCTCCATAAGCGGCGCGTTTCGGGCGCTCTGAGCGGCCCTCATCTCGGCTGCGGCTACCGCCGGAACGGCTGAATCCTGCGGATTTTTCGCCTGAACGCCCTTCGGAACGGCCACCTGTGCGCCCGCCTGAACGACCGGCGGGTTTGCCTGATCTACCACCTTTATTGCCAAATTCGCGTGCCATGGGGGCTCCGTTTCGTATTGTTTTTCAAGAATTATGCGCCCGGACAATACTCGGACTTGACAGATAAAGCAAAAACCTTTTTCTTGTGCGGGCTTAAGCAATACCAGATCCTTATGGAGAGATGGCTGAGCGGTCAAAAGCACCTGACTGTAAATCAGGCGCCTTCGGGCTACGTAGGTTCAAATCCTGCTCTCTCCACCATTTTTTAAAAACCCGCCGCAAGGCGGGTTTTTACTGGCCGCAAAAGACCAATGTCTGCGCAGCATCCGGCTGTCGTCATGTTCAGCATGACGGAGGGGGGATGGCCGCCATTACTTGACATATTTATTTTCCTATTTAAAACTGAAGTTGTGTTTTGCAGACAATGTACTCAGGGGCAAAATATCGATGGGTAAAAAGGAAGCTGCCATGTCTACAGTATTCGGAAATATTGGCCAAACAGACAAAGCTGTTTTTATCACCAAAGACGTCTCGACCAGCGAAACGCCGATGTATAATCCCTATGATAAAAACTACTACTTCGTAGATATCGAATACGGTGATGTTCATCAATACAATCCCCAAACGGGCGTTGATAAAAAATGGCATTTGGACAAAGGCATGGTTGGCGGGCTTGTCGTGAATGGGGACGGCTCGCTGATTGTCAACGCAGAAGAGGGTTTGTTTGCGTTTAACCCTGCCGATGAGGCGTTGGCGAAAATTAGCGATATACAAACGGCCCGGCCCGGTAAGCATAAAATGCGACCGAATGATATGAACGTCATTCCCTTGGCGGATGGTTCCAGCCGTGTTTTGATTGGCTGTATTCCCGTGGATCGCACGAAAGTTGCCGCTGATGAAAAACCGAGCGTGACTTACGTCCTCGATCCGAAATCATTGGCATTGAAAGCGATCTGGGACAACCATGTGACCAGTAACGCTCTCTGCGGCTATACTGAAAATGGCGAGAATGTTGTCTTTTACGCGGAGACGGATAAAAACCACAATCCGCGTATGTGGCGCGCGAATTATAATGCGGCGACGGACGTACTTGAAAACGAGGTTTTGTTTCTGGACAGGGATGGTTTTCAGGGCGGTCGCCCGGACGGTGCGCATATTATTGAGGTGAATGGCCGGAAATTGGTGGCTGTAGCCAATCTGGATACACATCGCGTGGTTGGGTATGATGTTCATACAAGCGAGCCGGTTATGAGCGTGGATGCGCCTGTCACACCTGATGAAGAATTAACTTTGACACACTCCGTATTTGGCCCTGATGCCAATGGCCATACGATTTGTCTGATAAATTCATCAAAACGTAAAAAGCCTGATGGCGGCGTTAAATTGGGCGTGGCTGTGATTGTCCCGATTAAAAGTGAGTTTAATGTTAAGTCCTTGCAGGCTGTTGCAGTGGGATATCCCTCTTTTGACGTGTTGACGGAAAATAAAACAATCGAAAAAGTTGTGGCACAATTTGTGTCACGTATTTCTGTTTCACAAAGCCCGTCATCACCATAAAAAACCCCTGATTTTTCAGGGTTTTTTTATTATCTGTCATCCAGGGGTATCAGTTCGCTTTCCCCATGCGCTCCTCAATAAATATTTTGACGGCCTGATAATCGGTCTTGCCGCTGCCGAGGACAGGCATCTTGGCGATAGGGATCACAGATGCCGGTACAGCCAGGGGCGTGATGCCTTGCGCTGACGCATAAGATGAAAGGCTCTCCCGGCGCGGGTCTTCCTGCGTTGTCAGAAGCACGAGTTGTTCCCCCTTGCGCGCATCAGGAATGGCGATAATCGCATTCTGCGTGCCCGGCCATACGCTGTCGGCGATCTGCTCCGCATGGGCCAGCGATACCATCTCGCCTGCAATCTTGGCGAAACGCTTGGCCCGGCCCAATATTGAAATATAGCCCTCGGAATCGATCGAGACGATATCTCCGGTATCATGCCAGCCGTCTTCCGGGGGCTGTAAGACGCCTGGGTTGTCAGATTTGTAATAGCCCAGCATGACGTTCGGGCCGCGCACGTAAAGGCGGCCGCCTTCGGTGACGCCGGGGACATCCTCCAGCTTGTAAATCAGGCCGGACATGATGCGGCCGACGGTGCCGTCCTTCTGGTGCATGGCTGAATTGACGGCAATCGCCGGGGCGGCTTCCGTCGCGCCGTAACCTTCGAGAATCTGAACGCCGAATTTTTTCAGATACAACATGCGGGTGGCGTCCTTGACCTTTTCGGCACCGGCGAAAATATACCGCATGCGATAGAAGTCATAGGCATTGGCCATGCGCGCATATCCCTGCAGGAATGTATCGGTCCCGAACATGATGGTCGCGTTCGCTGAATAAACCATTTCTGGAACGATGCGATAATGCAGGGGGCTGGGGTAAAGGAATGTCCTGACGCCCGAAAGCACGGGCAGCAGCGTGGCGCCCGTCAGGCCGAATGAATGGAACATCGGCAGGCAGTTAAAGACAATATCCTGCTGGTTAAAATCAACCCGTGAGGACAATTGCACGATATTGGCCATGATATTCGCGTGACTGAGGACAACGCCTTTCGGCTCGCCTTCCGATCCCGATGTGAACAATATGACCGCCGGCATATCGGGCGTGACGTTCTGCCGTTTGTGGATGGCCTCCGGCGATGACACCAGGGTCCTGACCTTGTCCATGAACGAAATGGTCTTCCTGATATCTTCGAGATAGACAATTTCGGTATGCTGCGCCAGTTGCGCGATGACGTCTGTCAGCCGTGCCGCGTCAATGAAACGGCGCGATGTCAGAACGGTTCTGACTTGCGCGGTACGGCATGCCGAGATCATGGCGTGCGCCCCCGTTGAGAAATTCAGCATCGCAGGAATGCGGCCATAGGCCTGTAACGCAAAGAATGTGACCACGGCTCCGGCTGAATTGGGCAGCAAGACTCCGACGTTTTCTCCCATGCTTGTGCGTTTCTCGATCTTCCGGCCCAGTGCCACAGTGCCCTGCAACAGCTTCTGGAATTTTAGCGGCTTGCGTTCGATATCCTCCAGAATGACGGCATGATCGCCGTTGACGTAACGCGCCTTCAGCAGGGCCTGATAAAGGGTTTGCTCGCGGTCGCCCGTCAGGAACATCATCTCTTCCATCAGGTTATAGAGCTGGCGGCTGGCGGCGGCACGCCGTGCGCGACCGCGCAGTTCAGGATCGATTTTAAAGTGTCGGGGTTCCAGAATCGTAATCGTGATCTTGGGGAAACTTTTCAGCGGCACCTTGCCCTTCAGACGGGCAAAAGCTGTGTGCTGGACGCCATCCAGACGGACCGGCAGGATAACGGCATCGGCCTTGTCGGCAATCATCCCCGGGCCGTCATAAACCTTCATCAGGGCTCCGGTTTCGGTCAGGCGTCCTTCAGGAAAAATGACGACATGCTTGTCCTCCTCAACCTTTCGAATAAGCCCTTTGAGCGAGAACGGATTGGTCGGGTCGAGCGGGAAGGCGTCAACCAGCTTGAGGAACGGTTTAACCCATACCCAGTTGGCGACGAAGCTGTTCACCGCGAACATCGGACGTCCGGGCAGGAACGCGGCCAGCAGGGGCGGATCGAGCAATGATACATGATTGCCGACGATGACGGCGCGCTTACCGGCCTTCTCGTAATTCTCAAGGCCGCGTATTTCTACTTTATAAACAACCTTGAACAGGGCTTGCAGAAGGCTTTTGAACAGATAGTCAGGAAGCAATCCGCAGATATAAACCGCCGCCAGTGCATTCAGCAGCGCGAAGGTCAGGAACAGGTCTCTGACTTCAAATCCGAACGCGATCAGGGCAACCGACAGCAAAGACGAAACGACAATGAAAAGAGCATTCAATATGGCGTTGCCGGCCATGATCCTTGCCCTGTGATCTGCCGGGGTCATGTGCTGTATCATCGCGTTCAGGGGCACAACGAACAGACCGCCGCAAATGGCAATCATGGCGATGTCGAACGCGACCCTTACGGGCAGATGCCCGGGTGATCCGGCGCTGGCAAAGAACAGATCGATGGAAAACGCCGTGATGCCCAGAATGGCGACAGGAACGTAAGTCGCTTCGATGCGCCCGCGGAGGAGACGGTTGTTCAGAAGTCCGCCGAAAGCGATGCCGACCGAGAAAATGACGAGAAGGATGGTAAGAACATGCTCGCGCGCGGCCAGCGTATCATGGACAAAGTTCGGGAGTTGCGCCAGAAACATGCCGCCCATGAAATAGAACCAGCTGATTCCCAGAATGCACAAGACGATCGTTTTCGAACGCGAAAAAGTATAGGTCAGGATTTCATACAGGTCAGTCAGCGGGTTCAGGTTGATCCTGGCCTGCGGGTCGATGGCCTGTGTAGAGGGTATGAACCGGCTGGAGATATACCCGGCAGCGGCGCAGAAAAACAGCATGCCACTGACCAGAATCGTACCGGATTCCATCGTGACAAGACTGGTCCCCAGAACTGTGCCGGTCAGGATGGCAAGAAAGGAACCGGTATTCAAAAGGGCGTTGCCGCCAATCAGTTCGTCATCCTGTAGATGCTGCGGCAGGATGGAATATTTACTGGGGCCGAACAGGGCCGAATGTGTACCTAGCGCAAATAAGGTTGCGAATGACAGGACCAGCGATTCCTGGAAAAGAGCCGCTGTTCCCAGACCGGCGATGCACATTTCCGCCAGCTTGATTACACGAATAACCCTTTCTTTGGGGTATTTATCTGCCAGTTGGCCGCCAATTGCGGAAAAGAGAACAAAAGGCAGGATAAACAGCGCCGCCGCCAGCGTCGTCATGATCTTGGCATCGGGCCCGGCATGAGTGGCCGTCCCGAAAAGCAGCAATACGACAAAGGCATTCTTGAACAGGTTATCGTGGAAGGCCCCCAGAAACTGGGTAACGAACAATGGCGCAAACCGGCTGCTTTTCAGCAGCAGGAACTGATTGCTTTTCATACGATGAACTCCCCTCGGTTCAGAAAATGCAGGACATGCATGTGCGTTGCATTATTCCATGAAATAAATCCGTGAGTACAGTGCAGGATGACATGCGATTTCATACCTGCCTTCCGGGTTTTGGATACGGCCACCCGTCCGTCATGACGTTCGCGGAACAGGAAATGCGCGACGAAGTACGGCCAGCCCTTGTCACCAGCAATAATGCCAAGTTCATAATAAGGCTGGATCGGGCAGGCTTGCCGCCGTGCCGTGGTTAATTCCTGTCCGGCGGGGCCAAAAACCCACTTATAAGGGGGAAAATGCTGCAGAAAGTCAGCGACCTCACTGCCGTGTTGCGGCGGCGCCAGCATCACCACGCGCCCCAGCCTTCCAGAAGGAACGTCCTCGCGAAAATCTTCAAGATATTGCTGAACCACCAGTCCGCCCATCGAATGGGTCACGAAATCAACGGTCGGGTAACGCCCGTCCCAGATATTCTCATGTGCCAGCCTGTCGGCAAGATACCGGGCCAGATCTTGAATGCACATCCGGCATGACGGGTAAGTGATATTAAGGGTTGAATAGCCCTGCCGCTTTAAAGCGCGCTCCATGCTGCGCATGTTCAGGCTTGTGTGGCCGATCCCATGCAGCAGGACAACAACGTGTGTATGGGTAATACGCACCATCTTTAGAACCACCAGTCCTGTGTGTCGTGCTGGTCCTGTTCGGATGAATCGATATCATTCAGGTAATCATATCCCAAAACCCATACCGGTGAGGTGATCATCAAAGATGAAACAATAATAAAATCAATCATTTAAATCTCCTGTTCTTTGTTTTGAACATTGTTCAATATATCCATCATGTCATAATTCTGAACGCTGTGCAATAAAAATTGAACAAAGTTCAAAATAATGTTAACGTCATAGAATAAAGGAGCGATTTGATGGCGCGTCGCAGTGAACATTCCCGGCCTGAGCTGGAAGACTTGATGATGAAACAAGCTCGCCGGATTGTGGGGGAAGAGGGATTTGAAGGTCTGACAGCCCGAAAACTGGCGGAATCCGTGGGGTATGCCCCGGGCACGATCTATAACATCTTCCATTCGATGGATGATCTGTATCTGCGGATCAACGCTGAAACCCTCGATACGCTCTATGACGTGCTGAACAGCCCGCTCTGCAACGACCCACATAATACCCCCCTCGAGAATATGAAACTCATGGCCGCGCGGTATAAAGAGTTCTGTAACCAGTACAGGCCATACTGGCTGATGCTGTTTACCCACCGCCTTTCGGGGGGAAAGGCAGCGCCTGTCTGGTTTACAGACAAGATCGAAAGATTGTTTGAACCTCTCGAGCGGTTGCTCCACGATTTTTATCGTCCCGGCGAAGAGCAAAAGCGAAAGATGGCGGCCCGCGTATTATGGTCGTCTGTTCATGGGCTGTGCTTTCTGGAGCAAACAGGAAAATTTCAGCTCGTCAGTGATGACACGACGATCAATATAATGATGGACTATCTGATTGAGAATTTTGTTACAGGGATTCGCGCCTGACCTGAATACGAAACTATAACGACTGCAAAATATGAAGGGGTTCGGTTTTGACGGCAAACAGACATCGTACGCAATCGATTCTTGATCTGATAAAACAGGCTTTCAGCGTGCCTGATCTGATCAGAAGACAATCCCCCAAGAAGGATGTCCCCCTCGCCCCCTCTATCCGGCCCACAAAGAATATCAGCCTGACAGCACTTGAAAACTACTGGAAGATTCTGGGACAGCAGACTCCGTCAACCGAAGATGACAGACTGGCCCTTGCCCCTCAATCAACCTGTCAAAATCTCGAAATCTTCCAGAGTAATATTGAAAATTGCATCGGTGCGATCCAGATCCCTGTCGGGATTATCGGCCCTTTGCGCATCAATGGAATATTCGCACAAGGCGATTACTATGTGCCCCTTGCGACGACGGAAGCGACATTGGTGGCTTCCCATGCCCGCGGGGCGCGCCTGATAAGCGAATGCGGGGGGTGCACAGTGGCGCTGTTGAATGACGGGCTTAGTCGTGCGCCTGTCTACGCTTTCAAGACGATTACCGATGCCGGTTTGTTCACCTTGTGGGTCAATGAATCTTACGATCTTTTGAAGCAAGCCGCTGAATCGACGACACGCCACGGCAAGCTGATTGACCTGCATACGCATATGGAAGGTAATCATGTCTACCTGATGTGTGAATACACGACCGGAGATGCCGCCGGTCAGAATATGACCACTATAGCGACGCAGGCATTGTGCCGGGCTATAGAGGATAATTCGCCGGTAAAACCGGAATACTGGTTTCTGGAGTCGAATTTCTCCGGCGACAAGAAAGCGACATCGTCGGCCTTCACCGGTGTGCGCGGGAAAAAAGTAACGGCCGAAATATTGATTCCGGCATCCGTGATCGAAAAATATCTCCATACCACGATCGATACCATGCATAATTACTGGCGTGTATCGGCGCTTGGCGGGGTGATGAGCGGCACTATCGGCGTTCAGGGTCATTACGCGAACGGACTGGCGGCGCTTTATCTGGCAACAGGCCAGGATGCCGCCTGTGTTTCCGAATCCAGCGTCGGCATTACACGCATGGAAATCAGGGATGGCCATCTTTATGCATCTGTGACGTTGCCGAATATCGTGGTGGGCACTGTGGGTGGCGGCACCAAACTGCCGTGGCAGAAGGCAGCACTCAATATACTCGGTTTGAAAGGGCAGGGGCATGTGTATGCATTGGCCGAGGTCTGTGCCGCTGTATGTCTTGCCGGTGAACTCTCGCTGATTGGCGCCATCTGTGCCGGGGAATTCGCCGGCGCCCATCAGAAACTGGCACGGGGAAGCCATGACACCAGCACCCGGTGAGAGAAACAAATCATTGCCTGTCAGGCTCTGGCTTTATCAGTCGGAAAGATTTCCACTGCTCAGGCATGGGTTGCTGATCGCCTCCTTTTCCTCGTCGGCGGTCTGTGTATCCGCGCTCCTGCGCGGCACCGCTCAGTTCCCTCAGGCCGGCGCACTGATTGTAAGCTTTCTTGTTCTCCTGACACTGTTCCTGCAACTTCGTATCGCTGACGAATTCAAGGACGCGAAAGAGGATGCCCGTTTCAGGCCGGAACGTCCGGTGCCGCGCGGGCTTATAAGCTTGAAAGAACTGGCGATAACCGGTGTAATTGTTGCGCTATTTCAGGCCGCGCTGGTGCTGTCGTACGATCCGCCCCTGATGCTCATGCTGACCGTTGTATGGGTATATATGGCCTTGATGACGGCAGAATTCTTTGTGCCTGCGTGGTTAAAATCGCGTCTCTTCCTGTACATGGCCAGCCATATGCTGATTATGCCGCTGATTGATTTGCTGGCAACGGCTTGCGACTGGCTGGTACAGGGCGTTTCCATACCAGCAGGTCTGGCTTGGTTTCTGGTGATCAGTTTTCTGAACGGCATGATTATTGAATTGGGGCGAAAGACATGGGCACCCTCGATGGAGAGGCCGGGCGTGGAAAGTTATTCCTCGGTCTGGGGCCTGCCGCTCGCGCTGTCGTTGTGGGGCCTTGCGTTGGTCGCCAGCATGGTTTGTGCGCTGACGATTGCTTATAAAATCGATTTCCTCGCTGTCGCAGGTCCTTTATTCGTTGCGCTATTGTTGATGTCATGCGTAACCGGTTTATCCCTGTGGCGACACAAAACCGTGAAGGCAGCAGCGCGGCTCGAGCAAATCTCAGGCTTGTGGGTATTTTGCATCTATCTTTTCCTCGGTCTCGTTCCGATGATGGTGAAATCATGGATGTAAAACCGTTTCTTTATCCAGAAGATACGCCTGATGTCGCCTCGATGGGCGGAAAGGCTTGTGCGTTGGCGCGTCTGGGGAAAAATTTCCCGGTTCCCGCATGGTTCGTTATCCCGCCGCATATCCAGCCCGAAAGGATCAGGAATGATATCGGACCGGCATTAGAAAAATTGGGCGGTAATCTGTATGCCATACGTTCCTCGGCGGTTGATGAGGACGGGGCAGGACATTCTTTCGCCGGGCAGTTCCAAACCTACCTGAATGTCGGTGCGGAAGACGTTCTTGAGAAAATCGAACATGTGCGGAGCTCAGGCCTGAGTGAGACCGTGAAAGCATACAGGAAGCAAAATGGTCTAGGCGAAGCCGGGTTCTGTCCGGCGGTGCTCGTTCAAAGAATGGTAAAAGCAGATGCGGCAGGCGTGGCTTTTACGGCGGATCCCGTCAATCATGACAGAACCACCGTTACCATCATTGCAACTGCGGGGCTGGCAGATCGGCTGGTGAGCGGCGAGATCAACGGCGATACCTACCGGGTATCCCGCCAGAGGGGTGTGGTATCCGTACAGGCTTCTGGGGATAGACAGATCCTGACCGATGAGCAGATCGAAAATGTGTCGCGGTTGGCCCGCAAGGTTGAGGATCATTTTGGCCGGCCGCAGGACATCGAATGGGCTTATGAAGATGGGCACCTTTATCTTCTGCAGGCGCGCCCGATTACAACCCTGCAAGAACCGGATGATATCATCATCTGGGATAATTCGAATATCGTCGAAAGCTACAGCGGTATGACATCACCGCTGACCTATTCATTTGCCCGCTATGTTTACGGCGAGGTTTATAAATCATTCTCTTTGTTAATGGGGGTGCCGCGCCGCAAGGTGGCGCAGAATGAGGCTGTCTTTTCCCACATGCTGGGGCATATTCAGGGCCACGTATATTATAATCTCCTGAACTGGTACCGGGTTTTGTCATTCTTCCCCGGCTTTACCCTGAACAAGAGCTTCATGGAAAATATGATGGGTGTCAGCGAAAGCCTGCCAGATCATGTAGCGGATCGCATCGTCGGGCCGCCGACGACAGGCGGGAAAAAGGCTTTGGCGGTCCTGCAGACGGGCGTAACCTTGCTGTGCCTGATCGGGAATGCTTTCATTTTGCCATGGCGGATCAGGGAATTTCACAAGTATCTGGATCGGGCGCTCTCCGGCAAAGGGGAACGGCTGACGGATATGTCTTACGGCGAGTTGGCGGATTATTATCGCACGCTGGAGGCAAAACTGCTGGCCCAATGGCATACGCCGATCATCAACGACTTCCTGTGCATGATTGCGTTTGGTGCCTCGCGCAAGTTTCTGATGGCGGCAGATCCTATCACAGGTCAGCAGCTCCATAATGATTATATGATCGGGCAGGGCGATATCATATCTGCCGAACCGGCCCGGCGCATACGTGAAATGGCGGAAATAATCTCTGCCAAAGAGGATATCATTGAATCGCTGATAAACGGCGATCCCCATGCCGTGTTGCAGGATCAGGAACTGAATAGAAAATTTAACGAATATATCAAAAAATTCGGCGATCGCTGCACGCAGGAGCTGAAACTGGAAAGCCTGACGCTGCATGAAGACCCGACGACCCTGTTGCAGGCGATCGGCTATACGGCCCGGAAATCTTATAAGGCGGAACATGAAAGCCCTGCCGATATCCTGAAGCGTGCAGCGGCCTGTTTTGAGGGGCACGTCATCCGGAGATATATCGCCCTCGGGTTGCTGTACTGGGCGAAGCTGCGTGTTCGTGATCGGGAAAATTTGCGCTTCGAACGAACGCGCGTTTTCGGGCGTGTACGCCGTATTTTCCTGGAAATGGGTGGGCATCTGGCGAAAGAAGGATATATCGCTCATCCGCGCGATATATTTTTTCTTGAGATTGAGGAGATACTGGGTGTGATTGATGGCACCGTAGCAGCCTCTGGCCTGAAAGGTCTGGTCGTTCTGCGTCAGGCGGATAAGGCGTTTTATGAAAGCTGCCCCGAGCCGCCCTCCCGTTTTGAAACATCCGGTATCATAACTGTGCCTGTTCAGGCCCGGAAAGATCATGAATTGCCTGTGGCGGGTGATGGCGAGACACGCTCGGGGCTTGGTTGCTGCCGCGGCCGCATTCGTGCAACTGTCAGGGTCATTGATGATCCGCGCACGCAAAGTTTGCAGGCGGGTGAGATTTTGGTCGCCCGCTATACCGACCCTGGCTGGATTGCCTTGTTCAGCAACGCGGCGGGAATCGTGGTCGAGCGGGGCAGCCTTTTGTCTCATTCCGCAATTGTGGCTCGTGAAATGGGAATCCCCGCCATCGTCGCCGTTCCTGACGTCATGACGTGGCTTGTCTCGGGCGATGTGGTGGAAATCGATGGTGCCAGCGGCCAGATTACAAGGATATCTCATGCGATCCAGTGAAATAGAAAACCGCGCGAAGTTTGATATCATACGTTATGCCCAGTGCTGGGAAGATGCGGATATACTGATTGAGGCACTAGATATCCGGCCCGGTGACGTATGCCTTTCTATCGCTTCGGCGGGGGATAATGCGCTTGCCTTGCTCACAAAAAATCCAGCCAGGGTAATTGCGCTTGATCTTTCCCCCGCTCAGCTTGAGTGCGTGGCCTTGCGCGTCGCGGCCTACAAACACCTGACACATGATGAACTTCTTCAGTTCATGGGTTCGCGACCATCGAATGACCGCAAAGCATTGTTCCGCAAATGTTTGCCATCTTTGCCATCGGCAACCGTGGCGTTCTGGGAAACGCGTTTGGATGATGTGCAAAAGCATGGTCTGGCGGGTGTTGGAAAGTTTGAGAATTATTTCCGTCTGTTCAGAACCTACGTGCATCCGCTTGCTCATTCTCGCCGCACTGTTGAAGATTTACTACGTCCGAAATCACCGGAGGCCAGAGAAAAGTTTTATCGTCATCAATGGGACACATGGCGCTGGCGTTTGTTGCTTAAGCTGTTTTTTTCCCGGCAAGCCATGGGGCAACATGGCCGTGACCCGGCCTTTTTTGACTATGTGGAAGACAGTGTTTCCACGCATGTGGATCGTCGTACCCGGCATGCATTGACGGCTCTAGACCCCTCTGAAAATCCCTATCTGCACTGGATATTGACTGGCACGCATGGACAAGCCCTGCCGTGCGCGCTCAGACAGGAAAATTTCGATATTATTCGCGATAACATAAACCGTCTGGAATGGCGTCTGCAATCCGTGGAAGAGTTTGCCGCGACACAAGAAAAAATCGATGCGTTCAATCTAAGCGATATATTTGAATATATGTCGGACGCTGCCTATAAAGCATTATATACGCGCCTTATCGATGCCGCACGTCCCGGCGCACGCATCGCCTACTGGAATATGATGGTGCCACGCGCTTTGCCTGATACGCTTGATAGTCAAGTTATCAGCCATTCAGCGCAGGCAAAAGATCTTTTTATACGTGACAAGGCATTCTTCTATTCACGTTTTCTGATCGAGGAAGTGAAATGACGGACGGCATGATCAAGATAGCCCTGTCTCTGTTTCTTCTGGTCGCTGTCGTGGGCGGTGTCCGGGCATTGGCCAGGAATTTCTTCGTGAGTGCTGAATTGCAACGCAAGGCCATTCACATTTCTCTGGGCCTGTATGCCCTGACATTCCCTTGGATATTCGATGAATCATGGCAGGTCGTCCTGTTGTGCACAGGTGCCGCCATGTTGATGTTGTGTCTGCGTATGTTTCCGAACCTGCGCAAAAGCTGGGGAGGTTGCCTCCATGACGTGAAACGCATTTCCTGGGGCGAGATACTCTTCGCTTTTTCTGTTGCCTTGCTGTTTGTCCTGAAAGGAGATCAGCCTGTTTATTATGTTTTGCCTCTGCTTATACTGACGCTGAGTGATGCGGCGGCGGCTCTTGTGGGCACGCTTTATGCGCGATCTTCCTTCAAAGTGGCGGATGGCGTAAAGAGCTGTGAAGGTACGGCTTTCTTCTTTCTGACATCGTGGCTTCTTTCGCTTGTCGTCTTGCTGGTTTTCTCCGATCTTTCCCGCGAATCAGTGATCGCCGTATCGCTGATTATCGCGATCTTCGGCGCTCTCATCGAAGCCACCAGCTGGCATGGCCTTGACAATCTGCTTGTTCCCGTGGGGTTGATGCTGATCCTGCAAAATCTGGCGCATATGCCGGTCATGCCTTTGCTCGGGGTTTCTGCCGCGTTTATATCCGTATTGCTGCTGGGGTTATACGTCGCCCGACGTTTTCGCTTCGATCTCCATGCCGTCAATACCGTTATCACGGCAGCGTTCTTTTTCTGGATTGTAGGCGGATGGGCCAATCTGGCGGCGCCTTTGTCGGTGTTCGTGATCCACCTTTTCTTGAATGGCCGCGACAAGAAAGACGATCTTCCCGTTGTCCTCTGTATTATCGGAACGGGATTATTCTGGCACGTCATAAGTGAGATTCTCAATTATAATACTTACTACGTCTATAATATCTCTTTTGCCTGTCATCTGATTGCGATCGTTCTGCTCCATCCGGGTCTCCAGAAAATGCGGCACGTTACAGGGGCTGTCTTAATCGGGTGGATGATCGCAAATATCCGGGTCTTTTTTGTGGCGGGATCGGACGAAAACGATTTATGGATGTCGCTTTGCGCACTATTCTTGCTCTCGTTGTTCGCAGGTTTCGTTTATTTATTCCATCGTTATTTCCAGCAACATCGCTGGCTGAAGCAAGGTCTGCTTGTTCTGCTGGCCTCTGCCTGCGCCATCCCGGTGACATTATGACCGCATCAAAGATATATATTGACGGTGCATCCTGCAGTCTGTGGCAGGGCGATACCCCTCAATTTTCCAACTATACGACGGCATGCATAGGCGATTTCCATGCTGACACGCTGCAAGGCGGAAAAGATCTGCTGGAAAAGGCGGTGACTGAACTCAAGGACAGCGGCTGCCAGTATGTCATCGGCCCCATGAACGGCAATACATGGAATTCATATCGTGTGGCCTCCGGCGGCAGCCATATTCCGCCATTCTTTATGGAGCCGCGTAATGCCGCTTTCTATCCTGAAATTTTCGAACAATCCGGATTCGACATTATCGGGCGCTATTGCTCGGGGCTGGTTGATCTGGCATCTGTCAGCGACGACGTAGTCATGCCCGAAGGAATTCATATCCGCACATTCAATATAAACAGTCCCGAACAGGAGCTCGATATTATCTATCAGCTATCGCGGCAGGCTTTTGCCGGTAATTTCCTGTATACCGATGTGCAAAGGCCTGATTTCATGGCTCTGTATAAGCCAATATTGCCGAACATAAATCCGGATCTTATCCTGATTGCAGAAAATGAAAACGGGGAAGCGCGCGGTTTCTTATTTGCGATACCGGATTATGCGCAAGGATCTCATCCCGACCGGATTATCGTCAAAACCTATGCCAGCCTCATGAAAGGGGTGGGGCGCGTCATGCTGGACAGCATTCATATGAAAGCAAAGCATGCGGGTTATTGCTCTGCCATTCATGCGCTTATGCATGATGATAATATATCCCGTCAGCGAAGCGCGCAGTATGGGCAGATCTTTCGCCAATATTTCCTTTATGGACGAAAGATTTCTCCATGAATCTGATGGATCTTTTTATAGGGCAAGTGAATCGTGTGCCCGACAGACTGGCGATTGTTTCTGAATCCGGGTCTGTGACGTTTGCTGAACTGGAGCAGAGGTCAAATGATCTGGCGCTCGGATTTCAAAGATCAGGGCTGAAGACGGGCGACTATGTCCTGGTTCTGCAGCCATTCGGAATTCCGTTATATGTGACCTTGCTCGCCTTGTTTCGTATGGGGGCTGTGGCGGTCTTTCCCGACGCCGCCGCCCGGGCGTCTGCTATTTCGGATTGCTGTGACGCGCTGCCCATCAGGGGTTTCAGTGGCGGCTGGAAGGCGCAGTTGCTCAGAACTCTGTTTCCAAAGCTGCGGGCGATCCCCCTCAATCTGTCTTTCTGCGCAAAACCATCTGCTGGGCAGCGGGTGGTTGAAGATCTGCCTGAAAATCATCCTGCTCTGGTGACATTCACAAGCGGTTCTACGGGCCGCCCCAAAGCGATTGTCAGGTCTCACCGGTTTCTTCTGGCTCAGCACCGGATGATTGTCGATATGCTGGGTACCCGTGAAGATGATATTAGTCTGGTGACATTGCCCGTCTTTATTCTCTCGTATCTGGCAAGCGGCGTCACAAGCGTGATACCGGCGGGGAATATCAGGAAGCCGTCGCAGGTCGATCCGCACCCATTATGGCGGCAGCTTGATGACCACAATATCAATACGATCCTGATGCCACCGGCGCTTTGCCAGCGTCTTGTCCGCACGACCGGGGTTTGGCCGCATGTCAGAAACATATTTACAGGCGGCGGCCCTGTCTTTCCTGATCTTTTGAAAGATTTGTCACGGCGGGCACCGCATGCTGCCATAACATCTGTCTATGGCTCGACCGAAGCCGAACCGATAGCGCATATAGCCTTGTCAGATATCAGTCCGCAAGATCTTGAACAGATGAAGGCGGGGGCGGGATTGCTCGTCGGCAAACCTGTGTCGGGGATCAAGATAAAAATTATCGATGATGAAATCTGCGTCACGGGCGACCACGTCGTGAAGGGCTACCTGAACGCATCCGATAATAGCAGTACAAAGATTATAATCGCGGGGGATGTCTGGCATAAAACAGGTGACGCGGGCTGCTTCGACGCTCAAGGCCGGTTATGGTTGCTCGGGCGGCTAGAGGCCCGGCATGCGGACCACTACCCTTTTTGTATAGAAACGGCAGCAAGACTGATCACAAATGGCCGGACCACTGCATTTTTGCATCATAAAGGGCGGAATATTCTGGTCGTGGAAACGGGAATCGATAGCCGTCAGACGGATATCCTGAGAACCAAATTCCCCGACTGTGATATTATCGAAGTCGGAAAAATCCCGCTTGATCGCCGTCACAATTCAAAAATTGATTACGGCAGGCTCCGCATTCTTCTGGATCAGTGCAACAAAAGGCGAAAACTATGACACAATCCATCCACCCTGACACCCGTATTGGTCATGTGCACCTGAAGGTCGCCGATCTTGATCGCGCGCTGGGCTTTTATGTTGGCGTGCTGGGGTTTGAAATCACGCAGCGCCACGGCGATCAGGTCGCGTTCGTGTCCGCCGGCGGCTATCACCATCATATCGCGCTCAATACATGGGAAAGCTGTGGCGGGTCGCCACCACCACCGGGCACGACGGGTCTTTATCATACGGCTATCCTGTATCCGACACGTACGGCGCTGGCCACGGCGCTTCTGCGTCTTGATGTGGCGGGCATTCATCTGGATGGTGCTGCCGATCACGGCGTCAGCGAAGCGCTGTATCTGCGCGATCCGGATCAGAACGGTGTCGAGCTATACTGGGACCGTCCGCGTGAAGAATGGCCGATGGATCAGGACGGTAAGCTGAATATGTATTCCAGACGGCTGGATTTGCAAGCCCTGCGAGCGCAGGCAGGCAGTGCGACCTAGAAAACGGCCCTTGCGGCGCCGTTCTCTAGATGTTCAAAATTATGCAGCTTTCTTCAGCGATTCCATATCGATCACAAAACGGTATTTCACATCGCTTTTCAGCATCCGTTCATAGGCGTCTTCGATTTCCTGCATCCTGATCATTTCAATATCGGCAATGATGTTGTGCTGCGCGCAGAAATCCAGCATCTCCTGAGTCTCTGGAATGCCGCCGATCAGCGACCCCGCAATCTGGCGGCGGCGGAAAATCAGGTTCATGACAGAGGGCGAGGGGTGCGGCTCCGACGGCGCCCCCACCAGTGTCATCGTGCCGTCGCGCTTCAGCAGGCCCGTAAACGCATCAAGGTTGTGCGATGCCGCGACCGTATTCAGAATGAAATCGAAGCTGCCCATATGCGCGGCCATTTGTTTTTCATCCTTGGAAATCACGACTTCATGCGCCCCGAGTTTCAACGCGTCATCACGTTTGGATTCCGATGTGGTAAAGGCCACGACATGCGCGCCCAGCGCGCGCGCCAGCTTGATCCCCATATGACCCAGACCGCCGATGCCGACAATTCCGACCTTCTTGCCGGGTCCGGCTTTCCAGTGGCGTAACGGCGACCACGTGGTGATCCCGGCGCACAGCAGCGGCGCCACGCCGGCAAGATCTTTCTCATCATGATTGATTGACAGTACGAAATGCTCATCAACGACGATGGCAGATGAATAACCGCCATAGGTGTTTTCACCGCCGCCAAAGGCCGGGCCGTTATAGGTGCCGGTGAACCCGCTCTCGCAATATTGCTCTAATCCCTCGTTGCACGACGAACAGGTACGGCAGCTATCGACCATGCAGCCAACGCCGACAATCTGGCCGGTTTTGAATTTTGTGACGTCCTTGCCGACGGCAGTCACACGACCCACGATTTCGTGACCGGGAACGGCTGGAAAGCGAACGCCCGCCCATTCACCGCGCGCAGTGTGCAAATCAGAATGGCAGACGCCGCAATATAAAATATCAATGGCAACATCCTTTGGCCCCGGTTCGCGGCGGTCGATGGTCATCGGGGTAACAGGGGACGTGGCGGTTTGTGCGCCATAAGCGGCAACTTTGGTCATAAAAATCTCCCTTAGAAATAAGACCAGTGTAACCTAAAACGTAAAGAGGGCTAATCAAGGCATAAATAAACTAAAATTGTTCTTGTATGCATAGGGCGAATTAATAAATTCAACCTCAAGCTACCTTTTCTTGCCAGTCAGCCTGATAAATTCATGGCCAAGGCCGGATAGAACAGGTATCAGTACGCTATGATTTCTATCGGAAAAACAGCACGGCTTCAGGTGATCAGGCAGTTTGATTTTGGCGTCTTCCTCCACGGCGGCGACTACGGCGATATTTTGCTGCCCGCACGGTATGTCCCGCATGGGTGCCGTGTTGATGACTGGCTGGATGTTTTCATTTGTCTCGATTCAGAAGATACCCTCATCGCCACCACGCAAAAACCTTACGTTCAAGTCGGGGAGTACGCGCATCTGGAAGTGGTGGATACGAATTACAATGGTGCTTTCCTCGACTGGGGCCTTTCAAAAGATCTGCTTGTTCCCTTCAAGGAACAGCGCGTGCCGATGAAGGTCGGAAATTTCTATACAGTCTATGTGTTCGAGGATAAGTCAGGCCGCATTTGCGGCAGCAGCAAGCTGGATGACTTCCTGAAAGAAGAATCGGATGGCGAGTTTGAGGAAAATCAGGCAGTACAGCTGCATATCGCCAGCCAGAGCCCGCTGGGCTATAAAGCGATTATCAACGGTACCCATCTGGGCCTGATTTTCAACAGCGATGTGCTGGGGCCGATCAGACTGGGGCAGAAAATGCAGGGTTACATTAAAAACATCCGGCCCGATGGCGCGATCGACCTGATGCTGCAACCCCGTGGTGCGGGCATGCGGGATGATCTGTCAGAAAGGATACTGGCGGATCTGAAAAAGGAAGGCGGTGTTTTATATCTGACGGATAAAAGCGCCCCCGAAGATATCTTCGACCGCTATCAGGTCAGCAAGAGCAATTATAAAAAGGCACTGGGCAATCTCTATAAGGAAAAAAAGATTATTCTCGGGAAAGACAAGATTACATTGCCGGAAAAATAAACTGCTGCACTGCATTTACATTTCTCTATCGGACACAAGCTCAAATTTCATCAAATAATCGATATTTATATCGCAGCCATTAATTAAAGTTTTTAAATCAAATGATGGGCTCTCGTTGTTTCGCCTAATGAAGTAATGTCCACCCCTTTTATTGTTGTTAGGGTTTCGTTGTGCATTCACAACTGTACGAATTGCAGGAAATTTGATAATTTCTTTATTAAAGTAATCAATCACTTTCTCGTAAGCTTGTTGTACGTAGTTTTCATTATCTGCCTGCTCTTTAAAATATTCGCCATGTGTTAATCTATGACGAATACCATCGTTCTGATCCCAAATTTTGCTATAAAGATCCTCTCCAAGAATATTCTGCAGGAATATTCGCTTCTCTTTTTTTCCGCCTTTGTTGACGGGGCTTCTAACCAGAGCTTCTAGAGCAGAGCACAGCAACAACAGCTTTGCTGAATATCCGGTAACATTGAGCATATCATTCCAATAATAGTAAAACTCAGTATTGATACCCTGCTCTTGCTGTAAAAGTCGCAAAGCATCCAGAGAGTCCTTATCGAAGGCCAGAGGAACGCCTCTCGAGGTTTTAGTGTACCTAAAAAGAGCAGCCTCCTTATTCTTCTCATAAATTAAATAGGGTTCATTGAAATATTCAATATAGCATTGGGATAGTAGTGCAATTTTGCTGATTGCAAGGCCGATTTTCTTGTCAAAATCATAAAGAGCTGACCTGAAATCAGAAGATTGAATCTCAGTCCTGCACATCCAAAATTCTGTTACGTGACCTTCAGCGAAAGTGAAATCCCAATGAGAGAATTCTAGACCATTTACTTCGAATGTGGGTGCGTACGGAGAATTGTGGTTATAATATTGTGCTAAAGTATGAACTTTGGCTTGAACTATGTATTGTTTCATGAGGTCTCATAACTACTGACTGAGTATTTGGAAAAACCAAATAAGGATAATTAAAAATCTAGCAGGTGAGCCAATCTTTATTCGCCAGGCTCCATTCCACCGTCTTCCTCAGCGACTCTTCGAAGTTCTTCGGCGGCTGCCATCCGAGGGACTTCATCTTACCGCCGTCCAGCGCGTAGCGCAGGTCATGCCCCGGACGGCTGGAATGGAAATCGACCATCTCGTAAGCCAGTCCTTTGGCTGCCGGGGCCAGTTCTTTCACGAAACCTTCGATCATCTGCGCCAGCATGAGGTTATCGACTTCGCGCTCGCCGACAATATGGTATGAATCAACATGACCGGGCGCGGCCTTCGTCCATGGCGTGTTCTTTAACAGGAACATATGGGCATCGGCCACGTTGCGGGCATGAATATAATGGCGCATGCCGGCCTGCTTGCGGTCGGGTGTGGCATGAATGGGCACGGTTTCGCCGTTCATCACGCTGCGGATCACCTTCGGAATGAATTTTTCCGGGTGCTGGCGCTCACCGAAAATATTCATCTGCCGGGTGATGATGCAGGGCATGCCGTATGTATTGGCGAATGATGTCACCATCTGCTCGCCCGCGCTCTTGGTCGCGGCATACGGGTTTTTCGGGTTGTGGACGGCGTCTTCCTTGTGCCCGGGGTAAGACGGGTCGAGCGGCACCGGGCCGAAGACTTCATCGGTCGAGAAATAGATGAACAGCTCAAGGTTCGGCAGCCCGCGTGCCAGTTCCAGCATATTGGTGGTGCCGACCACGTTGGCCGTGACGAAACTCATCGGGTCGGTAATCGAGCGGTCAACATGCGATTCCGCGCCCATATGCAAAACATGGGTCACGCGGGCCAGTTCCTTGATCAGGTTGGGTCCGGCGGGCTGACGGAAGTCATAACCGATATGGGTAAAGCGCGGGTGATGGAACGGGTCGATCTGGATATCGCGCAGACGGTCGAGCGATCCGGAATAGGACAGCGAGTCGATGCCGACGATATCGAAGTCCGTATTCTTCAATATATGTTCGACCATATGGTGGCCGACAAATCCGGCGGCCCCGGTGACAAGAATTGTTTTCTGCGTGTTTGCGTTCATGCTGATTGTCTACCCTTTTCCGTTGCCGGGGGCAAGAATTCGCATAATATGGGGCTATGAGCACGAATTTCGACATTCAAATACGGGAACAAGGCGACTTTGCCGCCGCACAGGCTTTCTATGAAACGGTAGGTTATTTCGACCCGATCACCCCCGGCAGCGTCGTGGTGGTGGCGCGTGATAACGATCAGATCGTGGGCGTGGTACGCCTGTGCCGGGAAGAGGGTGTGCAGATTCTGCGCGGGATGATGCTGGCGCCCTCCGTGCAGCGTCAGGGTCTGGGTTCCCGCATGTTGCAGGTTCTTAAAAATGGATTGGACCCGGAATGCTGTTACTGCCTGCCGCATGACTGGCTGGAAGGATTTTACGGCCAGATCGGTTTTCGCGCCATCGCGGAAAGCGATTTGCCACCGCATCTGCTTGAACGTCTGCGGCGGTATCGTGCTGGGCCATATCCGCATATTATCGCTATGAAAACCGGATCGCCGATATGACTCGTTTTTAGCCGCCTCTCGTGGCATGATCCGCCCATGGAAAACGAGAACACTGTTATTTATCAGCCCCATAAAGCCCTGCATGCGGGGATCGCCTCGATCATCACGGTCAGTGTCCTGATCGTCCTGAAGACGATCATGTATGTGTTCAGCGGATCGACCAGTGTTCTGGCCTCGCTGATGGACTCGCTGGCCGATGCCACGGTGTCGGTCATGACGTTTTTTGCCATCCGCTTCTCCCTCAAGCCCGCGGACGACAATCATCGTTCGGGGCATGGCAAGATCGAGGGATTGGCAGCCTTGTTTCAGGCGCTGCTGATCGGCTGTGCCGGGGCGGGTTTGCTCTATGAATCCATCCGCCGTCTGTTCAGTCCCCAATCCGTCGAAAATCACGAATGGGCCATCGCGGTGATGCTGGTGTCTATCGTTCTGTCCGTGGTGCTGGTCCGGATCCAGGGCAAGGTGCTGAAAGAAGCGCCGTCACTGGCGGTCGAGGCTGATCTTGCCCATTATTCCACCGATATCATCATTAATGCCGGTGTCATTGTTGTCCTGCTGGTCCTGATGGCGGGCGGGCCGCTGTGGGTTGACGCCGTTTTTGGAATATTGGTGACAGGATATCTTTTATACACGGCGCGCGGCATCGCCCTGCAGGGCATGGATATGCTGCTGGATCGCGAATTGCCGGAAACCGTCCGGCAGGCGATCACCACGCGCGTCAGGGCGCATACAGGTGTCATGGACATGCACGATCTGCGGACATCGAAATCCGGCATGCGGATATTTATATCATTCGATATCGAGGTTGATGGCGCCATGACATTGACGGCGGCGCACGATATCGCCCGTAACATCGAACTTGACCTGTTCCGGGAGTATCCGCACGCGGAGATCATGATCCATATTGATCCGCATGGCGATCCTCACGATACAAGACATGAACAGAGGTAAAGAATGACCATACAGGCCTATATGACGATTGATGACTCTCCGACGAAGTACACAGACGAACTGACGGATTATCTGGTCGCTAAAAATATTCCGGCTGTGTTGTTTTGTATCGGTTCGTCCTATAAGGACTTGCATCTGCAATGCGAAGGCATGGAACAGAACCCCGACCCCATCGTGCGTGCGATTGAAAAGGGATTTGTCATCGGCAATCATACCTATACGCACCGTCGTTCCTCGGAAATGAGTTTTGCGGAGGTGATTGGCGAGATTGAGAAAACCGAAACGATCATCGACGATTTGTATCGACGTGCCGGGAAAACGCGCACACATAAGCTGCTGCGTTTTCCCCATATCGACCGCGGTGCTGGCGGATGGATTGTCGATTATGATGCGGCAGGCATCTATGGTGATGATCTGGGTGAATTGTTCGGCAAGGGGCTGAATATCAAGCTTGATCCGCCGTCAGACGAACAGGTCGAGAAGAAAGCGAAAATACAGGATTATCTGAAGCGCGAGGGTTTTGGTGCCGATGCTTATCAGGGCGTGACATTCCCGTGGTATACACAAACCGAGATGGCCGATGCCCGCGACTCTCTCTATACATATTCAACATCCGACTGGATGATGAACCCGGATTTCGAACCCTACCGCAAGGACTGGGCTTATCAGTCCCTCGATGCCTTAAAGAAAAAGATCGATGACGATAAATGGCTGTTCACACCCGAAAGCCGCCATATCGTTCTGGCGCACGACCATAATAACATGCTGCCCGTGACGACCGCGCTGATCGATCACATGCTGGCGCGCGGAATCCGTTTTGTCGATATCGCCTCATCTTGATGAATGAAAGAAAGACAGCCATGGTCACGAAAAAATCCAGAATGCCCGCATCCTCAGGCCGCAAATATATCTGCGTGATTGCCGATTACGGCCCGGTCGGCGATATGGCCTTCGCCGAGGTACAGCAGACTTTGTATGCAATTCTTCGCGATAGCGAAGTCACAGATTATAAACTGGACCTCACCAATGTTCCCGCATTCGATACCTACGCGACCGGGTTCAAGCTGGCGCAGCTGGCGCTGAACAGCGCCCTTGGTGAAGATCATGTTTTCTATGTGAACACCGCGCCGCGAAAGGATAAAAAATCCGCCCGCATCAATAACGAAGGCGAGGGGCTGGTCTATGTTCAGCTCAATAACGGCGTGCATATCGTCGCGGTGAATAGCGGTTATTCGCTGACCTTTATCAAACCATTTTCGAAAACCATTCGTGAACTGAAAGTCGATAAGGCCGGGTCGCAATTCCGCTCGCGTGATATTTTCCCGCAGGCCGTAGGGGCGATCCTGCGCGGCGACATGTCGATCCTGGGCAAGGATGTAACGAAAACGGTGCCGGGCGATATTCCGAAGAACCGCGTTCTTTATACTGACGGCTACGGCAACATGAAAACCTCGGTCGATCCGAAAGATCTCAAAAAACTGCAGGGGCAGCAGGCCTATGTCAGTATCGGCGACAGCGAGAATATCGCCGTGCATGTGGGCACCGGAATCTTCGCCGTGCCGGATGGCGATTTCTGTTTTGCCCGCGGCAGTTCAGGCTGGAAGAAGGCCAAAGGGACGGGGCGTCAGGAATTTGCCGAAATCGTCTGCCGTGGCGGCAGCGCGGCGGCGGCGTTCGGCCATCCGGTGGG
>Ga0075163_10001144_pt1 | contig 35419 bp, 31 predicted proteins | sample JI1023141ADNA_FD_71478 | JGI IMG/M metagenome (GOLD analysis project Ga0075163, IMG submission 71478) | Wastewater effluent complex algal communities from Wisconsin, to seasonally profile nutrient transformation and Carbon sequestration -... | ecosystem: Engineered > WWTP > Effluent > Algae...
GGCGACAGTGAAGGCCGGATGCTGGATCAGTTACTGACCATGGCACTGATTGAAGCCCGCAGCTGTGAACGCTTTAAACGTTTAAGTGAAGGCTTGCAGGATACCTATATGCAAAAATTTTACCGGCGCTTTATGGAAAGTGAAGCCGGTCACTATACCCTGTTTATCGAGCTGGCCGAAACGTATATTGATAAAGAAAAAGTACGGAATCGCTGGAAAGAATGGCTGGAATACGAAGCCGGGGTTATGCAATCGATAGATCTCCGGGGCGACCGGATTCACTAACTTCTTTTTTTATTTACCGCAAACGATTGTATCACTTTTGAAATGGGGGAAGTTTTAATTTCATTCCCCGAAGATGGAAACCAGTTGTCAGGAAGCACTTACAGCATTTACCAGCACCCCAGGTGATTTTACCGTAGAACCGGTATCCGGGGGACTGATTAATCATACCTGTAAGATCACGAATCACCGCACCGGCCTGACCTTTCTCCTGCAGCGGTTCAATCACCAGGTATTCCGGGAGCCTGCTAAAATTCAGGAAAATTACCAGTTAATTGCCGCGCATATTGCCAAAGAAAACCCGGATTTTTTTATACCGGTGGCACATTATTTCGACGGGATGCAATCCCTTTTTTGTGATTCAGAAAAACAATACTGGCGACTCTTTTCCTTTGTGGAAAACAGCAAAACCCTGAGCAATACAGCAGACCCGGTACAGGCAGCCACCGTTGCAGAAACCTTTGCCCGGTTAACCGCTGTGTGCTCGGGACTCGATATCCGGCATTTGCAAATCATCCTGCCGGATTTTCATAATGTAACAGTCCGCTTACAGCAATTCAGCAACGCCCTTGAATCGGCCATCCCAGAAAGACTGGAAAAATCGGCCTACATGGTGGATTGGCTGAACAGCCGCTCCCGTTATGCCGGGTTATATACACATTTTACGGAGTCAGCTGAATACAAACTCCGGGTTACCCATCATGATGCCAAAATCAGTAATGTCTTGTTTGACACGGCAACCGGGCACGTAATCTGCCCGGTTGATTTCGACACCATCATGCCCGGTTATTTTTTCTCTGACCCGGGCGATATGATCCGCTCCATGGCCGGCACAACAGATGAAACCAGTACTGACTTTGCCAATATCCGGATACGACCGGGTATTTATAAGGCCATTATTAACGGATATCTCAGGGGAATGGGAGCTGAATTATCAGCAGCTGAAATAAAGAACATACATGCATCCGGATTGCTGCTTCTTTATATGCAATCCCTTCGTTTTCTGTCCGACTACCTCACCGGCGATACATATTACCGCATCAGTTACCCGGAACAGAATTATGACCGGGCGCTGAATCAGCTGACCTTATTACAACGACTCGAAGAATTCCTGGAAGAGACCTATAAATTTACCTGCTGATCTGATGAACTGTTTTATCTTTAGTCTATGCCTATCCACCAACAGCATTGCATAACCACAGCATCCGGAAAAGAGGTAGTGGAAATAACCCTGCAGAATAACCGGGGAATGATTGTTAAGATCACCAATTATGGAGCCATCATCATGTCTGTGTCACTCCCACAGCCGGGTGGTACCCGGAATGATATTGTACTGGGCTTCGATCACGTGGCCGATTATATGAGGGAGGATTACCTGGCCAATTATCCATACTTCGGCTGTGCTGTCGGACGCAGCGCCAACCGGATACGAAATGCCTCGTTTGAAATTGATGGGAAAAAATATACAGTTACCGCCAACTTCGGGCAACATCAGTTACATGGAGGGAAAGAGGGCTTTGACAAAAAAATATGGACTGTCACGGCCGCTGGCGAACAGCCTTTTCCTTATGTGGATATGCAGTATTTCAGTCCGGATGGAGAAGAAGGATATCCCGGCAATCTTACCGTGGGCATTCGTTTTGAACTGACGGAAGACAACGAACTGAGTTATACGTATACGGCCGTTACTGATCAGCCCACAGCAGTTAATCTGACACACCATGGCTATTTTAACCTGAATAACGGACAGGGCGATATCAGCGATTATGAACTGAAAATTTATGGTTCCACAATACTTGGCCAGGATGAAGAATTATGTGCCAACGGTGAACTCCGGCCGGTAAAAGACACGGTTTACGATTTTCACAGTTTTACCAATATTGGTGAAAGACTGCAACGGATACCTGAATATGACCAGAGTTATGTAGTGGATAAAAATAATGACCCGGACGGACTGGCCCTGATGGCGGAAGTCCGGAGTATTCAATCCGGTTTACTGCTACAGGTTTATGCAACCGACCCTGTAGTACATTTCTATACCGGCAAATGGATACCGGTCATGACAGGTAAAAACAATACAACTTACGGGGCATTTTCCGCTCTCTGCCTGGAAACGCAAATTCATCCTAATGCCATAAATATTCCGCATTTTCCCACAATGGTGCTCAGGCCAGGAGAAGAGTACATGAGTAAGACCGTTTATAAATTGATCGGCTGACCAGCTGTTTAACCCGTTAGCACATGAATGATCTGAACGGCCTGAGGTTTCAGCATTCAGTTTTTGTCTGTAAAATAATCCAGTTCATCCTGAAGTTGCAGGAAAGGATGTTTTTCCATCAGCGTTTTTGTTTTCTCCGCCTGATCGGCCAGAAACTTCCGGTGGGCCATAGTTTCAGGTTGAAAAGGTTTATGGCGGCGTGCAATCATTATTTTTTTAACTTCCTGCATTAGCTGCCTCGACTCTTCTTCAATACAGCAAGTCCCGAATTTTTCCAGCACAAATTCAGTGGCTGCATAATTCGGATGCACCATGTCGATATCATAAAACCGGTAATCCCGCAATACATCAATCACCAGTTCATACGCCGGGAAATAATGAATAAAGGAATGGGATGTCGTTAATTGATGTATAACTTCTATCAGCCTGGCCTTACTCCGGTTATTCTCCACTACTCCATCGCGGATATGCCGGACAGGACTAACGGTAAAAATGATATTCAGTGCGGGATTAAATTGCCGCAATTGCTGTATAGTGGCCGTAAGCATTTCCTGCATAGCCTGAATGTCCAGCATTTCCTTACTGAACCAGCTGGCAGGTGCGCGGTGGCAGTTGGCCACACCGGCATGCAGCGCTTCACTGGCACGGCTGGCATCTCCGGTGAGCCGGTAACTAAATGAAGACCCAAGGGTAATAATCAGCCAGTCCGCATTTTTTAAGAATGTATGTGCCTGTAATCGGGCACCGTTCATGGATGCCAGCGCTTTTTCTTTTTGCACATGTGAAAAGCGGGAATGATGCATCCAGCTATGCCAGACTTCATTGAGCCGGAACAGGTCATGCTCCGTCAGTTCCCGGTTTTCCATATACCAATTCAGACTCCGGCACACACTGTCGGGTCCGAATAATATGCCATTCGGATTCTGATATACTGAAAACTTAAGTTCTTCCAGGGCATGCCCGATATGTTCAGTAAAGCAGGAGCCGGTCAGCATGATCCTGTTCCGGTACGTAATGGGTACCGGTAATTTTTTTAGTTCTATATCGAGCATGAAGTCCATCATCAGTTGTTGAACAGTTCTTCTGCTTTCCGGATACAGGCAGTCAGTATTTCCGGTTGCATCTCCGGGAGCATTCCTTTTTGGGTAAAATATTCAATCATCCGTTCGCTATCCATATTTCCCACCAACTCATCATTGGCCATGGGGCATCCTCCGATTCCTTTCAATGCACCGTCAAAACGCTTGCAACCGGCTTTGACCGCGGCATCCAGTTTGGCCTGCCAGTTATGGGGTGTACTATGTAAATGAACACCGATCTCTGTTCCGGGAAGCGTTTCCACCAGGTAGCGGGTCATTGTAAAAACCTGTTCCGGACTGGCGAGTCCGACAGTATCTGCCAGTGAAATTATGCCGATATCCAGCTGCACCAGTTTATTCACCCAGTTCACCACCAATTCTTCGTCATAGGGATCTCCATATGGGTTACCAAATCCCATTGAAATATATACCACCAGTTCTTTTCCTGATTTCACACAGCATTCCTGGATTTCCTCCACGCGGCTGAGCGACTCGTCAATGGTACTGTTTGTATTTCGTTGCTGAAAAGTTTCGGATACAGAAAAGGGAAATCCCAGGTACCGGATCTCATCATATGTTACGGCCTCTTCCGCACCCCGGAGATTCGCAATAATGGCAAGCAATTTTGTAGTTGTAGCCGTCATATCCAGCTGCCGGATTACGTCCCTGGTGTCGGCCATTTGCGGAATTGTTTTTGGGGATACAAAACTGCCAAAATCAATTGTGTCAAAACCTGCCCGCAGCAGGAGATTGATATATTCCGCTTTTCGGGCTGCAGGAATGGGTCGCTTCCAACCCTGCATGGCATCGCGGGGGCATTCTATGAGTTTGACAGTTCCGGCATTCATACCTGCGAAGATAAGATCGTCTGCCTATAACTTTGAAAGGTTATGTACCTTATCCCGGAGGGCATTAAAAAACCGGTTCCGGTCCTTCTCCCCGGTTCTGCTGATCAGGGTAGACCGGCTGAGCAAGGTATTGAACGATTCCATTACTTTATCCCTGAAACGGATGTCCCGGGTGAACAGATAATGAAATACACTGTACGTCACCATGGTGAGACTGTTCCCGTCCAGATTGATCACCATATTATTACTGCCCAGTATGATTTCATTCACATAAAACTGGATTGGTGCTTTATACGATACTTCACTGGCGCCTGGAAGAAACTTAAGTCCTTTCTCGGTCTGAAGATCCAGGTGATCTATCATCTGCTGAAAAGATTCCAGTACACGTGTATACTCCCTGACTGATGTGAAATTCCCTGATGCTTTATAATATTCCAGCTGGTTGATCGTACTTTGTAAACTTTCAAGGTTCCAGAGTTCCACGCAGGGTATCCGGTTAAATTCATCCAGTACTTTCTGCCCTAATTGAAAACACTCCTGGTAAGGAAACTCTTCATAAGAGAAGCTTTTGTTCCTGAGTTTATCCTGGTTATTGATTGTTTTTGACCAGAAAAATGTTTTAAAAGCCGCCATTTCAGGAAACAGGAAAAAATTCCAGATAGTGGATTCCTTGCAGAGATAAAACATCTCTTTCTTTTCAAAAGAATTAAAATAATGAAACTGGCGAAGCATTCCTTTCAGGTAATCCTCAAATTCCGGGGAGCTTCCTCTTAACCCGGGCGCATCAAATAAAACTGTATCCGTCTCTAACTGGAGGAGTTTGTCCAGCGACAACTTGTATTTTTCACAAATAATCCTCAATTCCGAAAGGGAAATAGGTTTCTCACCCCTGATCCGGCGGTAAACACTATCTGCACTAAGGTCAAGTAATTCACACAATTCATCCACCAGTGAGATGTGAACCGGGAGGCTCTCTTTCAGATGCTGAAACAACTGTTGTTGCAGTTCAATGGTTTCCATTGCTTTAAGAAATATACGGAATTTCCTTAATGCACAAAAATTAGTTTACGGAAATATGCGAAAAGATCTTTCTCCGGCAGCAGCTATTACGGAAACGGCCAGTGAAAAACAGGCCTGTCTGTGTATAAACCTGAATCATGCGGATTTTCAGAAACACGCTGCTGAAATCAGTTTTTAAAGGCCCCCTGCCTTACAGATTTTTGAAGTGACAACCAACCAATTCACCTAAAACATCAGACATGCGTAAGAAAATTTTCATCTGCCTGTTCATTTGCCTGGGATCCGGGATGATATCCGGCAATAGTCAGCAACCCGTTACAGTAACTGAAAAAATGCAGCAGCCGGTTTTAGAAAAAAAGAAAATCAATTTCTTTATTGTCAGTAAGCGGAAAAAAGGCAAACTGGATCTGGCCACCCGTTATAATGTAATGCGTTCAAAAATCAAGGGATTCTTTTGCAGGAAGCAGTTTGTTGCCATTATTGCACGGGATACAAAACAGGCTTGCTACAGAATCAGTCAGCAGTTGAAGAATAAAGATGCCCGGCTGGGAACAATCTGGTTTGATTCGCATGGTATGTATAAAAAAGGGTATTCTCTTTTCTTTATTGGTCATGATGAGATAAATTATATTACATTGAAAGACAGTAATTATTCCACTCATTTATCCAGCCTGACCCCCTTTACCGATCATGAATCCCGGTTCGTCATCGGCTCCTGTTATGGTGGTGCCACCTATACACGTTCATCCATAGATTATAAAGACACCAGCCGAATGAATGGCGATTCTCTGATGATTGCTCTGGGCAATATAATCCGGAATGGGAAGGTATATGCATCAGAAAGCTGGGTCATGACCAAACCGGGGCTTTTCCGCAGAAGACCAGCTGTAGGTGGATTTCCGGGGCGCAGGTTATTCAGGGATATCTGTTACGAACCAGCCTGGAAAAACATGGGGGTCTGGAATCAATATGATGCGGGTGCCGGTAAAATAAGCCGTAGTAATCCGGTTTCACTGGACCGCTATGGAAACCTTATAATCCGTGGCGTGCCCTTCACCCATGAAAGAACATTCCGGAAAAATTATCATAAAAAGCTAACCCGGCTTGAATCGAATTTGTATAAATAGAAACCGGTCTGAAATCATTGGAAAGACCTTTCCGGTCAGTTTAACTTCAGCTAAAACTCCAGTAAATGAAAAATATCCTGTTTGGTTCTCTGTTGCTGTTGGGTCCGTATTGGCTGCAGGCGCAGCTAGATTCCAGGTCATACAGGTCAATAGCGGTGATGAACACCCAGACGCAGCTTCCATTTTCACAATTTGCCGGTTTATTCTATAAGGCATTTCACCCCGGATTAGAATTTACTGCCGGAAAAAATTTTCGTGTAAAAAACAAACATGACTGGTACTACGATATACGGCTCGCTTATTTCTATCACCGGTTTGTTCAGCACGGTTTTCCGGTATATAGCAATCTGGGATACAGGTACAGGTTAAATACCCGTTGGTCTGTGTTCACAGAAGCCGGAGCAGGATATTTTCATTCCCTGCCGGCTACGGCTAAACTCAGGCTGAATGATGCAGGGCAATATCAAAATAATAAAGGCATCGGGCGGGCACAGGCCAATGCCTGTTTCGGGATTGGTACCGGTTACCGGCTTCACCCGGCCAAAAACGGGTCTTCCACCCTTTTTATGTGTTTTCAGCAACGGGTACAATTTCCATTTGTAAAGTCTTATGTCCCGGTTCTCCCCTATACAGGTATCCTGTTTGGCATATCCAGACCAGTATCTGGTAAAAAACATAAATAACAGAAAAACTGAGAAAATGAAAAAACTGATCTGTCTTTTGTTAATAATGCCATGGCTGCATATAGCCTGCCGGAAAGCGCAGATTGTCCGGACTACCAGTATTGGCGTGTCTTCCCCCTGGAACGACAGCAGCAGCCGGCACCCGAAAAACAACGCTTTTCTCAACCTGCTGGATAAATATAAAAAGAAGGGGCTCCCCGGGATTTCACTGTTGATCAGTGACGCATCGGGTACCTGGACCGGGGCAACCGGTAAAGCTGATCTGTCTGCCGGTATTGATTTTGTACCCGGAACCGTTTCCAAAGCGGCCAGTATCACCAAATTTTTCATGGCTACCCTGGTTTTCCGGTTAATGGAAGATTCAGTAAATACAGGGATGGGATATGGGGCGCTTAACCGGCCGGTCAGGGAATGGTTACCATCCGGTATTACCAATAAACTGGCGAATGGCAGTCAGATTACACTTGGTCATTGCCTGAAGCATGAGACAGGAACTCCGGATCTGATCAATGAAGACGCCTTTTATCTGGCTGTACTCAACAATCCGAATAAAAAATGGGGACCGGTGGAATTGCTTGAATTTATTTATAACAAACCGGCTGAATTCGCCGCAGGTGATACGGCTGTTTATTCCAATACCAATACCGTGCTGGTAACTATGATAATTGAAGCACAAACCGGGAAAAAGCATGACCGGCTGTTGCATCAGTATGTGCTTGAACCGCTGGGGTTAAAAAATACTTTTTACCAGCCCCATGATCAGTTGCCCCCGGCCACAGCACAGGGTTATTATGACCTTTATAATAACGGGAGTATCGTGAATGTCTCCAACCTGGTAACCGGAAGTGGCAATGGGTATGGCGGATTGTACAGTAACCTGTATGATCTTTTCACTTTTATCAATGCGGTACTGATCAGGGAAACTTTTCTGCGACCTGAATCAATTGCCAGAATGAAAACATGGGGGAAAAAGGATGATACCAATTTTTACGGGTACGGGCTGCAACAATCATATATCCGGGGAAGCGACTTCGGGATTGGCCATAAAGGAAGGGACCTGGGTTATTCGGCCAATCTTTTCTATTTCCCCACACGGGGTGTGACCCATATTTTTTTCGTGAATTATGGTACGGACGCAGATAGTGGCCTGAAAGATATTTTCTTTGCGTTTGTCGATGAGATGGTTACCCTGAGCCTGCAATGATTATCCTTTCATTCGCTGGGTCATCGCTTCATACAATATCATTCCGGTGGCCACGGATACGTTCAGGCTTTCAAAATCCCCTTTCATTGGGATACGTAATTTTTCATCACAGATTTTCATCAGGGCGGGATACACTCCTTTTTCCTCACTGCCGAGTACGATAGCACAGGGAATATTGAAATCAACATCACTGATCGTTTTCTCAGCGGTCATTTCACTGGCAAAAACCAGAATGCCATTCATGTGTAATTCATCCACGGTTTTCATCAGGCTGTTAACGCGGCATACCGGTATCTGTTCCAGGGCACCGGCCGAAGTCAGGATGGCATCATCATTCAGGGCTCCCACTCCTTTATCCGGAATAATGATGGCCTGCACACCGGTGCACAATGCCGTACGGGCAATACCGCCGATATTCCGGATATCGGTGATGCCGTCCAGTATGAGAAACAAAGGCGCTTCCCCGCTTTCCATCACCAGGGAGATTACATCCTGTAATTGCTGGTATTGCACTTTGGCGATTTGTGCCACACAGCCCTCGTGACCGGAGATATTGAACCCATTCAGTTTGGCTACAGGTACATAATTCACGGGCACCGCATGCTGAGCCGCCAGTTGTCTGATCTGACTGATGTCATCGCCCTGCGCCTGATTTTCCAGGTAAATCCTGTCCAGTTGCCGGCCTTCCTGTAAAGCGGAAATAACGGCTGCACGGCCGATAACAAGTGTATTCTTTTTGGGTCGTTGAGGGTGCCTGAATTGTTTCACGGAGTAAAATTAAGCGTTTATGGGAGAAGCCCGGGGGTATGCATAAAAAACCCTGGAAGCCATTCGTCTTCCAGGGTTTCCTTTCGGATCAGTTCTCTTATTTAATGTTGAATGCCTTTTTCACTTTTGACACATAATCCAGTTTCTCCCAGGTAAACAGTTCCACTTTACGGGTTACGGTTTTGCCATCAGGAGAGGTAAATGTTTTCTCCACTACCTGGGGCAGACGTCCCAAATGACCGTATGCGGCTGTTTCACTATAAATCGGGTTACGCAGTTTCAGGCGTTGCTCAATAAAGTACGGACGCATATCGAAAACGGACTCAACGATTTTTCCGATCTGGCCATCCGTCAGTTCAACCTTGGCTGTTCCGTAGGTGTTCACATTGATACTGGTGGGTTTGGCTACACCGATCGCGTAGGAAACCTGAACCAATACTTCGCTGGCTACTCCGGCAGCTACCAGGTTTTTGGCAATATGACGGGTTGCGTAAGCAGCTGAACGGTCCACTTTGGAAGGATCTTTTCCGCTGAATGCACCACCACCATGAGCCCCTTTACCACCATACGTATCCACAATGATCTTACGGCCGGTAAGACCGGTATCACCATGTGGACCACCGATCACAAACTTACCGGTAGGGTTAACGTGGTATTTAATATCGCTGTTAAACAGTTTCGCGTATTTCCTGTACTTAGATTTAATCCGGGGGATCAGGATATTGATTACATCACTCTTGATCCGGGCAAGCATTTTTGTTTCACTGTCAAAATCATCATGCTGGGTGGAAATCACAATCGCGTCAATACGAACGGGTTGATTATTATCATCGTACTCCAGCGTTACCTGACTTTTTGCATCAGGACGGAGATAAGGCATTTTCGAATTCTTCTCTCTCCGGATGGCCGCCAGTTCGATCAGGAGATTATGGGCGAGGTCAAGCGCCAGCGGCATATAATGCTCAGTTTCATTGGTCGCATAGCCAAACATCATTCCCTGATCACCGGCACCCTGCTCTTCCTTCTTCTTCCGGTCAACTCCCTGGTTAATATCAGCCGACTGTTCATGGATGGCAGAAAGCACACCGCAACTGCTGGCTTCAAACATATATTCGCTTTTCGTATACCCGATTTTACGGATTACACCACGGGCAATTTCCTGTACATCGAGGTAAGCCTTTGATTTCACTTCACCGGCCAGTACTACCTGTCCAGTGGTTACCAGGGTTTCACAGGCTACTTTGGACTGTGCGTCAAAAGCCAGGAAGTTATCAATGAGTGCATCAGAAATCTGGTCGGCCACTTTATCAGGATGGCCTTCGCTTACTGACTCAGATGTAAATAAATACGGCATGAAAAATATTATTTTAGGACGCAAAGATAAGGGGCAGGCTATACCTAAAAAAGTCCCGTTGCAAGGCAAACAGGACTTTTAAACATATCTTGATAACTATTTTATAACCGGGAATAAACCAGCCTGAGGCGGATGCGTTTAGCCGGGTTCACATAATTTCCTCCGGCCAGCAATAGTCGGCCATAACCCACTTTATCCCCCACATAAATCTGGTTGATCTCATTATAACCCGGTGAGTAAACAAAAGTCCGTACCGGCGCATATAACCGAAAACCCTGATTAGTGGTTCTTTTGGTCACGAGGTTCTGTACATAACGGGAAATATTGAAACGATAGGTGCTGTCAGATTTAAGAAAACCGCCAAAACTGTTGATTTCGTAGGTATAATTGGAGAAATTATTAGCTATGCCCATATCCGCGTCAAATGTAAAAGCGGTATCACCAGCTGCATTAACCCTGTCCAGGAACAGTGCCTGTGGCTGAAGAAACACATCGTCCTGAGTGGAGCGGATCGGATTGGCTATGATTTCTGCCCGGTGAACCAGTACATTCCTGAAAGTATCCAGGGCCGGTATCCGCAGGGAAGCATATGAACCAGGGGTGGATTGCAGGTAGATCAGATCATCATTCGGGGTGGCATTGGTCAGGTAACTGTTCCAGGCGCCGGCCGGGGAACGGGATACCAGGTTGGCATTGCCACCGGTGGAATGCAGAAAATCAACAAAAGTGGTATCAATGGTACCGCTTTTTTTAACCTGATAATAGACCGTCAGTTTGGTATTGATATTATCTGAAGGGGAAATATAAGTAAGTGCATTCCCACTGTTATCGGCTTTAATGGCCAATCCTCTGAAAAGGGACTTGAAGATTGAATCAGAACGGAATCCCCCGTTTGCTGAATAGGTGGTATCAAATAATTTAAACCGGTTACCCAGCTGATTACTCAATGGAATCCGGATCACATTTACCAATTTGGTGGTATCCCGTTTGCGGATATGGAGGATGGAATCATCCAGGTTCTTTACCTGGAAAGATTTAGACCCCAGTTCACCACCAGTTGTCAGAAAATCCGGATGACTGTATTTGTAAACTGTGGTATCGTTGAATCCGGCATTCTGGGCAATTTCAAAAACCCGGATGGTCTGAACCGCATTGGTATCCCCATAATAACCGGCATAAGAAAGAGACAAAACCACCGAGTCGATGGCCACAACAGAGTCCTTATTGATAAAAGGATTGATCAGTGGATTGCTGTGACTGATATTAAAATAGGCATCCGCATGGGTGGTACCGTATAATGGATCATTAATAAACCCAACCGCTTGTTCATCAGCGTAATATACCTTATTACTATCGGTATAGATCTTATTATCTGATTCAATATCCAGAATGGCTTCAAATGTATTAATATTATCCACCGGAGGAATCAGGCCATCACCCAGGTCTGTGGCTTCATTGATTTTCTGGCAGGCCGTAAAAGATATAGCAACCGCAGTTACGATTGCTATGCCTGTAAAAACAAGTCTTTTATTCTTCACAAAGTAATTTTAATGGTCAGGGTTAGAGCGTTATTTACTTGCCTGCAAGGTCGCTATAGAGTTGTAAATAGTCTGTTAAATCTCCTTCCGGATTATACGTCAGGGTCTTTTTACCTCTTACCTTGGTAAATTCTTCAGCCAGTTTTTTATCGATTTTTTCCGCACCAAAAGTGATGGCATCTGAAAATCCTGCCCCACCCCGTTGCATTGCGGTATTTGTCCCTTCCTTAAATAATTCCAGATCCTTTTCCTTCAGGGATGCATGAATCAGGGCTTTTTTAATAAACCCGCTACCCAGCTTTTCTTTAAACGTATTCTGACCAATCGTATAAACAATCTTGCTGTGGGCAAATACAGGCTCTTTCTTGTAGACCGTTTTCAGATAGGCCGGGATTAAACCGGTCATCCAACCACTGCAATGAATGATATCTGGAGGCCATCCGAACTTTTTGACGGTTTCCAGGGCCCCTTTGCAGAAAAACACGGTACGGAGATCATTGTCATCGTACCACTTTTCCTGTTCATCATGAAAAACAAATTTGCGTTTAAACAGCTCTTCATTGTCCAGGAAATAAACCTGTAAACGGGCGCTGGGGAGCGATGCCACTTTGATCTGCAGCGGCATATCGTCATTGTCCACCGAAACATTAATTCCCGATAAACGGACAACCTCGTGCAGCCGGTGGCGACGCTCATTAATAATGCCAAACCGGGGCATTATGCAGCGCACCTCAAAATTATTGTCATTCGCTTTGATCGCGAGCTTGTTTACGATTTCTGAAAACTCTGTCAACTCCAGATAGGGTGACATCTCGTTCGCGATAAATAAAATTCTTTTCTTTGCTGACATGTTCGTCCTTTTGTGGTACTGCCATTACTTTTGGTAAGTAACGGTATGCCGTTTCAATAGTCGAAAGGCGTGCAAAGGTAATTATTTTAAACCGAAATTGATTTTTTAAAGCGCATTATACCTCAAACCCTACCGGGCTATGATATTATATAAAAAAGCAACTGACCTTCATAACTATATTGATAGTCAACGAAAATCCGGCTATTCAATTGGTTTTATACCCACAATGGGGGCCTTACATGAAGGACATTTATCATTAATTCGTGCTGCCAAAAACCATCACCAACTTACTGTTTGCAGCATTTTTGTAAATCCAACCCAGTTTAATGACCCGGCTGATTTTGAAAAATACCCGGTGACGGTGGATACCGATATTGCCCTTCTTTTATCGGCTGGTACGGATGTGCTTTTTTTACCATCCCTCGGTGAAATTTATCCGGATGGGACAAAACCGGACAGGCATTACGCGCTTGGGGTACTCGAATCGCTGCTTGAAGGTAAGTACCGGCCTGGTCATTTTCAAGGTGTCTGCCAGGTGGTACATCGGTTGCTGGATATGGTTTTACCTGATGTATTATACCTTGGACAAAAAGATTACCAGCAATGCATGGTGATAAGCCGGCTGCTGGAACTGACAGGGTATTCGGAAAAAATCAGCATTGAAATATGTCCCACCCTACGTGAACCAGACGGACTGGCTATGAGCAGCCGAAACCGCCGTCTCTCTGAATCAGCACGTATAACCGCAGGTTCCATTTTCCAGACTTTACTTTATTTAAAAGATAATCTGGCAACCGGGGATTTATCCGCTTTACAAAAAACCGCCGCAAATCAACTGACAACAGCTGGTTTCCGGACGGATTATGTCACCATTGCAGATGCGGCAACGCTTCAGCCCTGTTTAAATTGGGATGGAAAACAACAGCTGGTGGCCCTCATCGCCGCATTTCTGAATGATGTGAGACTGATTGACAATCTGCCTTTAACAGAAGCTGTTCAGAATTTGGATTAAACCGGATTTCTTTTTACGAAGATTTCCCCGTCTTTTAAAGAACATAATGTAAAACCTGTTGCTGAATATGTGATCAATACAGGTATTAGGTTTTGTTTTTCCCCGGCATCGCTTTACTTTCGGGTCGGAATGAAAAAAAATTTCCGGACCATATTTCAATACCTGCTCTTTCTTAGTGTAGGCCTTTTCTTTGCCTGGCTGTCACTTAAAAATCTTGACCAGGAAAAAACTGAACAAATCAAACTGGCTTTCCGGAATGCCCGTCACTGGCTGGCCATTCCGGTTATTTTCATTCTCTTGTCGAGTCACCTCGTCAGGGCCCTACGCTGGCGCCTGCTGATGGAACCAATGGGGTATCAGCCAACCCGGAAAAATGCTTTTTTTGCCGTAATGATCGGTTACCTCGTTAATATGGGGGTGCCCCGCCTGGGTGAAATTGTAAAATGTACCGTGCTGGCCCGTTATGAAAAAATACCGGCCGACAAACTGGTTGGTACCATTATTCTTGAACGAATGATTGACGCACTGACCCTGCTTGTCGTATTCGGGATTACATTAGTGATACAGCCGCATTTATATGAACAGATCATCAGTGCTTTTTTCAGCAGTACCGGTAAGCCGGAAGAAAAAAAAATGTCCACCCTCCTGTTCACACTGATTATTGCGGGGACGATCTTCCTGATCACCGCGATATGGATGCTGGTCAAAAAGAAAACAATCAGCGATCTGCAGGCCATTTTTATCAGGATATGGAAAAGTGTAATACAGGGAATCAGTACTATTCAGCACCTGAAGAAAAGAAAAGAGTTTGTTTTCTATACATTTCTGATCTGGCTCCTGTACCTGGCCGGTGGCTATATCGGGTTTATGGCTTTTCGGGAAACAGAACTATATGGCGTGAAAGAAGCCTTTACTATACTTTCTGCAGGTAGTATTGGTATGATTGCTTCGCCGGGCGGAATCGGTGCCTACGCTTACCTGATTGAGAAAACAATGGAATTATACGGGCTCAATTATACCATTGCCCTGGCTTTTGGCTGGATACTCTGGCTGGCACAAACGGCGGTTATCCTTCTGGGTGGCATTGCCAGTTTCAGCGCCCTGCCCTTTTTCAATAAAAAAGAGAAAAAATGAAACGTGCAGACCTCATCCCCGGGAAAATTTTAACCCGGGAAGCCGCTATACAGCAGGTCGTCCAATGGCGCTTGTTGGGAAAAAAAATAGCCTTTACCAATGGCGTATTTGACCTGTTACATCCCGGTCATATCTTCTCCCTGTCTGAAGCCGCTCGGGAAGGTCATTTCCTGGTGGTTGGTCTCAATGCTGACGCATCCGTGAAACGGTTAAAAGGAGAAAGCCGTCCGGTAAATAACCAGGAAGCCAGGGCACTGATATTGGCGTCACTCGTGATGGTGGACGCAGTTGTGATTTTTGAAGAAGATACTCCGCTGGAACTGATCAAATCCCTGTTACCGGATGTTATAGTGAAAGGGGGTGATTATACCGTAGAACAGGTGGCCGGCGGACGGGAAGTGATGGCCAACGGGGGCCGGGTAGTAATTAACCCGATACTGGAAGGCCATTCCACCACTTCGATGATAGCGAAAATGAAAGAGCACTGACAGGCACTTAAAAACTTAACATAAGGTCCGGGTACGCTTTCTTAAATTGAGTCCCAATAAACTTATTATTCGGTCCGTTTATGTCTGAATCAGCCAAACGTAAAACCATTGCCCGTGATATCAGTTGGTTATCCTTTAATGCCCGTGTATTGCAGGAAGCAGCGGATGCCACTGTTCCGTTAAGGGAAAGAATCCGTTTTCTCGGTATATTCTCCAATAATCTGGATGAGTTTTTCAGGGTGCGTGTTGCTACCCTTAAACGAATGATTCAGTTCGGCTCCAAAGCCAGAATGCACCTGGAGAACAATCCCCAGCAGATCATTGATGAAATTCAGATGAATGTACTGAATCAGCAGGGGGAATTTAACCGGATCTGGGAGGAATTGCTCCAGGAACTGGCTGCAAAGAGAATATTTCTGAAAACGGAAAAGGAACTGAACAATGTTCAGCAGGAATTTGTCCGCAATTACTATGAAGATGAAGTAAGTGCTGACCTGATACCGCTGATGATCGAGAATATCCCCCTTTTTCCCAACCTCCGGGATAAATCCATTTTCCTGGCCGTCGTCATGTGGAAAAAGGAAAGTGCATTAAATAAAAAATATGCGCTGATTGAAATTCCCAGCCGGATACATGGCCGTTTTAAAATCCTTCCTTCCCCGGAAGGAGAACATCATATAATCCTGCTGGAAGATGTGATCCGGTTCAATCTGCCGGATATATTTTCCTATTTCGGGTATGACCATTACCAATCTCATATTTTCAAAGTAACCCGGGACGCGGAAATGGATATTGATGAAGATGTGTCCACGTCTATTATTCAAAAGATCGAAAAAGGGGTCAAAAACCGCCGGAAAGGGAAACCGGTCCGTTTTGTTTATGACCGGGATATGGAACCAGGCCTGCTGGAATACCTGGTGCGCCGGTTGAGTCTGTCAAAAAAAGACAACCTGATACCTGGAGGCCGGATTCATAACTTCCGTCATTTTATGGATTTTCCAGACCAGGTATTCCATGAAAAAAGGAACCGGAATCACCCGTTTGATCACCCCTTACTTACGGAAAGACGGGTTACGGATGTGATCCAGGAAAAAGATATCCTGCTGAATTTTCCTTATCATTCTTTTCTCCCATTAATTGACCTGTTGCGGGAAGCCGCTTTTGACCCGGATGTGACCAGTATAAAAATCACCTGTTACCGGCTGGCCGCTCAGTCAAAAATTATCAATGCGCTGATCAATGCCGTCCGTAACGGGAAGGAAGTGGTGGTGATGATGGAACTGAGAGCGCGTTTTGAAGAAGAAGCGAATATCGCCTGGAAAAACAGGCTGGAAGAAGAAGGGGCCACCGTTCTGGAAGAAATCCCGAATATGAAGGTGCATTCCAAAATCTGCCTGATCCGGAAAAGGACAAAAGATAATACCTCACTGTTATATGGATTTGTAAGTACCGGGAACCTGAACGAAAAAACGGCCCGCATTTATGCGGATCATTGTCTCCTCACTTCCAACCCTAAAATCATGGGTGATGTGAACAGGATCTTTCATTTCCTGCAACAGCCAAAAACCGGGCAGCATTACCTGCATGACTGCCGTTATGTATTGCCCAGTCCCGGTTATGTAAAAAAAGAAATGCTCCGGCTGATCGGTGAAGAAATCAAACAGGCCAAAAAGAAAAAACCGGCTTCCATCATTTTAAAAATGAATTCACTTTCCGACGAAGATATGATCGCCGGTCTGGAGGAAGCCGCCCGGGCGGGAGTACAGATCCGGCTGATCGTTCGGGGGATCTATTGCCTGTTTTCTGAAAGCAAAAAATACCTGGTACCTATCCGGGCCATCAGTATCGTTGATGAATATTTAGAACATGCACGGGTGTGGGTATTTCACAATAAGGGTAAAGAGAAAGTTTACTTATCTTCGGCAGACTGGATGTTGAGAAACCTGGAACATCGTGTGGAAGCCACCTGCCCCGTATGGGATCCCGCGCTGAAACAGGAACTCATCGATATTTTGAATATTCAACTGGAGGATAATGTAAAGGCCCGCTGGCTGGACAATGAACTGCACAATGAATATGTGCGGAACCCGAATAAGAAAATCCGCTCACAGGTGGAAACCTACCACTACCTCCGCACTAAAACGTAAACCTGACGTGAGACTGGCCGCTATTGATATCGGAAGTAATGCAGCACGATTGCTGATCGCAGATGTGATGGCCGGGCCGCAGGGTAAAACTGAATTTATAAAATCGGTATTGGTCCGGGTACCTCTCCGCCTGGGATTTGATGTTTTTGATAAAGGGATGATTTCACCGGGTAAGGTGGAAAAAATCGTTAAGACCATTAAATCCTACCGGCTGTTGCTGGATGTATATGATGTAAAACACTGGAAAGCCTGTGCCACTTCCGCCATGCGGGATGCCGCCAATGCTCCTGAAATCATTCAGCGGGTAAAGGAGGAAACCGGACTGGAAATAGAAGTGATCAGCGGAGACCAGGAAGCTTCCCTGATATATGAAAACCATATTGCGGAGAATATGTCGGAGAAAGAATCCTACCTCTACATCGATGTCGGTGGCGGCAGTACGGAACTGACTTTTTTCAGTGACGGGAAACTGGTGTTCAAAAAATCATTTAATATCGGCACTATCCGGTTATTAAAAAGCCAGGTAACCGAAACATCCTGGGAAGAATTGAAGGAGGCCGTCCGGGAAAAGACCAAAGGATATCACCATGTAACTGCAATCGGTACGGGAGGAAATATCAATAAGGTATTCTCTTTATCCAAGAAAAAAGACGGTAAGCCGCTCTCCCTTGAACTCCTGCGTGATTATTATAAAGAGTTCAGTAATCTTTCCGTTTCACAACGGATCAGCCTGCACAAGTTGCGTGAAGACCGGGCAGACGTAATTGTTCCGGCCCTGCTGATTTATATAAATGTCATGCGCTGGGCAGACGCAGAAGAAATTTATGTACCCAAAATCGGCCTGGCAGACGGACTGATCCATACCCTGTACCAGGAAAGCAGACTCCGGGAACTGGAAGTATAACCATCAATCAACTTAATAATTTTTCAACATGCCAGTGAATAAGGATGTGAAGCGGGTCACCACCCACACTTTACAGAAGATGAAACTTTCAGGAGAGAAAATATCCATGCTCACGGCATATGATTATTCTTTTGCGCGGATTATCGATCAGGCCGGTGTGGAAGTGATCCTGGTAGGCGACTCTGCTTCCAATGTAATGGCCGGTCATGAAACCACCCTGCCCATCACCCTGGACCAGATGATCTATCATGCCTCTTCAGTTATCCGGGGGATCGAACGGTGCCTCGTGGTGGTGGATCTTCCATTTGGCGCTTATCAGTCCAATTCGGAAATCGCCCTTGCTTCTGCAGTCAGGATTATGAAAGAAACGGGCGCTCATGCCATTAAACTTGAAGGGGGTGAAGAAGTGCTTGACTCGATACGGAAAATTGTATCTGCAGGTATACCCGTGATGGGACACCTGGGACTTACACCCCAATCCATTTACAAATTTGGTACATATGAAGTCAGGGCCAGGGAAGAAAAAGAGGCCGGCAAGCTCAGACAGGATGCCATATTATTACAGGAGGCCGGCAGTTTTGCCCTGGTGCTGGAAAAAATACCCGCCGGACTGGCCACTGAAGTATCCGGCCAGCTCCATATACCGACCATTGGCATAGGTGCCGGTAATGGTTGCGATGGACAAGTACTGGTTATGCATGATATGCTGGGCATTAATACGGAGTTTAAACCAAGATTCCTGCGCCAGTATCTGAATATTTCTGAACAGGCCACCCTTGCCGTACAGCGATATATTCAGGATGTAAAGTCCGGAGATTTTCCGAACCAACAGGAACAATACTGATTGTTTGTAATGCCATTGTCAAACAATTTTTCCGGCATCTTCCATTTACCGGTACTACCCTATTTTTGCGCAAAACCAACGCATGCGTTTCTGGCCGCTGTTCCGAATAAACATTTTATTATTAATTATTCCTCTTGTGGCCCGTACACAGGACAGCAGTCTGTTGCTGGATAATGTGGTGATTACTGCCAATCTGGTAGCGCAATCACAAAAGGAAAGCGGACGGAATATTATTTCACTGAAAGGATCCGCAATCGCAACATTACCTGTTCAATCCTTGGATGAATTACTCCGTTATCTGCCCGGGATAGAAATACAACAACGGGGACCGCAGGGATCACAAAGTGATATTACCATCCGGGGAGGTACATTTCAACAGGTTCTGGTGATCATTGACGGCGTCCGGTTAAATGATCCGTTAACCGGTCATTTCAACATGTATATTCCCGTTCATCCGGGAGATATTGAACGGGTGGAAGTGCTCAAAGGAGCGGCATCAGCCATCTGGGGGGCCGAAGCGGTTGGCGGTGTTGTCAATATTATAACGAAATCTTTCTCTGAAAAAGTCCGGAAAAATGAAATCAGGGGCCGGATTCAGGGAGGCGGCTACGGTTTGCTCAACGGGGATGTATATGCCGGGTATACAAAGTCAAATTCACACCTGACCGCCGGGCTGGTTTCCAATAATGCGGAAGGCCAGACATTACGCGGCACCCGCAGCTACTTCAATCTTCATACTGCCCATCTTTCCTATGCCCGTCAATTACCCCGTCAATGGAGAATCGCGATACGGGGTGCCGGTGATTTACGTCGTTTCAATGCGCAAAATTATTATACCGGCTTTACCAGCGATACGGCCCATGAAAAAGTAAACAGTATCTGGTGGCAGGCCAGTCTGCAAAAAAAATACCCATCAGGGGTGTTGCAATCGGATATAGCCTGGAAAAGTCTGAGGGACCAGTACTGGTTCAGGCCTGCTGCGATCCCGAATGATAACCGGAGCCGGCTCTTTTCTGCGCAACTGTATTATACTGGAAAATTAAACAGGAAAAGCGGTTATACCGCCGGTTTACAAACCCTGCAAAAACGGATCCGTTCCAATGACCGTGGGAATCACGCACTCTGGCACGGGGCCGCTTACTTTATCCTTCGTCATAAACCGGTCCACAACCTCTCCCTGAGTGAAAGTATCCGGGCAGACTGGGATGAAGGATATGGTTGGGTGTTGGTACCACAGGTGAGTATAGCCTGGATGCTTAACCGGTTCACACTTCGGGGTACGGCCGGCCGATCGTTCCGTGATGCAGACTTTACTGAACGCTACAATAATTATAATAAGGCTCCGGTTGCCAGTGGCCGGATCGGCAACCCGGCACTGGAAGCTGAGCATTCATGGAATTTCGAGGCCGGGCTGGATTATTATATCTCCCCCCGTTTCAGCCTGCGCAGCAGCTTGTTTTACCGGGATCACCGTAACCTGATTGACTGGAAGAATACAGCCTACGCCGATATGCCACGTAAGACAAACCTGGTGCTGGGAGGTACCTATTCCCTTGCGCTTAATGTGGAAAGTGTCCGCACCCGTGGTATTGAACTGGATATACAATACCAGGAAAAAACAGGATCCAACAGCCAGTTACTGGCCATGGCCGGTATTACCTGGCTGCATTCCGCCAATGAAGACCCGGTTCCTTCACTGTACATCTCATCGCATGCAAAATGGCTGATCAACCTCACAGCCGCCTGGACCGTTAAAAATTTCACCCTCTCGATGAACGGGCTTTATAAAGAACGGGCTGAACAAAAATCAACGGCCCTGAATACTGCTGTTGCACCATCCTATGCGCTCTGTAATGTAAAAACAGGCTGGCTGGTACCACGGGTAAAAGGAAAATTGTTTTTGCAGGCGGACAACCTATTTAATAAAAAATATACGGATTTATTAGGTGCAGAAATGCCTGGCCGATGGTTATCAGGGGGAATTGAAATAGCTTTGTAGTCTTAATTTAACCATATGGAATTTCTGAAGACCCTCCGGATCGATACTGTAAATCCCGGTGTAAGTACAGGTACCGCCTGGATCCCTTCCGGTGGCGAAACAATTGACTCTTTCTCCCCTGTTGATGGAAAAAAAATCGCCAGTGTTATTGTGGCTGATAAAACCGGATATGAAACGGTTCTCCGTGCCGCGGAAGCTGCTTTTAAAGAATGGCGCCTGGTACCCGCTCCGAAAAGAGGAGAAATCGTACGTCAGATCGGGGACGCACTCCGTACATATAAAGAACCTTTAGGCAAACTGGTTTCATATGAAATGGGTAAAAGCCTCCAGGAAGGATATGGAGAAGTGCAGGAGATGATTGATATCTGTGATTTTGCCGTTGGACTTTCACGGCAATTGCACGGACTGACCATGCACAGTGAACGGCCCGGTCACCGGATGTATGAACAATATCATCCCCTGGGTATTGTGGGAATCATATCCGCATTTAATTTCCCAGTGGCCGTTTGGAGCTGGAACACCATGCTGGCCTGGGTTTGCGGCGATGTGTGTGTGTGGAAACCTTCGGAAAAAGTTCCCCTGTGTGCAGTAGCCTGTCAGCATATCGTGGCTGACGTATTCCGGAAAAATAATATCCCCGAAGGTGTAAGCGGACTGATTATCGGCGGTCGTGAAGTTGGTGAATGGATGGCGGCGGATTCCCGTCTGCCATTGATTTCTGCCACCGGTTCCACCCGGATGGGCAAAGCCGTTGGCACTACAGTAGCTGCCAGGCTGGGCCGGTCTTTACTTGAATTAGGTGGAAATAACGCCATTATTATAACCAAAGAAGCGGACCTGGATATTGCCATTCTGGGTGCATTATTCGGGGCTGTGGGTACCGCCGGACAACGGTGTACCACCACCCGCCGGCTGATCATTCATGAAGACGTATACGAAACCGTAAAAAATAAACTGGTATCTGCTTACAGCCAACTCAGCATCGGAGATCCGCTGGATCAGAAAAATCATGTTGGTCCACTGATAGATACGGATGCGGTAAAAATGTATCTCTCCGCCATTGAACAGTGTAAAAAAGAAGGAGGTCATTTTGTAGTGGAAGGGGCTGTGCTTGAAGGGGCCGGGTTTGAAAGTGGCTGTTATGTAAAACCCTGTATAGCGGAAGCGGAACCGGGTTTTGAAATTGTCCGGCATGAAACTTTTGCTCCCATACTTTACTTATTGAAATACAAAACGATCGAAGAAGCAATTGCAATTCAAAATGAGGTTCCGCAGGGATTATCTTCGGCAATTATGACCCTCAGTTTGCGGGAAGCCGAATTATTTCTTTCACAGGCCGGAAGTGACTGCGGGATAGCGAATGTAAATATCGGAACCAGTGGTGCCGAAATCGGAGGCGCATTTGGCGGAGAAAAGGAAACCGGGGGCGGACGCGAAAGCGGCAGCGATGCCTGGAAAGCCTATATGCGCCGCCAAACCAATACGATTAATTACAGTTCTTCTCTGCCCCTTGCACAAGGAATCCGGTTTGACCTGTAATAAATCTCCACAGCTGTTGAAAACAATTGAAAACCGGTATATTATGAGATACCGGTTTTTTTGTTGACTTTTGTAAATAAACCCATCATAGTATAATCATCGCCTATGAGAAAGATTATCGTGCTATTCTATACCCTTTTTATTTCGGGACTGATCATTTCAGCCCAGGTGAGGGTGGCCATTGTAGCCGGCGGGCACCAGTCAACCGTTATTGAAGAAAACAATCTCCCCAACTGGAATACCATAAAGAATAATTTTGAAGGCCGTATCGGTTTTCATACCGGATTAATTGCGGATATCCCCTTTTCACCAAAATCAAAGCTGTTCTTTCAGCCCGGGGTGGTTTATTATAACAAAGGCAGGAAATTTGCGCAAACCTTCGACCCTCCGGTTGGTACTATTGTCAGCCAGAAAAGCACACAATACATTAATTACATCGACCTGCCCCTGAATCTCGTTTTTAAATTCGGTAAAAAGACAAAGTTTATTATTGGGGGCGGCCCCTATGGCTCCTTTTTCTATACGGGAAAAGAAACGTCTCAGCAGGAACTGAGTTCAGGGGTGGTGGATACCGACGAAAACAACGATTTATCAGTAGGCAACCAACCCGGACAATACCGAACATATAATTATGGGGTCAATGGACTCGCCGGTGTGGAATTTCACGGTTTTTTTATTACAGCCAACTACAGTCGTGGCCTGAACGACTTTTATGAACCAACGGCATATACAGGCAGCCTTCGTCATCAGGTAATGGGCGGCACTATTGGCGTTTTCCTGGGTAAAGGGGAGAAACTGGAGAAAAAGGTTACTGACAAAGACAAAGATGGAATTGATGATATTAAAGATAATTGCCCGGATGAGGCAGGCACAGCGGCCACCAATGGATGCCCTGATAAAGATGCCGACGGAATTGCTGATAAAGAGGATAAATGCCCCGATGTAACCGGTTTAGCCCGGTACAATGGCTGCCCTGTTCCGGATACGGATAAAGACGGTATTGACGATGAAGCGGATAAATGTCCGGCGGAGTTTGGCGTGGTTCGCTACAACGGCTGCCCGGTACCTGACAGTGACGGAGACGGGATAAATGATGAGGAAGACAAGTGTCCTAAAGTGAAAGGACTTAAACAAAGAAACGGATGTCCGCCCGAAGAAATAAAGAAAGAAATTGTGGAAAAAGTGAACTATGCCGCAAAACGCATTCAGTTCAAACTCGGTGAAGCCACCCTCCTGCCGGCCTCATTAAAAGTGCTCGATGAAGTGGTTAAAATTCTTCAGGAAAATCCTGATCTGCAGTTAGCGATTGAGGGCCATACCAGCGGTGACAAGTTTGCGGATGCCAATATGATTCTCTCCCGAAACCGGGCCGAAAATGTGAAAGCCTATATGGTTAAGAAAGGAATTGATGCCGGGCGGCTTACGGCGAAAGGTTTTGGCCCTACTCAGCCCCTGAATAAGGGTATTACCCCGGCCGAAAAAGCGCTTAACAGGCGGGTGGAACTTAAACTGAGTAATTGATCCTGCTCATAATAATTTGCTAAAGCCCCGTCTCCCGGGGCTTTTATTTATGTAAAATGTATGAGTGGTAATCATTATTTTTATGGCTTTAGCATATTTGTAATATAAAAAATTCCTTCAATGATGACAGTAAACAAACGTACCTGCCTTTCACTCGTTTTTTCCCTCCTTGCCGGGAGTGTTTTTGCCCAAAAAGATGAAGTACCCAAGGGTTGGCACATGCTGGATAAAGCAGGCAGTGGTTTTTATGGAATCAGTACCGATAAAGCATACCAGTTTGTAAAGACAAAAAAACTGAAAAGCAATACCGTGATTGTGGCGGTTATTGATTCTGGTATTGATACACTGCATGAAGACCTGAAACAGGTGCTGTGGGTGAATCCCAAAGAAATTCCCGGAAATGGCATTGATGACGACAAAAACGGGTATGTGGATGATATTCATGGCTGGAATTTTCTGGGTGGCAGGGATGGTAAAAATGTGGAGAAGGATTCTTATGAAGCGGCCCGGGTGTATCATTCCCTGAAATCCAAGTATGCAGACAAGGATATTAAGGAAACCGAGTTGAGTCCTGCTGATGCAGAAGAGTATAAAATGTGGCTCCGCTCTAAAACCGACGTAGTGGGTGACAGTAAAGAAAGCGGCATGGAGCTGATCTTTATGAAGCGGGCCTATACCAATTGTCTGAAGGCTGACAGTATACTGCAAAAGGCCATGGGAAAGGAAAAATATACCGGGAAGGAACTGGAAGCCTTTACTTCAGATGATGCGGCCGTTAAAAAAGCAAAAAACACCATTTTTGGGTTAATGTCAGGGAACGACGCCCTGGATGCCAGTAATGTTGAATTCCTTGAAGGCTTTGGTGAATATATTGAGTCTGAAGAAAGCAAAGCGAATGCGCGGAATACGGCCCCACCAACCTACCGTAATGATATTGTAAAAGACAACTATGATGACTTCAATGACCGTTTTTATGGAAACAATGATGTGATGGTCAGCAATAAATCTGCTTTGCACGGCACACACGTGTCCGGCATTATCGCCGCGGCCAGAAACAATAATAAAGGCATGGATGGCATTGCGGATAATGTGCGGATCATGTCTCTCCGCGCTGTACCGGATGGTGATGAGCATGACAAAGACATTGCCCTTTCCATCCGTTATGCGGTGGATAACGGAGCCCGGGTAATCAATATGAGTTTTGGTAAAAGCTTTTCTCCGGAAAAGAAATGGGTGGATGAAGCGGTAAAATATGCGGAAAGCAAAGGAGTACTGATTGTACACGCGGCTGGTAATGATGCAAAAAATCTTGATTCCTCCTTCAATTTCCCTACACCCAACCTGCTGGATGGCACCCGTCCGACCAACTGGATTACGGTAGGGGCCAGTGGTGATCCTAAAGCAGGCGGACTTACTGCCAGTTTTTCAAACTACGGTAAAAAAGAAGTGGATGTATTTGCGCCCGGGGTTAAAATTTATGCGACCGTACCGGGAGGAAATACTTACCAGAATCTCCAGGGAACCAGTATGGCTTCACCGGTGGTAGCCGGACTCGCCGCTTTTATTATGGAGTATTTCCCCACATTAAGTGCGCGCCAGGTGAAAATGGTGATTGAAAAATCGGCCAAAGGCCCGGGAGAAAAAGTCAGAAATCCGGGTACGGATGAAATGACGGGTTTAGACGAACTCAGCAAAACCGGTGGAATTATCAATGCATATGAAGCCATTAAACTGGCAGCAACTATCAAGGGTGAAAGAAAACCGGCAGTGAAAACTACTTCCAAAGTAAAAGTGAAAACAAGAAACTGACAGATAGAACTAACGTTGCAGATTAAAAAGGAAAGGCTTTACTCATGTAAAGCCTTTCCTTTTTGTGGGCACTGAAGGAAAATGGACATTTAACTCATATTATTATTTACCAAATATGTATTATGTGTATTAAAAAATTGATATTTAAAATGAGAATTGTATAATAAGTAAAAGAGATTTTGTACTTTTAGACAGTAATCCCTGTATAAATCATTTATACGGTTGTAAAAATTTCAATAGTACCTGTCAATTCCAGATTTTGATTAGTAGCCGTCGGTGAAAAACCGATGAGAACAGATATCAGGTTAAGCTGATTGTACAAAGTGCCAATCAGCGACCGGTTTTTGTTAATACCTGTTTGAATAAGCTTTATACCAACCAACTAATCCCGAATATGGATATTTTAAGAAAGATAAAAAATTCCCTTACTTATCATATAAATGATAAACTCTATTATCACCAGTGGATATTAGGATTCTCCAGAACTGATATCAGGTCCATTATTGAGACCCGGCAATTTGATCCCGAAATAAGTTGGCTGCATATTGAAAACCTGAGAGAAAACCGGGCTGATCCGTTCATTATCCGGAATATGGATAATGGATATAGCGTTTTTTATGAAAAATTTTTTGATGATGAAAAAAATGGCACTATCTGGCATCTTCAGTTAAATGATAAACTGGAAGTACTCAGTGACGAATTGCTGATTTCCCCTCAACACCATATTTCATACCCTTTTATTTTTAAAGAAAACGGGAACATTTATATAATACCGGAGACAGCAAGTAACAGCCGTTTATCAGTGTATGAATATAACCGTGCTGACCGGAGCCTTCAATTCAAAAAGCATATACTTGATATTCCTATCCTCGATGCGACCTTTCTGAAAACGGACAATAAGTATTGGCTTTTCGGGGTCCGAAAAAACAATGACAGTGATCATCATTATGAATCCTGGGTTTATACCGCGGACGAACTGCTGGGTGAATATACCCCGCATCCGATGAGTCCGGTGAAAAAGGGGTTGAAGGGCACACGGGCAGCCGGAAATTTCATTGAAGTGGATGGCACATACTATCGTCCAACCCAGAATTGTGAAGAGGAATACGGGAAGTCAATAATCCTTTTCAAAATGGAGGAATTATCGCTTTCCCAGGTGGCAGAAACAGACCATATGAGTATTTCATTCAGTGGATGTAAGCAGAATGCCAAAATAAAGAGGATTCATACCATTAATGTGGAAGACGGCCTGATGGTGGTGGATGGCGTTAAGAAAACATTCTCCCTGCGTAAACCGTATCTGCATTTCAGGAAATGGCTGCATTCTATTGCTTCCTCTTTCTCATTCATTTTTTTCCAATGAACGGTTGACGCCTGGGAATGGATGGTTTATGAATCCGTTTATGAAGTTGAATTCCTGTACGCAATCTGACGTCAAAACATTACGGCATACATATTGAAATACCCTTTATTTTTGGGCGGAGGAAATTATTATGATTTCGTACAACCCCAGAGACTGGTTTAGTTTTATCACCCGTTTTCACAAGGCGGATACGTTCAGGCAATTACTGCCCCTTATCATCCTGATTTCGCTGTATTCAGCCGGTATTGCCTGGCTTGAACTTTATTATTTCAGACTTTCGGAAAAAAGTTTTGTACGGAATATCCCCATAATGCATTCCCTGCTGGGGTTTGCCATTTCCATGTTACTGGTTTTCAGAACCAATACGGCCTACGACCGCTGGTGGGAAGGCCGGAAACTCTGGGGCGCACTGGTCAACAACAGCCGTAACCTGGCCATGAAACTCGACAGCATGCTTGCACCAGAAGAAACAGCACACCGTGCATTTTTCAGAAAAGCAATCCCGGCCTTTGCGTCTGCCCTGCACAATCACCTGCACAAAGAGCAAACCCGGATCGAACTTTTTGCCGATGAGGAACACAGTCATGTATTCCGGCAGATTGACGAGCAAAAACATATTCCCAACCAGGTGGCACTCCTCCTCTACCGGCATATTCAGTTACTGGTAAAAGAAGGAAAACTTAGTCCGGAACAATTGCTCTTTATCAATTCAGAACTGCAATCATTTACCGATATATGCGGGGCCTGTGAACGGATCAAAAACACGCCGATCCCCTTTTCGTACAGTGTCTTTATCAAAAAATTTATATTCTTCTATATTATGACACTGCCGGTCGGGTATGTTTTCCAACTTGGTTTTTATGTGGTACCCGTGGTGGCTTTTATTTTTTATGTGCTGGCCAGCCTGGAACTGATCGCAGAAGAAATTGAAGACCCTTTCAGTGGTGACTCCAATGATGTTCCCACAGAAATGCTGGCAAAAAACATTCACCGGCATGTAGCGGAAATTATTTAACGGGTTTAGTTCATCAGTTTTTTCAGCTTTGTACCGGCCGATTCAATGATTTTATCTGAGTTATTCATGATCAACCGGGTCACAAAAGAGTTTTTTGATGATTCGCGTACATGCACACTTATGGCATACTGCCCCTGGCTATACGACTTGCTTGTTCCTCCATCCGGTTTGATTGAGGACCCCAGTGACCGGGGTACAATAAAGCTGCGCCCTTCCAGCATCCTGCCTTTTAATCGTTCATAATACGCCGCATACCCCGGTGCCGATTTATCCACCGGTGCATTACGCAGGAAAAGATAAAATTTACCTAAGACCACATTATCAAACAACTCCCCCTGCTCACTGATATAGGAAGACGTCAGTGTGATTTCAAGATCCAAATTCAGTATACGCGGGCCATTTTTCTCCATTTTGGCCCGTGGAGTATTTAACTGAAAATCCTTCAACCGGAGACGAAATGTACTGTTGTTAAGTATCTCATACAGATTGCTGTCATCCAGTTCAAATTCAGCCAGCATGGCAGTATCTTCTGCCTCTCCTTCACCGGGCAGCAGCCGGAGAACCGTAAATCCGTTAAACTTCATGCCTACCGGATCAAAAGCCCGTTCCTGGGATAATTGGTCATAGAAAAACAAATCCCGCTGCCCGATTGTGTATTCTGCGGTGTATTTACTTTTATCTTTTTTAATCATTTTTTTTACCGCATTCGTGGCCAGGGATATCAGCCCCCCCGACATAGCCGTGAGCACGCCCCGGTTCCCTTCTTTCAACACATTGGCTCTTTCACTGAACGTATAAATTTTCTGCTCCTTTAACCCGGCAAAATCCAGTTTGTAAGGGTCTTCCAAAACCTGCATTTCGGTACGGTCTTTGGTCACTTTATGTCCGGCAGAACAGGAAAAAGCCAACAGTCCAATAAGGAACAACAGGGGAATTGTATTTCGCATGGTCATTATTTTTTCCAAGATAGTTATTACTGTAAGAAATTTGTATCCGTGCCAGTACGTAAATCCAAAAAAACAGGAGCAAATGCCATTATGGGAGGCAACTGTTTTTCCTATATTCCGTTTAGGTCTTAAACAAAAACCAATGATAAGAAAAATCGTAATAGCAGCCCTTGCTTTCAGCAGCCTGTGCTTCATTAATGCATGTAGCAAAGACAGTGACAACGGCGGAAACGGAGGCGGCACCTCGCTTGATTGCTCAACAGTAACCAATAAAGCCTTTGCAGCCGATATTAACCCGATTATTCAGAGCGCCTGTGCGGTTGCCGGTTGCCATGCCAGCGGTAGTGTAAACGGCCCCGGGGCTTTGACCAGTTATACGACAATTTTTAATGCCCGTGCAGGGATCCGTTCAGCCGTTTCTTCCGGTTCTATGCCTAAAAACAGCAGCCTTACCAGTACACAGAAAAATGCGATTCTCTGCTGGATCGATGGAGGGGCCCTGAATAACTGATCTGCCCGCTTATCCAAAAAAATAAGAAGCCGGTCCGTCAATGGTTATTCTATAATATATTTATAGCTAAATAACCGGGTTATGAAAAAACTGGCTGCCTGCTGTCTCCTGTTACTGAGTCTTCAAAGCCTTTCCCAAAACGGATTATCACCACTTACGGTAAATAAAATAATGCGGGATCCCTCCTGGATAGGAAGTTCGCCTTCCAATCCATATTGGAGTAATGATGGCAGCCGTCTTTATTTTTTGTGGAATCCGGATAAATCTCCGGCAGATTCACTTTATTATATCACAGCGGCCATTACCACCCCGGTTAAGGTTACTGTGCAGGAAAAAGCGGAGTTAAATGCCACGGGGAACTATATATACAATAAAAACCGAACGGCATTTGTCTTTACCAGAAACGGCGATATTTTCCTGCGTGATGTAAAAGCAGGCAGGCTACGACAAATCACGCAAACCACAGAGCAGGAAAACAATCCTCAATTCTGTTTTAATGATACCCGGATCGTTTATACCCGTAATCAGAACCTGTTTGCCTGGGATATCAGCGGAGGTGAAACAATACAGCTGACCAATATAAAACAGGGAGAAACGGCCCCGGCTCAGCCGGCAGGAAATGCCCGTGGAGGAAACCCGCCTGTTGCCGGACGTGCCGCTGCCAATACACAGGAACAATGGCTGCAGCAGGACCAGCTCAACTGGTTCCAGGTTTTAAAAGAAAGAAAAATTAAAAGAGAACAGACGGAAGCGTACAACAAGAGTATTCCAAAGCAGAAAGAATTACGCAGCATTCCAATGGACGATAAATTGCTGCAGGGTCTTAGCATCAGTCCTGATGGCCGCTTCGTTACTTACCGGCTGCTGCGGACAGCCGGTTCAAAATCAACCATAGTTCCGTCGTTTGTTACAGAAACAGGTTTTACCACTGATATTCCTGCCCGGGCCAAAGTGGGCGCCTTACAGGGATCAGCTGAGCTGTACTTTTATGACCGGGAAACGGACAGCCTGTTTTCGATAAAAACTGATTCAGTACCCGGTATCAGAGACCTGCCGGATTATGTCCGGGATTACCCGAAAATGCAGGAAGAGAAAACAAAAAAAGGAGCCAACAGGGCTGTCAGTTTTGGAAACATCAGTTGGTCCCCCAACAGCAACTATGCTGTTTTTGAAATCCGTTCCCAGGATAATAAGGATCGTTGGCTGATGAGATTTGACAAGGCCACCGGACGTTATTCACTGCTCGACCGGCAGCGGGATGAAGCCTGGATTGGTGGTCCGGGTACCGGGGGTTTTGGAAGTCAGTCTTCCGGCTGGACCGATGATAATACATTCTGGTACCGCTCAGAAGTCAGCGGCTACTCACATATTTACCTGGCCAACCTTATTACGGGTGAAAAAAAAGCACTTACATCCGGAAAGTATGAAATACAGCAGGCCCAACTCTCGCTGGATAAAAAATCATTCTATATCACCACCAATGAAGTGCATCCGGGGGAACAGCATTTTTACAGGTTGTATATTGCGGATGGAAGAAAAGAACGCATTACTACAAAAACCGGAGCCCACCAGGTAATGGTCTCACCGGATGAAAAATGGCTGGCCGATCTTTACTCCTATTCCACCCAGCCATGGGAATTATTCCTGCGCGAAAACAAAACTAACAGCAGGGAAACGCAGATCACGAATAAGGCAAAAAGTGAAGCTTTTAATAGTTACCCCTGGAGAGATCCGGAGATTATCACTTTTACAGCCCGTGATGGAGCGACCGTATATGCCCGTTTATATAAACCGGAGCATCCACACCCCAATAAACCGGCGGTTCTATTTGTACATGGAGCCGGGTATCTGCAGAACGCACATAAATGGTGGAGCAGTTATTTCAGGGAATATATGTTCAACAATCTCCTCGCCGATCAGGGCTACTATGTAATGGATATAGATTACCGGGGCAGTGCCGGGTATGGCCGCGACTGGCGTACCGGAATATACAGACATATGGGGGGCAAGGACCTGAGTGATAATGTGGATGCGGTGCAGTACCTGGTAAAAAATCATGGGGTTAATCCAAAAAATGTAGGGCTTTATGGTGGATCCTATGGAGGTTTTATCACACTGATGGGTATGTTTAATGAACCCGGTACTTTTGCGGCTGGTGCCGCTTTACGTCCGGTCACCGATTGGGCGAATTATAACCATGGATACACGTCCAATATACTGAACGAACCCTTTACGGACAGCCTGGCTTACCGGAGAAGTTCGCCCTTCTATTTTGCAGAAGGCCTTACCGGACACCTGCTGATCTGCCATGGGATGGTGGATGTAAATGTCCATTATCAGGACGCTGTAAAGCTCGCACAGCGGCTGATCGAACTGGGCAAAGACAACTGGGAACTGGCCGCCTATCCAATGGAAGACCATGGCTTTGTGGAGCCCAGCAGCTGGACAGATGAATACAAGCGGATTTACCGGCTTTTTGAGTCCGTATTAAAAAAGTAAAATGCCGGCCAATGAAGGCTGTAATCCATTAATTTCCCGTTCTTTATCCAATAATTACAAAGTCCCTATATTTGTAACTCAAGATTTGGTTATGGCGAAACAATTCGAAGATTTTGATGCCAACCTGGCTGGTGATGAAAGCAAAGCAGAAGAGACCAGGGCCAGTTGGTTTAAGCGTATTAAGAAGGGCATTAATACCAAGACCTCTGAGAAAAAAGAAACACCGGAAGGTCTCTGGGTTAAATGCCAGGAATGTAATTTCATTTGTACTGTTACAGAATTAAAGGAGAACTATTTTGTTTGTCCAAAATGTGGTCATCACCACCGGATCAACAGCCAGGAATACTACGAAATCCTGTTTGACAACGGGGAATACACAGAACTGTTTGATAATATCCGGAGCAAAGACTACCTCGGATTCACCGACCTGAAACCTTATAAGAAAAGACTCGAAGAAATCTGGAGCAAATCCGATCTGACGGATTCCATGCGTGTGGCAACGGGAAAAGTGGGCGGTATCGATATTGTCATTGCCTGTATGGATTTTGAATTCATTGGCGGTTCACTGGGAAGTGTGATGGGCGAAAAATTCTCCCGGGCCGTGGACTATTGTATTCAGCACCGCATGCCCTATATGGTCATCAGTAAAAGTGGCGGGGCCCGGATGATGGAAAGTGCTTTTTCGCTGATGCAACTGGCAAAAACAAGCGGCAAACTCTCCCAGTTAAGTGATGCACGCTTACCTTATATTTCCCTGCTTACCGACCCCACTTTTGGCGGTATTTCCGCCTCGTTTGGCATGCTGGGCGATCTGAACATTGCTGAACCCGGTGCCCTGATCGGATTTGCCGGTCCCAGGGTAATTAAAGAAACCATCAAAAAAGATCTTCCGGAAGGTTTCCAACGCAGTGAATTTATACTTGAACACGGGTTTCTTGATTTTATCGTTCACCGAAAAGAGCTGAAAAACAAACTGGCTACAGTGCTGGTACATTTTAAAATCTGACGCGTTTCTTCGCACAACTGAAAGATAAGCGGTAATTTTACCGGCTTGCCCGACAGGCAGGTATTCTATCTATATTCCCCATGGCTGAACTCAAAAACAGGCAGGCATACCACGACTACTTCATCGATACTAAATTCGAAGCAGGTATGATGTTGCTCGGTACAGAAGTGAAATCACTCCGGGGTGGCCGGGCCAGCTTTAATGACAGTTATTGCCTTGTACATGGGGGTGAAATCTGGGTAAAATCGTTACATATTACACAGTATTCACATGGAACTGTAAATAACCACGATCCGCTGCGTGACCGTAAGCTCCTGCTGGAAAAGAGAGAAATCCGCAAGATTGAAACCCGCCTGAAGGAAAAAGGCTATACCCTCATACCGCTTCGGATTTTTTTTAACAGTAAGAACCTGGCCAAACTGGAAATCGGTCTGGCCCGTGGTAAAAAATTACATGATAAACGGGATAGTATCCGGCAAAAGGATGCGGAACGGGAAATCAAGCGGTTTCTCAAGTAATACTGTGTAAAACTTCCTTTTTTTAAGGCATGGCTTTTGCCGATCTTTCAGCACTATGAGGAAGTTTTTCCTGCTTTGTTTATTGGCGATTTCACTGACAGCCCGTACCCAGACTGTATTTGGCTACTGGTATGGGTATGCAAATGTGAAATCAAGCGGGGCGGCCAACAATTACCTGGTGGAAATGATCCTGCAACCGGAAAAAAACTATGTGAAAGGTATCCTGAATTACTATTTTAAGAATACCTACCGGAGCCTGTCTGTAAAAGGCAGTTATAACGCCACTACCCGTCAGCTTATCATTTATGATGTACCCGTCGTATACTATGGCTCAGATTCGCGCTTTGAAGTGGATTGTATAATGGATATGAACGGAACCCTGCGGGTAGCCCAGGCCAAATCGGTGCTGAGCGGTTTTTTTACAGCCAAACCGGAATATAAATATACCTGCACCAATATTGGCTTTAACCTGACCCTTGATGCGGATATCAGTAAAAAAGATTCGGTACTCAAAGCCATCAGTGAATTCAAGGAAACCAACCAGGTCTGGAAACCGGCGGATGAGGATACCCTGGTTTCGGCCAAGGTAATACCACGAAAAGTCGTGAATTACGTAATTGAAAAACAGTACACCGAACGGGAAAACGAAATTACCAATGAAATTGAAGTGGAATCAGATTCACTCCGGGTGGATGTATTTGACAACGGCGAAATTGACGGGGATATTATTTCCCTGTTTTACAATAAACAACTGATCCTTTTTAACCAGAAACTCACCCATAAATCAATTCATATTGATTTGGTGCTGGACAGTACCCTGGAAGTGAATGAAATCAGCATGTTTGCGGAAAATCTTGGTCTGATTGCACCCAATACCGCCTTGTTGCGGATCCGGGATGGGAAAAAAATAATTGACCTGCGTGTTTCCAGCAACCTGGAAAAAAACGCGATTATCCGGATCCGGCGTAAAAAGGGTCAATAAACCTTATTATCAGAATAATTCCGGCTGGTTATCTTCCTCTTTTGGTTTTACCCATTCCATCTCAGTGGACTTGCTGTAGTCAGCCAGCTTAGTCCCTACAGTTCTCCAACCGGTCACTTCTGCGATTTTATTGATCTTCAGTTTACCTTTCCGGATCTGTGCACCCCTTCCCTGCTGCATTGCCAGGATGGGATCTTCCATCGTAGTCAC